>Ga0209210_1001461_pt1 | contig 19735 bp, 26 predicted proteins | sample RifGroA1_FD_183991 | JGI IMG/M metagenome (GOLD analysis project Ga0209210, IMG submission 183991) | Contaminated groundwater microbial communities from Rifle, Colorado, USA - Rifle Groundwater A1 (SPAdes) (version 2) | ecosystem: Environmental > Aquatic > Deep subsurface > Groundwater >...
ATTAATTTCTATAATGTTATAATGTTCTTTTGTTATTATCTTGTCTATCATTTCCTTATATTTTAAATACAAGTCCTCTTCTATTACCCATACCCCCGCCTCTATCTCTACTGCTTTTATCTCATTATATTTGTCAATAGTTATAGACAGTTCGTCTTTATGAGCTATGTCGGTTGTAAGGTATCTTGTTGTCATTGTATTAATAGTTTTATAAGGATGCTAGATATGCCTGATATGCTGTATAAAGTGCCAATGCTTGTGGTGCTGTTAATTTTCCTCCTGCATACCACATTGTTATTTGCTGACCTGCCAACCCATTGGTGAAAGAGCCAATATTGTTAAGTCCCCCGATAAAGAATGCTAAAGGGCATAAGGAATTACTATTACTTGTCGTTGTCCCTACAGAGACACCATTAGCAAACTGTTCTATAGTTGTATTATTATTCCTTTGATTATGAAACATTCCAGTGGTAATTCCGAAGGCGTTTAAAGGCGTTATGTTAACACCGTTCATAGCTTGGTCAGCAGGAGCACCAGCATTATCTAATTTTAGATAAGCCCTATTACCGAGTACTGACAGCGTCCCTGTTATGTATGGCGAGCCAGTTGATGATGATAGACAGATACCGACAGAAGCATCATTTAAAACATAATTAACACCATCTATACTTGGTCTAAAATTAGAGTTGAGATATCTTGTAGCAGAAGAAGCATATCCATTATCTGCGGTGAATACCATTGCATTGACATTAGTAGCATTAAGGGAGGGATTTTTCCAATTAATCAGAGATGCTTGGGCGTTGGCTGCTATAAGCACGTATAAGGCATCTAATATATCCCATACATTCCCTGCCTTTAAAGCTAATATGAAGTTGTTTATTGCTATTTTTCTTGCATCTGTTGGGGGAGTTGTCATGGCAGCGAATAAAGCCAAAGCATCAGCATCATAGCTAAACCCATGTTTAACGACTTTATTGTTTACGGTAAGCCATTTACTGCCCACCATGATAGCTGTGGTTGTTATACTCGGAGTTGAAACGGTATATGTTATTGTTAGTTTTGGTCTTAAAGATGCTGTAGCATAATCACTACTTGCGAAGTCATGCCCTGCCTCTGCAGTTGTCATGTGCAAACCATAATTGTTCCAACTTCCACTATACCAATTCTGAACAGCAGTAGTTATATTAAAAGACTTCCAACCTGTACCCGAAGTGGCATAATTACCTATATTCCCACTAATTATAGGTTGGTTGTTCCAAGTAACAGTATTTTCCAGCCAACTTTGAGTTATTCTCGTTAATACCTGCGTACCTCCACCATAGTTAACTACTACATATAATTCCATGATAGCACTTGTTATTGTTGCACCTACAGGGATAGAAGATAAATCCCATTGTATAAGTCCATCAAATTGACCAAAATCCTCATCAAATCCTGAACCTATTCTTATATCAGTTCCATAATTAGTACTACCTTCAATATCATTTATATACGCATCTTTTCCTGCAGTTGCATCTGGCTGTAAGATAAGAACCGTTTGAGCGAAGCAATTTACTGTCAGGAATAATATTAATATGGATAATATATTTTTCATTTTATAATCTATTAGCCCCAAATCCCCCATGTGTTATCGTTACTGTAGAACCAGCACCAGTTCCCTTTACTTTAATCTTTAATACTTCTCCTCCATCCAGCCACACTCTAGCACCCCATGAAGTATTGCTAATGCCTAACAGAGTAGGGGTACACTCTGCTTCAAATGTTTCATTTTTAACATCATCAATGAATAATGAAAAGTATACTGATTGTAGTGTTATTGCTGAATAGCTGAATGATGCGAAAAAATTAATAAAATAATACCCACTACCAGTAGCATCCAATGTAAGTGTTGAATCGGTTGCTGTAAAGTTTTCTAACAATGTATCCCTCCAGAGAGCAGTAGTGTAATAAGCACCTGCATCTGTTGTTGTAATCGTACTGTCTCCATTAGTAAGTAATTGAGCTAAATAATACGGTGATATAGTCTTTCCGCTTAATACATTCGCAAAGATAGTATCTGCTGGCGTTCCACTTGAAGCTAAATTGCCAGTAAATGCCGTTGCATTAATACCCCCATCAATGGTATCTGTGCCTATTGTTACAACTTGGGTCTTAATGGTATCAAATTGGGGACTTGCCGTAGTTCTTAGGTCTTGGTCAATATATGTATGGTCTGTACCATTAGAACTCCTATGAACGGTGTTTAGCCCTACCCTTGTGCTTATTCCTGTCGTATCTGTGATGTTTAACTTTAAATTTATCCTATTACTCAAACTGATTGTGTCAGCACTATTCAATTTAAGGTTTATTCTATTAGATAATGATGCCGTGTCAGATTTATTGAGCTTTAAATTAATACGATTTGACAACGATGTAGTATCTGAACCGATAAGAAATCCCTGTGCATTTACCCATACCTTGACTGCCGTTGAATCAAAATATTTTAATAACGTATCTATCAATGCCGTTTCTGTTATCACAAAAGAAGTATCGGAAAGTAACATATATGCCGCCGCTTCAATGCCTCCTAAGGAATCAGCGTTGTCCACGCTCATAGCTCCTGCCGTTGTCCCGATAGTCCCATCAGGATACAGTATAGCTTTTTGAACATTAACGGTATCATGAAAGATGGCTTCACCTGCGACACCCAGCGTATCATTCACTTTCACATTGCCCTGAAAGTAGGGCTTTGTATAATTCTCTGTTACATTGGTCTGCGAAAAGACAAACAAAGGCAAAGAAAGGAATATAAAGATTAATTTTTTCATTACACTTGATATATAAAGATTATTGTAGCATCAGTAATTGACCCTCCTGCTAGATTGACATTAAAATTGTTTATATTAATATCGTTTCCAGTAGTAGCTACATACGTGCCTCCATCTTTTACTGAATAAGCAATAGGATTAACACCTAAAGTATGTGTCACGGTGTTATCACCCGCATTTAGCGTCTGCGTAATAGTCTTGTTAGATAGGTTGCCACCGCCCGAAGCATAGGGGTTGCCATCTATGTCTACTAAGATAACTTTTTGTACAGAAGCTCCATCATTGAGCTCTTGTATGCTTTTAAATGGTTGTGGCATGTCTTTTTATTTTTTTATTGTTATATGGTTGTTTTTCTGCTTTGTTTTCATAGAGTATCTTTTCCGCTTTTAAGTTTTGGTTTTCCTCTTGAAGACTTTTAATGATGTCGCCCTGTCCCGATATTGTTAGCATAGCTCTCTCTAGCTCATCTTCCGCAAAGAGCTTCTCGTCTTTTGGAGCGTCCAAAATAACAACGAGTCCCTTTTGTACAAACGATTTAGCCGTGCTTGCATCCAACTCTAATATTTTGCCAATCGGCTGAAAGGGTTTACCCCTAAATCTGTCATTGATAACTTTACATTTCATCATTCCTAAATTATTAGTTAATATTATTTTATCATCTTTTTTGCCACTTCCATTGCCTGACTCTCTCTGTGTTCCTGTCAGCACTAAATCTATCCATACTATATTTAGCTTCTTGTACAATTCGCTTATCACCCTATAGTCGCCACGCCTCCACTCTGTCCATGTTACGTCTTTTAGGTGTTTTGAATTAAACATAAAACCAATTCCTGAAATATCTTTAACCACTGGCTCACATCCAAAATGTTCATCGCTTGGAACTATAATGCTTCCGATTTTCACCCTCCATAATATCAAGTCGTCTTCTCCTGTGATGCTATTAGTAATAGTATCAAGAGCATTGTTATTTATGAAAATATCATCATCATCAAGGTATATCACCCACCCCTCCTTCACCTCTTTTGCCATCTCATTCAAATAAAGATTGTAAGGGAAGTGAGCACCGTAATTTTGTGTGTTTTTATGTAGGGTTTTATCGACTTCTATCCTATCATAATATGTAGAATAGGCATTGTATTTATAAGTGTATGTATCAACCGCCCCTTTCTCTATGCCTAATATTGACTGCACGTTCTTATATTTTTGGAAATATATACTGTTCATTAATCCGTCTATGTAGTTGGCTCTGTTGCTTGCCCTTGTCAGTATGTTTACTTTTGGCTTCTCATCTACATATACCTGCTTGATGGTCTGTAGTAAGCCCTCGTAGTTGTCGCTGTAGTATATGTCGCTGCCTCCTATCTTTGGATACCATCGCCAAAACGACCCCACTTGAAGCTCTTTACATTGCTTGCTATATATGATATTTTTGCCTCCAAAATAAGAAGCCAGGATACTATGTCCTCCATTCATGGTGATGAAATGTTCGCAATTGGCAAATATTTTCAACTGTATAGTATTGAAACTTTCATCTTTAAAGTCGTGGATATTGATGACCTCTGGATATTGTTTTAATAGTTCAAAGTCTCCTATATTTACAGGCTCTATATTGTCGTAGTATTCCTCCCTTCCTTTTATATTGATATAAACTATCGTATATTTGTCTTTTAAGAGGTCAAACATATCCCTTAGACATCGTATATTGAAATAGTTTATCGGCGGCTTGCCCCATTCTTCATTAATTCTGTTGCATATCACTACAGTTGGCTTGTCCCATTTGTATTTAGTATTCTTGTAATGATATTTGTAAGGTGGCACTTTAAACTTACTAAAGTCAAAGTATGGGTTGTGGATGGCTACATTGGGCACTCCTGAATGTAATGCCGCCTCCATATTATCCCATGACCGCCCTGTGTCCTCCTCTGTGTGGTCAGGGGAGAAGTAATATAAAGGCGAAGTGTCGAAGCTACTTATAGTGCCATCTAGCTCACCCTGCATGTGTAGGTAGTACGCATAAGGCAAAGCACTCAACAGCTCGTACCCGAACTCTATATGATTTGCGTGTACTATTTTGGACATAATATTAAAAATAATTGGTCGTGTGGTTGTTTTGTTTCGCCTCCAAAACTTTTTATAATAGTGAATCCTTTTAATGCGTCTAATATTTCTGCGATAGAATATACTGTCCTCGCCTCGTCTAACGTTGGAGCATTAGGTGGCGATGTAAACCATGTACATAACAGCTTGCCGTCTTTTTTTAACACCCTCTTAATCTCTTGTATATAAACCTCGCAGGCTAACATAGGTTGGATGTGTGTAAATACACTCGTCAATGTTATGGTGTTAAAATAACTATCCTCAAAAGGAAGTATCATGGCTTCAGGCGGTATCGTTCCCATAGGGTTGTATCGCTTGTTGTATACGTCGAGATAATGAAAGGCAAATGTAGGATATTCCATAAAAGCCTCGTTGCAATATTCAACACACCCTTTTATTATTTCTAATCCGTGATATTCAATATCCTTATCTACCTGCCCCATAGCAAGCCTTCCGTTCCCGCTTCCTATGTCTAGCACCCTGTATCCGTCCTTTATTATATCTAATCCGTTAATTAAATCTTTCAATACTAGATAGTTCTTGTAGAACTTCTCTAAGGATCCTCCGCTTACCGGCCCCGCTTTAATGTTTTGTATTTTATTTTTCCAATCCATAGTTTAAAAAAAAAGGGAGAGCGTTATTTACCCTCCCCTCCCAATTATTAAAAACTACAATTAAGAACCTGAATCGATAGCCGCTTTGTCAGTAGAGATAGTTCCTTTTAAGAAAGCAAAAGTTTTGTAGATAGGTAACAAACCTTCAATTTCAAAGTTGAACGTAACAAGATTTTTGATGAAGTTAGTATCATGTTGTTCTGATACACTCATTGTCAAACCTTGTGTCTCATACCATTCTAAGGAAGTAGCTGAATAATCACCTACTAAATAAGCGTCAGCAGAAACATGGAAAGTATCAAACACAGGAACACCGTCAATATATAATTGACCCGCTCTCCTTTCTACCATAACAGCACTTTCTACATATTCTCCTGTTGAGCTTTTAGTAACTTTCACACCGTAAACGTCTTTAGGGTTCATAAAGATTGCTGTACCCCTAAGGTTCGTGATTTCAGAAAGTCTACACAAAGCAGCAGAGATAACGTCCGCAGTGTTTGCAGAATCAACAGTAGAAGCTAATGTCCCAGCTGTGAAAGTTGTTGCGTTGTTAAACAATCCATCTACGGTGTTTGAAGTACCATCACCGTTTATAATAGAGTTATTCAATGTTTCAATCAACTGCTCATTGAACCTGTTAGTCAAGTGATTTATAAGGAAACTAGTATTTCTCAACGCCTTCTTACTTACGTCGATATGTGTTCCCATACGTACTGAAGTAGTCTTCACCTGTTGTAGATTGAGAGTACTTTCAGCTGATGCAGCATTTTCTGCTAAAAATCCAGCTGCATTACTGTATCCTGTTTCTTTGATGTGGTCAAGAACATCAACATCTGAAGTACCCCCTGAAAGGATTGCTCTAATGTCAAATTTCTTTGGACCCAAGAAAGCAACCTCCGGCCCCTTTCTTTCTGGCGTAACTACGTCATTGGTAAAACCTCCCATTGTTACATCTTTCAGTTGTATCCCCTTAGACTGTCCTCTTTGTCCTCTATCATTGAACTCTTTAAACTCGTCACTTTGTAATGCTTTTGCTATAGCATCTTTTAAAGTAACAGTTTTTTTAGAAACACCAGTTTCTTTCAACTTAGTGATAGAAAGTCCTGCTTCGTCAATCTGTTTTTGGATGTCCAATTTTAAGTCCTCTATGGATTTTGTTAACCCTTCTGTTTTGCTTGATTCTTTTAACGCATCAAGTTGGTCTGTAAGCTTCTTCATTTCGTCATCAAAGTATTCTTTTTTAATCAAACCCCTTGATTCTTTTTCAGAAAATTCTTTCATCTTTGCTTCGATTTTTCCAAATAACGCTTTTTCTTTTTCTGTTGGCACGTCAGCACCAGCACCCCCTTCACCTTCTACTATATACATAGCAAATGTGAAGGGCATAAATACAGAGATTAAAAATCTCATAAATAAATTCTTTGTTTTCATTGTTTTTAAATTAGTTAAATAAATTAGTAATGATTTCTATTCTCGGCTCGTCAATCTTTGGAGTGATTTTTGTCGGCTCCTCTTTGATAAGTGAATTATATAGCGTTTGGATTTGCTTCAGATCTACCTGAAACTGCTCCATAGTCTCGTCTGAATATGTGCCATTAGATAATGCCTTTACAAGTTTGTCCATCCTGGCATTAAGCATATCTATCTGCTCCATTTTGTTTCCCTTTGCACTTACAATGTGCGTGAGGTGGTTTGCTCCCCATGTGACGCTCGAATATTCCCATAGCTTCACCTCTGATATTTTCCAATATAGGATTTGGTCGCCCTCTATTACTTTTTCCGTCTTGATGGTGTTGAATCCTATGCTCAATTCTGTGATGATGCCGTCAATGTGCTGTTGTAATTTATCTTGGCTTGGCTGGTCTGTTCCGAACTTACTTACAAAGAACAATCCCTTTTCGTCTTCTTGTAGCGTGGTTGGGATTGCTATCGGTGTCCATGAATCATGTTGCCATAGGTGTTTTATTCGTGGTATCTTAGCATCAACTCCCCTCTCTTTAAGTGTCTTCTTAAAAGCACCCTTCATTACCATATCCCTGTCGCTATCAATCACATTAAATATAGATGCGTATCCAGCTACTGTCCCCTTCTCGGTGTCAATATCCTTTATTTCTGTTTGTGCTTTTATCTGATAAAAGGTCTTCATTATGTGTGATTGTGTTTTATGAAATACTTTTTACAAAAATAATGCACTTAGTGTTAATAAAAAGGTACAATATATTACAAGGTATTTGTTGAAGGTGTCGTTTTTTTTTACTTTTGCAAAAATTCTTATATGTATAAAGACGTTTCCATATCTCAACTACCCCATCAGTGGGTTTTAGATAACCTTACCGATTACCAAAAGAAGACGTTGGAGATTAAATACTTCGTAAAAAGAGAAGTAAAGACAAGGGAAGGCAAAAGAGTTGATGTCATCTGGGACTTAGGCAAGGAGATGGGGCTGTCATCAGAAGCCATCAGTAAGATATTCTATAAGGCTACCGACGTTGACTTACCTGCATCCTCTAATAAAACTAATGATGAAGGTATGTAAATCTTGTCCATCGCTGGGTCTGGCATGACATCCATCCCTTGTATCGTTCTCCTTTGGTTGGGCGACATCCACCATGTCTTTTCTAGCGTTGCAGCCATCTCTTTAAAATTATCTTGCAATACCGATACGTTCTTCCAGTTCAAGTCCAGCCAATATGTCTTACCTTCTGCTAAAGAATAGGGCTTTACTAGCCAGCTATTAAGCTCGTCCCTCAAGTCATTCATAATAGGCATAACCACCTCTGTGATTAATGACTTCTTTGCTTCCTCTTGATTGTTGTATGTCTTATTTTCAGGGTCGTTGAATAGCTGCGACTGTACACCGTAGATATTACATAGCGTACGTAAATCTAATTTCTTGCTCTCGATGATAGCTAAGTCAACAGGCGACATCCCCATATTGTACCATCTGACATTGGCAGCGGTAAATAAAACCTTGTTAATATTTTCAGTGCCTCCGAACTTCTCTCTATATTTTTCTTCTACTGCTTTAACTTCATCACCACTCATAGCCATACTCTCGTCTCGGGCATCACCCGAGATGATACCCATAGCTCCGTTGTTAATAAAGGATTTAACCCTTGCCGTGTCGGCACTATTGGATGCTGCGATGTTTTTAAACGCTGCTTTTAGCGGAGATATCCCCCATAAATAAGCCCCATTGGCATATTCAGGATTGAAATACCTTGAATGTAGTACGTTTTCCGCTGGGATGTCGTGTCGCCTATTGTATGTTATATTAAGCCTATAGCCCTTAATTGGCTCTCTCCAATCCCCCGCCACTATGTCCGTAAGCTGCGGAGGCATCAACCATAGTTCTTGAAACAACCCTTTGTTCTTGCCGAAGTCAGGAGCCACCCCATTGATTAAAGCGTTGCCAGTTGTTAGCTTAAATCCTACATAGTTACATAGGAACTCCGTATATCCCTGTATATTGTTGGGGTGTTCTAATAGGTCTAATATCCTGTGCTCTGGTATTTCTTTCAATGCCTTTGTGCGGTATATCTCCGACTTTATAGTAGCGGCATTGTTGATCTGTTTGTAGTGTCGGAGCTCTTTCTTATTGACCACTTCGTTGAGCGTCCACTCTATAGAAGAACAAGTCTTGCAAATTTTATCAATGATAGAATACACATCAGCGTTGCCCATGTATCCCTCTTTAATAAAGTTGTCGAAGCTTGCTTCTTTGTAGATGGGGTTGCCCATCCCTATAAACCTGAAAATCTCTTTGCTTATAACAGAGCCGATAGCCCTTGATATTTGTTTGCGGAAAAACCCTCTAAACATAATAAAACATTTTTACAAAAATAATGTTTATTATGTAACTTATTATGTAATTTATTTTATATGGGTAGTTCACAATATTAATTACATAATTAAAAGGATTGCTTAAACATCCTCATTGCTTCTTCTTTTTCGCTTTGCGTTGGAGGGGTAACAACGTATGAGGTGTATGCTGGGAAGTATTGAGCCCTCCATATCTTAAATGATTCTAATGCTTTTGCTGTCATGTTTTAGTTTTGTTTTCGTAGTTGAGCAAGTAGCCCTATCTCCTGATTATCAATGTTAATTATTTTGTATATGATTTCATTATTTATGCAAATAAATAACATTAATTTCAATATACAAACAAAAAAATGATTTATTATTATGCAACAGCAAAAGCAACCCTTATATTCTTTTCAATGATGCCAGTCAGAGCGTCAGGGGCGTCATCGTGCTTGTTCTTGCCTACCCTCTGATAACTTGTAACATCTTCGTAGAACTTCTGCCATCTGTCCATCCAATTGTCGGGGAAGAGTATATACTGCTGAACATTGGAACTGTTGCTATTGATACGCTGTTGCTTATTTTTGGACTGATGAAACCACTTTACCGAACAATGATATTGATTTTCGTCCACTATTCGCTGTACATTACGTGCAAAGGCACGACCTCCTGCATTACTTTCTATGTCCACCGTCTTTGCATCGTTTCTAATAAGCAGTTTTGCAACCTCTATTTCTGTTATCTCGTTTGCGTCAGTAGTATAATATACATCCAGTATGTACCGCTCTTGCCTATATTTGCCATATACGATAGCACAAAGGAAGTCCTCCCCTTCGTCAGCCGTATCTATGTATACCTTGACCTCCAATAGGCTGTTGCCGTTGTCATCTCTCGGGATGTCTTTATACGTCTTTAGGTTTTGATACAACGCCCCAGCTATGTCAATGACCTCCTGCTGGTAGTTGGCAAGGAATATCATCTTGGTATTGTTGTCCCTAAAGGATGAAATCTTTCGCTCCTCGTAGGTCTTCCTGTTGAGGAAGTCCTCACATAGCATACTGTCGGTGTCTTTGTTGTATGCTGGTCTTTTCAGCACATACCAGCTGCCATCATTATTAGCTAATATACGCCCCGCTATGTCGTTCTTGTTCCATCGTGTGTGATTTACTATCTCTAGCGGCTCGCCTCCTTTTGCCGACACCCTACTCTTAAACGTCCCCTCGTACCATAGCCATATCTTTGATAGGTGGGTCTCATTTAATGCCTCCTCTGCTCCCTTCACTGGGTCATCAACTATCAATATTGTTGCACCTTTTCCTGTTATACCTCCTCCTACCCCTGCTGATAGGAAGTTGAAGTGTTCACCCTCCAAAGCCCATTTCTGTACCCCTTTATCGCCTTCTTTCTGCTTTGCCGTGAAGATGTCCGAATATACCACCTCGTCCATGTTCTTCTTTTCCATCATGCCATCCCGTACATATCTGCTGAACTCTGTCGCTGCCCAATCGGAATAGCTACATTGTATAATACGTTCCTGTTGGTTTAGACCAAATACCCACTGACAAAAGTTCGTTAACGTGATAGTCTTTAAATGTTGAGGGGGATAGTTGATGATTAACTTCTTGTATACTTTTCCGTCTTCTTGAGGCAATCCAAAATATAGGCGTTCTAGCGTATCGCATAACTCAACAGCATGTTCTTTTCCAGTATATAATTGTGGATGCTTAAGCTCGCAAAAGTCATATAGATGCCTCCTAGCTAGCTCAATCTTTAGTGCCTTCCAGTCGCTTAGCAAGTACCGCAACGTTTCGGAGCTCATCGTCTGATAATTTAGTTAAATCTACTTTAGTGTTTACGGTGGCTTCTACCTTTGTCTCGTTGTAATTCATTGATAGTGATTTTCTTTCTTCATGCTCGCAAATAATCTTAAATAATGCTAATTGTAACGTGGGGTTGTCTGATTTATACCACTTTGATAAAAGAGAATGTTTTGTCCTGTTTTTGTTATCATCCAACGCCTTTATTAGGGTGTCCGATTTATTAAGCCCTATCTCATAAAATTGGCTTCTTGATATACCACTATAAAAAGAGAATATCATCTCTACTGTAAAGATATTGTTTTTTTTAATACATTCTAATATCTCTATTTCGTATTTTTTAAATTCTTTCATTATGTTTTATACTTGTCATGCCTCCTTCCAGATACTTACATATTTCTGCTACTATTTCAGGGCAATATTTCATTTTAAACGGAATAACAAACATCTTATCGTGAAAATCACAAAACGGAATAACAAACATCTTATCGTCAAAATCACAAAACGGAGGGCTAACCATATTGCCAGTATTGCGTCTAATAGTGTTCTCATAATTCATCAAAAAGGGAGGTCGTCTTCATACCCTTGAATAGGTATTGCTGTTTGTGTAGCCGAATGTTTTCCTTCTCCCAAAATTCGCCATGCTTCTAATGTCGTGAAATACAAATCCTCGCCATTTTTATTCGTCCACTTTTTCCCTCGTAGGTTGTAAGATACTTCTACCTTATCCCCTACTTTGTGTGCCTCTATAGTGTCTACGTTTTCCTGTGTTAATTGTATAATGAATTCGTTAGGATATTTGTCGTTGTCCTTCACTACGAACTCTCTTTTTTGAAACTTGTCAGATACTTTCTGAGTTTCCCTAATTACTGTTATTGTCCCTTTTATTGTTCCCATGAATTTAATTGTTATTACTGGATTGTTTTAACTCTATTTATTTTTAAAAAATTTTAGCTCGTTGTAAAAATGGAGGGGAAGTCCAACCTTCCCCTCCATCCATCAAAACCATGAACTAAACAACGTGTAAAAGTACTGTTAAAAAACATATTTGTCAAGTAAAAAGTGTTTTATTTTTGTTGAAAATTCAAAATAAAGTTGCATTGTTCTTGTAATTAGTTACCAATATTTCAATCCTTCTGTTGTCTAAGTTTCGTCTTTCGCCAATAGTCTCAATTATTAGCCCATTATCTTTTGCCTGCTCCATTATGAATGGATGATTGAACTCTGACATGGCAAATTTACATCCGCTCTCTATTAGGGCTTTAAACAAGTCCTCGCTGTCTTTGTTTGTGAACCCACTTTCATAATTATTGCCAGTATCCAAATATGGCGGGTCGCAATAGATGAAAGCATCCCGTTTTCCTGCATCATTTCTTAGGGCTATTTTTTTAAAAATATCCCTAAAATCTGCATTCATAAATTGACAACCAAAAAGAAACTCGTGAGTTTTCTTTAAATTTTCATGCAAAATCTTACTCGTATTATTCCGTTCAAATTTCAATGTTTCCATATGCCCCATAAAGCTGTAATTACTCAAGAAAAGGAAACGAAGTGCCTTTCTGATTGGGTCTGTTTCTTGTGTGGTTCCCCAGTGTTTCGATAAATCTTCGCTTACAGGCATCTGCAAAAACAGTTCTTCCAGTTCTTGTTTTCTTAAACTCACCACTTGGAATAAATTAAAAACATCACTATCTAAATCGTTTAAGATATTATACTTTGCTTTTGGCTTATTAAAAAACATTCCTCCAGCACCAAAAAAGGGTTCAATATAGAGATTGTGTTTAGGAAAGTATTTTTGTATCTCCTTCGCCATTTTTGCCTTGTTGCCAATTCTTCTTAAAATCATACCTTTTGTTTAATTGTTTCAAATATTCTTTCGTCAATTCGCCTGAATGTGCCTTAATATGACAACTTCGGCACAATGATATTAAGTTCTCTATGTTATCCCTTGCCTTTGCTCCTCCCTTGCCTTTGCTCCTCCCATGCCTTTGAGTACAATATGATGGATGTCTACACTTTCAGCACCACACACCCTACAAGGGATATACTCGCCTTCTTCGTAGCCATAGTATTCGGAATAGGTTTTAATGTATGCCTTCATTTTCTTCTTTAATTCGCTTTTCATCTTCAGCTGTCCGATTTTTTCGGACACTTCACATCCTAATTAATATAACTACCATTATCAAAATAAACCCTCCTTGTTGTGAATCTATCTCCACACTCACAACGGGTAACTTCAGATGAGTCAAAGTATCCTGTGTATTCAATACCTCGTCCACAATTTGGACAAAAGACTCTCCAGTTCGTATCATCATCGTTAATAGCATAGCCATCAACAGAATGGTTACAATTAATAAGTGGCGAAAATTTTACCCCATCGTGTACTTCCACGCAAGTACAGATACCTTTACTCAACCTCTTTTTTGAATAGAAAAAAGTAATCCAACTAAACCAAAAATTAATAAAATTTACAACTTTCATTAATCTTTGGGTTCGCAAATAATCTTCCACCGTAAGGAGGTTTTCGCCACATTTTGGACATGGTTTGTCCACAAATAAAACCAAGCCGTGTTCATATGTATAATATACCTCATAATCACATTTGGGGTTGTCGCAAACTATAATTGAGTTTTGCTGTTTTTCTATTAATTTTCTCATCTTTAAATTAAATTAGTTATCGTTTTTTTGCTTTGCGTGTAACCTCCGTAATTTTTTTCCAACTTTTAATACAAATTGATTGTCCGTTGGCTCGTAACACCATCCGTAATGCTTGCACCTTCCACTCTTGCCATTCAACGGCTTATAAAAAGAACATGCCATTCCACAATATCCACAACTTCCATTCACTTCGCTAATTTCTCCATATTCTTTGCAAAAGAAATATCCTGTTCCAGTTTCTCTTTTTGCCTCAATCAAAATCATCTCATCAATTAAGTTGTCTTTCATATATTCACGATGATAAGTAAGATTGTAACAGTTATCATCATCGTATTCGCTGAAGTAAAGTTTTTTTGCCATTATATTAAAGTTTTTTGTTAATTATTATTATTTTCCCTCCTACAGAAGTTCCACTATCTTTGAAAGTTTCTTTTTCAATGTCGATTACTTCTGCTTCAATTTTATAAAGCCAATTTTTAAACTCAATTTGCTTTTTTTGGTGTCCATTCACCCAGCTTTCAGAAGTTATGCAAATCAATCTACCGCCACGAGAAAGGCAGTTGTACATCTCTTTTAAGTGGTCAATATCTTGGTTCTTTGTGAATGGTGGGTTCGCAATTATTTTGCTATATGTTTTGCCATTGTGTTTTAAAAAGTTATCCCCAATCAAATTAAAACGTAATCCGCTTTTATTTAAAATAAAAGTGTTTATATCCATTAACTCAAAACAATCAGGTACACAATCACAAACTTTATTTATACTCTTAATAATAGCTCCTTGCCCTGCACTGGGTTCTAAAATAGTATCGTACTGTTTTAAATCAGCCAAGTAAACTAATTCGTCAGCAAGTTTTTCGGGAGTAGCAAAAAACTGAAATTCTTTTTTTAAGTTTCGTTTTTCTCCATTTGCAATTTGTTTAAGTAAATCAGTCGGGTCGGTTGCAAACATAAACCCAAAAATCTTTCCTCCTTTCCATTTTCCTCCAATCAATTCAAGCGATTTAGCTACTTCTATGTAAAGGTTTCTATCAAGTTGTTCGCTTGGTAATTTAACAACATTACCTTCGATTGTGCAAGTTTGTAAAATTTGTTCTTTTGTTTTCATAGTTTTGGTTTTTAATTAATATTATCATTTAAAAAGGATTGTCGCTTTCTATGTAGCTGTTATCAAAGTGTTCACACCTTTCTCTTTCAAGTTCTACGAACTTTGTTAGATGCGGGATAAACTTAAACGCCAAATCTTTTAAAGCTCCATTCCTATGTTTGGCTACACAAAGATAGGCAAGTCCTGCCGTAGAATTTCCTAAATTATCCTCATTTATCCCGTAATATTCGGGGCGGTATAAAAATCCTACTATGTCTGCATCTTGCTCCAACGAACCGCTTTCGCGTAAATCTGATAATATTGGTTTCTTATCACCCCTCTTTTCTACTTCCCTACTAAGTTGACTGAATGCTATTATTGGCACATCAAGTTCTTTTGCCATTATCTTTAAATACCTGCTTATCTCACTTACTTCATTTTCCCTGTTCCTGCCTTTTAATGAATGCTTTATTAGTTGTAAATAGTCAATAAAAACAATATCCAGTTTCCCCTGCCCTTTTAATTTTTTGCAATTTAACATTATGCCATTCAGGGTGTAAATATTATCAAATATGTGCAGTTGTTCTTTCCCTATCTCTTCTGTCTTGCTATGTAGGTATTTCCATTCATTTTCTGCTAAATGTCCCGAATTTATGCTTCCCAAATTAATTCCTGTACTTATAGCTATCATCCTTTTCATTAGTTGCTTGTCGCTCATTTCGAGATTAAAAACGGCACAATGTTTTTTAAATGATAACATATTGTAAACCATATTTAATCCAAATGCGGTTTTTCCCATTGAAGGGCGTGCTGCTATCACGATAAAATCTGTGTCCTGCCACCCGCCAAAGAGCTTGTCTACGTTACTATACCCTGATGGTACTCCTGTTACATCTTTTTCGCTTGCCGATTCAATGATTTTAATGGTTTCTGATAATATCTGTCTTGATGTCTTTTCTTTACTTACTTCTACCAATGAACATATCTTTAATGCCTCGTCTAATAGCTTTTTGTTGGCATCGAATATATCGGTAGTCTCATCGTAAGCGTTATTAGCTATCTCAGTCCCCAGACGTATATGTTCTCTTAAAATATATTTCTGTCTTATAATCAAGGCGTGTGTTTCTATATTAGCAGAAGAAGCAACTCTATTGGTTAATTGTGAAATAAAATAAGCACCACCAACAGTATCAAGCATCCCAAATGATTTTAATTCGTTTGTTACCGTCAAAATGTCTATGTCTTTATTTTTGTCTGATAGTTTTTTTATTGCCCTCCAAACGTATTTATGTGCTTCTTTATAAAAGCACTCTTCTGAAACTATGTTATTAATTTCATATAACGCATCGCTTTCTAATAATACAGCACCCAGTACGGCTTCTTCTAAGTCTACTGCTTGAGGTGGCAATGTTCCATTTTCTTTCATAGGTTAAATGATGGTTTTGTTTGTTTTGCTTGTTTTGGGTCTTTATTTAATTGTATCAGCAACCAATTAATGAAGTGTTTTTTTATGTCATTCAAAGATTTGTAAATGTCGTCCTTCGCTGTTAGTTCGTTCACAAAGATACCTATCCATCTTTGAATGTCCGTTTCACTTAATGTGTGTCCTTTGTCTTTCATTGTTACTCTTATTTTCTGGTTCCAATTATAAGAATTTAACATTTCATTTTTAATATTATTTACTATTTTTTCAATTTCACTATCATTATAGGTTTTTTTGGGTTCTTTTTCTGTATTAATATTATTTACATTATCATTTACATTAACATTATCATTAACATTAACATTAGTAGGGTTTATTTTAAAGGCAACCCTTTTTTTTAAAAGGGTAGGGTTTATTAATAAAGGGTTGGGTTTTTTAGGACGACCTCCCTTTTTGCCATATTCCTTTTGTTTTTCAATAAATCCATTCCATTTTTCTAAATCCCTTTTTAATTGTTGTTTGATTGGCTCAAACGCAATTTTTAATAACCTATCTTCTAAAATAGGATTTTGGTCATTTACATAGGAAAGGATATGTTTAAATAATATCCCTGCTTCTTCATTAGTTAATTCTTTTAAATTGTGAATAATATCACAATACAATATAAAAGATTTTTTACCTTCCATATAAAAAAACCTACACAGGTGCAGTATTCGGGAGTGCGTTCCCCCTATTCGGCTCTTGCGAGTAACGAACACCTGTGTAGTATATTTTATTAAGTTGTGAATTACGCATAAGAAACATTTTAATACTGGTACAAAAATACTAATTATTTTTTAAATGCAAACTATTTTTTATTTATTTTTCTATTATTGTAATACTTTTTATCTCGTCAACAATATTCACCTGTCTGGCATGCTTTATCACTACTTTAACAGTTTCTGCTATATTTTCAACGATTACAGGATAGAGTATATATTTAAATCCCGTATCATCTTTCATAATTATTACTATCTCAAATGTTTTCATTTAAAGTTAATTTCTTTATTATTATGCTTTCTATATCGTCAAGTCTCTTGGCTTTTTTAATGTCTTCCATCGACACTTTCATAGCTTCTACTATGTTTTCAGCGATTGAAGGACAGAGAATCCCTCTAACCTCCGTCCCATCGTTCAGAATTATTACTATTTCAAAAGTTTTCATATTAACAATCTTGTCAATCTATTCTTACTATCAAGTATAGATTTATTTTTTGTGTTGTCCAATTTATATTTTTGTTTTTATAAAACGTCATTAAGAGGTTAGCACAGTTTTTTTTATCATAACCAGTGTCTAGGTATGCTATAAAGTCATTTATGCTTTCTAATTTTAGACTCTTTTTATCTTTCACTAAGTATATGTGAGGGAGAATCTTCTCTTTTAAAGATACCTTTATCTCATCACCTACCTCCAACCTATCGCTTAATCGCATTGTGGTGAATGCTTTATTGGATAGTTTCTCGTTCCAATTAAAACTAAATGATAATTGCTTCATTCTCTATTAATTAAATAATAATGTTAATTGTTGTTCTTTAATAAACAAGTTACGTGGCAGCTCTTGCCCCTTTTGTCCGGAAATCCTATTTGATGAGTTCCTTTTAGGCGTTCCCAATTAACTCTTTAATGTCTATTCCTAACATCCTTTCTTCTGCTGTAATTTCACAATTATCTACATCACCTCTGATACCTGTTACATCACCACTGATACCTGTTACATCACCATAGATACCTGTTATATTACCTTTGATATCTGATACATCACCTCTGATATATGTTACATCACCTCTGATATCTGATATATTACCTTTGATATCTGTTACATCACCTCTAATACCTATTACATCACCACTGATACCTAATACATTACCTCTGATATTTGTTATATCACCACTGATATCTGATACATTACCTCTGATACCTGATACGTTACCATAGATACCTGTTACATCACCTCTGATATCTGATATATTACCTTTGATATCTGTTACATCACCTCTAATACCTATTACATCACCACTGATACCTAATACATCACCTCTGATATTTGTTATATCACCACTGATATCTGATACATTACCTCTGATACCTGATACGTTACCATAGATACCTGTTACATCACCTCTGATACCTGATACATCACCACTGATACCTAAATGAATACCTTTTACTCTTTTACTATCAACATAATGATAAATCTTGTGTTCGTTTTCAATGAGTTCTCTTTTCATGATTTTTATGTATTAATTAAATAAATATGTATTAATTAAATAAAGTTAATTGTTGTTCTTTATTTTGTTTGTTCCAATTATGTATAAGCATGTTACCCCGTACAGCTATTGCTTCAGCTTTTGCTTTCAAATAAGCACGTGCCTCTTCGGCTTGCTCCAACGTAGTAATCAAACTATATCCTTTCTCGGAGGAGCTGATGCAGTAGCCGTCTTTCATTATCATCTCCTCTATTAGCTTCCTCATGGCTCTGTCGCTTATCCATTCGTAGCGACAGAGATATTCTCGCAAATCGCTCCTTTTGGCGAACTGGTGCGATTTTAAGTACTCAATGATTTTTTGTTTCATAGCTTTAAATTTTCATTATAAAGTTTGTTTTAATAAATACTCCGTTGAGATAATATGATTTATTGCCATTTGCATAAACAATAGCTGGTTTGTCTCCTTCACGATGAAGTAAATTATTGATATAATATGTTTTAGTGCCGTCTGCCTCAATATAAGCGGGCTTGTCTCCTTCTCTATGAAGTAATCCATTGATATAATATCCTTTATCCCCATTTGCCTCAATATAAGCGGGCTTGTCTCCTTCTCTATGAAGCTGTCCATCTTTATTATACCAACGGATATTTCCGTATTTATCGGTTACTTTGTAATTTTCTGTTTTTTCTTTCATAGTTTAAAATTTAAGTTGAAATTATGTAAATTGCTTTAATCTATTATTAAGAATTATTCTTCACTAAATTTTGTATCCATTGAGAATCCTCCTTCACTTTTTCCCTTTTAATAAACAGTTTAAGAGCGTTGTTTACCAGTCAATTAATGCTCCTGTCTTGTATTTTTGCTATTTGTTTTAATTCAGGGATAATATTAGCATCTAATCTGAATGATGTTGCTACTTTTGTTTTTTTATTTTCCATTTTGTTGATGGTTTTGTTACCAAGATTTTTAAACTCTTCCTTAATTTCAGGAAGTATCCAGAAATGAATGTCATTAAATCTTTCAGGATGTTTTTTTAAAAACTCTTTCTGCCACTCGTAACTCTTGAATACTTTAACTCTCTCTTCTGTGTATAACTTGCTTTCATTTAAGTTAAATTTCTTTATAATATCCTGAGAGATAGGTTCTTCAAATGGATTATTGCTGCAATATAATACTCTTAATG
>Ga0209210_1001464_pt1 | contig 19693 bp, 15 predicted proteins | sample RifGroA1_FD_183991 | JGI IMG/M metagenome (GOLD analysis project Ga0209210, IMG submission 183991) | Contaminated groundwater microbial communities from Rifle, Colorado, USA - Rifle Groundwater A1 (SPAdes) (version 2) | ecosystem: Environmental > Aquatic > Deep subsurface > Groundwater >...
ATTTTTTTAGAGCCTCAATAAGCTCGCGTGTATATACGCCAATTCCTCTGATTGCGTCTCCGGACCCCAACGGCCTCTCGTCAATAGCTACTTTCATATCCTTCCGGATACATCACGTATTCGGCCTTTCTTTTCTCAGCCCTTGTTACCTCAATCACTTTTTCAATAACTTCTTCCGGAGTAAGATATTTTTTCCCTTGCTTTTCCAAATCTTCCCTTACTTTAATTCCGGCTGTCCCAAAGTTTGTCATGACACTCCCAAGTGTCAATAAAACAACATCGGTATTTTCAAGTTCTTTTGATAAAGAAAGAGATAAACCTCTTAGTCCGAATTTGGATGAACAGTAAGCACTTCTTCCCGCGGAGGGAACTACCCCCATCCCAGAGCCAAAATTGACTACAATAGCAAGTCCATTCCCAATGAGCTCCTTTGTCAAAACAAACGGTGCAGTTAAATCTACCGCGATTGAACCCTGCCATTCACCAATAGTCAAATCTTCGATATTTTTGTAAATCCCGATTCCTGCAACGTTATAAAGAAGGTCTATTTTTTCAAAATCATTCTTAATTTTATCGGTAAGTTTCGCTACCGCACCGGCATCGGATAGATCACACTCGTATTTCGCATTCTCGGGGCCGTCAACCAAGTCAGTTAGATGATCAAGAAAGGATAGTTCTCTCTCGACCAGAATCAGATTAACTCCCTCTTTCTTAAGAGCCCTGGCCAAAACACTCCCCATCCCTCCCCCCGCCCCTGTAATTACTGCAGTTTTCCCTTTTAAATCCATAAATTATCTTTTATTATCTCCCCAATACTTAAAGTAGGCAATTGGAAAGTGGAGGGCCGAGAAAAAGGACCATAAAAAGCCGGGAACGCCATCAAGAAAACCTTTATGCCTAAAGTACAAGTTTACAAAAGTGATCAGTGGCCAGTGAACAGTGAACAGTAAAAATTGCCACAAATTTTTCGGGGTCTTGGAATCTCGGATTTCTTGGGCTTTAAGATCGGTATATCTATTCATTCTAATTAAATAGCGCTTAAGAGTTGGGGAATCATAATGCAACAAATCACTCCCCAGCCACCCAACTTCCCCATCAAGTTGAATTTGTTCATGAACGCTTTTTTGAGGAAATTTGGCTTTTCCTTTTTTAACCAACCTTATTACCCCGTCGGGATAAACACCTGCGTGAATCAGGGGCTTTCCCAAAAAAATATTCCGGCGGGGGATAAAATAGCCAACCACTTCTCCAGTTCTTTTTCCAATCGGCCCATCCCGTTCTTCAACTAACTTTTGGTGTCTTTGAAAAAGTTTCTGTTTCCTGGCGTCACCTCCGAGGAGTCCCTCTGGGCCACCGTCGGAGGAGACCACTATCTTAATTTCATTAGCCAACTCATTCGTTACAACCTCATCTGCATCAAGCTGCAAAATCCAATCCCCAGTTGCCATGTCCAGGGCTTTTTGTTTAGTTATATGAAAGATATCATGATGGGGTTCGGTAAAAACTTTTGCTCCAAACTTCTCTGCAATTTCCCGAGTAGTATCTGTTGAGTATTCATCAACAACTATTATCTCGTTAGCAATTCCTTTCACCGACTGCAAACACCTCCCGATATTCTCCTCTTCATTTCTTACCGCCAAAACAACAGATAATTTGATCATTCTAATTAGCAACTACTTGGAAATATTTGTAACCATTAGCACCATAAATTTCCTTGACTATATTTGCCTCATCATGAATTTCTTCATCCGTTCCCACAATCAGCGCATTTGGATTTTCGGGTCTGATTTTATCAAAATTAACTCCCTCAAAATGAAACTTATCAAAATCCCTGACAGTTGAAAACCCGAACCTGGCGCGGGGAGTCAATTCATGGCCTTTTTGAAATTCAACAGGAGAATGCTTCAAATAAAAAAGCAAAAGTATATACGGCTGGTCGTATCTGTCGGTAACCCAAACTTTCTGATATTTGTCTCCATTGTCTTTTATATATGATGCCAGCTCTTTAACTCCGTACTGCGAAGAGAAAGGATACTCCTTTGCCATGTGGACATAATACATGTGTAAATACCGTCCGAAGGACAATGAAATAACAAATATCAGAATCCATTTCAGAATTTTTAATCTCCCCCTAAACCCAGTAAACAGGAAATTAAAGCCGATGGAGCCTGTAATTACCAAAGGAATCACCATATTGTGTGCTCGAAGGGAATGAGGTGATTGGAAAGTTAATGCCGCCGCAACCGGTGCTATCAACAACCAATACAAAATCAGCTGAACACTTTTGTTTTTTGTATTCTTCACCAGCCACCAGCCACCAATCACCAGCCAGACTGCGTCAAGCAGGTACGTCTGCCCGGTTTCGGGAACTTTGTTTCTTTGAATATCATCCCCGGAAAGAAAAAGAAACTCACCGTGATAATGCTCCGCCCAGTTTTGAACAAATGCCAAACCGTAATTAACCGGCTTATTATGCAAAACCTTTGGAACAATTGAGGCAAAATTGGTGTGTTCCCCTCTTTGTTCATTGATTCTGTTAAACGGTCCCTCATCGGCAAAAAGACCGACACCGGCCGCTCTTGAAACTCCTGCCGGTCCAAACAAGTCTTTCGCAAGCGGCAACAGCAATACCATACCAATAACTCCCGCGATTACAAATCCTTTCAAATTTTCTTTAATATCTTTTAAGTAAATTAAAGTAAGGCCTAAACCCAAAAGCGGAACTACGATTCTGGCTGCGTGATAAGAATATAAAGACAAAGTAAAAAGCAAAAATGAAAAAGTAAAAAGTTTAGGATTTTTTAGTGCTTTAAGAAATACTAAAATTCCAAAGGTTATAAAAAATGTTGCAACATTTACTTCCCATCCCCCGCGGGAAAAGTGAATGTGCCAGGGTGAAATTGCAAGCATAAAACCTGCAATCAAAGACGTTTTTTCATCTTTAAAAAGTTCTTTGACCAAAAAGTAAACAACCAAAACCGCCAAGACTCCAAGAAACGCCCCGGGAATTCTCACCGCCCATTCGTTAAGGCCCATAAACTTTATGAAGGGCAGGACCATATAAAAATATGCCCCCGGTTTATAGTCATTAAAGGACTGGAAATGAATTGGCCAGGGGTTCCCGTGCTCATCCTTCCCGGTTTCCATTAATGAATAAGCGTTATAACCAATCGCAGCCTCATCAGCATTTAAAGCCGGATAATCTCCTAGCCGGTAAAACCTCAAAATAAAAGCCAGTGCAATAATAAAAATCAATATTATTTTTTTCACTTTATCTCCACTATTCTAAAAGCAATATCTCTGCCGTTTAAATATTTAATCTCCGATATCACATTAAACTGATTCATATCTTTTGAATCCTCGGATGGAATTCTGATAGAATCTGCAACAAACAAAGTGCCGCTCTCCCCGCGATTTACAGACCAGTCAATCGGCGCAAATTCGATATTATCTAATTTAAGAACATAGCCGACATCATTAATCGAATCTGCTGTTGCTAGACTTGCAGCCTTCTGATATTTAGCCGGATCATATCCTTGAGAATAACCGGCTCCGCCGTAGAAAAGGAAATAAATATACGGTTGGGCAAAGCTCTGCTGGACCTTAACCGTCTTATAATTTCCCTGAATTGGTGTGACAGTCTCCACAATTTGCTTATACCCGTATTCCCAGAGTCTGGAATCGTGATTTGGAACATGAATAAAATAACTATCCAAAAAATAAATAAATGCTAAAAAAGTAAATGCTAAATACCACTTCTTAATTTTTGAATATCCAAAAGCGATAATTACAACCAATGGAACTGCCATATTCATTGCCCTTATTGCATGAACCTGATCCCTGGATAAAACTGCAGGTAGTGGCCCTAGAACCAACCACAACAAAATAAATAGGTGGCCTTTTTGTAACTTATTTTTGAAAATTACCAAACAACCAAGCAACAAAGTAACTAAATCTGCTAGTAGCAGCATCCCACTATTGGGGGCTGAATGTCTGGGATTGGCAAAATCCCCTTCAAAAAATAAAAACCTTCCCGAAAAATGATTAAAGTATCGTCCCAATATCCCCCTTGCAAAATTTAAGTTTTCCGAATGAAAAAGATAATAACCCAAAGTACCTACATTCTCCTTTCCCTGATCAAGAAACTTCTGTAAATATTCGACAGGTCTCGGATAAGAAAATACACTGAAAACCTCAAGCCTTCCCGCTTGTCCCCGAAAAATACTTAGGATAATTGGTAAGATAATAATCAACCCCAGTAATGTCGCGCTTACCAAGTGCCGCTTCTCTATTCTCCAAAAATCCTTCCAGTAAACTACCAGTAAAATCAAAGCCACAATCCCTGTTGATAACTTCGCCCCCTGATAAGCAATTAAGGTAAGAGCAAAAAACAAAATACTGAGAATTATATGTTTTGAATCTTCAAAGGACTTCAGGAAAAAATAAACACCCGCAAGAGTTAAGGCCAAAGACAGATTTACCTCCCAGGCTCCCCGGGAAAAATAGATAAGCCAGGGCATAACGGAAGCCACAAAGGCAGAAATAGTGGCCAGTGATCGGTGATCAGTGAACAGTGATCGGATAATCAAATAAATTAAGTAAACGCTAAGAACCCCTGCAAGGGCAGAGGGAAAACGTACAGCAAACTCTGTTAACCCAAAAACAGCAACCGAAGGAACGGTTAAATAAACATACAATCCTGGTTTATAATCCCCGAAGGATTTAAAAATTATGGGTAAAAACTTACTATATTCATCCCTTCCTGTTTTCAAAATCGAGTAAGCGTTATAGCCAAGAGAAGCCTCATCCGGTGTCAAATGCGGTGGAATACTCCCCAAATTCCACAATCTCAGTATCGCCGCAAACAGCAAAATTACAATCAGTATCCAGTTCTTTCCGCGAAGCGGGTTATTCGTTATTTTCATATATTTCAAATGCTGGCTTATTGTCCAAAAAGTTAATTGTTTCAAGTTTACTCCAATTCTCGGGGTGATTGTTCGGGCCTGTTATCAAAAGGCATTTTATTTTTTCGCAGCTAAATTTTTCCCCAGATTCCAGCTTCCAGATTCCAGATTCAGTCTGTGAGATCTGCCAGTCATTTACAAAATAAAATTTATCAAATCTATCCACCCACCACCAATTGCTTTGATAGAAAGCAATTTTATCTTTATCGTTCTGATATTTTACGGGGTCATGAGGCCAAAAGAACAGGAAAAATTCATGAGGTTCGCCGTATTTCTTGGTCACAATGATTTTGTCATACTTATCATAATTTTCTTTCGTGTAGGAAACAGCTTCTTTATATCCATATTGCCAGCTCCAGGAGTAGTTGACTCGATAATTGGTTAAATAGCGGGTTAGGTAAAAACCCAAAGAAGCCATCACTATAATGATATATATTAATGTAGTGAATAGCCTAAACTTTATCGAAATTTTACCAATTAAGAAATAAAAACCGAGAGCGGTTATGATTTCTGTTACAGGCAACATGGTTGTTGCCCTAATGACTGTAAGCCTTTCGTTCGTCAAACTTGCTGGAATCGGGGCAAGGACAAGCCATAAAAGCAAAAGCCGATATTCTTTCTTAAAAAGCAATATTAATCCTAAATAGAAGAAAGGCAGGTTAATCAAATAAAGTAGCCCTGTTTTAGGAACGCTAAACTGATACTGGCTTCCCCCCTCCAAAAACAAAAAACCAGGGAAAAAGTAAGAAATATAGTTCTTGGAAAACTCGCTGACAAAATAAACGGGACGGTTATACAAAAATCGGTTTACTATCTTGGGTAAGTTTGATTTATTCCTTACTTCAATAATTTTACTTACTGCACTTTCGTTAATTATTGATAAAACACCGCTTCTTGCCCAGGTATTGGGATTTAGATAGATTATTGCGGTAACCAAAAAGAATAATGCAACTAAAATCCACGAAAAAGTCTTTCGATAAATTAATGCTATTCCCAAAAGAAAAAGTGGGGAAAAAATCCGAGTCGTGTGATAGGAAAACAAAGTAAGAAGTAATAAGGAATAAGTAATAAGTTTAAAATTCTTATTCTTATCGCGATTAACGAAAAATGCTGCAGCGGTTGTTAATAGAAACACAGACAAATTTGACTGCACCACGAATCTTGAAGTAAAAACATACCATGGTGTGACCGCAACCAAAAAGGCGGATAAAAGACTAACATCCTTTCGTTTAGTTAATCCCCAAGCCAAAAAATAAACAGAAATAACTGTTAAAATCCCCAAAAGAGTATGAGGAAATCTGATTGCAAATTCTGTTAAGCCAAAAATTACCATAAACGGGATTGTTAAATAGAGGTTAAGAGTCGTCGGATAATCACCATAGGCTCTGAAATTAATAACCGGAAATTTCTGCCCCCACTGATCCATTCCGGTTTTTGAAATCGAATAAGCATTATAGCCATGGGAAATTTCGTCCCAATTCAAACTCGGAGGGTTATAAGTTAGCAATGTAAACCTTAAAACCGCAGCCAAGACTACAATAAGAACGAGAGTAAAATACTTACGCATAAAGCAACCAAACTAATTATATTGCCGATATTTCTTATCTGTGTGTTTTCAAATTCAGCTCCTTCTGCCGGAATTAAACCTTCCTCATTCGGAGTATAATTCCAGCCTGGGAAATAATTAATGTATCTCCCATCGCTTGAAGCAGTCGGAATCTTGTGCCCAAAATTCGGCCAGTAATCGCCGATGGAAGCAGATCGTTGACGATCCCATTCCCCGCCGGATAAGAAGTAGGAATCGGAAACGTTGTACCAAATGTCCGGTTTGAAGAAATTCGAAATTCGAAGCACGAAATACGAAACAAGTATTAATAATGCAAATCCAAAGATTCTATTTTTTACAATTTTTACAATCAACCCGGAACTTAAAGCAAAACAAAATACAGCAACCCCCAAAAACCGCCATGGAAACTGCAAGTATGCAGTAAAGGATAAATTCTCCCAAATAAAAGTAGATTTGTTATGAGTGAGAAAAAGATAAACAAAACCGGCAATTAGCAAAATCAAAAATTCTTTTTGTTTTAATATTTCTTTCTTTAAAACAAACACTAATACAATTACCAAGGGTAAAACCCACTGAATCAGACCGACGGATAAATTAAGTCCGTCTCCTTCTCCCCAGGTAGATCCGCCATATCCCCACGTAAAATCTAAAAATATCTGGGAAAGTGTAAGGAAATGGGCTCTGAAATCAAAATATCCTTGAGTAGTACTCACTAAATTAACGAATCTGGATTCAAAAATTACAGGCAGAACGTAAAATGCAGAAAGGCCCGTAGCAACAATAAATCCCCAAAACCCTTTCCAATATTTTCTATAAATCAACCACACTAAAACTACCGGCAAAAACATCAATGCCGAAAGGTTATGTGTAAGAATAAGAGCCGAAAGCAAAAATCCGAGTGTGATTAACTTCCTTTTTTCAATCGCCAGAATAATTAAAGGAAATATGGTAAATGCCAAAGCCTCGGGAAGTGCCCCCCTAACCCAAACATCAACTGCCCTGTAAGGAGCATAAATATAGATAGCAGCCGAGACAATACCCGCCCACTGACTCTTCCATAAATGCTTCGCTAAAAAATATATTGCAATCGCTGAACCGATTATCGAAAGAGTAAAAAGAATCTTCAACGAATCAACAAATGTAAATCCCAACAAGTGAAATATCTCGCCGATTGCATACGGAAGCTGGGGATAGAAATTAAATAAAGGCTCCCCGTACCCCAAACCGGCATCCGGCGCCCAGCGGCAGGGAATTTGCATGGCTTTAACACATTTATCAAATTCATAAAGCCTAAAAAGATGAAAGTCGGACATCGAAAAAATTCCGGATCTTACCATTCTGAAAAACGCAGGGATTGATAATAGAATTACTAATAGTAAAAATTTGAACTGCTTTATCATTTAAAAGTGAATTTTCCCAATGAATACTCAGGCATTTGATCGACCCAGTTAACCCCTATTTCCTCATATTTCCAGCCTCCAGAAGCTTCCTGATATTTAAGTGGGTCGTATTTCGCGGCAAAAGCAATGTAAATATGCGGTTCAGACCAGGACCGGGGAACAACCATATTGTCATAGTTGCCGGACTTGCCTACAAGTTCCTGGGCAATTTCCAAATTCCCTGCAAGCATACCCTTAGCAGATTTTTCAGGAGATTCAACAATATATTTGTTGAGAAAAATTCCCAGACCGATAACCCCCAAGGCGGCAATAATATAGACGGATTTTTTATACTTCCCGAGCAGGAAGTAAATCCCCATCGCAGCAAGAATTTGGAGAGCGGGAATCATGGCAACTGCCCTGTTTGCCGCATATCCGACCCCCGTTGCCAAGGCGGCCGGAACCGGCGCAATAAGCAACCACGCAATTAGGAGCCACATCCCACTTCGGAAGTGTATTATTATGACGAGGTGAACCAGAAAAGCAACCAGTCCAATCATCTCCACATATGTCAAAACTCCCAACCCGGGAATCATCCCGTAAGTTGTCTCTGCGGGGCCTTTAGTAATTAAAAATCTGAAAGAAAAATACTGAATATAGTTATTAATAAATCTTTTGGCTGTGACTTGATATTTATTGTGTAATGCCCTTGCAAGAATCGGGTTCATTCCGCTTTGAATCAATTCAATTTTTACTTTGGCTCCTTCCTCCAGCGCTCCGGCAGTAATACTTCTTTCGGCAATTCTTTTGCCACCTCCAAGGGAATTTGTATATAGCATTAAGGCAAAAAAGCCAGCAAATATAGCAATTGCTACCAGTTTCTTAAAGCGGAAGATAAGTAACAGGCCAACAAACACAACAGGTGCAATGAGCTTTGCGGAGTGATAGGTAAACAGAGTCAAGCCAAAAACCAATGCAGAGAGATTGTATTTCTTTTCAAGAAAAAGATAAATTCCGAGAGGCACAAAAAAGGTGATTAAATTCGCCTCAAAAGCGCCTCGGCTCATCATCACATGCCAGGGACTAATTGCAAGAAGTACGGCTGCAATCAATCCAACTTTTTTGTTAACCAGTTTTGAGCCAAGCAGCCATATAGCTACCACAGCCATCGTTCCCAATATCGCGTTTGGCAGTCTAACGACAAACTTATTAAGGCCAAAAATTCCAACAGAAGGTATGGTTAAATAAGCATACAAAGGCGACTTAAAATCCCCAAAAGACTCCAAAACCAAAGGAAATGGCTTCCCCCATTGGTCTTTGCCTGTCTTTAGGATCGAATAGGCATCGTATCCGAAACTTGCTTCATCGGGTGTAAAACCCACAGGTAATTTATCAATTGCAACTACTCTCAATAAAAATCCAAGGAAGAAAATGCTGGCTAACACCCGCTTTTGCATCTGAAATATATTATACTTACCTTGTGCTTGTAACACCACCGATTGATCCGTCAGAAGTAACTTTTATCGGACCTCTTGCTCTGAGAATTCTGGGGCTAACACTACTTCTTATAAACTCATTTCTTTTCTCAAAATTATTTCAGAAGAAATTGATCCCATTTCTTATCTTTTTAATAAATCCCTGGTCCGTTTACCTCCACACCTTTTTTACATTTCAAAGCTTATTTATCACTGCAGCAATTATCTTAATCAAAAAGGGTAATAAGCTCTTACTGCTTCTTCTGGCCCTTCTTACCTTTGTGTATCTTCAAAAAACACTACCCAAAGATTATCTTTTCTTACCTAAATTAAAACCCGCAAATCTTGCCTTCGAAATCAACGAGAGACAAAAAATTGATTTTTTGGCAACAGGAAAAACTTTTATCCTCCCACCAGTAATACGAAAAATTACCTACAACAAACCCATGCTTGCGCTTGACAAAATATTAAGACACTTTGTTTCCTTCATTGATTTTGAGCAAATGACCGCTCCTCTTGAAAGCTATGAAATAGTTAAATTATCCGGACTTTCTCCCAAGGGAAATTTCCCAATGTTTTTTATTTGGGAAGTCCCGCTTATCATTTATGGAATATTTATTAATAAAAAGCTTTTGCCCTTCATAGTAATCTTGCTTATACCTATATTTGCCGCAGAAAAAAAGCTTTTTACTCAAACTGCCCTTTTAACGCTTCCGGTTTTCCTCTATTGGGAAATTCAGGTTCTAGAGAAAATAAAACCAAAGCATCTTCTTATGGTCACGGCAATCCTGTTTATAGTTTTTGTCATTCACTACTACATAACTTTTTACACAAAGCCCTTAATGTACAAGTCTCCTGAAAATTATTACTATCAGGAAATTGCAAAATGGGTTAATAAAAATGAAGACAAGAAGATTATCGTCACAACAATGTTTGGGCCAACCGAGAAGATGACAAAGTATTATTTGAGTGAAATCCCCTCAAATGTTTCTTTCCAGCCCTTTGACTTAAACAAAGAACTGCCTCAGAAAAACACTTACTATATCGGCCTTCCCGGACAATTCCTACGGCACGGAAAAAACTTGACGGCAGACAGAAGTCTTGTTCCAGTAATTGAAATTATCAAAGGAGAGGGTGAACTGGTTTTTGAGTATGGAGAGAATTTATGGATAGGTTATCAAAAATAATATTACCGCTAATTTTGATTTTTGCCTTCGCAATTAGGATTTTCGGTATCGAGAAATCTCCTCCTTCCCTAAACTGGGATGAGGCGACATTGGGATATAATGCTTACTCTCTACTCAAAACCGGCAAGGATGAATTTGGGGAAAAATCACCACTTAATTTAAGATCTTTTGATGACTACAAGGGTGCAATCTATAGCTACACAGTGATTCCGTTTATTAAATTAGTTGGTCTTAACGCAACCGCCATCAGATTTCCCTCTGTAATTTCAGGAACTATCATAGTTTTTCTCGCCTACTTATTTACATTGATGTTTTTTAAAAATTACCGCATTGCTCTTCTGGCGGCATTCTTAATTGCCATTGAACCCTGGTCACTGCATTTTTCAAGAGCAGCCTTCGAAGCAAATTTAGCCGTTATGCTTTTTCTTACGGGAATCTACCTTGTTGTCAAATTCAAGAGCTTTCTATTCGGAGGAGTAACCTTAATTCTTTCCGCCCTAACTTATCATGCAGAAAAAGTTCTAGTGTTCCCTGTTGCTATCCTAGCTTACATCCTAAATCCTACATCCTTAATCCGGCTCAGCACAACCTCAATCTTTGCCCATTACCAATCTCCAGTTGAACTTATAAAAGCAGTTCTTTTCAGATACTTCTCATATTTCTCGCCTATAAATCTTTTTGTCAGGGGCACACCCGAACCCTCCCAACACATTCCTAATTTCGGAATGTTCCACCCCATCGAATTTCTTTTCTTGGTAATAGGTGTCTATTTTTTCATTAAGAACATCAAAGATCACAAAGTTCTTGCTGCTCTTATCCTTATTTCCCCGATTCCGGGAGTTTTAACATGGAACTGGTTTTACCCCGCCAGAGTTCTCCCTTTATTTTTCTTTCTTTCATCAATCATCGCCTATGGCCTTTCCAAAATCCTGAATAAATTTACTATCGTTCCCATTCTGATACTTCTTGCATCATCCATCTTAAATCTCTTTACCTCCCTTTATTTCTACCTGCCATATCAGGAAAGAGGGAACTGGCAATACGGAATGAAAGAGATGGTCGGGGAAATCACAAAATACCAAAATGGTTATGAACAAGTTGTCATAGAAACAAAAACAGCCCAACCCTATATATTCCTACTTTTATATTCAGGATATGACCCGGGTAAATATCAGGAATTCTCAAAAGATATTCCCTCTCCCCGAAAATCATTTGATTTTGATAAATATGTGTTTAGGGATATCTATTGGGATAAAGACAAAGATCTGACAAATATTCTTTTTATCGGCCCCGTCTCAAGCCTTCCCGTTACTCCCCTTTCCGAGGTGAAGGATTTTGAAGGAAATATCCTCTACAAAGTTGTAGGAACAGAATAAAATTGGTTAACCCCAAAACTCTTGGCATTAAACGATCGCCAAAAGACAAAAAGCTAACTAAGAAATCTACTCGGGGAACCCACCAGAAGTTGTACATGTTAAGCAAGCTTAACAGAGATATAAAGACATAAGGATATAAAGATATTAAGTTAAGGGAAACTAAGATTGTGAGATAGGGAAAAAGAGGATAAAGATAGCGCTCGTGCATATTGGTCAAAAGCATGAATGATGAGAAGGCGGTAAGCGCAAGAACCCAAAACAAATTCCTGGAAGTTGGTTTTCTGAAAATAGAAATTAGTAATGGAATATAAGAAACGGAAAATAGAATATATCCCCAGAGCCGGTAAATGTCGGGGCGTTCATGAATTCCGGTTAGACCGGCCCAGAGATTAAAAGCATTTGCCGTAATTATGTGAAGCTGCTGAACAAAAATTTTCTTTTGGTAAAGTTCGAATAGCCAAATAAGAGGATTGCCGTAGGAGAAAGGAAGTGTTAATAAACTAATAACTAATAACGAAAAACAAATAGCTAGAAACCACTTTCCAAAATTGTATTTCTGGCGAAGGGCAACGATTAACCAAATCGGGGCGAATATCAGCAATGACGCTTTGATATAAAACGAAAAGACAAGGGCAAGAAGTGAAAAAGTAAGCTTCTTTTGCAAAAGTAAATAAAATGATGATAGGGCAAAAAAGCTGACAACCGAATCGTACTGTCCCCAAACAGCGGAGTTATACCAGACAACGGGGTTGATTAGCCAAAGAAGAACTGCAAATCTCTTCTTTGTAAGTTTATAAATCAAATACCCAATCCCTAAATCCGTCAAAATAGAAGGCAACTTAAGAAGTGCGGGGTAAAGATTTGTTTCAAAGAAAGTTATTATTCCGGAGGGAAAAGCCGGGACATGAATATTAATCCACCAAAACCCGGCAAATACCGCTTCAAAAACCTTCCTTATGCCCGCAAACATGTACATCGTCCCCGGCGGTTGGTTAGGCCATGTGTAGCTCCAAACATTAGTTTCCGGTGCATAAAATTTCTTCGCTCCGTACTCAAAAAACCTAATCCCCCAATCGATATGATTATTTACATCCGGATGCCAAACAACAAAGGACACAATCACCCTAAGGATAAAGGCTCCGACAATAAACCAAATAAACTTTTTCACTTTGTTTCTACAAAATAGAACGCGGGTTTGGGTTCATACGCACTTTCGGGAAAATAAATCGTCTTTATAATTCTACTCTTGTCAAAGTCTTCGGGGAAATCCCAGCGGGAACCCACCAACAACCAATTCTTCTGCCTTGAATCAATTCTCCATTGGGGCTGTCTAAATTCAATGTTAAATAAATTCCTATCCTTTAGGTAAACCGCTGGATCCCAATCACAATAAAACAAAACGTAAAGATATGGTATCGTCTTAACACTGGGCCAGTCTATCCCATATTTGTCCGTAACTATGATTTTATCGTATTTCTCGTGATTCTGACACGCATACTGTGCGACTTCTTTATATCCATAGTGCCAAAGGTCTGCATAATACTTTGGGAAATTTACCGTAAACATATTGGCGAAATAGCCTATGGACCAGAGAATAAACGGAATATAAATCCAAAATACTTTCCGGTTAATTTGCACTGCTGCATTAGCAATTACCATTCCGAAAAACGGAAGCCAAATTAGAGTTCTTCCGGCATTAATTCCCCCTGTCGTTAAAGACGCCGGCAAGGGACCGGTCAAAAACCAAAACAAACTGAAAGCTTTCAATAGTCTATTCTTGCTCTTAAGTAAGAAATAAACTCCGGGAAAAAATAATAATAAATCCGCGTAATACATTACGCCTACGTCAAAAAATTCCCTCGGAGTAAAATTCATGGCTTTCGCAAACCACAAATTAAAATCAAAATAATTCAAATATTGAGAAGTCCAAAAAGAAATAATTGGGAAAATTCCCTCCCGTTGCCTCCCAAGCCAGAGGTCGCCGGCACGCCCTACAACTCCCTGACCAGAAAACACCATGTAAATAAATGGAATTGCAAAAAAAGCCAAAGCCAGAAATGAAAAAAAAGAGAATTTAATCTTTCCTGCCTGCGCAGGCAGGTTTCGGAAATAAACAAAAAGAAAAATTGCCAAAACCGGAATGAATACCCTTTCGGCGTGGTAACTCCAGAACGAGAGGGATAGTAGTAGGAGGCTAGCGGTTAGGCGAGAATCAAGAAACGTAACTAGCCCGGCAAGGAGAAAGAATAAAGCAATGATTCCATCAAAGGATGTCCGGGAGAGAGCCACATGCATCGGAGAGACTGCCAACCAAATTCCTCCAAGAATTACTCCAACTTTGAGAATCCCAAGCTTTTTAAGAAGAAGCATAAACACCAGAGGCGTTAATGTTCCCAGAAAAGCAGAAGGAAATCTGACTCCCAATTCATTTAAGCCAAAAATCTTAACCGAACCCGCCATCAAATAAATTGCAACCGGCGTCTTGTAATCACCTACCGATTTAAAGGTTAAGGGTAAAAATTCTCCGTGCTGATCACGACCGGTGTGAAGAATTGAGTTTGCATCCCACCCCATTGCAATCTCATCCATCGAAAGGCTTACTGGATAGCTCGATAACCCGATAAACCTAAATAAAAAAGCCAATAAGAGAATTAACGAAGTCAACATATGCCAAAATCAGCTGCCTGGGAGAAAGGTGTGAGATCAGTTTTATAAACTCGTTGACAAGAATCAATCCTTTGTTGAAAAAAAGCCTTGGCAAAAACCCGTCCCGAAGTTCGATTACGTACCTCAAATTATCTCCCGAAAATATAGAAATCATTTTGTCCCGCTAAACAAGTAAAATGCAGGTTCTCCGGAAGGAAAAGTGATTGCTTTGATAAGATCCAAATCTTCCGGTTTTCTGTCGGGTTCCAAAACCAAATTTACTTTTACTTCACTTGCGTTTGCCAAGTATAAAGTTTTACTATCCAGCACCTGCCCCCATTCATAAAGCCCGCCTGAAAGTGACCCAAAGTAAAACTTATCTATGTGAGAGACCTTTCCAAAACCGGTTAGGTAAATATCATTTCCAATCGGAAAATTTTTCTGCCAGATATCCGGCGGGTACATATAATGCCCGGCAAAAAATATCCAAGCGGGTTCACCGCTCATAGAAATTGCAACTCTGTCATATCTACCTTCAACTTCTTTAACAAAGGCTATCGCTTCGCTCCACCCGGCGTGCCACCAACGCTCGCTCTCCCAAGGATAATGAATGTAGTACCTGTGAAGGTAATTACCAAATTCCAATAACCAAATTCCAAACAATACTAAAAATATTAATTTCCTAAATTCAAAAATTTCTTTTATTCCGTACGCAATTAAAAATACCAGCGGGGGAAGAATTAAAATAAGACGGGTGGCGTGATTTGCTCCCTCGCGGGTAATCGCAGCGGGGATGGCTCCAGCCAGTATCCAAAAAACAATTAAAAGTTTTATACGAACATCTCTTTTGCTAACAAAGAAAAATATTAACCCCGCGATTAATGCAACCGCTTCTATTTTGTAAAATTCTCCTGTCCCTATTGAGTGCCGAAGATTGATATCCCCTTTTACAAACAGAAAATCTGTCGAGAAAGACCTAAAGTAATTATCAATAACGTTCTTGCCCCAAAAAGTATATTTATTATGAATCGCCCTGTCTATAAACGTAGGTTTAAGGCCCACCCCTTCCTCCCCGCGGACTCTGGCATCAACTTGCCTTGCCGTGCCGACTTCCGACTCTGTCGTTGGATCCGTAAAAATACTGATATAGGAAAATCTTTGCGTTGCCTTACCAAAAAACGTATCGTAAGTAACGGGAGAGCCAACAATGACAAATGCTAAAAAGGCAAATGCTAAATATTTTTTGGGGATGGATAAAATTTCTTTTCGCCAGACAAGAAACAAAAAAATTAATAGTAATGGAGTAAAAAGTTTCGCAGTTGAATAAACCCAAGGAGTCAGAGCAAAGGAGATAGAAGCTGGAATCAGGAATCTGAAATCTTGTAGGGCTCTGAAAAAGAAATACAAACCCAGAAGTAAGAGAAAGATTAATAGAGTCACTTCAAAGCCGGCACGGGAATACTGCAAACTCCACGGGTTAACCGCCATGACCGCACTAGCAATAGTGGCTAGTGACTGGTGATTAGTGATCTGGCGGACAAATAAAAACATGACATAAACACTTAAAATCCCAAAAATCGCGGCGGGGAGACGAACTCCCAGCGGTGTAACCCCAAAAATCGCGACTGTTGGAACTGCACTGTATAAATAGAGTGGTGTTCTCCACTCTGCAATTGAGTGAAAATGAATTGGCCAGGAGTTACCGTAATAATCTTTCCCAGTCTTTAATATCGAATAAGCATGGTAACCAACATCCAGCTCATCTCCAAATAAACTCACCGGCACCGTGCTTAATTTCCACAATCTCAAAAGCGAAGCAACAACGAGAATCATTATCAGCAGAAGTTTAGTTTTCATCATTCCAGTATACGAAATATGATTCCACTCCGTCCAGTTCACGGACGGTTTCGATAATTTCAAAATTCCCTAGCGTTTGAAACTTTTTACTGGAAACAAAGATGGTCCCTTTTGGAAGCTTTGTAAAATCCTCACTATTCGGATCAAAAAAGCTTACCTCTTTTGGATATATCCTAAGTTTTTGTTTATAAAATTCAAAGTAGTACTTGGCCTGAAAGATGTTTTTGTCTATATAGACTTTCTCGACCGGACGAATTTGTGCGCTTTTTAAAACTGACTCAAAAGCTCCGCCGACATTATTATTAAAAACCGCACGGCTCCTGACGCGGTAATTGCCAAAATAATCGTTTAGAAAAAAGATAAATGATAAAAAGATAAATGATAAAAGAAAATAAAAAATAGGTTTCAATAGCTTCTCTTTAGATTCAAGCATGAATTTAACTCCGTAAATCGAAAGCAAGATTCCAAAGGAAATAACAACCAAAGCTCGTGAAATTCGACCCGGATCATTAATTATTGCAGGCGCTAAAGGATAAGTTAAAAATCCGATAAGAATCAGTTTCCCGAAATAATTTTTTTGTGTTATGGTATGGAGTGCACCGAATACTAAAAGAGAAACCAGCGGAAATAGAAACACTCCCGTCCTGCCCGTTGAATGGATTAGAGTTTTATCTCCAGTTGTAAAAAGTATCGCAGGGTCAAAATAACTTAAATAGTTTCTGACAAAATTAGTGCCGATTTGCCTGTCGATACTTGAAACATAACTTACCTGATTTGTTAATGTATCTGGGTGTGCTCTAAGCCAGGGAATAAATAAAATAATGGGAATTAGAAAACCAACTATAAACCAACCCCACTTCGCCGAGGCTACGCGGGGCAGGGAAAGTAAAAAATACAATGGCATATATATTTTGGCTGCATGATAACTATGAATCCCAATCCCTAAAGTAAGACCCGACAGGAAAAATTTATTTTTAAAAAGAAAAATAAGCCAGAGAAGAACAAAGGTAACAGGATAAATATTGTCCAAAAGAAGTCTTGAATTGACAAAAAATGCTGGAGTTGTTGCCAGCAAAATTCCGGAAAGGATAGCCAAATACTTCTTCTTGAAAAGAAGGTTTGTAAGATACATCATTAAGCCGATGTTTATAACCGCCAAAAAAGCGGTGGGGAAACGAACACTGGCCTCATTAAACGGCAGAAATTTTAAAAATATCGAACTCCAGTAAACAATTACGGGAGTTGCCCAAAAATTGTCAAGGTGCCAAAAGTAGAATGAAGGAGTAATGTTTACGGCATTTAAAGCAAACATTGCTTCGTCCTGGTTAAGATATAGGTTGGAAAGTTTGAAAGAATATAAGAAAAATATGGCAACTAAGACCAGCCAAACATACTTATTCTTTAACATATAAGAAATAATTGGGCAGTGAATCTATCCTTCTTACCCTGCGTATATTTTCCCGATAAGTCATCAAAAGTGTATTTTCGGGTAATTCATCATCCGGATAAAACATTTCAAACTTTTCATCAAAATACGCCACTTCATAGAAATGAGCAACAACCCCGTCTGCAATATAAAGATCTCTATCAATCATCGGAATAAGTTTTCTTTCTTTTGCCTCCCTTGCAAAAACGGAATAATTTTCTTCTCTGGTTTGGCTAAAGTAGCTTTGAGCAAATTTAGGATAGGTAAACCAATAATATTTTACAAAACTGTAAAAATTAAGAAATATTAAAATTCCTATTACTGCCAATACGACTTTCTGTTTTCTCAAAGTTTCAACCCCTAAAGCGGATAAAATTACATAAAAAGGGATAAGAGCAAGAAGTCTACTGGCCCGATGAACCGATGCAACAAGCCCCATTCCTAATGGAGCGGCAAAAAACGAAATCAGAACCAATAATAAAAACCTGTCCTTCTTTTTTATCGCTTGATAAATTCCTGTCAAAAAAAGAGGAAGTGTGGCCAGCAAAAACATTCCATGCATTCCAGTTGAGTGATAGGGAGTTGAATCACCTTTGATAAATAAAAACGAAGGATCAAAAGAAGATAAATAGGGATAGAAAAATTCGTCCCAACTCAAATCGTGCCATTGAAATCCTCCCGCAAGAGCCCCGGGGTATGCAGTTCTCAAAAACGGCAGGATAACAACAAAGGGGGCAACCCCAATCAAGAAGTAAATCACCTTCGGCCAAAGATAAATAAGAGAAAGTCCTCCAAGCACGGGGACTATTATCCTCATGGCCTTATATGAATAAAAAGCGACACCCAATGAAATCCCGGCAATAACGGCGTATCTCTTTTGTTTTGTTTTTTGATACAAAAATAGCGAAAGAAGCCATAAAGCAACAAAGGGAACAGGCATTATGTTATCAAGTCCCATGTGGGATTGAATGAATATAATCGGAGTTGTAACAAAAATTATGCCGGAAAAAACTACGGCAAGCCTCCCCCACAGATGATTAACCAAAAACATTGTCAAAAAGATTCCAAAAAGCGTCGCCAGCACACTCACAAACCTCAAATTAAAAAGCGAGGCTCCGAAAATCTTAAAAAATCCCGCCGTAGCATATTGAGTAACAGGTTGGCGCCAGTCTTTTCCCTCGAGAGATAAAACAAAAAACGGTAAGAATTTCCCGTTTTCATCATGTCCCGTCTTTGCAAGAAGAGCCCCGTTATATCCAAATGCCGCCTCATCGCTAGTTAAACCCGGCGGCACCTCGCGCAACCGGTATGCCAGGAGAAACAAAAAGAGAACAAGAACTATCGCAACAATTTTTGCCATTTTTGACCAAACCACATAATTAAAAACAACAAATAATGTTTAAAAACTCCATGGTATAGTTTGCTTGATGGAATTAAGCGTCTCCACTGATTGGCGGCGTCCGCAATTTTCTTCCCGCTTACCCCATGATAATGAATTATTTCAGCCCCGGGGAGGTAATAAACTTTTAATCCAACACGTTTGACGCGCCTGCAATAGTCTATATCTTCAAAATAAAAGAAATATTTTTCATCTAACTTCCCGACTCTTTTAAGGGCTTCAGGCGTGATCAAAAAAGCGGCGCCAACAACACTCTCTACCCCAATTGGTTTATCTGATTCCGGCGCATATTTCTCAAATAAACCTTTTTGGTTGAACCAATATTGCCTAATTGCATTTACTATTGTCGGAAATCTCAAAACCGAAGGCTGAACCGTTCCATCGACATTTAAAAGCTTGGGGGCAACCACACCGACA
>Ga0209210_1001466_pt1 | contig 19661 bp, 22 predicted proteins | sample RifGroA1_FD_183991 | JGI IMG/M metagenome (GOLD analysis project Ga0209210, IMG submission 183991) | Contaminated groundwater microbial communities from Rifle, Colorado, USA - Rifle Groundwater A1 (SPAdes) (version 2) | ecosystem: Environmental > Aquatic > Deep subsurface > Groundwater >...
CGCCCGAAAATCCTTAGAAATTTCTTCGGAATTAGCAACGGAAGCTCTTTGTCTAACTATGTCGCTGTATTTAGAAGCAAGGCTATAAAATAAATCCTGAATATTTGATAGATAACCATGAAGCGCGTAAATCGTTCCAATCATTATTGTGGCGCCGCTAAGATAACATCCATAAAGATAAGAAAATAAAACCAAAACAACGCTTGTCGAACTGCACATGCTTACCCAAAACCACTTAATTTCTCCTTTTTTACTATTCTCATTATACACCGCGATCGGCTCCATGATTTTATTTGAGATCGCCCTCTGAATTTGTTTCTCGACCCGCAGAATTTTAATCGTAGTAATGTTTGTGATAGCATCAATAATTTTTTCTGAAACCTTATTTCCGGATTTATCAAGATATTCATATTGAGGAACAAGAATTCTGTCATATTTTATGACCACAAATCCAGCAAATAAAACTACCAACATAACTAAGTAAGCCGATGGTGGATGAAAATATATTAAAGCTATATATGAACCAACAAGCCTAACAATCATTTCCACAACCTGAAACGTACTTTCCGCAAAATGAAAAATAGAAGAACTTCCATTATTAATTTTGTCAGCAGTATCTCCGGAATGATGTTCCGTGTGCCACTCCATAGGAAATGCCAAAGTTCCCGTCAGTAAAGAGTTTTTATAGTTTGCTTTCGCCAAAAAGGCGTTTTTTCTTTCTTTTATCCTGGCAAGTCCGTGAAAAAACCAGAAGACTAATTGAATAATTGGAAGCAATAACATCCAAAATGATAATCTTAGTAAACTGCCACTATTAATCAACTGTTTTTTGGTAATAATTTCCTGAATTATGTTCATAATCTTGGCAAAAACTAATGGCGTAGCCAGACTGGTCACATTTGATGCAACAAACATCAGTAGATATAGGATTAGATTCTTTCTATTGCCAGCAGAGTACTCCCACAGCTTTTTAGCCATATATATCAATGGGTTGTTTTTCAGCATTTTTCCCTCCTTTTTGAGTTGTTAAAGTACCTTTAAAATCTAAAACCCGCCCTGAGCTTGTCGAAGGGCGGGTTTTAATCTAATTTAAGCCAAAAAAATTAACTAACCTCCCATCGAGCGGGTTTTGAAATATATATTTGTGGGTGTTATTTTGTGTCCACACATAGTTTTTCTACTGTAAACCATCCCGAATTTATTGTCAACTTCATTTAAACCATTCTTTAAAAGTTTTTGGCCAGCCGAGGGTCAAAAGCAATGCCAAAGGAGCGCCCCAGTTTGCCCATCTTTCAACAAAATCCCAGACGGGAAGCCCGACAATCGGGCGAAGAAGCGCCGTCCAAAATCCCCAGAAGGCCATCCACAAAAGCGCGATTCTTACCGGTTTTATTAAAATTAAAACAGCTAAGGCAATATCCATCGCGCCAATTAAAAACAACAAAGATGTCGCCGTATTTGCGTCGGATATCCCGAAGACCGAAAACCAATTTACCCAATCCTTTTTGCCTTGGAGCGCGAAAACGCCGTGGCCTATAAATTCTCCGGCCACCGAAATTCTTAATGTCCAATTTAAAAGTTTTGAATTCATATGTTTTAATTTATATTTTATATTTTAATTATATAACCTATTTCCTGTCATCGACAAAAAATTCATAATACGTAAGAATCATAGCGGCAAGCATTACAAAATAGAATAAAAATTCTTCAAATGGAAATTTGAGTCCGAATAATCCCACCCATCCTATGAATTTAGTATTTTTCGGAAAAAACCAATGGTTGAGTTTTAATCCTGTAAATTCCACTAAAACCGCCAAACTAAAAAAATAAATCGTCGTTTTAAAAAATTTTGATAATAACCCGGGATAAACCAATAAAAATAAAATGAGTTCTATAAATCCAAAAATAAATGCAATCCAAAAATAAGCATACTCTATTTGAATGATGTTTGGATTGATAAACACCACAAAAAGAAACGATAGAGACAGAATAGTAAAGACAATAACAAAATTTTTCAGACGCGGATTGATTTTTTCATTTTTACTTTTATCAAAAAAATGTTCATAAAAAATTACCAAAAAATAAACAAAAAAGAACCCCCAAATAAATTGTTCCGCCGGAGTTGTGCCAAATAACTTCACCGGAAAAACGGTTGACACAACCCAGACGCCATTCACAACCGCTACATAATCTAACATTGGCGTCATTAAAATAGAAAAAATCGCGGCAAAAATGGCGGTTTTTTTAATCGCCGATTTGGTTCTGTAAGATAACCACGCGGAGGGAAGTCCAAAAAATAACATGGTTGAAACCAAAAGGTTGGTCTTAAAAATCAAAGAAACAATAGCGGCCGCTATTGGCAATGTTCCGAGCAATATAATATCCAGCTTTTTTAATCCATTTTCATTCATACCTCAATGCTTCTATGGGACTTTTAAGCGAGGCCTGGCGGGCGGGATAAATCCCGAAAACCAAGCCGACAAGCGTCGAAACGCCAAGGCCTAAGATGACTGCTGAAATCGGAAACACGAACTCCCAACCGAGCCCCAAATATCGGCCGAGAACCAGCGAAACGGAAAAAGAAAACAGGGCGCCCAAGGCGATGCCGATTACGCCGCCCGAAACCGTCAGCACGATTGCCTCAAAAAGAAACTGGAACAAAATGTTTTTTTCCGTCGCTCCGACCGCTTTGCGCAAGCCGATTTCCCGGGTTCTTTCGGTAACCGAAACAAGCATTATGTTCATAATGCCGATGCCGCCGACGAGAAGTGAAATTGCGGCCATCGCCGCCAAAAATAATTTCAGGATATCGGTAATGCTTGAAACCGTTTCCAAAGCTTCGGCCTGGGTTTCCACAAAAAAGTCGTCTTTTTCGGGGTCGGTAATGTTGTGCGAGTTTCTTAGAGTTATTTTAATGTTCTCAACCGTCTGAGCCACATTTTCTTCGGCATCGGCTTCAATGACAATGCGGTGGAAAAATTTGATTCCGAAAATATATTGCTGAGCCGTCGTGTATGGAATAAAAGCGACCTCGTCAAAATTCAAAAATGAGACCTGCCCGGTTTGAGGAAGAACACCGATTATCCTGAAATTTCTTCCTTTTATTTTTGCCCTTTTCCCGATTGCGTCCTCGTCTCCGAATAATTCGTCTTTAACTTTTGAACCAATAATAACGACATCGGCATTGCTTTTAACTTCTTCATCGGTAAAAAGCCGCCCCTCGAACGGATAAATATCATAAATTTCGGCGAAAAAATCGGTAACGCCGAAAATTGTCGGCCGGTAGGTTTCGCTCCCGTAAGCGATCGTCTGGCTGCCAAATACAATGGGCATTATTTTCGCGGCATGGGGAATATTAATTTTTTTTGAAAGCTCTTTAAAATCTTCTTCTTTTAAAGAATCGGTAAATGTGGCGATAATATCTGTCGGCCCTTTCGGCTGGCGGCCGGGCGCGATCGCGATAACTTTCGGGCCGATGCTCTGAATTTGGCTCAAAATAAGATTCTGCGCCCCTTGCCCCAAAGACATCACCAAAATAATGGCGGTGATGCCAATGACGATTCCAAGAAGAGTCAAAACGCTTCTTAAAAGATTTGTTTTGAGACCCGCAAGCGCCGTTTTAAAAATATAGTAGTAAGACATTTATTTGATAAATTTATGATTAGCCGGATGGCGCCTTTGTTTGACGCGTTCATCGTTTTCAATTAACCCGTCTTTTAAGCGGATGATTCTCTGGGCGTATTCGGCGGTATAAGTTTCGTGAGTAATAAGTATTATGGTATTGCCATTTTCGTGAAGTTTTTCTATCGTTTCCATAACTTGCCCGCCGGACTTAGAATCCAGATTTCCCGTCGGTTCATCGGCAAAAATAACTTTAGGATTATTAACGATGGCGCGCGCGATTGCCGCCCGTTGCTGTTCTCCGCCGGAAAGCTGGGACGGTTCGTGATTTAACCGATGGTCCATGCCGACAGTTTTAATGGCGGCAATCGCTTTTTCCTCCCAAAGTTGCGGCTTGACCCCGGAATAAAGCAGGGGCAATTTTACGTTTTCCAAAACATTGGTGCGCCGCAGTAAATTAAATGTCTGGAAAATAAATCCCATCTCTTCATTTCTAAATCTCGCAACTTCTTCTTCGGTATAATCGGCCAGCGCCTTGCCTCCGAAACGGTAATCGCCCGCCGTGTGCTTGTCTAAAAATCCCAAAATATGAAGAAGGGTTGATTTTCCGGAACCGGAAGGACCCATAATAGCAACAAATTCTCCGTCTTCAATATCTAAAGAAACACCGCGCAGCGCCGGAGTTTCCACTTCCCCATCATGGTAAATTTTGGTCAGGTTTTTAACTTCAATAAGAGACATAATCGCCTTCTTTAAGCCCTTCGACAACCTCGATATTGCCATCGGAACCGCGCAAGCCGGTGATAATCTTAACTTCTTTTGTACTTCCATTATCAATTATATTCACGAATTTTTCTCCGTCTCTGGAACTCACAAGCCGCTGGGGAACAATTAAAACACCCGATTTTTCATTTTTCAATATATCAATGTTCGCCGTCATTCCCGATTTTACCCGGCCGTCGCTTTTAACAAAACGAAGGGTGGTTTTATACGTCGCAACGCCTTCTATGATTTTTTCGGCCGGATCAATCGCGAAAACCTTGGCCGCAAAATTTTCATCGCTTCCATAAGCGTCAAGCGTAATATTGGCCGTGTTGCCGATTTTTATTCCGGCAATATCCACTTCCGGAATGTTGGCCTCAATTTCATATTGCGCCGAAATTATAGACAATAAAACGGCATTAGCCGCCGCGATCTCTCCGATTTTGGCATCTTGCTTGGTTATAACTCCATTTATCGGGGAATATAAAATCGTCTTTGAAATTTGCGATTCAATATTTGAAACGCCGGCCTGATAAGATTTGACCGCCGCTCCTTCCGAAGCAATGGTTGCCTTTTGGGAATCAACGTCTTGTTTTTGATCGGAAATATTGGTTGCCACGGTATTAACATTGGTTCGGCCAGTGGTGATACTGGCTTTGTAAGAATCAAGAGTTGATTGAGAAAGCCCGGTAGCTTTTTCAAGAGCATCGGACAGATTTGTCAGAAATGAACTTATGGCAGAAAGCCGCGCCTTGGACTTTGCAAGCGCCGTAAAAAGATTTTCGTTTGAAGACGCGGAATTTAATTCGGCCAATTCTTGGCGCCAGGCGCTTAGCTCCGCTCTTGACACCAGCCGGCTATTTTGAGAATCGGTAACGGCCTGCGAGTTGGTGCTTGAAAAATTCACTTTGGGCGTATCCGATTCGGCATCGGTAAACATTGAACCGGCCTGATTTCTTACGGCATCATCGGCTTTAATGTAAGCGTCGTTTAAAATATCGGGAATGGCCAGATAATAATTATTTAAAACGATTTCTGATTTTTTTAAATTTGCTTTTTGGGTTTCTAAATCGGCTTCGGCTTTTTCAAGCTGGGCGGAAAGTTCCGAATTGTCTTGTTTAACCAAAACGTCTCCCGCGCTGACATAATTTCCCACATTGGTAAAAACAGAAACTACGCGCCCGCTTTTTTCAAAAGCCAAATCAACGCTTTTAAACGGCTCAACGCGCCCGGTAACGCTGACCTCCTCTAAAACGTCGCCCTTTTTAACGACAAAAAAATTCAGTTCTTTTTCTTTATTGCGGAAAAAATAAAAATATCCGCTTAAAACAGCGATTAAAACAATAATGGCAATAATAAAAATCGGCTTTTTCACAACCTTAATTATACGCCTTTTTAAAAGATAATAAAATGTCCCCGCGGCCTGCGGGGGCATTTTTAAACAGAACATCTTACAATGTTTTACATTGAACCGCCGCACATTTTACAATCTTTTTTATGAAATACGACAAGGTAAACGGCTGATAAACCAACAAGCACGTAAATCGCGCGCGCCAAAGAAGCGCCCAAAAAGTCGCCGACGCCGCCCCCTCCTAAAAGACCGATCCAAAGCCAATTTAAACCCCCGATGATTACCAAAATAAAGGCAATGACATGTAATATCTTCATAATATGAATTTATCTTTAATTTTTATAATTTTCTTGCCCCGCAGTGAGCTTTGCTCTACTGCCGGGGTCGACCTTTTAGAGTCCTGTCTTTATTATAACAGCAACTCAACCGCCGTGATAATAAGTTATCCTCAGGCCGTTATTATAATAATTTTTGATAAACCGGCAGTTTAACGATAAAATCACTGCCCTTGCCAGGTTCGCTTTTAACCGAGATGCTGCCGCCGTGTAATTTCGCGATTTGCCGGCAAATCGCCAGGCCCAGGCCGGTGCTGTCAATGTTTGACTTGTTTACAGACGACTTATAAAATCTTTCAAAAATACGGGGCAGATCTTCTTTGGCTATGCCCCGCCCCGTATCACTGATCTTTATGGTCGCATATGAATTTTCTTTAACTAAAATTATCTCAATTTTTCCGCCGGCGTCGGTATATTTTAAAGCGTTGCTAATGAGATTTAAAAACAATTCCCTTAACATTTCGCGGTCGCCCAAAACAACGGCGTTGCCGATTTTTTTTAAATGAAAAGTTATTTTTTTATTTTCGGCTAAAATTTGGCAATCATCGTATAATTCATCGAGTAAATTATTTAATCGGACCGGTTTTCCGGCCAATTTGTTTTGATTAAAATCAATGCGCGCCAAAGATAAAAGATTGCTGACCAGAAGCGACATTTTATCAAGCGTTTTATCTATAACGCCTAAAGTTTTTAAGCCGGAAGATTTTTTAAAATTTTCTTTTTTAGACAACAGCTCAAGATTCCCCTTGGCAATGGATATGGGAGTCTGCAGTTCGTGAGAAATGTCAAATAAAAATTTTGATTGAGAATCATATAATTGTTTTAATTCGGACGTTCTTTTTTCAACTTTTTTTTCAAGCTCGCCGCTGTAATCTTTAATCTTTTTATAGAGTCCGATATTTTCCAGGGCCGTGCCGGCCTGATGAGAAAAAACATTAAGAAGCTCGATATCTTTATCGCTGAAGGACTCTTCGGATAATTTGGGCCCCAATATAAAAACGGCTCTCAGCCTGCTTTTGCTAAAAATCGGAAGGGCGGCTCCGGCGTCAAGTTTTTTTAATAAATTTTTAATTTCGAAATCTGCGTCCTGATATTTTAATTCCTCATAAATAATCGGTTCGCGCGAAAGAGTAAAAAAATTTTTTAAATTTTTAAAATCCGAAGCGTCAATATTTTTCAGGCTAAAATTGGTATTTTTTAAGGACTGAAGCAAGCCGGAAGAATTAATTGATAAAAACAGGAATTTATTTATTTTTAAATTATATCCAAATATTTTTTCAAGGGAATAAAACAATTTTTTAAAATCAAGAGTTGAAGCCAGCGCCCGGCTTAAGGCCTTGGCAACGTCATAGTAATTATACGAACCCCTGAAGAAAAAATGGTTGGTGGTTTTATTGAACCACTCTTTAAAATAGGGAAAGCCGATCACCACGGCGAAAGCGGCAAAAATGGCGCTTAAAAGAGGCACCGTTTCAAAGGTTTTTCTAAAAACCTCTTCAATGGTAAATATTGACAGGAAATAAACAACCGCGGCCGCGCTAACGGTTCCCAAATAAAGAAGCCCCCGCTGAATAATAACTTCAATATCCATAAAACGATGACGAACAATGGCATGGGCCGTAAAACCTATAAAAATAACTGGGGAAGCCGCTCCTAAAATATTCAATTTAAAAATACCCAGCGCCGGCAGCAGAATATCGGCGATAAAAACAATAAAAAAAGAAGCGCCGAGGCCTAAAAACAGATATTTCAGCTGCTCTTTCATTATTCCCTTGGCCAATTTGAATTTTTTTATGATTAAAAATAAACTGGCCGCAATATATCCGGAAGCGGTTATAACGAAAAAAATAAAAGCCGGTCCATTAACCGGCTCCAAAGAACCATCGGGGTGAAAAATAACTTTTTCCACAAGAAGATTAAACGGCAGGGTAACGGCCAAAAGCAGGGCCATCGGCGCCAAATACAAATAGTACCTTTTTGGAAGCGTTCCGGAATGCTGAGGAAAGGTTTTGGCAAAAAGCAGTAATCCGCCAAAATGAAAAATGGAAATAAAAAATATAAAATCAACCAGAATCGGAGTTTTCATTATCTGCATTAAAACTAAACTTATGTTCCACAGAGAAAAACCGGCGCCCATCAGTAAAAAGGACTGGCGCACGGCATCTCTTTTGCCTCTATAAACAAACAAGGTAATGCCGAAGGTTAACAGGCCGGCAATCAGAAGAAAAAATTGGTTGATTGATAGCATTATTAAAAATTAATCCTTATTATTATTCCTTGTTCTTTAAGTTTTAGAACCGCCTGTCGGGAAATGTTATAAAGCTCTTTAAGATAAGTCCGAAAAAGTTTTGGCCGGGGCCAATTTAAATAATATTTTTTAAGAAAATCGGGAATATCCTTTTTTACCGTTGCCGAAAGAGCTGTGAGTTTTGAGCCGAACAATTCAAGATGTTGAAGTTGTTTTTCTTTAAGAGATAAAACGGCAAAAACTTTATTATGACCAAAGGCATAACGAGTAATTCCTAAATGCGATGCCAGGCCGGCGTTTGGATAACAAGAAGCCCATCTGGTTAATTCCACGATATCCGGTTTAAAAACACCCCTAAACCATTCATCGTCTATATCAAAATATCGTTCTAAGGGAATTCCCTCATTACAGCTAAATTCTAAACCGGAAGTGCCGACAATAACTCCGTTCCTTAGAACAATAACATGATGCCCCGCCGGCGAAGGACGAACCCCAAATTCATTCAGATACTTTTTAGCAATTAATTTTTCAATTTCCCGCCATTCATTATCGGTTTCGCAAATCTTAACTTCCAAGATATCGGTCATTTTCCCGCCCGATTTTGATTTTCCGGAACAATAACGGCTTTCATATGGCCGGCGTCAAAACTGAGATATCCCGGCGTTTTCGGAATATTTACCGTGTTGCGTTTACCCGGCGAAATTTTTTCTCCAAGCAAATAAAGAAGAACGTGGTTGGCGAGAAAACCGCCGGCCATAATCGGATTGGTGGAGATAATAGAAGCCCGTCCCTCTTCAAAAAGCCGCTTTTCCAAGGCCTTTACGGTGCCGTGCCCGACATCAATAAAATATTCCGGAAGCTCTGGCGCAAAAGTTCCGTTAACCGCTTTTAAAATCCGCCACCTCTCTTCGGGACTGGCCTTTTTATTTTGAAGCTTCTTTTGCAAGATTTTAGCTTCCTTATAAGTTAAGCCCAAAGAGTCTTCAACCCGCATACTATCATGAGTGAATTTAAAAAGAAAAGTCCGGTGTCCGACGGTATCGGCGCACAAAATTGTAATTTTTTTGTTCCGGGCGGCTTGGTGAAAAAGAATGCGGGCGGCAACCGCCCAAAATTCAATCTCGTCGCAGACCACGTCGCAGCCGTTTAAAAAACCTGAAACGCTTTCTTCGCAGATACCGCCGGGATATACGAGAAGCGTCGTGTCATCGGTAGTTTCCCTGATTTTTTTGGCTGTTTCAATAGCCTTGCTTTTTCCAACGGTTATCCGTGTTGCGGCAAACTGGCGATTAATGTTTGAAACATCAAACGACTCGCAGTCGGCAATCCTGACCTCGCCTATTCCCAGACGAACAAAAATTTGACCGAGCAATCCGCCCATGCCACCGCAGCCGGCAATGCCAATGGTTATTTTCCTAAGCGCTTCCTGCTCTTCTTTGGTAATCCAGCCGATATTTCTATCCACGCGCTCCCGGTAATAATTTTCATCCGGGTTTTTCGGCAGCAAACGATAAGCGGCGTTTAAATCCGGATTGTCCGGCAAATCAAAGCATTCAATCAGCCGGGTCGCCTTCTTCATTTCATCGCTCCTTTTTTTAAATTTTTAAAGAACTAAAAACCAGCGGCCGCTGGTTTTTAGTTTATTAAAATTACGATTAAATATTCTTAAAGAGAAACTTAAACTTTCATAATAAAAAAATTAAATTTTATTAAAACTATTCCATCTTATAGCCATAACCATGAACGGTGTGTAAAAGTTTTCTTCCGTGATTTTTATCAATTTTTTCTCTCAGAAATCTGACGTGAACGTCGACGGTATTGGTGAAAGGATCAATATTCATATCCCAGACATGCTCTAAAATCATGGTTCGGGTTAGCATGGTTCCGACGTTTCTCATAAAATATTCCAGCAAAGAAAATTCTTTTTTATTTAATTTTATCGGTTTATCGGCGCGAACAACAGTGTGAGACAGAACATCCATTTCCAGATCGGCCAATTTTAACTTAGGCCCGATAACTTTTTTTTCCCGCCGGAGTAGGGCCCTGGTTCTGGCTAAAAGTTCTTCAAAAGAAAATGGCTTGGTTAAATAATCATCGGCTCCGATATTTAAGGCGCCCACCTTTGTGGGCATGTCATCTTTGACGCTTAATATAATAATAGGAAAAGTTTTCCCGGATCGGCGCAGTTGCCGGCAAACTTCCAAGCCGTCCTTTTTCGGCAATTTAATATCCAATACCGCCAAATCATAATCGTTAATATGGGAGCACTTTAAGCCTTCTTCGCCGTCAAACGCGCAGTCAACCGCAAAATTTTCGGCAGTTAAGCCTTTTTTTATAAAGCTGGCAATTTCTTCTTCGTCTTCAATAACCAAAATTCTCATAATTTATTTATTTTTTCAACCGCAAAGAATTTAAAACCACTGACACGGAGCTGAAAGCCATGGCGCCGCCGGCCAAGATCGGATTTAAAAGAATCCCCCAAACGGGCCATAAGACCCCGGCCGCCACCGGAATTAAAACAATATTGTAAATATAAGCCCAAAAAAGATTTTGCTTGATATTTCTTAAGGTTTGCCGGCTTAATTTTATCGCTTCATAAATTCCCATCGGGTCTCCGGAAATCAAAGTGATGTCGCCAGATTCAATGGCAATATCGGTGCCGGTGCCGATGGCAATGCCGACATCGGCTTCGGTTAAAGCCGGCGCGTCATTGATGCCATCGCCGACCATTGCAACTTTTCTTGCCCCAAGTCCTGTCGAGGGGTCGCCGCGTTGGAGCTCTTTTATTTTTTCCGATTTTTCCTGAGGCAAAACTTTAGCCATAATATTTTTTATTCCGATTTTTTCGCCCATGGCTTTGGCCGTCCGCTCATTGTCGCCGGTAATCATCCAAACCTCCAAACCGAGATTTTTTATCAACTTAATTGATTCGGCAGTGGTTTCTTTGAGAGTATCAGCAACGGCAACGGCTCCCAGCAGCTTATCAGACGCTAAAATCATCGCGGTTTTGCCGGTTTCTTCAAGTTTTTCAAGCTGTTTTTCGTGGAGAGCGGTAATTTCTATATTTTTTTCTTCCATCAGCGCCCGGTTGCCAAAAAATAATTTTTGCAGTTTGCCGTTTATATTTACATCGCCTTCCAGCCCCTTGCCGGGAGTGGCTTTAAAATTATTTATCGGAAAAAGCTCAATTCTTTCGCTTTCGGCCTTTTCTCTTATAGCTTTATCAAGCGGATGGGAAGATGATTTCCCCAAACTTGCCGCGAATGCCACAATAGCCTTGGCAATGGGATGCTCGGAAAATTTTTCAAGCGACGCGGCGTATTTTAAAACCTCGTTTTCTTTGGTCTCTTCAACCCGTTCAACTTTCTTCAGGGTTGATCCTGAGTTTATCGAAGGATCAAAAGCAATGACATCAGTTACAGCGGGTTCGCCTTTGGTTAAGGTGCCGGTCTTGTCCAGCACCACGACATTAATTTTACCCGCCAGTTCCAGGGCCTCGGCGTCTCTGATAATAATTCCTTTTTCCGCGGCCTTGCCAGTGCCGACCATGATGGCGGTCGGCGTAGCAAGCCCCAAAGCGCAGGGGCAGGCAATCACCAAAACCGCCACGGCATTTATCAAAGCGAAACCCAAAGACGGCGCCGGGCCCCAAATAAACCAGATAATGAATGAAGTGATGGAAATCAGTAAAACAACCGGCACAAAATAACCGGTTATCTGATCGGCTAATTTTTGAATCGGCGCTTTAGATGCCTGCGCTTCTTCAACCATTTTGATTATTTGAGAAAGAAATGTTTCTTTGCCGACTTTAGTCGCCTTAAACTTAAAAGCGCCGGTTTTATTGATAGTGGCGCCAATGACTTTGTCGCCAACTTTTTTATCAACCGGCATTGATTCGCCGGTAACCATTGATTCGTCAATTGCCGAGTTTCCTTCAATTATTACGCCGTCAACCGGGATTTTTTCTCCCGGTTTAACCAAAATAATATCTCCGACTTTAACATCTTCAATCGGCATTTCCATTTCATTACCGTCTTCGTGCCCGCCTGCCGGCGAGGCAAGAATAATATGAGCGGTTTTTGCTTGAAGCTTTAAAAGCTTTTTAATCGCTTCCGAAGCCGAACCTTTGGCTTTAGCTTCCAAATATTTTCCTAAAATGACCAGCGTAGTAACCACCGCCGCCACGTCAAAATAAACTTCAAATCCGCTTCTGCCGGCAAGTTCTAAAAATACAACGGAAGAACTGTAAAAAAACGCGGCGCCGGTGCCCATTGCCACCAGCGTGTCCATATTGGCGGTGAAATTCTTCAGGCCAAACCAGGCGCCGCGCCAAAATTGCCAGCCGACCCAAAACAAAACCGGAGCGGTAAGAATAAATAATAGTAAAAACCTCGGCGACGTTCTAATAATTTTTCCCACTATCGGAACAAATTCCGGAAAACTTAAAATCATCACTAGAACCGATAAAATAGCGCCTATAATAAATTTCTTTTTTAAAAGCGCGATTTCCGATTCTTTTAGCATTTTATGATGGTCGTGTTCCGCTTCACTGCCGGGTTTTGTTTCCATTGCTATATGTCCGCCATGAACACTTTTGGCTGATACATTGTCTGCTTGAATCATCAATTTATAACCGGTTCCGGCAACGGCGTTTTTTAAAATTTCCGGCGTTGCCGGTTCTTCGTACTCCACCATTGCCTTTTCCGACATCAAATTAACCGAGGCGTTTTTAACGCCCGACACTTCTTTTAGCGTCCGTTCAATCGTAAGCGCGCAAGCCGCGCAATGCATCCCTTGAATTACAAATTGTTCTTTTTTCATTATACCGATTATATTAGGCGGTTTTCATAAACCGATTGTGAAGCCAGGCAAAAACATACGCGGTAATGTAGGTAAGAACAATTACCTCAACAAATCCGTATATTGCTTCCGGCCAGCCGACTACCCCCGCTTCCAGATTCACGAGATGAACCATATAGCTGAAAAGTTTCATCGCCAAATCCGGCGCCAAAGCGACAAGAGTGGCACAAATAACATACCAAACTCCCATTACCGCGCTGGCCGCCAGCGAAAATTTATTTTTATCAAGTTCCATATTTATATTTTAATTTAATTTTTAATAATCCGACCTTTATATTATATAACACATCCTTGACCTTGATTGTTAACAGGGAGCACGACTTGGCTTAAAATATTTTGATAACCGGAAGCGCTAGAATAATTTGACCCCAAAATTTCTTTTGGATCGGCGTCTTCCCAATTAATATTTTTCTTTTCCTTCAAATATTTGGCGATTATTAAATAAGTGTCGGGAAACCAATATGAATTTACGGCAAGCGCGGTTTTATACATATCGCTTTCAGAAACGCCTTGTGAAGCCATAAGTTCTAAAAGCCCCAGCATCGCCATCCCGTGATTGCAATCGGGAAAATAGGTTGGATTATCACAGCAGGGGCGATATATATTTTTTGATACCTCTTCAACTAGTTTTTGCTGTTCGGGTGTCAGTTTAATAAATTCGTGACGAGAATAATGATTTATTGTATTCCCTTTCGCAATTGTCCAGCCGCCGGTTGAGGCAAACCCTCCGGCTCCACCATAACGGGAATCCATCATCGGTCCTTTTTCTAAAATTTCATTTTTATTGCCGAGCCCCAGCGCCCATAGTAGATTTAAAATAAAACCGGCATTTTCTTGGGTGATTTTTAATTTTCCGGTCTCCTCTTCCAAAAGTTGTTTTTTCTCACTTGTTAACCCGCCTCTCTGCGCGTAAATCGCTTCAAGTTTGGCGCGATCAATGACGCCGGCGTTTATCATCCGCGCCCCAAGATTGCCCCAAACGATAGGTAATTCAATAGAAGATACCTGTATTGCCCGATCCGGCTCTGAAATTTTGGTTTCTGCCGGGTTAAACCACGCGTAAACGACAATAATTGCCGAAAGCGCAACAGCTGTTGGTATTAAGTAATTTTTACTTTCATTCATTTTATTTTCCGCCAGGGGCGGATCCGCCTTCGGCGGAAATCCCTAAAAGTTCCACTTCGAAAATCAAAGTGGCGTTTGGCGGGATTGCGCCGCCGGCGCCGCGAGAGCCGTATGCCAAGTCAGATGGAATTGTAAGTTTTCTTTTTTCGCCGACTTTCATTCCCTTTACTCCGATATCCCATCCTTTTATCACTTGTCCGGCTCCCAAAGTAAATTCGAAAGGAATCCCGCGGTCAACGCTGGAATCAAATTTTGTTCCATTTACAAGCATGCCTGTGTAATGGACATAAACAGTGTCGCCGTTTTTGACTTCTGTTCCGGTTCCTTCTTTCAATATTTCTATTTTTACCCCTCCATCCACACTGATTTGCGGCGTTTTCCGGTATTTTAAAAACAGGAGCCCGCCAATGGCAATAATTATTAAACTTATGATTATAATCATATTTTTCATATATAAATATGTTAGCAAAAATTTTAAAAAAACAAAACCCTTATAATATAGTCATTATAAAAAATCAAATACCTTAATTCCTGCGGCCGCAAGAATTAAAGTATGCAAGATAAAATGTAAAAACAAATTATTTTTCGATTTCTATAACTTTCTGCCTTGAGGCAAAGCCGGAAATGAGCCGGACTTTAGAAAGCGAAACGCCGAAATGCTTTGCCAGTGCTTCAATAATCGCCGCGTTAGCACGCCCTTTAACCGGCGGCTCTTTGACGCAAATTTCAAAATTGGTTTCACTTAATTTTTTGATTGATTCTACTTTGCTATTAGGTTTTGCTTTAACAAAAATTTTCATATCGTTTAGTTAAGTAAAAAACAAAGTATGCCGACAACATACCGATAGCGGCGCCGGCCAAAATATCTAAAGGATAATGGACGCCGGAAGTAATGCGGGCAATACCCATAACCACAGCTGCCGTAAAAAATACCCAGCCCCATTTTTTATTGTAAAAATAAATAGCCATTGCCAAAGCGAAGAAAAACGCCGCGTGGCCCGACGGAAAAGAGCAATTAGCGTCTTCGGCAAGCTGATTTACTGTATAAGCCATGAACGGCCGCGGCCGACAGTAAAAAAAACGGATGATTTCGGTGATAACAAGCCGCGATAAAACGACCGAAATCGCAACTGTTAAAAATACTTTTATCCTATCTCTATAAAACGGCGCCAAAAAAAGAATCGCGAAAAAAAGTACCGCTACAAAATATCCAAAATAATCGGCAAAAAAAACCGCAAACCAATCAAAAACCTCCGATTTGCCGGATAAATTATTGAATAAATAAAAAAGTTTAATATCGTAAGCCATTTCAAATTTCTCCATTATAAACCACTTTATATATAACGCCGGCTTTATCGTCAGAAATATACATAGTGCCTCCGGGCTGAACCAGAATATCAACGGGGCGGCCAAGCACGCCGCTTGAAGTTAGCCAGCCGGTTATAAAATCTTCGGTTCCGAGATAATTCCCCTTGCTGTCAAGTTTTATTCGTACCACCTTATAACCGGTCGGAACGCTGCGATTCCAGGAGCCATGGTAAGAAACGAAAAGATTATACCAATACCCTTTCGGCCAGCCCTCCTCGGGAACAAAGGCGAGGCCCAGCGGCGCCGAATGCGCCTGAAGGTCAATATGGCTCGAAATAGGTTCAAACGCGTAGATCGGAATCCCAGTCGTCCAGGAATGGTCTTCTATATTTTTTCCGTAAAACCACGGCCAGCCGTACCAGCCGCCTTCTTGAATAATATTAATTTCATCCGGCGGTATATTATCTCCCAAAAGATCGCGTCCCATTTCGGTTGCCCACATCTTTCCGTCAACGTAACTCCAAGTGAAAAAAACTGCGTTCCTTAGGCCTCTGGCAAATTCTTTAAAATCGCCGCCGTCCTTATTCATTGAAAATATTTTGGCGCGCCGATTATCTTGTTCGTTGCAAACATTGCAAGACGAACCTATTGAAACATAAAGACGATTGTCCGGCCCAAAACCGAGAGTGCGGGTAAAATGCCCCCCGCCCGAAGGCAGATCAGCGATTTTATGCGGCTTGTCTTCGGTGTAAAGCCGAACTTTGGATATTTTATCCTCCTCGGCGAAATAAAGAACAAGCGAATCCTGCGGGTCAAACGCCAGGCCATGCGGTTTTTTCAAGTTTTTGAAAATTTCGGACTTGTTTTTTACCGTCCCGTCTTCAATTTCCAACATGGTAATTTTACCTTCGCCCGTCTGGCTGACCCAGATGTTTCCCATCCCGTCCGTCGCCATCACCCGCGCGCCGGATAGGCCTTTGGCGAAAATTGAAATAGAAAATCCTTCCGGCAATTTCAGCGGAAACGGCGTTTGGTTTTTTTCAACAATTTCGGCTATATCCTCCGGCGGCGGACTTACGGACGGCCAAATCCCCATCAGATTTTTGTAATAAAAAAATGCCGCAACGGCAGCGGCTGCCATCAAAACCGCAATTAAAATAATCGCCTTTTTCATCAAAATTATTTTATCACAGAACCGGTAAATAATAAAAAAGCGACCGTACTCGGTCGCGAGCCCTTTATGCGGGACTAGTGGTTAAAAAATAAAAATTTTCACCACCGTTACAATCAAAGCTAAGATAAACGCCCACATGAAACCATCAATCACAAAGCCGGAAACAATGGCGCTGACCAGCCAAATCATCAGCGCGTTTATCAGAAACGTAAACAATCCAAGCGTCAAAAAATTAATTGGTAGGGTTAAAATGATGACTACCGGCTTTACAAAGAAATTAATAATGCTCAAAACAATCGCGGCAATCAGCGCAGTCCAAAAACTTTTAACATGTATGCCGGGCAAAAAATAAGAAGATGCTAAAAATACAATAGCAATAACCAGCCATCGAACCAGAAGCATAGTTTGCCTCCTTTTTGAAGCGCAATAGCTAAAGTTCTGACAATCGCTTTAACTCGCCGCCCGGCCACTTATTGGCCAGAGCAAAAAAAGAACGATGAAATGTTGGATTGTTTGGCATATAGACCATGACATCAAAAAGGTCATTATTGCCAATCCAAATGCCTTTTGAAAGATATTCTTTTGCCAAGGTAATAAGTTGTGGCGTTGCATCCGGTAGAATCGCAGATCCCAAGTAGCAACCAATAAGTCCCCTAAGAAGCACAATAATATCTTGAGGCAAATTTTTTTGTTCCAATTCTTTCCACCAACCAGTTCGAGACAATCGAATTTCTTCTTGCATTAATTTCTCCTTCTTGTTTTAGAACTACTCGAAAAAATGGCGCAATTGCCATTTCGAGTTCATATATATATTAACAGTTTAATACAACAAAGTCAATAACTTTATTTTTTTATATCCAATAATTTTGAAATTCTTTCTTGGTCAAAACCAACGGTAAGCTCGCCGTCGATATCAATGACCGGCACGCCAATCTGATTTGATTTTGCGACCATCTCATCGCGAGCCGCCGTATCAATTGAAACATCCCTTTCTTCATACGCAATGTTATTCTCCTTAAAAAAGGCCTTTGTCATTTGGCAGTACACGCAGGTCGGGGTGGTATAAATAATAACTTTATGCATGATTAATTATTTAATTGTAATAATTAAAGTATAGCACGTTGGATTATTCTAATTAGCAATCGCTGCAGGTTTCTTGCCTTTAAAAAGCAGCCATAACGCGCTTACTAAAATTACCATTTCAGACCAGAAATCCCACTGAAACCACCATTGGCTAAGTAGTTCCATTCTGGTAAATCTGGAATAATATCCTCCGGTCGGATCTATGCCAGAGATTAAAAATGAAAAATGCCCCAACATCAAAAACGCCGTAAATATTACCGCACCGATTAATATAAGCTTATAACCCCTTGATGTTTGCGGAGTTGACATTGTCAGAAACAGAATCCCAAATAATAAAGCTAAAACCGTTGTATCAGTAAAATGAACATTGAGAAAATCCCATAAAAGCTGCGGCCAAACGCTAATATTGCCGCTTCCGAGAGGAAATTCAAAACTCTTCATTCCAAAAACAGAATATCCTTGTTTGTATGGCATCCAAATCTCTTGAACAACAATCATTGTCAGTATGACCAGAAAGAGAAAAACTCCCGCCAGAATCCATTTCCAATTCGTATCTCTTTTTAGATTCAAGCTTGGCCTAAACATTTCATATGCCAAGCCGATAAGAATAACAAGAAAGCCAATCCAAGGAGGACTATAAACTACTCCCGGAGCATCTCCCACGTTTATTTTCGTCCAAGTGGGCATCCAAAGTAGTAACAACAAAACTATTGTTAAGAAAATAAATGCAAAAATTCGATTTGATATTATGTTGTTCATATTTTTATTATACCAAAAATATCCATTAAAAACAAAAGGCGGCGTAAAGCCGCTAGGTGAATTGTAAAAAGATTAAACGTGGAATATGCTGTTAACCTATATAAAAAACAAAGACATCTTGAATGAACTTGTATATAAATGATAGCTACGGCTATCGTTTTTTTATTTGCCCGCTTGGATTTATAAAAAAAAGACCGTTCTCGGTCAGCGAGCCCTTTATGCGGAATTAACGGTTAAAGAATAAAATTTTCACCGCCGTTACAATTAAAGCTAAAATAAACGCCCACACGAAGCCATCAATTACAAAACCGGAAACAATGATACTGACCAACCAAATCATCAGCGCGTTTATCAGAAACGTAAACAATCCGAGCGTCAAAAAATTAATTGGCAGGGTCAAAATGATGAATGCCGGCTTTACAAAAAAATTAATGATGCTCAAAACAATCGCGGCAAGTAATGCGGTCCAAAAGCTTTTAACGTGTATTCCGGGAAGAACATTAGCCGACACTAAAAACACAATAGCAATAACCAGCTATCGAACCAAAAACATTAGTTGCCTCCTTTTGAGTTGTCTATTCAAAGAACCATATTAATACTGGTAGCAGTAATAATATATTTATCATTCATTTGTCAACACTAGAAAGGGCGATGAAATAAATTTATTAATAATAAAAACCGCTTGGCGAACCATGCGGCGAAGTTATTGGCCTTTCCGTGGTTTCTTTAACTTCTTTTTTTTAATTTCTTTCACATAGCATGGCCGATCGCACTTAAGACAAACGAAACTAACGGTACATATGTCTTTACTAAAATCTGGCATGCCATCCGCTCTTACTTTTGCGTTGCAGCATTTTGATTTGTAAAACACCTTAATCATTCGCTTCTCCACTCCTCTTCTATTGTCAACCTGAAATTATTAAACATATTATCATGGTAATCATGGGTTGGAAAGTTCTAACTCCACGATGGTTAAATCAAAACATCACATTTTGTGTGATGTTTTGTAAATGCTCGCGTGGGTGGACGCATTTA
>Ga0209210_1001467_pt1 | contig 19659 bp, 24 predicted proteins | sample RifGroA1_FD_183991 | JGI IMG/M metagenome (GOLD analysis project Ga0209210, IMG submission 183991) | Contaminated groundwater microbial communities from Rifle, Colorado, USA - Rifle Groundwater A1 (SPAdes) (version 2) | ecosystem: Environmental > Aquatic > Deep subsurface > Groundwater >...
TGGCGCCCGTCTTGTATCCAAATTTTAATCAATGACTTCCAATCCCATTGAGCGGGCCGAGCCTTCGATGGTCTTCATCGCTTGCTCGACACTGCTAGCGGTCAAGTCAGACATCTTTTTCTCAGCAATCTCACGTAATTGAGCTTTGGAAACCTTACCAGCCTTTGAGGCTTTGTTTTTACTAGAGCCTTTTTCAATTTTAGCGGCTTTCTTCAAAAAGTCAGAAGCCGGAGGAGTTTTAAGGATAAAATCGAAGCTCCGATCAGCATAAACGGAGATTTCGACTGGGATAATCGAACCGATCATTTCGGCGGTGGCGGCGTTAAACTTCTGAACAAAGTCACCAATATTAACGCCAGCTGGTCCGAGAGCGGTACCAACAGGAGGCGCAGGATTGGCCTTACCGGCCGGAATCTGCAATTTAATTTTCTTTTCTACTTTCTTAGCCATGATACAAATTATTATGAGATGCGAATATACGAATAATACGAATGCTACGAATTATGACGAACGACTCTAAGTGGCCTTAAATGGAGATTGCGGAAATTTACAATCAACCCTAATTTATAGCTACCCGCCTGCAGATATTTCTGCATCTGGTAGTAATCGTCTTTAGTAACAATTGACTTGGCCTTCAGATCGATCAGAAGCCTACCATCAACAATGAAATCTACTATATTTGTGCGCCGGTTGTCAATCCCACTCATAGGAATCTCTTTTTCTCTTTCAAAGACAACTCCCTCTTCTTTGAGCACTTTTTCAAACGCGTCGCCATACTGTTTTTCTCGACACAATCTACCCAGCTTATTATGAATATCAAATAAAAGTCCGTTAATCTTAAAAGAAAGTTCTTTGTAAATTATTTCTTTTTGAGGCATTTTTTATTCGTAGCATTCGTATGTAAATTCGTATCATTAGTATCGCTCTCAGACTCTAAATGTGTTTAACCTGAAGAAAATCCAACTCTACCGGTGTCTCGCGACCAAACATGGAAACGAGAACCTTGACCTTACCCCGTTCCTCGTCAATTTCGTTGACTTTACCCTCAAAATCTTTGAACGGACCGTCGACAATCGACACTGTCTCGCCCACCACCAAGTCAATCTTATGCTTGATGCTTTCGTCACCCATGCGGGAAAAGAGTTCTTCGATTTCCTTAGCTTCGAGAGGAACCGGTACCACGCCAGAACCAATAAACCCGGTGACACGCGGAGTATTGCGGACTACATACCAAGAATCATCCGTCACCACCATGTCTACCAACACATACCCGGGATAAATCTTTTCTTCAATTACCACCCTTTTGCCAGCTTTGATTTTAGCTTTTTTCTCTACCGGCACAATCACGCTGAAAATTTTATCCTCCATCCCCAGAGATTCGATGCGCTGTTTGAGGTTGCGAGCGACAGCGTTTTCATAACCGGAGTAAGTATGGATAGCATACCAATTCCGTCCCTGGTTTAATTCTTGTCTAGCCATATTTATTTAAAAATTATGGTCTTCAGACCGCTAGTAAAAATAATATCAAAAACACCGAGAAGAACACCGACGCCGAGAGACAAGCCCAAAACTAGCACGGTGAAATTGATCACTTGACTTTGAGTGGGCCAGCTAACATGCTTCATTTCGGCCTTGGTATCCTTGAGATAATTGATGAGTGACATATATTTATTGTATTTAAAAATGCCCCGCAGGGCTTTAGATAATATTACTCCTAAAGCTCTAAGATGTCAAAAATTAGCTTTCAATCCGACCCAAGCGATAGCGAATCACACTGGCACCAAAAATCGCCGTCGACAAGACGGCCGAAACCAAACAATACTGGCAAAAAGCCTTGATAACAAAAATCATCACCCAGACGAACCATAGAGAAAAGCCAAAAGCCAAGGTTGACACGCCCAAAATAATTTTTGGTAACCACTCATTCCGCCAATCAAAATAAGCGATAATCAAAACAAAGACCGTTACATAGAAGCCCAAACCCAACAAAGCCACCGGAAGCCCAAATACTGTCGAATAAACGCTTGAAGTCACTTGGTTGCAACCGGTAGAAAAATTACAGATCAGGGAAGCTCCTTTAAAATACGAGATGGTCAAATAAGTGGCATCCACAAAACCACTAAAAGATAACAGTGCCATTAGTGGCACATACCACCTATCGACTTTAGAGAGCTTGGTCGATGACTCGTTTAAATTCTTCATAACTTCTAGGATTGGCTATTATTTTACCATTAAGAGCAAAAGCTGGAGTGTAATCAATGCCGAGACTCTTCCCTTCCGCCAATTGGCCTTCGATTTTAGCTCGTAAATTTTTGTCAGTCATCGCCAAACGAAAAGCGGGAAGATCCAGATTTAACGTTTGAGCATAAGTCACAAAAATTTCTTGCCCGGTCGTGCCAGACCAGTCTTTTTGTTTGGCAAAAAGTAAATCATGCATCGCCCAAAACTGACCCTGAACACCGGCCGCTTCGGAGGCCAAAGCAGCGTTCATCGCCTGGAGATGAAAGAACCACGGATAGTGACGATAGACGACGGTTAATTTTTCAGGATAATCTTTTTTTAACCGATCAACCAATTTACTGTATTCAGCGCAAGCCGGACATTGAAAATCGCTATACTCGATTAAGGCCACCGGTGAAGTGGTCGAGCCGATTTTCCAATCAGAATCTTTGATGGCTAAAATTGAGGTCGTGCTGGTGGCGGTCGTAGGGATCTTGGACCCATCGGAGACCAATCTAGTTACTTGCCAAATCGTCCCCACCAATAAAACCAATACCCCCAGCCATAAAGCATAACGCCAAAGCTGATGTCGACGCTGATGGCCGTGTTTCATTTTCTCTCGCTCCGCTTTTTCCAGCCGATGCTGTTCATATTTATTGAGTTTTTTTTCTTCCATATTCAGAAACTGTAGCAAAGATTAGCCAAAAATTCAAAAAACTAATGGACTTCACCTATTTGGAGTTATATACTACTATACATATGAATAAAGAAGAACGTCGAAAATCTTTTCGCACCAACTGTAATATCAACGTCGGAGTCAGTGGCGACGATAAAGAAATTAGAGCCGAGTCTCTCGACATCAGCGAAACTGGTTTTAAACTTCGTAGCTACCGACGCTTTGCGCTCAATTCTCGTTACGAACTAACCTTTACCCTTAACCCAGAACTAACAAATATTAAATGCGTGGCCACGGTCGCCTGGATAAATAAAGTCGACGATCCCGATATCTTTTTGACCGGTTTTACTTTTTCCGAACTAAGTCAAGATGACCTACTCAAGATTCAACGCTTTGTAGAAGAAAAAGGTGATAGCGAAGAAGTCTAACTATTTTTAGAAATGATCTCCCTCGTCCGCCATGGCCTCGGCTTTGGTGATATGAATCGTGTCATCACGGTGTTGGGGTGGGGTGTAAATAGTATAGAGCTTCATCGCTTCCCCACCCTGATTGATGATGTTGTGTTTGGTCCCAGCGGGAATTACTACGGCAAAGCCATCAGTGATTTTAGTCTCTTCGTCATTTAACACTACCAAACCATCGCCGGATTCAACTCGAATAAATTGATCTACGGTCTCATGGATCTCTTCACCGATGTCTTCACCGGCCTTGAGGCTCATCACCACTAATTGCATCTGGTCAGAAGTAAAAACTACTTCCCGAAAATTATCATTGTCCTCACTTTTTTCTTCGATATTATTTACATAGCCTGTCATATTGTTTTTTATTAGACTTGTAATCCTCTTATTTTGTCACTAATAAAGTGCCTTCTTGGGTGAAAATCGGGAGTTGGACCCGAACTTGACCCTCCACAGGGGTCCGTGCTACCGCTACACCATATTCACCATCAATTTTTGCATCTCAGCGCCATCATGATGCACCAAGTAGTGGCAATTATGGCACAACCAAACCAGATTGCCAAAACTTACTACTCTACTACTTATTACTTGCTAGTACCTCGGTGCTTCCTCACTCACCCCACTATCATGATTGGCCAAACGAGCCAGGGCATAAAGCAGAGATGATAGACGATTGAGCAGGGCTAAACTTTCGGCTGGCAATTTAATCACCCCTTCTTCCGAAGCGGCAATCACTCGCCTCTCCGCGCGACGGGCCACTGTTCGAGCATGATCAAAGATGGCCGCCAACTCGGTGCCACCGGCGACAAAAAAAGTTTTAATCGGTGGTAAGATTTTCTCAATCTCGCCAATCAAATTTTCAACGGTTTTAATTCTTTCGGCCGACAAAACTTTAGAAGCTCCAGCCAATTGAGCTTGGATGATAAACAAATCTTGTTGAACATCGTCAATCGCAGTGGCGATGCCAATCGTCCCCACTTTGAAAGATTTATCATCCGCTTTGACCTTGCACCAACCCAAAAGCGAATTGATCTCATCGAGACAACCTAAAGCTTCCGCGACCGCCGAACTTTTGGAAATCCGCTGATCGCAACCATAGAGCCCCGTTTGACCATCATCACCTTTGCGGGTGTAAAGCATAGCTAAGTTTTAACATAAAAATAATAATTTGGAAAGAAAAAGCGCCCCTCATGTTGAGCAAGGTGCGCTATTTCGGCAAGCCCAAATATTCACCCGAACATCCGATCCTGCCGTGGCTTGTGAGGGTTGCGTTCGATTTCCGGGCGAGTGGCGTTCAACTCGCCGAATAAAACTCCTCCGAGCTTGTCTTTTGGGAAGTTTGTTCCCCAGCGTTTGGCTCGAGCTCGATTGCACGCCTCCAACTCAGAAGCGCCCCAATGCGAAGAAACAAACACTCGCAATGAAGATCCATTCGCTTGGAAATATACGTCATAATAACGTATCATCGCCGGCCCTTTTGCCATTTTTACACCCCCTTTCTACCCTCTATTATACCATAGTCCAGGATAAAAAGCAATCATTTCTGGGGACAAATCAAAAAAAGGCCCATATTGGGCCATCTTTTGCTCTGTGCGCGAGAGAGGAATGTCACTGCTCGCTCGTGTTACTCGCCGCGCTTTCAAAACTCCACGGTTTTGAATAATTTCCTCCACGGGAGGACACCCAGTCCTCCCGACCCCTCCCTCTGGTTCGAGTCCTCTCTCGATAAAAAAAGCACCAAAAGGTGCAGTTTTTATTGTGCGCGAGAGAGGACTTGAACCTCCACGTCTTACGACACACGCACCTCAAGCGTGCCTGGCTACCAAGTTACAGCACTCGCGCATTAACAAAATCATTATGCCTGATTGAGACTTTTTTTCAACTAAAAATGCCCCGCCGGAAGGCGGGGCATTTTTGATTAAAATTTATTCTTTGGTTTCTGCGACTTCCTCGACTTCGATAGGAGTTTCTATTTCTACTCCCTTGGTCACTTGCTCGAGGAGTTCATCTTCATCCTTCGGAGACTTCTTGCGGACGATACCGCGCATTCGACGACGGATCTCTCTGGCAGCCTTGTCTCGGATAAAGTAGAGTTTGGATCGACGAGTTTTAGCTTCTTTCAAAATTTCAATCTTATCAATATTTGGCGAATAGAGCGGAAAAATCTTTTCCATCCCTACCCCAGAAGCGACGCGACGAACAGTAAAAGTTGAACCGGCCTCCTTGCCGTGTTTACAAGCAATAATCAGACCTTCATAGGCCTGCAAGCGGGTTTTGCCTTTTTCTTGAATTTTCTGCCAGACCCGAACGGTCATCCCGGACTTGAGACCGAGTTTCTGGCGCTTGGCCATATCGACTGGCGAAGTAGTAAAGCTTGATGTCATACGGGCGTTAGCTTATCACATCAAACCGAGATTATCAAGAGTATTTTGGAAATCTGGGGGTAAGGGAGCAGAGAAAGTCGCAAATTCCCCACTAGAAAGAGTAACCGACAGAGAGAAGGCGTGCAAAGCCTGACGCCCCATGGTCGGCGGACAAATAAGCTTAGGAGCATAGAGATTATCACAGAGGATGGGGTAATTGAGGGCTTTAAAGTGAACTCGGAGCTGGTGAGTTCTGCCAGTTTTAGGGCTGGCTTCTACATATGTGTAGCCAGATGATATCTTGATGATTTGGTAGGAAGTGGTCGCTTCACGCAAAGTGCCAGCCGCTTTAGCGTTGGCCACTCGTTGGCGCGGATCGCGATTACTCCGACCGATCGGCAAATTGATAGTTTGTTCCTGGCCTGCTTCCCCCCTCATCTCACCAGATAAAATCGCGCGATAAGTTTTTTGAGCTAAATGATTCTTGAACTGGTCTTTGAAGTGCAGAAAGGCTGGTTGATTTTTAGCGACAAGTAGAACCCCACTAGTATCTCGATCGAGCCGATGAACCAGACCGGGCTTTAAAATCTCGTGACCTTTTTGATCAAACATCGACTCACCCACTTTAGCTAATTCTGGATATTTTTTTAGCAACCAATCAGTCACTGTCGGCTCGGTGTTATAGCCGTCACCATGGACCGACAAACCGGCCGGTTTGTTTAAAACCAAAATGTCTTCATCTTCAAAAATGATTGGGATGTCTTTCAAGGCTGATTTTTTGTTCCGATCACAAGCTAGTTGAATATAGGACGGCGGACTCCACCACCCTTTTGTCAAACCCCGGTCCCTTCCATGACAAGACCAGACCGTAAGGACCGTAACTAGCTGAATACTCAACTTTAATCTCATGTGGCCCAACGGTCAAACTAGCAGAACGACTGAGTTCGGTTTTTGAGGCATTAACTTTTCTGTTGATTAGCAGGTTGCCATCAACCCACAATTTGGCCGCATCTTCAGTTTTTAAGTAAAAAGTGTAAGTGCCAGCTTGGTTGATCTTGGTTTGTCCCGACCAACGGATACTGAGGGCCGGCGAACTCAAACTCGGATCTGGCAAATAACTACCCCAATTAAAACTAATTTGCGGATCTAATTTTTTGATCTTGAGAATGGAGAAAAACTTGTCGTTGTAATAATAACCCCAGAGACCAGTCCCACCTATCTCTGGAGCGGGAATTGGTGTTGGTGTTGGTGTTGGCGTTGGTGTTGGTGTTGGTGTTGGTGTTGGGATAATGGCGACACCAGAAGAAAATTCGTAAGACCCAATATCATAACCCGCGTCTTGGGGCCGAGCGGTGCCCTCTATATCACTAGCCACCGAAACGATAATCGCCCCGGCATTAATCGCTGGCGAGCCAGCACTAAGGTAAAAATTATTAGCTAAAACATCGGCCAGTAAAGGGTTTTTATTGAGAATATCCCCAGTCCCAGTCGAACAAACATAATTGTTGGAGATAGTTTTAGTAATTGATCCGCTCGGTGAATAGTCTAGGTTGTTGGCGGTTACTACTCCGACCGTCCCATCGAAGAGTCCGAGATAGGGAGTACACTGGACATTCTTACCAACATTGTAGAAGAGATTATTTTTAACTTCCACGCTACTGATGTAGTGGAGTTCAATGCTGTAGTCAGTAATATTGGCAAAAGTATTATGGTAAAAATAAATTCCCGGAATCGGTTTGCCACTAACATCCTGAATATTGACCCCCCGAAAGGCACCCGAAAAAGCATTATTTCTAAAAATAATATTGCTAACCGAAACATCGTTTTCGATCATGGCGATTTGAACCACACCATCGTTGTTAGGGATGACAACTTTATTCTTTTCAATAATTATATTCGAAGCATTATTCCACACCTGGAAGACGTCAGTATGAGGATTGACTTGACCCGTCCCCACCGCTCGCAAATCATGGATATAGTTACCGCGAATGATATGACCACTACCTTCAAATTTGATACCATCAGCATCTTGACCATCAACACTTACATCACCGAAATAAGGATGTTGAATCGTGTTACTGATATCATTATTTTCGATTAGATCATTAGCCGAACCACCAGTATCAATAATAATACCGGCAAATTTACCGGCTCGAATGATAGTGTTGCTAGAAATTTTATTATTAGAACTAACTCCCTGCAAATAGACACCGGGGTAAACCGTGTCATGGATGTTATTGTTTTTAATTTCCGCATAATTAGAACTGGATAAATAAACGCCCGAGCCATAACTTTCCGAGTCCCAAGTTTTATTTAAAGGAGTGCTGATATCAAAGCCATCAATGATAACGTAATTGACCTTGTTTAAAATAAACCCATTAGTTAAAACACCAGCCCCCATAGCTTTAATGGTGATTGGAGCGCCAGCTGATCCAGACTTAGCAATAGTAATTTTATTACCCGTCGTCAAACCGGTGTAGTTGCCGGGAGTCACCAAGACAGTGTCCCCGGAAGACGCCAAACCAACAGCTGTTTTAATATTTTTTAACGGACCACAACTATTACTAACCGCCTGGCATAAGCCAGAGTAACTATCACTACCCAAGTTAGCATCAACATAATAAGTCTTGGTCCCAAGAATGCCGACTTGAGCCAACCAGTTAGAACCAAGATTGCTTAAATTAACACTAAAAAAACTAATCAGGCCGGCTAAAGTTAGCGCCAAGGCCGAAAGCACGGTGGTGGTCGCCACCCCTCTTTTAGAATTCTTCATATTTTTATAGATAATTAACAAAGTTGGTTACTATAACCAATGAACTATTAGTAATCGTCCAATACCATAATTATAGGACGGGAGAAGTCAATAGCAACGGCTATTTAAATTGACACTGTGGACAACAACAAAAAACTCATACGGGATAAGATTATTTGGGTGCACGCTGAGGGATTCGAACCCCCGACCCCCTCGGTGTAAACGAAGTGCTCTAACCAACTGAGCTAAGCGTGCAAATAACTGTCTAATCTAAACACAGTTTTTAACTTTAACAAAATCTATACTTAAAATCTTTGATGAAAAGACATATTTGTAGTATAAAGATGGAGCTGGCCCCTGTAGTTTAATGGATAAAACTGCGGACTTCTAAGCCGTTGATGGAGGTTCGATTCCTCCCGGGGGCACAAAGATGGGAGGGTGAAGATAAAACTGCGGACTTCTAAGCCGTTGATGGAGGTTCGATTCCTCCCTGGGCACCAAAATTAAAGTGTTGGATTTTGTTTGGCTTGCTCCAACTCTTTTTGCTTGTTCTGGTAGCGAGAAGAGATTTGATCCAATTTACTTTTTAATTCAGCCAAGCCAGAAACATTATTCGAGGTGTCAGACTGGTTTTTATTGGTCGCCGACCATTGGTAAAAGAAATAGTGGGAAGAAAAAATAACGATTTCGCCCAACAGAAAAAAAATCACGATCACCCGCCAATCCCACCAGGGATAATAAGCGAAATCCAAGCGGTCTTGGTCAACAATATTTTTAAACCATTTTTTTATTTTTTGGCTGGTGCTCATTTTATTGATGATAGCTTAAAATTTTCAAACTGATTTCTGGTCGCCACAAGCTAGCCACATTGTTCGATTTGACTGGAAAAACATCCCCGCCAGCGCCAGCTTGATTGATCAGATTTTCTTTGCTGATAACCAAACGATAAGGTAATTTTTCCATCAAGCGGAGAAACTGAATCGAGTGATTAAAACTGCCCTTGGCAGAAATATCCAATTCTAGACCATCGGACACCGGCTGAGCCCGATCAATCGTGACTTCTACTCCAGCGATTAAAGCCAAAGCTAAGATTTGATCAACCAGAGAATTAACATTATCCGAATCAATCACCGACGAATCAATAATGACGATTTTATCATGAGAGAAATCAAAAAAGTGTTTTAGTTCGGAGACGGCGATTTTAGACTGATTATTATTTAGACCGACGGCAGTCGAATCGAGAGAAACTTGTTGCCAAGTCAAGAAAGCTAGAGCCAACCAACCGATCAATAACAAAATATCAATCAATATTACTAACCAAAAAATTATTGCTTTATAATTAGTCATGGATTATTTTTCTTGCTCGCTAAAATCAGCTCGAGCGGAATGGTCAAATTCTTATCACCCGTCAAAATTGGATAAATTACGTCCTCAATCCCCTCGACTTTATGAAGCTTGACAAGATAATCTGAAGCGACCTTCCTGGTACTAGCCGAAACCTGCAAACGAAAAAGCGACTCCCCCGTAGACTTTAGCTCATACTTGAAAGCTTCAATCTTAATCCCCCCCTCTTTGAGTTGAGAGACTTTTTCAAAAATGGACACCACCGAGGGGAAGCTGTTTTCTGTTCCCGATAAAAGTTTGAGGTTATCACTGAGATTTTTTAACTTCAGTTCGTAAACAGTTCGATCTTTTTCGTCTTTTTCGGTCGCCATACTAGCTCGTGGTTTTAAACCCCATAAAGAGGAAAAATAAAAAGCCGTCAGTAAAATTATCCCCGTCAACAGCAAAAACATCATCACCAAACCAATAACTATCGCTCGACGCCCTCGATATTCGCGCCAAACATTTTTTTTATTTTCAAGCGGTAAAAGATTAATCATAGATTAAAAAATTTCTTCAAATGATCGCAGGCTCAAACCTAAGGCGGTCGCGTAACGCAAGGATTCTTTTAGAGACAAATTAGGCACCCCAAGTTCTGACGGATAAAAGTTTAACCAAGGGTTACCTAACTCGACCGGAATATCAAAATAAGACTGAAAAAAATCTAGCAACCCAGGCAAAGTAGACTGCCCACCACATAAAACAATCCTGGCAATCCTCTCCGTCCGAGGATTATACTCCTGTCGATCACGCCAATAATCACAACGTTGATTAATTTCATCCTTGATCGAAGTGATAACTGGAATAGCGGCAAAAAATGATTCTTTATTATCCTCTGAGCGGTTGAGACCAATTTCGTTTTTTAACTTCTCAGCCTCTTCGATAGAAATATTAAGCTGGCGAGAAATAATGGCGCTGATATCATCACCGCCAATATTGTTGGCAATCGAAGCAAACAAGACTTCACCATGGCGAGCGATAAAAAAACCCACATGGACTCGGCCGATATCAACAATCAAAGCCAGCTTGCTATCGTGTCGTGACAATAAAGATCTGGCCATCGACTGGGCTTCGATTTCAAAGGCCACTGGTATGATACCGGTACCAGAGAAAACTTGAACGTATTCGTTAATAATCACCTTGGGCATAGCCGAGACCGCTACTCTCAGGCTATTTTTATTTTCCACACCATCGATCAATTTGTAATCAAAGACGATTTCCTCTGATGGTAAAGGAACATATTCTTCCAACTGAAAAGCCAAAGCCTCTCGAAGCTCGCTGGTTTTCATCCTCGGCAGGGTCAGCTGTAAAGTATAGGCGCGGTCTTCCGGCAGAGAGACAATGGCTCGAGCCACTCGGTATTTTTTTGCCAAATTACTAATTATTGGTTTTAACTTGTCGATCTGAATAATCCGACCGCCCTCAATAATGCCAGCTGGCAAAACAACCTCTTCGTGTTGACTATCGATCAACTGGCCTTTTTTTTCAATCAATTGAAAAAATTTAAGCGACCGGTCAGAAATATCAATACCGGCGGCGGCCATTTGCAAAGATTTTGGCACCGGAAACATTTTGAAAAAACGACTGGCTTTCATGACAATATTATATCAAAAAAACAAACAATGTGCTCGCCAAATATGGTTGTGGATTATCGAGCAATAATCAATTTTCAATTCACAATTTACAATAAATTTACAATTTTTCAAAACTCAAACATAAAAAATCAATTAAAAGGACTTGATCATTGATAATTCAATGAAAATTGATAATTGGTAATTGAAAATTAAACACAACCCTCGGAAATAAACCGGGTTCTACTTCGCCCCCCTGTCTAAATAACGTTGCAAAATTAGGGCCGCCGCACGAGCATCCAAATTGCTATCCTTGGCCATCGTCTGGCCAGCAAAAACACTGGTCAAAACTTCGTTTTCAAAATCTAGAGGCAGATTAATTTTAGCGGATAACTGATTGCAAAAATTTTCCGCCTCAGCCGCGATGGGATTATCCTGACCGGAAAAATCGAGCGATAGGCCACAGATAATTTTGACGATTTTTTCCTGCTCGCAAATTTTGGCGATCTCGACCAATAAATTTTTATTGTTAGCAATTACTTGCAAGGGAAAAGCCACTCGCCCACTCTCGTCAGAGATGGCTAGGCCAAGTTTCTTAGAACCATAATCAATACCAAGATAACGCATAGTGATTGCGGAGCCTGCACACCAATCGAGTCATCGTGCCGCTTTTCCTAAATTTAATTTACAAAATATGTAGTAATAAAAACTTTATTAATTTATCTTTCTTACGTTGTGGCACCAAAAGTAATGACTCAATTGGTGTACAGGCGGAGGGTAGAGGACTCGAACCTCTAAGGGCTTTCACCCGCCAGTTTTCAAGACTGGTGCCTTACCATTCGGCGCAACCCTCCCTAAAACAAATTTCTTCAAAATTTGTTCGGGCGATCAAACTTTTAAGAGTTTGATTTAGCCCTTTTCAACACCAACTCATCCTAGCCAAAAAAACCATTAAAATCAACAAAATCCAAAAAGCGTCCCTCTTCAGGACGCTTTTTTGGTGAAAGGAAACATATTCCATATGCCTTTTGTGGCCCCCACACCACCAGAAACAATTGATCTAGATTGCCCCTGGGCAAGACAGATACCTATCTGTCTATCGAACCTTGCCACACTGGTGGCCAAAGTCTGCGTAATGCTATTTAGTTGTAGTGGGGTGCCATCACCCCTGACATCTTATCTAACGACCAAAAAAGACAAAGGTGTCATTTTCGTCTAGAAAAGAAATTTTTTCTTTGGTGGGCTTGGCTTTTTATTGCCAAAACAGGGTAAGCTTTCTAAATCAGGTGAGTTTTTTAATTTTTTTCTGGCCCGAGACAGAGCTAATTTAATGGCATTGGCTGATCGGCCCTTAATTTCAGCGATTTCGGCAATCTTCAAATTCTTGCGGTAAAATAAGAGAAGAATATCTCTATCGTGGAGCGATAAAGTTTGAATCTCTCGCCACAAAACTTTAGCCTTTTCTTTATCGCAATCTTCCAAATGCTGAGTGACTTCTTCCGGCACATTATCTGGGATATCAACCGCCAGATCATCAAGAGAAATATTTTTAGGCTTTTTGTAATAATCAACTAACAGGTTGTGAGAGATTTTTAACAAATAAGTCAGATAAGAATAACTCTGGTCTTTAAAACGAGATAGATCATTAAAGGCTCGCAAGAAAACATCTTGCATTAAATCTTGAGCCACTTCCGAATCATGGTTAAGACGATACCAAAAATAATTAAACACTTTTTCTGAATACTTTTGATACAGTGAAGCAAAGGCCTGGCGATCAGCCTTGGCTTTTTCAACTAGATTTTTGTCTGTGTCGAACTCCATAGGCCTCGAAGTTGTTAGATACGGTTAATGGTACTCCTTTTACAATAGTCAACAAGCCAACAAAAACTGCTCGATGCCTAAAAAGTGCACAAATCAATTTGGGGGCTAAACCACAAACTGCTATAATTACAACAATGCCGGCTAATCCTAAAAAACAAATTTTCTTGCGCTGGCAAGCGCCCGAATATACCCAAGTCGAACGTCATCCCGACTGGTCTTGGGTCGTGGGAATTTTGGCTTTCGTCATCATTATTTTTGCTATTATCTTTAAAAATTTTCTTTTTGCTCTGATTATTTTGCTTGGGGCCTACTCGATTATCGCTCTCGAAAAACGCGAGCCTAACTGGCCGGAAATAGAAATTTCTGATAAGGGTATCCTAGTAGGTAACAATTTTTATTCCTACGAATCAGTAAAATCTTTTTGGGTGGAAGATAACAAAGACATCGATGTTTTAATTCTTCATTCTGGTCGGCTACTTTTTCCTTATGTTCATATTTATTTTTACGAGATCGAGCCGGCAGAAGTTCGCCGCACTTTGGCCAAATTTCTGCCCGAACTTAAACCAGAAGAAAATATCGTCGATAAAATCAGCGAGTATTTTGGTTTTTAGAAATTGTGTGTTAATTACAAATTTTTTTGTTTAAAAACTGGATGCAATCATGGTTTTAGTTTATAATACACGGTACAATAATGTATAAAGCAAAAATAAAACAAGAGGCTATCTCTCTCCGAAAAATGGGTTACAGCTATAGTTTTATTCAGAGGAAACTGACCATTCCTAAGAGCACCTTATCAACTTGGATGGGTAATAAATTTGATGTCTTTAATAAGCAAGATCAATTAGACCACTTAAAGAAAATTAGGATTCTTGCAAGCAGAGCAAGAACAAAGCAGAAACTAGACAAATTGGAGATAGTCAAAAACAATGTCCTTGCAGAATTCAATGGCTTTAGAATAGAAGATAAGCGCATCGGTAAATTGATTTTAGCCGGTCTATATTGGGCAGAAGGATCAAAACATAAAGGAGTCAGCGGTCTTAAATTTGCTAACATAGATCCAGAGTTCACCAAACTCTATATCACCCTCCTGCGTTGGTGTTACCCCATTGATGAAGACAAATTTCGAGTCAAATTACATATTCATCATTATCATAAAGATATTGATTGTAAAAAATTTTGGTCAAAAACTCTAAGAATTCCCCTAAATAAGTTTTATAAGACCTATTTAAAGGAACGGAGCAAAACCCGCAAGTTTAGAGAAAATTTTCGAGGAATTTGCTTTTTGAGTTATCTTGATAGTAATATAAGACGTGACTTACTAGAAATAGGAGTTCAAACCATAGGTCTAATAGAAAACTAGCTCCCGTAGTTCAATGGATAGAATGCATCCTTGCGGAGGATGTGGTGTAGGTTCGATTCCTACCGGGAGCACCATTTCTGTAGCCCCGACGATGATTAGTAAAATCATGTCGGGGTCCCGACCGTAGCGTCGGGATTTAATGGACAGAACGCTGACTTGCGTAGCTTATAAACTTTATAAAGTTAGGCAAGAAGGATTAATTTTATAAAGTTTAGATGGTAAAATAATACAAAAACCAAAAACCCAAAAATCTACCAGCCCTCAAGCTACAAGCTACCCTCAAAAGAAACTGCGGGAGGGGCGGGCGCCAAGGTTCGGAGGCGAAATGGAAAGATCATAGTAGACGAGCCGAGCGCCCGACCGGGTGGCCAACCAGGTCCAACCTTTAACATCGAGGTGTTGGTTGGTTTCGGTGAAGTATTTCTTCTGGAAGATCAGGTGGTCGGAGAGGGTGAGGAGGTGGTCGAGGTTGAGGTCCTGGCCTTTGACGTTTTTGGTGGCTACGAGTTCGGGACGATCCTCGAGGTTTTGGCTGTGGTGGACCAGGACGAGGCGAGACTGGTCTGGCTGGGGGTCGGTAGCGCCAGCGAAGGAGCCACCGGTGGTGAAGTTTGAGCCTTCGAGATAGCCATTTTCCATCTGGAGTTTGTCGGCTATGTCAGGCAGGGAGAGGCCAGCGGGGATGAGGAGGAGATCGTCGAAGCCGTGTTGCTCGATAGCAGTTTGGATCTCGGTTTGATTTCTCTCCCACAGGTCGTGAATGATGTCTTCGAAGTTGGCGGGGAGGTCGAGATGGTTTTGTTGGTAGAAGGTGGTGAAATCTTGGAGTTTTTGCTCTAGGTCGATATGGATGGTTTCGGAGTGGCCGTCGGGGTGGTGATAGGTGGTGGTGAGGTCGGGGGTAAAAGTAGGTAGGGGTTCGCCGCTGTCCAGTTGGGTTTTAAGCTTTTCGGCTCGATCTAAGAGAGTGGTGATTTTGTTTTGCATTACTTTCCTTCTCTTCTCTCCTGCCCCAGCCTCTTCACCAGTTTGATCTTCAAAAGCTTCTTCGGCTAAGGCCGTTTGATATTCCTTCGTCGCTTCGATGATTGGGTGTTGGAGGGTAGCTAGACGTTCAGTGTAGCTGGCCCGCAGTTTTTCTTGGGGTGGGGTATCGGCGGATTGAGCCATTTGGGTGATGTTGGTGAGAGATTCTGGGGTCATATGGAGATTATATATCTTTTAGGTGGTGTTTTAAAAGCTCAGCCAAGACTAACGGCAATTTTGACACCTCCTCGACTACTAACGCATCAGGAGCATAGGTGCTAAGGACGGCCTCACCAGACTTGGTTATCCCCACCCCAATCGCCACCAGGCCAGCCTCTCGTAAATTTTTCAAAGCCACCTGTACTTTAGCTGGGTCATCACTGCCACCATCAGTGAAGACAATCACGATTTTTTTGAGTTCCCCAGTGGTGATTTTTTGTTTGGTTTGATCATCTAAATCTGCTTCAATCGCTTCCAGACAAACAAAATCAGTGGTAGACCCAGGTAAGTCATGGAGTTTTTTCAAAACGTTAATTCGTTCCGCCTCTCCCAATTCCGCCGACATTTTTTTGAGCGGTTTTTTATCAGTCTCACTGCTGGCAAAAGTATAAACTTCAGATTTTATCGACAAGGGTTTATCAACATTGATTTTTTCTTCTTCGCACAATTCGGCAAATTCTTTTAAAACTTCCATCACTAACACCGTCGCCTTTCGTTGTTCAATCGCTTTTTGACCCTCAGACATTGAGGACGAACGGTCACAGACCACCGTGATTTCTACTTCTCCAAATCGATCGCCTTTTTTCTCTCGAATTTCCGTGTCTTCCCAAACTTTTGGTTCCAGATTACCGGCTTGGACGTCAGCCACCAGCTGAGCCGGATCGACCAGCTCATCCCCATCAGCCACGGGATATTTGGGCGCAAACTGTGGCTTCAGGCGCTTAGCGATAATCCGAGCAAAAAGATTTTTTAATTCCTCCACCACCCCAACGCCAGTTTCCGGATTACTTATTTTTTCTAATGATTCAACTGTTTGCCGATAAGCTTGTAAATCTTTTTTATCCACACCGATTTTCTGAGCGTATTCTTCATCCGCTCGATCAGGATTGGCTTTATCTTTTTGTTTTTCCTGCCATTCCTTAAAAGCTTTTTCGATTTCCTCTACTGGCACAGCTTCGGGAAATTTTTTCTCCACCTCGATATAATCATCGGCAAAAATTTTGTTTGGATCAGTCTCGTCGCCTGAGATTTCGGCTGGCGGTTGCCCTTCGTCTTCATCCTGGCCATTACCGCTATCTTTTTGCTTCTGTTCAGATTTTTTTTCTTCATCAGCTCCGGATTCACCCTGACCTTGTTTACCGCCATCAGCCTCACCCTGATCTTCATCACTTCCCGGCTCCTGATTTTCTGGGGGCTCTCCCTGCTCCTCTTCCGTTTCTGCTTTTTCCTTCTCGTGGTCTTTTTGCTGTTGTTGTTCCTTTTTATCCTCGAGATCTTGTTCTAATAGAGCCTCAACCTTCGGCCAAAGATATTTATCCTGCAGACGCAAACGCAAAGACATTGGCGTAACTGGGTCGGTCATTATGGCCATCAATTCGGGTACCTTAGCGACATCCTTGAGGGCTTGACGGACATCGTCGCTAACTAGACATTTTTCATCCGGTAGTCGGGCCTCACGTAACAACGCTTGGCAAAATTGGATATGGCGAGGTTGGGAAATAAAATCAGTAGAGGGAAAAAGGTTCTCCCGATAAATCTTCTGTTCTAATTCACCTTGCCCCTGATTAGTTTTAGCTACCACGGTGCGGTTCTCCCGAATATCAGCCACACAATTATCCAACAAAGAAAAAGCCCGTGAGGCTTTAATTTTCTTTAAATATTTATCAAATTTTCTTTCTCCCCCTTCCTCCGCTAAAATCTGAATCTTTTCCATAAAATGTTCCACTTCGTGCAAAGTCGCAAAAACGGTTTTTTCTTCCGACAAACCCAACTCAGTAAAAAACATCGAGTTGACATAGATGGTATTTTTTTCCAAATTAAAAGCGAAGGTTCGGAGGCCGGCTGGTGCCGGCTCGATCTTGACTCGCCCACCAGCATAATGCTCAAAAAAGTCACGATGTTTTTCCACCAAAGCCACCGCTTCCAAATGGGCGATCTTTTCTCCTGGCTGAAGTTCTTGACGATCTCCCCCATCTTCTCCTTTAGTTTTAATTAAATCTGGATGTTCCATAAAGCAATCAACTTGAATGTGCCTAGTTTACCAATTTTCGGCCAGCTTTTCCATTGACCTAATTTTTAACTTTAAATGATGGGAGTGGCATTGCTTCAAAATCGCAAAATAAGAAGTCTGATTTTTTAAACTGATTTTGTTGTATAGTTTGTTTTTAGTTTTATCCCGAAGTAATACCGCCTTAGGCAAAATAGTGAAGCCCAAAAAATCTAGTCCCCAATCTATTTTTCTCAGACTAGTTTTAGCTAATGGAATTTCCAACAATAATTTTTCTTTTGCAAATAAGATTAATTTTTCTCTAATTTCCTGTAATCTTTTTTTATTTGTCGATACTATAACAAAATCATCGTTGTAGCGAACAAAGAATCTCTGGCCTAAATCATGTTTAACATATTGATCCAAACTATTTAGATAAATATTAGCAAAAATCTGACTGGTGATATTCCCCAACGGAATGCCTTGATTCGAGCCACAGCTTGAATGATAACTATTTATTATTCTTTTAATAATTTCCAGAATCTCTGCATCAACCACTTTTTCTTTTATCAAATCAAATAAGATGCCGTGATCAATATTGTCAAAATATTTTTTAACATCACATTTTAAGACCCAAATATTTTTCCGTTCACCACTGGCTAATTTAACAAAATAACGCAAGGTATTTATCGCTTTATATTGTCCCTTTTTAAGTCGTGAAGCATAAGAATCGGCAATAAAAAATCGATTAAAAAGCAGGCCTAAAAAATCATAAACAATCTGATGGATGATCCGATCTCTAATTTTGGCTTTGTGGATATCCCTTTTTTTATTATCAAATATTTGGAAATAAGTATAAGCTGAATGTTCATATTCTGATCGTTGCAAATCTCCGAGCAGAGAAAACAACTCGTCTTCGACATGAAGCTCAAAATTCATTACCTCAATCTTTTTGGTCTTGCCCCGCCGAAATTTAGTCCAGGCGTAAAAAATATTATCAAGATCAAACAAGTTATTGTAATTTTTATGGACGACAATCATCAAAACTTTTCAAAATTAGAGGTCCCTGTCGTGGTTAAACTTTTTATCATTTACGAGATAACTCACAAGTTGATATTCAAATTCCCAAAACATGAGCGCTATACTTTAGGCGAAAAAATTGAAAACTCGATCTTAGAATCAATCGAGATCTTAACCATCGCCAGCCAGGCATCAAAATACGACAAAGAGAAATTACTAATTCGGGCCAATAGCAAAGCTGAACTCCTTAAAATCCTCTTCAGAATCGGTCTCAACTGTCAAATAATAGAAACCAAACAATATCTGGAAATGGAACAAAAACTTCAAGAAATTGGCAAAATGATCCAAGGTTGGATAAAATATGCCAGAAATATGGCTTAGAAAACATTTTTGAACGGCGGGAGGGGCGGGCGCCAAGGTTCGGATTCGAATTGGAAAGATCATTGGCGTTGACATTGAGCTGACCATCATCGGGGTTCCAGTTGGCGTTGACGAGCCGAGCGCCCGACCCTCTTTTAGCTTTGTCTTATCCATGCCAAGCGTGGAAACAGAGCTCTTATTTATCAGGATGGCTCGATCCACCCCAAGACAAAACTGCAGTTCTTTTGCTTCCACCACTGACAAGCTATTCGGCACCAAAATAGGTGCCGTCTTTCACTTGCCCGTAGCGCTTTGGTAAACCAATCGATCGCTCGTGGTTATACTAACCAAAGATAATACAAAATACAAAAACCCAAAAATCTACCAGCCCTCAAGCTACAAGCTACCCTCAAAAGAAACTGCGGGAGGGGCGGGCGCCAAGG
>Ga0209210_1001468_pt1 | contig 19629 bp, 19 predicted proteins | sample RifGroA1_FD_183991 | JGI IMG/M metagenome (GOLD analysis project Ga0209210, IMG submission 183991) | Contaminated groundwater microbial communities from Rifle, Colorado, USA - Rifle Groundwater A1 (SPAdes) (version 2) | ecosystem: Environmental > Aquatic > Deep subsurface > Groundwater >...
TTGAAGCATCGATAGAAAACAGATATAAGTTATTTGCAGTCTCAGTTTCTCCAGTTGAAGCGTAGTTGATGATTGTATCTGCTTGACCTGCAGTGTCACGGTTTACCCAGGCAGATAGAGTGACATCGCCTGTTAGTGTAAGACTCGCCGATGACGATGCGGTTACGTATTGTGTACTACCATTCAGACTTAACGCGCCAGTAAATTTACCGTTAGCTACAACAGGTGAAGCCTGCCATGCCCCCGCGTTATCATTACCAGAAGAGTCAACCGACGGTGTTGTCGTTTCATCCATCTTCCAGTGACCCACAAGTCCGTCCGAAACAAAATTGGTGGAGTCGTTTCCAAACGTGGCCGAAGTCCCGTGCAAAGTGGGGGAGTATCTTATATTATCTGTTTGAATCTCGGCCAGAGTTCTTTCCTTGGCATATATTTTAAATTCATCAATATATCCATCAAAATGAGATCCACTCGAACCTGCTCCAACAAAAAGATTATTTGTTTCAGTAGCGGGGGAACCATCACCATTTATGCTTGTCCCTTTTAGAATGCCATCTACATAAATTGATATTTCATCATCCGAATCATTTGTGTATGTGAGAGAGATCAAATGCCATTGGTTAAGAGTTACTGCGTCGTCTATGGTTAGCGTCGCATCCGTTATGCCAAGATCAATTTTAGCTGTAAGGTCTGCTAACTGACTGGTACTTCCTGCGGCAAGACCAAGATAGTTATCTATCCCTTTAGAAAATATCTTCCCGGTGTTAGATTCTCCAAGCGTGTTTGCTCTTACCCACATCTGAATCGTAAATCCGGTATTAAGTTTTTTACCGAAGTTTATAGGTTCGTTGTCGGAAACGGCTCCGACATCATCTGAGCCATCCAAAGCAATACACCCCCCGCTCAGACAATAGTCATTTGACGAGACCCATGTTGGTAAAGTTGGATTAGTGGCAGAGAAGGTTTTCAAAGACAAAATCTCGGAAGAATAAACGTCATTATAATTCGTCTTCGCCACAACATCTATAGTTTGAGAAGTAACCGGCGCACTAAATGCTGCAGACCGCGCTCTGTTCGCCCAACTAGTACCGGCACTTGGAATTTTTGAGTTTGTAATATCCGCAGGAGTTCCGTTAGGATCTGTTTGCAACCACAGAACATCCGCGACATCATTTGAGGCGTTTGCCTCTTGGTAGTATATGGCCGACTGTGAATATATTTCTGCAGGACCGAAAAGAGTATCAAAATTTTGGGGAGCGGAGCCCGCGGATAAAAGCGTATTAGCCAACAGATACTGACTCTCTAGCTTCGTTACACCCGAGGTGCCCGTTTGGTCGACAACTACCTTCGCAGAATATATGTCGTAAGTACCATTTGTGGTCGCTTCTGATGTGACAAGTCTATAATTTTTGCCCGTAGCCGGTGTAAAATTTACACGCACCCTCGTTGATGAGATTGCCGTTCCGGAAGATACTATGGTTGCTTTGTCTGTCCAACCGCTAAAAGAGCCGTTGTCTTCCTGTAATTTAATTGTTGCATTGATGCTCCAAGTAAGAATCAGTTTACCGTCTGCACCGGCACCCCCTGTTTTCCCCGAACCGTCTCCCGAACCCCCGCCCCCGCCGCCATTACCGCTTACCGGAGCGAAACCATTGACCCCTGCCGTACCGCCATCACCACCGTGCCCGGCTCCTGCCGGAGTACTTGCAGTTGGGTACACTTCCGTAGACCAGGTTTGAGGTCCTGAATAGCCATTGCCTGCCGTACCTGCTGAGGAGCCTCCATAACCTCCAACACCGGTCGCATGGTTTCTTCCTATTTCTCCTTGTCCGCCACTATGCTTAGTATCTCCGTAACCTGACGCTGCGTCTCCGCCTAAACCTCCTGCAGGAGGCGTACCCGTTGAATTGACACCGGGTTTACCTCCTTGAGCCATAACCGTCGTAGCATTTATGAAATATGTGTTACCTCCCGATTGTCCTGCGCCGCTGGTACCCCCCGCACCTCCGGCTCCAACGGAATAGGAGTAAGAACTGCCCGGGGTTACTGCTTGGGCATTCGTGGTAGAGTGTGCTCCACCGCCACCGCCTCCGCCGCCGTCTTGGGTTGTGTTTTGTCCGCCACCGCCTCCGCCGCCTCCCCACGCTTCAACCTTAACGGACTGAACGCCGCTAGGGCCCGTCCAGGTTCCGCTCGTTGCAGTTGTCCAAGATTGAGTGCCGCTCGTTCCGGATACTTTATACACAACCTCTGCGGAAAACGTTTTTGTCCCGTCCCAATTACCCTCCGTGTAATTCCAATATTTTGGGGAATTTAATGCAGCGTCGGTGGTATTTGATTTAGCAACTTCGTAATTTCCGAGCTCAATCTGAGTCTGTGTACTAGTTAAAGCAGCCTTTCCGATATTTTGAAAAACGATAATTCTTGCCGCTTTAACCTCCGGCGATGTACCGTTTGCCAAATTTATATTATATTCGGTCGTCCCGGCAGGAGGTGTAAATGAAACACTTCTTTTCCTCGTAAAAGAAGTTTCAGTTACACTAATTGTTGAATCCTGCGTAGAAGTACCGTTTCTTTCTAAAGCTACAGTTAATGTTCCCGATGAAACTTTGGCAACAACCTCAAAGTAGTATGTCACAGTACCGCTGTATTTTGTTGTATCAAGTTGAATTAAAGACGGGTCATCTCCCGATGCTGTCGCTATGTGGTCGATTATGTTTATTTCCTGTCTTAGCTTCTGATCAGGTACGGACGAATCTCCAAGCGTCGCGTTATTGCCGTTCGAGGTCGAATCGTAAGCAGTGCCGCCATAACTCTCATCGAACTTTAAATACACCGAAGGAGAGGGGCCAATCTCCTCATTGCCTGTAGTGGGAGCTCCGCCATTCGGGGAAAGACTTGTAACAGAAGAAACAGATCCGTCTATCGTTGAGTGTGCAACAGGGTTTGAGTAATACATGAAGAGGTTATTACCACCGTTTGTGACGCTATCTACGACCACATCATATACAGTAGTGGACGTGTTGCACCCTGAAACAAGGGTGTATTTTAAAAGCTTTCCCCCGACTGATGTGAAAAGGACGTCATCGCAATCGGTCTGCATCTTACCGTCTGTGATTAGGGTAGCCGTATCCACAGTAATAGAAACTCTTCTTTCAGCCGAAACGTCGGCATTGTGGGTATAACTTACCTTTTGTCTTTGGTTATACGAGTCATCGTACCAATCCGCTTTTACACGGGTCGCTTCAAGTATTGAATATATTGTAACCGGAATCAGAACGGCCAAAGTTACGATTATAATTATTCGGCGTGATTTTTTATTTCTAAACGCTGTAACAACAGCACTCTTTATTTTGTTCAGTACCTCGATATTTGTTTTCAGGCGCAGTTTATTGATGGCTTCCATGCAATGAAATTTTACATTATTTTTGATGTTTTTTGCTAGTGGTTTCTGAATTGCGGACCCCTATTCTATGCGTATATGCAGTTTGACTTGTAAAGCTTTAGAAATTTTGGTCAAAAAAAGCCAAATTACGCCAAGAGACAATTTCATTACTCCAGCTATAGATGGAAAACGCAGAATAAATCGACGCTCTCTGGGTATAAACCTTTTTTAGTTTGAAGAATTTTTAAAAAATGAGGAAAAGCAATTCCACTCGCTTCGCTCGCAGAATTGTCGAACCCTACAAAGTAATGTTTCTTCACTTCCCATGAGACACAAAAAAGCGGTTACCACAAAGTGATACTCGCTTTTCTGGTGACCCCACGGGGAATCGAACCCCGATTACCGGGATGAAAACCCGGCGTCCTAACCGTTAGACGATGGGGCCGAGGTTCGGCGTAGCAAAAACCCGCCGTTAACACAAGGCACAACGGTATATTATCAGCAAAACGCCCCCTTTTGCAAGAAACAAGCCCTACACCATCCGTACCGAAAGCCAGAAGTCCCGCCAAACCCAAACTGCCCCCTCCAATAAAAATAGTGGTAAAATGAGTCGAAATGGCCATACTTACCACCATTTACCTATACATATACACGTTTTTTGTGGCGCTTTTACCCGGTGTAAGTTACAACGAGGGTATGCTGGGGCAGCCTCAGACTTTTTTGCCTAGCCACGTGGTACAACAAACCGATAAAGCTGTAAGTTCCCTTCTTTACAGGGGTTTGTTCAAGTACGACATTTACGGGGCAACGGTTCCCGATCTGGCTGAAACATGGCAGGTATCGGATGACGGTCTTGTGTACACAATAAAGCTTAAGGCTAACCAGATCTGGACCAACGGTAAGGAAATAAATGCGGACGACCTTATATACACTTCTTTTAAGGTTACAGACCTATCTGGTGTAGCGACCGACAAGGTCGATGATCTGACCGTGCGATACACCCTTCCCAATAAATATTCTCCATTTTTAAGTCTTTTAACCGTAGGGATAATGCCGCAGAATTCCGAGGAAAATAACGACCCCCTTCGTCCCGTAACAAGCGGGGATTTCAGGGTCGCCCGAATAGAAAAATCAGGCAAATACATCAGGCAGATCACTCTTGTCTCACCCAACAACAAATATGATATTCAAAAAATAAGCTTTAGGTACTATCCAAACGAAGATGAAATTTTAACCGCGGCAAAGCTCGGTGAGATAAACGGTTATCTTTTATCGGAAAAAAAGGCCCCCGACAACTTTTACAACTACGAATTCCCCGTGCAGGGTATTTATTACGCTCTATTTTTTAATATTAGAAACGAAAAGCTTTCTGATGTCGCGGTGAGACAGAAGCTTGAAAAGGTAATGCCGTTGGAAAGCTTTACGGCTGGCCAGGGAATAAGGGTTCAAGGTCCGGTCAGCCGGAGTGTTTTTACTGACCTGGAGTTAGAATTCGACCGCTATGATCCGCTTTTTTCCGAGGACTTGGGCGATTTAAGTCTGACTATAAGAGTGCCGGATATAGAAAACCACGTGATTATGGCTAAACAAATAGCTTCGGTTTGGAGGGAAAAATTGGATATAGAGGTGAAAGTTGAGCCTATAGCTACCAACGATATTGTTTCAAGAATTATAGAACCGAGGGATTTTGAGGTTTTGCTATTCGGACAGGAAGTAGGACGCGACCCCGATAGGTACGTTTTATGGCATTCGGCTCAGAAGAATCCTCCGGGACTGAATTTTTCGGGATTTGACCAGGTTAGGGCGGACAGAGCCTTGGAGGAGGGAAGAAATGAGTTGGATAACGAGAAAAGGATCGTTCACTATAACGAATTTCAGAAGGTTATCGTAGACCAAGTTCCCGCCGTCTTTTTGTATCACCCGTTCACTAACTTTTATGTTTCGAAATATATTGAGGGGGTGGGAGAGAAGTATACCTTTACCTACGCAGACAGGTTTTTAGATTTTGAGAACTGGAAGTATGTGAGGACGAATTAGGGTCGTTGGTTATGTCTGATCCTTTGGGCTTTTCCTACGCGATGTTATAATCTTTTTGGCTATATTTTGGTGGTGTGTGCCAAACGGCTTAGGCGCTGCCCTGTGGAGGCAGTTTTAGCGGGTTCGACTCCCGTACACCACCCCAAATGATTTTCTGACATATCGGAATCCCCTAAAACCTCGAAAAGACAAGATAAAGTGGCGGTTGTAAATCCAGGATAGTTATAAACTACTCCCTTAGGGAAGATTATTTCCTGAAGACGTTGTTTCGTATCTAAATCCGCGTTTCTCCAAGTTTGTGATAAGTTATTTATGAAGCTTTTTGCGAAGTTGCATATCGTATCAATATCAAGTTTTTCCATTGACCCCTCATTTATCTGCATCCTTTTAACTAAGATTTGGTTTTTTAGGTCTTCGTCTTGTTCTTTGAACAAATCATCATCATATATTCCGTCAAGATTTTTTCTAACTAAGAGTTTTCGTTGTTCCTGCAGGGTCTCAAGTTCTTTGTTTAGACTGTCAACTCCGGAGGTCAGTTGTTTATACTTACTATCGTATTTCGTTTTTAAAATGCCTGTGAAGAGCTCTAGGGTCTCTTCTGATGGTTTAATGGACTCTAAAAGAGTAACGAACTCCTCTTCAACCTTTTCTACTGGTAATGATGGGGAGTGGTTTAAACAACGGTAATAAGCATATCTGGATTTTCTACCTTTTGACCAGTTACCGGTTATAGGATTACCACACTTTGCACAAAGCGTGAAATGTCTTAGGGGAAAATCCGGATTATTTCGCTTGTGAGGAAGTGCTGTGAATGATGTTTTTTGTGAAATATGTTGTATCTTTAACCACTCTTCCTCGGTAAACATTTTCTCAAAAGAGCCGGAGTAATACTTGTTTCTAACCCGCGAGTAGATAACACCTTTGTAAAACTCGTTTGCAAGGAACTTCGAAATAAACTGCGATGAAGCTGGTTTTCCGTTTTTAGTGGTAAATCCCTTTTTATTTAGTGAGGATGCTAATTGTTCTTTGGTAAATATTCCTGATATATACTCTTGCCCTGCTTGCTGCAATTGTGAAAACTTAGGCTCGTCTCTTACGGGATAGTTTTTTCCTTCCTCTAATCTTTGATATTTATAACCTACCGGTATTGGATTTGTCGGTAAGCCAGCTTCCAGTCGTTTTGTCATACCATCTTTGGTTCTCTCAGCTTTGATAGCATTGTCTAAGCGTGCTTGAGCAGCCATTAAGGTTTCTACAAACTCACCGACTGGAGAATCGTTTGGGGGATCAGATATCGATATTATAGACACACCAAATGTAGCCAGCCTTCTTTTTACTTCTAAATAGTCGTATGTACTGCGTGACATCCTATCCACCTTGTAGATTATTACGGCGTCTACACGCCCCTTATTTTGTTTGCAATAATCGAGTAGTTCTATAAGTGCGGGTCTGTTCAAGTTTGTTGCTGACTTACCTTCGTCTCTGAACACCTTAAGAAGAGAATAACCACTGGACTCACAATACTCCTTACACTTGTCCGTTTGGTTACTGAGCGAATAGTTATTTACTTGTTCTTCTGAGGATACTCTGACGTACCCAATTGCATTTTTATTCATATAAAATAAATGACCGCCTCAGTGTAGCCAACAAGAAACAAGTTCCCATTGTCTGAGACGGTCATTAAAAAACTTGTTCCTATTAAGTTGGCTACAACAAAAGTATACATCATAGTTTTTCCTTTTTAAAAATGCCTTTTTTCTTAAGAGTTTCTCTAATGCTTTCCATACCTTTACTAGTTTCTTCCTCATTAAGATAATTACTTGTGTTATTGATTGTTTTATTAGCTGGAAGCGGACTTCCTTTGATTTGGGAAGAATCTTTCCCCAATGTGGGGAAGTTATATTGATTACTCTTATTGAATCCTCTTCTTTTATAATCTATATAACCTTTTTTACTTAGGGTCTCTAGACTGTATCGTATAGCTCGTGTGGATACGCCTATTCTTTTTGATACTGTATCTTGGGTGGGGAACGAGGCGTTATTTCCCCAACTGAAAGAAAGGAAAGCTGCAAGTACTCTGAACTCAGAAGCAGTTAGTTCCGGGTCGTAAATATAATTATTTGGTATTTTTGTATAGTTGCTTTTTATACTCATTCTTATTCTCCATCTTATGCATTTTTAAAAGCTCTGTTAGGGCTATCTCAGCCAAAGTTTCCAACTCAATCCGATTTTCAGCCGGCTTAGGTTTAGTCGCCATATAACCTTGCCTTCAAAACTTTCAGTTGGTTGAAATAGGCTTGAGGATCAACTTTTAATGCGCCTTCCCAATACGAACTTATAGCGTCTTCTAACTCAGGAGATTCTTCAAAAACAAACAGTGCACGCTTAGGGTCGGTTTTATCAATGTCAAATAAAGGAAAACCCATAGATAGTACACACGCTACAGGTAAGGATGAGGTTTTATAGAGTTTGTTTATCTTATTTTTATTCATATCAGTCCACAAAGTTGTTGTCTGGACTGATTCTAACGGCTGATTATTGAGTGTTTAAGGTCATTTTTTGGGGGAGTTTTTGAGTCGTAAGTAGTTTTTCTTAAATCTGTCGTAGATGTTTTTACGCACGCTGTCCCCGGTCGAAACCATACCTAGCATTTTGCTTTTTTCTTCATCACTTATCGTCTCATCCTTATTTATAGAATCTGTAATAAATGTGGCTATTTCTTCAAAACTCAAACCTCGCTCATCTCTAAGTCTGATCACTGCCAAGCCATATAATGTGTTCTTTGATCTTACCGGCGGATCTTCGGGTAACCTCAGAGCTTTTTGGATATTTGATAGTAAGAACTGGTTGTCTTCTACAAAGTTTATTAAATCTTCTTTTGATATATCCCTTGTGATTACTATATTATAGGAACGTGGAATATCGCCCTCATTGAATAAATCAGGATTTGTATAAATATTTTTAGTCTTTTCAGTTAATACCTCACCTTCAATATCTATATGAATACCATCTGCCAGCGGTAGATCTACAGATGGGGACAGGATAGTGTTATACAACGGTTCAACCCAAACCAAAGGAACATTTTTCTGCCTCAATAGTACTGTAATTGCAAAGATTGAGTCATTTTTAAAACTTGGTGTAACCTCACCTGCATTTTTTTCCAACTTTTTCCTCTGTTTGTCCAGAAGGTTTATCAAATCATCATCCATCATTAACCTTAGAGATTTGTTAATTACATTTATTTCGCGAGTATTCTTATCTTTATGCATATAGCTAGATATTAACAAAATGTTAGAATAAGTTCATAACAGAATATACCTAACCCCGTTTTCGGGCACGGTAATAAAACCTAGTAAAGGAACGGAAGCTCTCCGTTCAGCCACTTTACTAGGTCATATGGGGAAACTCGTATGGGTGGTCGGAAACGATTACCAGCTGGCGGGGAGCTTATGTTGTTAATAACCTCCCAAAAATATATATGAAGATATACATAATAATAAATCTAATATTTTCTGTTCTATTTGGTTTCGGTGTCATTAGCAGAGGCGCACTTAAGCAGGTGATTATTGCTCTCGGCGGTTTAGGTCTGATTATAACCACAGCTACTTCATTTTTTTCCTTGGGATTTAAATCCGGTTTAATTGTGGGTGTTCTCACATTGTTAGTCGTTATGCCAGTTTCAGGATTTTTGTCGGGTCTATTAAATGAGATGATTTACAAAAGATAGCCCGGATTTAGTACTTAGTTTAAGAATATATGTATGGAAGAAGATAAAAAAGAAAGCACTCTTAAAAAAATAGGCGAGTTTATACTTGGAGCTGTAGTAGTTTACATACTAATTAACTTGTTCGGATGGCTGCTCTATAAGCTATTAGCTTTGTTTTTGTGATATTTTCAGGTAAGTACTATAACAAATATGCATAAAGATAAAAATAAAACGATTAGATTGGGAGGATTAGACGTCATTGACGAAGCGACATATGAAATGGACTCCCGGTTTGTCTTTAGTGAAGAGGAGTTTAAGAAAATCCAACAGGGCTATGATCGCAGACCTAGTATGGACTACAGATGGTATATAACGACCGAGAACGATTGTGTTTATATCCTAAGAAGCTGGAATCCCTTTATTGTTTTCAAAACTCAGTTTGAGAAAGCCGGAGACATATATGTGTCAAAGGAATCCTTGTCCCAGTTTGAAGTTACAACTGAGGATAACCGCGTATCCATTTCCAAACAGAACTACAGAAACTTTTGGATTTATAGTCTAATTACGCAGCTTATATTCAATGAACCTGAGTTGATGTCCTTAGATTCGCTATTATACAAAGCAGCGGTAGATTTCAATGGGGTACACGGATTTGCTCATTGGAGAGCGATATATAGGAATGGAATAAAACTTTTTCCGGAAATAGATAAAACATTATTATTCTACTTTTCAGTTTTTCACGATTTTTTTCGAAATAATGACTTTTCAGACAAGGCTCACGGTAAACGTGCACTTGTAGCTTTGCCCTTAATAAAAGAAAACTTGAAAATGAAAGGTAAGGATAAAAGTAAAATACAAGAACAACTTGATATCCTTGCTTTTACTTTTGAGCATCACGACGACAACCCGGAGGAATATAACGCTATAGAAAACCCTCTTAAAGATAACACGACAGTTAGGATACTAATTGATGCAGACCGATTAGATTTAGGACGTGTTGGTATAACACCGCTTTCTGAATATCTACTAACAGAGCAGGGGAAAGAATATAACGGGAGATCTGTTCAAGGTATGTCATTCTAAAAGCTTACGTTTTAAAGCCCTATATCTTTCTTCAAGTTGCTCATCACTCATTTCTGAATATTGAGTAACAACCACCGTAGTTGTAGAGTTTTTTTCTATTGAACCGGCTGAATAGTAACCGTTTTTCTTGTAATACATATCAATACCCCTAGCCTTTGCAGACAAATCGTGATGTTGCCTAATTAGGTACAGATGTTCCCTCATAATGTCTTCATCAGTGAAACTATGCTCGCTGTATAGGTGTTTTATATAGGCGAGAATCTTAGGTTTTCTAAGGTTCTCTGAAGCAATACTGTAAGCTGTGCTTCTTTTCTTTGGTAAATAACCCGCTTCGAAAATAGCATCTATACCGCTAACTCCAGATTGGCAGTATACTTCACAAAACCTCTTTTCCTTCTCTGTTAATTGATAACTAACATTATCTGGCGTTATGAAACTAAAAAGTTTACTAATACCCATATAGTAATTATAGTCTATATAGATTAGTAGGATTAAAGTTTTTGATTGATATTTTCTACTTTATAAACATAGCTACAATATTCACACGTAGCTGATGGTTCAGGTACCTCATTAGAATCCAATGTTTTCTTAATATCAAATAGTTTAGGCTCTACCCAGGAATCGTCCCCAGCGTATGATATAAGCTGCATTTCAAACTCTAAGCGTCCATCAAATCTGTCCCTATCTTTTGTAGCATTAGCATAGACAAAGAAGCCTGTGTTTGAAACTCCAAAGCCCTTATTTCTAAATATCCACTGGTAAAGCTCTAATTGTTTTTTGTAACCCTGTTTATATTTATCTTCTAATGATATCTCGTCTTTAGTTGAGGTTGACTTGTAATCCACAATAATAAGTTCACCATTTGGTTTTACCCAGATATCGTCAACTATTCCACAAACTTCTAGGTTAGTAGGTTGATGTAGTACAGAAGCTCCCACATAATTGTGAGCATCATCACGCCATCCTGATAAATCCGGGTGGTTATAGGGAATAGCATCAATCTTATACATAAGCATTAGTTCGTGTGGTTTTTGGTCTTTTCTTAATAAATCGAACTCATTCTTTAGAAGCGCGTCAACCGCCGAGTTTAAAGAAAAACCCGGCATAGAAGGTCTTTTAACACTTAATCTTCTATCCATATAAAAACATCTCGGGCATTCTGAAAACAGATCAATCTTTGACCTGCTCAATAGGAAAGGGGAGTCGTTTATTGGGTTATAGGCACTCCATTTCGTCACTGTGTTACCTCAAAAGTTTTAATAACATCCGCAAAGTTTCTCATCTTACCGTATTTTTCATAATCTTCTTCTCTAATGTAAATCCAACCAAACTTGGTATTATTTTGTACTCTATTAATGTCGTTACACCATTGTTTTAGTCGCTCTATTTTTAAAGGATCATCTAGATCCTCACGTCCTTTTGTTTCAACAATATAGATCCTTTTAGAGTCAAGTTTAATTATAAAGTCTGGATAAAAATCTGATATTGCGCCACTAGCATTTTTATAATCTATTTTGAAGTGAACTGCGAAGTAGTTTTTCACATAGGATACTACGTCTTCGCATTCTTCCAGGAAGCTTGCAAACTCAAGTTCAAGATGGCTATCTCCAATTACTTTGTTAAATACGCTTTTCTTTGGTATTAGATATCCTTGATCTTTTACTACAAACGGTCTGACTTTACTTATTTTAATATAGTCCCTTATTTCCGCTTCGCCTTTATCAAGAACTGTAAGGTCATTAATCTTTTTTTCGAACGTATTAATAATTGTCTTAGTGATTTCAAGTTCTGAGAGATTTCTCAGCGTATTTAAATCTTCAAGTTCTACTTTATTCTGAAATAAATAGCCTGTAATAAACTCTTTGACCTTGCCGTACAAGATATCATAGCCGCTAATAAGTCTAAGATCTTTCATAATCACTTGAGTGAAGTAACCGATTACACTTTGGTAGTTTGGAACGATATTTGTATCTAGTTCTGTCTTATGATCTATTTCACCAGTTGTAATATCCTTGAAGATTATTTCTCTTTTTTCTTCCTCCGAAAACATTTTAAGATTAAACTTTTGTGTGCCAAAAGTTGACGGGTCTAAATCAGAGAAGTTTTTGTATTCACGGTATATTCTTGGGGTTAGGATAGGGATTTGAATATCAAGTTTTTCAATGTCTTTTTTAATGTTTTCATTATCTACCTCAATCACTAAAGGTGCTTTAGGTTTTGATCCTTCACCCATTTTTTGTCTTTCTAGTTCAACACCCTCGCTCTTAATAGATTCTACAAAGTCCATAAACGCTTCAGTTCCGACAACACTTACAAACTCCGGCATATCTGAGTCTCGATACATTCTTCTCAAGCCTCTTCCTAAAGTCTGTTCTGGAAGAATGTTGCTTTGTGCGGCATAAGCACGTAAACCGACAATAGTCGTAACATTTTTAACATCCCAACCCTCTTTTAGCATTAATACAGATACGATAGCCTTGTATTTGCTATCTAAGCTGTCTATTTGATTTGCCTGTCCTCGTAAGAACTCTAGCTCCTCTTTGCTTTTTCCTGTTACGTTTTCAGATATCTCACCATTATTTTTAGTGTGTATAACGAGCACAGCATCTTTTAGATCTGCATAAGTATTTTCTAGGTATTCAGCAACCTCGTCGCAGTTTTTAGTATCATCAGTCATAACAAATAAGATAGGTTTCTTTCCTACCTTTACGTGTTCGTCATATACCTTCTTCCACTCAAGATATCCCAGGTGAATATAATCCTCGTACTTCTCGGTAAATAGTGCACTTTTCTTTTCCACCAGTTTTGCTCTACTGGCAGAATCCGGAAGCACGGGATGCTTAACAACATTTTGGTGAATAGCCTCAACTAAAGGGTAATCGGATATTGTTTGAACAAATATAGAGCCATTGTTATGCTTTGGTGTAGCAGTAACGTCTATTTGTATTGATAGGTTCAATCCCTTTTGCCTCATTCTGTTGTAGATATCCTCGATAGATTTAAACCAAGCCATTCTTTCGTCGTGAATATGATGTGCTTCATCATTAAAAATAGCTAGTTCATCAATATCGCGGACTATCTCTCCCAAATCTATCTTAGAATCGTTTGTTGCTCCGGTCGGCTTAACGCCTAAAAAATAGTTAGATAAATCTTCATCATTGAGAGAGGGATTTTTGTTATGACCTTCGAATACCCTATGAATATTAGTCAAAAATAGATTTCCATATTTTCTAATAACGGTTACATCATCTTGAATATGAGGAGTGATTTGAAAATCATCCTGCCAGTTTTGACCCTCATAACCATTAATAGGAAGAATGGGGTCTTGAAAAAATATTTTCATACCGTCAAAGTCTGTTCTTAACCTATCTAGTACAATAATATTAGGGGCTATTAATAGAAAGTTTCTAGACAAAGTAGAATCGCTTTCGTATAGCTTATGAAAATAAGACCACGCCATTAAGAGACTTAAGACCTTTGTTTTACCTGATCCTGTAGCCATTTTAACAACAAACCTCATCCAAGACTCCGGAAACATAGCCGGAGAAACCCTACCAGTCTTGTCAAATCTTAGTAAATCGTATTTATCTTTTACTCTCACAACATCGTAGAGGTAAACTATGGTCTCTACAGCTTCTCTTTGTGCAAAATAGTATTTAAACTCAAACGACGTGCCATCAGATTTTTGTTGCATATGTTCTGTATTGAACCAATAGTTCAACAAGGCTTTACTGGTTGATGTAGCGCCCTCGTAGTTAACCGCACGCCAATCTCTCACTATCTTTCTCAACTCTGTTACAAACGGTGGGAGCAACTTTTCGTATCCCTGATCTCGCAAGTCTTCATCCGCAGGAAACCACCTTATAGCAGGATCTAATATTTCATATGGAGATTTAGGAAGGTTTGGGTGTAAAGCCATTTAATCTGTTCCTCCGTCGTTAGTATTATCCTGTAACAATATTTTTTGCATACCTACATAAACAATATTTATTTTTTGTAACAGCTCTTCTGATTTCTCCTGAATATCAATCAGATCTTCGTTCACTATTTTTCTTAGTTCCTCAATGCCACAGGTCGCAAAGCTGTGGAATATTTTATTTCTAGTAACAGATATTATTTTAATTAGATGGATAATCGATTCTTTGTCAGGAAACTGGTATTTTGTTAGTTCTTCAATTGCCTGTCCTAATGTTCTGGTTTTTCTATGCTGCCTTTCATCAATGAAAATAATACCTGCGTACTGTGTGTAAGATCCAATATAGGTATAATATCTCAGGTTACCCAATAGATTATTGGCGAGATACTCAACAAAACTTATATATATGAAAGTAGCAGCTAATTGGTTTTCAAACTCTGTTTTGAGCCTCATTTGTCTTGCCATATTCAATAGCTCGTTTTTTAGCTCGAGATTTTCGTGAGACCAAGGAATAAACTTGCTAGTTTTTTGGCTATCTTTGTTCATATTGATACCTCGATAACTTTTGTCGTATCATTTCCGAATATATCTATTACTTTAATCGCAACCTTGTATCGACCCTTACTAGGGTACTCGTGAAACACAGTTTTAAGCTCAAGATTTCTATCTTTCTTTGTTCTAAAAGATTGCCACTCGTTTTCAAATATATAATCTCCTGTCCATTGTTCTATATAATCCTGTATAAGTTTTCCTTGTTCTAGGTTTTTCTCGCCCAAAAGTTTTTCTTGTTTGTTTTCGTTTTTTCTTAATCTGATAAACTCTTTTTTACTTGTATAATCGAAATCTACCGCCCAATAATCTATCCAATCAGTCCACTCCTTTGTCAGCACTTCTTTTGTAATTATTCCATTCTTGTCTTTCAAAACTTTAATGATTTGCCCATTTTCAACAACGATTTTATTTGATCCTTTACCCAAAGACTCCTCGACATTTGCAATTGAATCTTGGTTGTAAAATACGGAAAAATCGACAAGCTCAATTGCTATTGATTTGCTTTTAATTACTGGTTTTACCTCAATATAAGAAACGTCATAAAATACTACTTGATTTCTATCTATAGCACGTTTATCAAATACGTCTCTAGGGATATATTTCAAAGCTAAATCTATACCTTGCTCCTTTGCCTCTTCTTGCATCCTTGGAGTCAACCCCATCTCAAACTCAAATCCCAGAATGTCAACTTTGGTTATTTTCTTATTAAGAGCTTCGAATATACATTCTTTAACAAGATCAGTGGAAATAGGTAGGTTAATAGAGCCAACACATACAACACGCGAAGCTTTCTTACCGTGAAAGTTAACGAATCCCGCCAATGGCTCAGATTTATAGGCACTCAGTATGAGGTTAATAAAAGCCTTTTCTTTATTTGCTAGTACCGTTTCGTTTTCTTCGTGGGTAAGATTCTGATCGGTTGTTACATAGTGTTGCCTTTCATATTTCCCAATATTCAGTATCTCAAATGCTCTGTAATCTTTTCCCTCTTTTTTCATCCCACGTTGCACTTCTAACATTCTTTTTCTTGTTGTATGTATAGAAAACTTTCCGATATCTGTACCTATCCATTTTCTACCTAGTTTTTCTGCTACAGCCAAGGTTGTTCCTGATCCGCAGAAAAAGTCAGCCACAAGATCACCGGGTTGTGTTGAAATATCTATAACTCTCTCTAAAAGTTGTTCCGAGTTTTCTGTAGGGTAACCAGTATTAAAGGAATATCCCGGTATATCCGTCCAGTTTGTATCCAGGACTGCATTTTCAGTTGGTTCAACGAAATATTCTAGTCGAGCAAGCCTCTCGTTAAATCGAAGCTTACCATTTAAAATCATCTGTTCCATCGTATTTTGACTAAACTTGAAATGTTTTCCGGCAGGCGGCTCAAATACCTTGCCAAACAAAAGTCTTTCTCTAGGGCGTCTTTCACCAGCACTATCATCAGTGCGTCTCCAATAACCTTCTCTAACTTCTTTCAACTTTTTATTAAGATGTTTAAATAGAAACTGGTCAGATTTTGCATAAACAAAAACACTATCTGTTGCTACAGGCATACTGAGTTTTCCCTGTGATGTTACATTTTTGCGGATGCGATTCACAATTAAATCAGCTATAAAATAATCTTTACCGAATACTTCATCCAGCATTATTTTTGAGTAGTGTCCCCAATGGTGGTCTATCCTAAAAAACAAACCGCCGTTTTCACTTAACAAGTCTTTTATTAGCTGGATTCTTTCATATAACATTTGAATGAATGTATTACCGCCGTTACCCCAAGTGTTTCTATACGCAAACTCCTCAATTACAGAGGGAGACTTATTAACTGATTGGTCTGTTTCGCCAATATGTACGTCTATAGAGTAGTCTAGTCCCGCTGAGAATGGGGGATCGATGTATACCAGTTTTAGACCGCCCTGCTTTTCGATATCCTCCCTTAAGTAGCCATTTTTTAACCCCGAAAGTATTAGTTTGTTGTCTCCCCAAATAAGTTTATTAGTCCATCCGTGAAGTTGTCTCCCTCTAGTATCCAAATCAAACAAAGACATTTGTATTGAGGACTTTGTATCAGTTTCGGAACGAGGTTCATCAACTTGTTCAATAGTTTGAAACGGGAGTACGATATTGGTAACTTCGTTATTCTTTCCATTCCAAACGAGCTCGACTTCACGTTCGTTTTCAAATAATAAAAATCTATACTCGTCTGGTAGAGGCTTTCCTTGCTGTATGTATTTATTGATATCTCTGATTTGATGGTCTGATAATTGCATATATTTATACTTATCTTCTTTTACATTCTACCCCAAAGGTAAAATCTTTTATAGACGATACTATAGTCTTTTTATTAAATCCTTTAGTACGTCCGGGTTTTTATCCAAATCAATTGTGATATGTGAGTCGAGTTTATTATTGGATTTTAAAGTTTCTTCTTCCCCCCAAGAAAGTGTGTCATCAAGCCATACGAAATCTGAAGCCATATCAATAGCCTCAGTTTTGAGAACACGCCACTTAGTCGGTTTTATTTTCATAATGAGCTGGACGATATCGGAAGTAACAAATCTAGCTAAATATGCCACGGGAACTGTTGCATCCCCGTTACAGTGTGTTGTGAGCCAATAAACATCGTGGTTTTCCAAAATATACTCAAGAAACCCTTTTAAATAGTTAGCCGGTCGCGTGTTATATATGTCGGTGTTAATTAAAGTATCGTCTATATCTAGATAAACCTTCATACAGTAATTATCGCACACTATAAGTGGGTATAATCTGTTGGAATAGCGTAATTACTTTCAATAATTGGTTCAAGTTAGCCACCACTACCGACCCCATAAAAATAATGTTGATATAACAACAAATATATCTGTACCCCTAATACTCTTTTGAACCAGTTATCATAATAGTAAAAAGCTTAAGTGTATAATAATCATATGAAAATACGAGTAGCTACTAAAGACGATATCCCCGAAATAAAAAAAGGCTTGTTAGAATCATGGCTTTCTCATGTTGATAATGAGCCGGATTATTATAATCGAGAGAGGGTAAAAACCTCTGATATTTATAGTTATTACACTAATGCTATAGATAATAATGATTCTTTTGTCCTAGTTCTTGATGAAGATGGGATACTAGCTGGATTTGGGAAAGCCGATATTCAAAAAGTAGAAGCTTGGTATAAGGAGCAAAGTGTTCTTTACATAGATGATATATTCATTAAAAAAGAGTATAGAAAAAAAGGTTATGCTAAAACACTCTTGCAAGAGTTTGAGAAAATAGCAAAAAATAGTGGTATAAAATGGTTAAAAGCAAAAGTTTATTCTTTTAATGAACCTGCCAAAAAGTTAAATAAATCTTTTGGATTCCACGAACTCTATTCGGAATATTTTAAAATATTGTAACTCTCATGCAGTATCTGTTATGTATGCTGATGGGTTTTTTGTAAATTAAGTAGTAATATTATTTCTTGTAAGAGTTGGTTCAAGTTAGCACTCACTACCGACCCCATAAAAATAGCAACAAACATCTAACGCAAATCAACGGATTTAACTTTCATCCTCAACTCCTTATAATTCGGAATAGTTCTCGCAACTTCTGCCCAGAATCTTCGGGAATGGTTAAATTCAATCAAGTGGCATAGTTCGTGAACTACTACATAATCCCTTTGATCTTTAGGCAAAAGTGCGACTTTATAGTTAAAGTTCAAATTTCTTGCTTTCGAACAACTGCCCCATTTAGATCTTTGGTTTCTTATAGCTACTTTTCGGTATTTGACACCGTACAAACGTGCAAAAAAATCAAGACTTTCCAGTATGATTTTTCTGGCGGCATTTTTATTTTGAAGGTAGTGTTTTCTTGAATACATTTTCCAATAGTTTATCAGGGTTTGAGCTTAGTCGGTTTAAAGTTATAAATTTAAATACTAATTCTTTGCCCGGCTGTAAATATCTGGTATTTTCGACTTACTAGCCGATTAACCTCCAAGGTAGTACAATAACACAGCGAAAGGAGGTATAAATAGGTTTAACCACCAATCTATAAAAAACTATGAACGGAACAATTAAAACAAAAACAGACAAAGGATTTGGATTTATTTCACGTAACGGTGAAACAAAAGATCTTTTCTTTCATTCTAACAATCTGGTCGGAGTTACTTTTGACGAACTTCAAGTCGGAACAGCAGTTACATTTGATGTCGTAAACAGTGACAAAGGTCCCAGAGCAGAAAACGTAAAACTTGCCGAATAAAGGGAGCTGAAAAATACAAAGACGGCGTCGGCAAAAACTTCTCAGTTAGTATAAGGCCGATGGTATCAGTATGAACAGAACCATAAAAGAAGCTTTTATAGTTTGGTGCATAACCATCGGTGTTTTTGTGGTGCTTATTTTCATATCTACCACTATATCTGATCTAGAATCTTTTCCCGTGTGTCAGTTATTATTCAGAGGTTTAGTTCTCCTGGATATTTTTATAGGAATAATTAGTTTTCTTATTGCAATGTTCCTGGCTCTTGTAGAATTTTTTAGTAACAGTGTGTATACCAAAAATCCTCTTAGATGGTTGTTTGTCATTGTCTTAGTAGGCGCGGTATTTTTAGTTGGTTACTTATTTATAAACGATCGTTTATTTGTAAAACCCGAAACTGTACGCGAAAAAATAGCGAGTCAGCTTATCGCGAAACCCCAACCGATAGTATCTGAAACAAAACCTGAAGAACCTAAACATGGGTATCAGGCCGGCCCGATTGTCAATATAAAAAATGAAAGCTATTTTGTCAGCGGTAACGACCGGGAGATATTATGCGACCAGATAGACGACTCAGAGAGGCGGTTGGAGGACAACAGAATTAGGTTAGGCTACATCAGCTACAACATGAGATACAGCTATTTTCCTATACTGACCGGGGATGGTTACACAATAGGTGATTTTACTGTTATGACGGACTCAACAATCACTGTCCC
>Ga0209210_1001471_pt1 | contig 19622 bp, 8 predicted proteins | sample RifGroA1_FD_183991 | JGI IMG/M metagenome (GOLD analysis project Ga0209210, IMG submission 183991) | Contaminated groundwater microbial communities from Rifle, Colorado, USA - Rifle Groundwater A1 (SPAdes) (version 2) | ecosystem: Environmental > Aquatic > Deep subsurface > Groundwater >...
AGTTCAATTATTCCAGAACCATCCCATAATTGAACTAAATCAGATGTTCTAATAATTGATATAGTATATGTTATATTTGCAGAGCTGTAAGAAAAATTTTCATTTAATGTAACATAATAATTATATCCATCAAACTTTATATTATCAAATGATTGTTTAGATATTGTATCGACAGTTATACCAAATCCAGAAAATAAACTTGCTTCTGCAAAATTAATTGGGTGTGAATTATTTAATAAATCACTATATTCAAAAATGCTTCTAACAAATTTAACTTGATTACTAACTCCAGAAACAAAAGATGTATCTACAAATGCTCCAACATTTGTATTATATAATTGGTAAACATCAGAGCTATTATTCAACACGGTCTCATCAGAATATTCTAATACTTCTGGAATTATAAACCCTTCACCAAATGAAGTATATGAAAATATTTTATCTTTATTTGTAAGAGGATTAATTCTATAAAATAAATCCTCTACACTTATAATATGCGGATTCTGTGGTATTATATTATTATTTTTATAAGTAGCATTTCCTATTCCTGATCCCTGTGTCGCAGATAGAGCGCAGTATATAATACCATTATAATAATCAACTATATAATCCCCAACGTTTAATAGCCTGTCTATATTATTAGAAACTGTATCACTTCTATTATACCATAATTCAGTGGCAAATATATCCGTATTAGAAAAGAATAAACTAGAATTAAGTGACGATCCAATCGTATCTTCGGATGAAGCTACGATAATACTATTTTGTAGAACAATTTTTGCAACTTTAAGTAAAGATATATTTGTTTCTGATGATTCTACAAATAATAACTCATTAGTTACATTATTAAATGTAACTCTTTCATCAGTTTTTGCAACCACTGATGGTGGAGTATTATATGCATAATAAATTTTATCGTCATTCCAACGATTTAATGAATAAAGCTCGCCTGTTGTTTCATTATAAATTCTAAAAACATTTGTTATTGGAGAGAATTCTGTTTTAAATGCATTGAGAGCTACTTGCCTGCTACCAACTCTTTCTGTAAGAACTTCTGTATGCAAATTTGCAATATAATCAATATTTGGAATTAATACTTTTTCAAATTTATATTCAATAGTTCCTGCATAATTAATTAAACTTCCAAGTGGCAATGCCACTAATTCTCTAAATCCAGAATCATAAACATAATCTAGTTCTGTTTTATACGTATATTTATATCTGTATGTTGCTACTGGTGGATATGGTCCTGTACCATCTCTAGAAATAGAGCTTCCATATACATAAACTGTGCCTGTAGTATAATCAACTGAATATTGTCCAGGAATTGATGGCAACCCATTAAGTCTAAATGGTATTTCAGTAACAAATGCCGCATGTGATCCACTACTATTTGCATCAATAAATGTAACACCTCCAAGGATTGCCGTTTCATTTGATGAATTTACAATTGGGGCATGTTTTAAATTAAAAATATTAATTATTGGTGGAAGAACTTCACGAGTTGATGTTAAATAAGTATAAGCTTGAACAGTAGCATCATCAATTACACGTCCAAGATCTTTGGATTCATAATTAACTTCTATTCTAATAATATTATTTATAGAAAATAATTCATCATCAAGTATTTTATCATTAAGTCTTATTTGATTATTTTCAAGTGTTACATATGTTGAGGCGTAACTTTGGTCATATCTAGAATTTTGTATTTGATATCCTAAAGAAGCGATATCATAAGTATAATTGGGAGAAACTGTAGATAATAAAAATGTTAATCCAGTTAATTTTGTTACTGGAGAATTGCTAAGATTTAGAACTAAATTATTAATATTAAATTTACCAATTGTATCTGAAGAATCAGTAGTAAGTGTTTCTACATTTGATTGTTTTTGTAAAGTAATTGGAGAAGAGTCAAATGGATCATAACTATCAGTATTGCTTACTTTTGTATCAGAAGGCGTTCTTCCAACTCTAAGAATTTCATAAGCACTTTCTTCATTTAATCTATCAAATGGTCCGTCGCCTCTTATTCTTTGCTCATCAACAATAGTATTAGATAAATAATTCTCATTAATACTTTGTTTAATGTCATAAAGTGCTCGTGATAAAATAATAGCTAGCGAACTTATATACTTACTAACTAAAGTGTTAGAGTCATCTACATTATAAATGTTATCATGAAGATATGATTTAAGATAATTATTAACTGGATTATCAGAAGAGATTGGACCAGTTATTAAATACCTATTTGATATTCCATCTTCTGATATTATAGCATCTCCATGTAATGAAGTAAATGAATGATTTGCTTGAGAATATAATTCAATATAATATACTGATAATGGTGTTAATGGTTGGCATGTAATAGTTAAAAGATTTTTATTTACTTTAACTCCTAAAACTGTAGAGTCTGGAACATTTAAGCTTTCTGAAATAATTTTAACATTAGATGCAACTAGATTATTAACTAATTCTGATGTAAAAGTTACATCAATAGTAGTGCTGCTAGTAACTGCCACATCAAGGATTCTTAGATTTTGCATATTATCTTGTCTCAGTGTTAATAATTATTGTATTTGGAGCAAGGTATTCATCTCCCTGCGCTTGAACGCTTAATACTTGCCCAACAACACCGCTTTTATTAAAATAAACTACTCTTGCTCTTGCGACACCAGTAACAGATTGTGCAACATTTATTAATGTTGGATTATCTATAATTGTTCCAAGCTCATTTGTAGTCATTGCAGTTATTAATTTATCTTTAACTGATTGGACTACAGCATTTGCAGAATTTTTATAAGCATCCGTTAAAACTATATTAAGAGTCAAATCAAGCAACACAAGCTTGGCAGCTCTAACTATAACATCAGCATTTATAGGTCTATTATTTTCTACTTCAAAAGTTGCCGTCGAGATTAAACTATTATAATTAAATCTTGTATTTATTCTTTCATTTTGTTTTGGCGCAAGATAATCATAATAAACAGAGTATCTGGACCCAAGTGTTGGTTGATTAAATGGAGTTAAAGAAACCCTAGTAGATTGTGAAGTTTTAAATCCGCTAGCAACATAAACCCTATTAATTAGTGCGAACTTTTTATTACTATAAAGAGGACCATTTTTTGTATAAGATAAACTTTCTGTATCATTTGAGGTTGCATAATAAAATGTAACTCTTAATTTATCTCCAATTTTTGGCAAATTAATTACATCTGAGCTTAATGTATTATTTACCGTGCCTGGCAATATAAATTCTAATTGCGATAAAGCGAAATTAGATATCATATCATCTATATATAACAAATTATTTTGAATAATTGTATTTTTTATATCATATGTTGCCAATACCTGTAATACTTCATCACTATTATTACTTACAGTTGATACTTTTTCTAATTTAATAAGCTTTGCTAATTTTACATTTGATGGCAGTGCTGTCGTGGATGGTAATCCCAAAGCTTTTCTCATAGCTTCTGCTATATTAAGTTTAAGCCCAGAATTTGTTGCAGTAAATACTATGTCCATACCTTTTGCTATTGATGTTCCATTTATGCTTATTACGCCAACATTAACTGTTTGATCAATTACATTTGAAATAATTCTTGCAGAACTCTTTCTCAAATTACCAATATTAAACAATGATACGTGAACATAATCATTTACAGAGGCTAAAGAGCTGGTGGCAAGCAATAATTTATTATTTGTAACATCTATTGTTCCATCATAATTCCATATTTCTTTACCATCTAATAATCTAACAATTGATATTTGATCTAATGTTAAATTATTAAGAACATTTCTTATTGTTAATAAATTGGTAGATGAATTATAGCTAGTAATATCATAAATACCATTATTATTAGGATCTGTTGCTAGGCTTATTTTTAATTTTTTATTAGCAAGATCATTAATCGTATTAAAATTAGTTGCAACACTAGTAATTGTTCCAATACCATTAGACACTATCATATATCCATCTGAAACGCTAAACAACGCAATATCAGTATTTGGTTCTAATATTGAAAATGTCATTCCGCTTGCTTGAGCAGTTAATGTATTAAGTGGGACATAAAGTTTTCCAGTTCCAGAATCTTGTTGTAATTGATGCACCCTTGTATGAATAAGATTATTTGAAAAACTAAATGGTTGAAATCTTCTAATATCTGTAGCATAATATATTGCTAATACCCTATCATTTGTTGCGGGTGTATTAAAACCATTAAGTATTATTTGATAGTTTCCAGATAATCCGGTAGAAATACTTCCAATATTATCACTATTCCATAATATTTTACCATCAGACAATCTAACAATTGCTACAACCATTCCGGTATTAAAAATAAAATCATTAGCAACTAAAGATGTTTCAATATAATATTGACTACTTAAATTTAATTGAACTGATAATATTTCGCGACGCGAAATATTACTCATACTAAAATTATTAAATCCATTATTATTAGATAATGCAAAGCCATTCCCAGATCTACTTGTAGGTATGCTGGTAATTGCTGTAGAAATAAGATCTGTTACATTGGCTATATATGTTACTAACATAACAATAGATGTTGCAGATGTATCTACAGATGTTGCAGGTATTGTTATTTGTGTCCCATTACTTGTTCCAACTCCACTTTCAGAATTAAAAACATCTATACTATTAATTATTGCAGTTGCAAAATCACCTTCAACAGCCACCGTATCTAATGGTAATATTATTGTTATATTATAAACAATATCTATTCCAACTACACCAGTAACATTTGTAAATGTTCCATCATTTTGCGCAGTAATATAAATTTCTTTATTAGAATTTTTAAGTATAACTGACTCAACAGTATCTGCTGGCAATGATAGATTACTTAAATTTACAGCCAACCTATTAACAAATAATCCAGAAGTTACTCTTGTTATAATGCCATCAATTTCTGTAAACTTTTTAACTGACACTATAGAATTTACAGAATGAGAAGCTGTGCCAACAAAAAAGTTACCACCTGAAATTGCAAATGTTATTTTTTCATTTTTGATTACTGAAGAATATCCCCAATCAATACTATCATTAACTGTTCTTGGATTACTTGTATAAGTTAACCCGTCATAATCAGAATATTGATCATAATCAACAACCCAACTATAATCTACTTGAAGTAAATCGCTAGATGTTGGAAGTGTATTTCCAGAAATTTTTATTCTTCCAGTAGTATTATACGTTCCTGTTTGATCTGGATTTTGATTGGTAATTAAATATCTTTCTCCAGTATTTACGTTTACAACTCTTGTTACATTAGTAACTGGAGTATGTAATAATTGTATTATTGACCTATCAGATGTTATTCTGCTATTTTCATTTAAAATTGGAATATTTTGTGTTAATTTTGGAATTTCAGTCACATCTGCAAATGTAGTTGTGTCTTGTCCATTAAATTGGCTCTTAATAATATCTTCACTAAATAATGATATACGATCATCAATCCAATGAATTTTATCAAATCCCCAAGGACTTCCACCATAAACTCCTGTATCTTTTATAAGTTCATAATTTCCAGATACTCTTCCAAATGAATCTGTAGATTTTGATTTAAAATTAGAACCACTTAATGACCCGGTAATATCTAGCACTGTATTAATTGGTTGAGATGGCAATATGCCTGCAGCAATATTATCAATTCTTTTTCTATTAATAGTTTTGTTTTCATCACCATCAATTTGACCTAATATTACATCATTTTTGTAACTTGTAGGATCATTAGTATTGCTTTTGTCAATATAAATAAAACTATCAACATCCTCAGTTAAAGTAGATCCTAAAATAATAACATCAACTTTTCCACCAGAACCTTCTGATAAAATCGTATTTGAACCATCTGCATTCTTTGTAACGACAGTACCATCTCTTGTCATTAATGGGCTTCCTGGTTCTACAACTGCTGCATCTGACACTCCAGTAACTCCAAGTGCGATGTTTAAATATCCTAATGCTGTTCCAACACTTGATCCACTAAATGAAGAAAGAACTCTTGTTCTATATGCAACATCACTTTCTTGATCAGTTCCTCCAGAAAATCCATTTATATTGGTTACATTAGATACGCCACTTATATTTGTTCTTGCAAGACTATATTTCCCAATATTTCCAACAGAACCAGTACTACTTGCTAACGCTGTCACTTCAACTGCATATTGGTCTGATATTCCAATAAAATCTAACTGATCTCTATACTTAGACGCAACTGAGCGATAAAAATTAGAAGAGTTCGGATCTATAGTAGTTCCATTTGCTACTACAAAAGTAAAATTATTATTAGCATAAATAGAATCTCCCTTATTAATATTAAGAGTTGCATTTATGCTTGCAAAGGTCATTAAAGCTACGCCGCTAGAAGTTTTTGCACTTTTTCTAGTAATTCCAAAATTTTTAGCTAATTTATCTAAATCAGATCCTACAACTAATTGTAATGATTGTTTATTTGATACATTTGCTAGTTGATCATATAAAATTGCCAATTGAGAGGCGGGCGCATCGATCATTAAATCTCTAGCAACAGTTCCAGGCTTAGTGTCTAAGTCTGGTTGCACCACTTTAAAAAAGTCTATTAGACTTAAAATAATTTCATTTACCGACCTTATCGAAACCATGTGTTATCCTTAGACTTATATTGTGGAAACCTTAAATGCAGTTGTTATGGGTTGAATCCCTTTTGTTAATGCTTTTATCTTAACATCAATAAATCTTGGGTCTATTTGACTTCTATTTACAGATATATCTAAAATGGCTGAAATTTGCTCATCAGCGCTAACTCTTTGAAAAGACTTTACCTGTAATTCTTGTAAAGCTTTTAAATTATCTAGCGCTGTTGATAATTGAGTTTTAGATATTTGTATAAGAACAGATGTATTTTGTGGGCTACCAATAATAGATCTAGATAAAAAAGAACCATACCACGGAAACATTGGGTTAGATCCAGCCGTGGTTAAACACATCTTTAAAATATCTTGAATTAGCTTTTCGCTGTCTTGAACGGGTTTTAACGCCCCATCCTGAATAACAAGGTCACGATTGCTTATTTTTAAGTCAAAAGACATCCAACATACTCCTACTTCTGTAATGTCGGATTATTAGATAAATCTATGATTTTTAAAGCTTATGAACCGACCGTATTTGCTTGATCTTCATATAATTTAACCATTAAATTATAAAAATCATTTACAGTATCAATAAACGACTCCGTGGATTTTTGAATATTGTCTTCAAAATGACCAGCTATAATTGCCAATTCTTCTTTTGTATATCCTAAAGTTGCTTGAGCCCTAGTTAAGGCGTCAACGTCCAAAAACCCCAATAAATCTCCTTTTGGCATTATATATAAAGATGCTATAACTGCAATAATATCACACAATCCAAGACCCGTATATTCTCCCATAACAATTTCTATTGTTTTAAGAGCATCGCAAGCGCTATCTAAAGATTTATTTCTTGCATCAATTAAATCATCAAAATTCTTTTGTGACAAATCACCAATTACTTCTGGTGGTGCCACGTCAGGTCCAAATACATTATCAATATCAGTTGGCAGTCCAAAATTAAGAGCCTCTGGCTTTCCAATTGATTCATTTCCTTTTTTAGAAAATGAATTTAATGATACTCTAATATATGCTTTAGTTATTTCTCTATCTAAATCAGTTATTAATTCTTTATGCTCTTTATATAAAGTAGTTGATACTATCGTATCATGAGATTTACACCCACCTTCTGGACCAGTTGAGCTGGGTATTGGTAACCAATAATATTTTCCTTGAGCCTCTTTGATTGTATTTTGAGCCACTACCAATTTTTTCATCATAGCTTGAGCTAATTTAAAATAATATAAAAAGCTAGCTTTATCAGTTAAAGTTAAGTCTCCACCAGTATTTTTAACTTTTTGAATTAATTGTTCATCCTTAATAGCATCAACATTATTTAAATAATCAGTAATGTTTTCTTGACTTGTTCCAATTTTTTCAGAATTATTTGTTAAAGAAAATCTTTCTCTTATTATTTTTTCTAACAATGGTCTTAATAAAACATCTTCTCCCATTTTCAAATAAGTTGAATCTGGGACAAATGGGACTGCTATTCTATTTTTGGCTGGAAATACTGAAAAATCTATTCTTGGATCAACAAAAAATGGTTTCATAAAATGAGATTGATTTTTTAATAATTTAACAGTCAAATCACTAGGCTCTGTTCCATTAGCATCAACATATTTTAATAAACTAATATCATTTTTTATACCAACTTGAGAATCTAATGGTATTATATAATTTTGAGCTTTAATATCAAAATCAAATGGATTAATACCGCCAACATGGTCATTAAACTTTCTAATAGTAGCTCCGGAAAGCAAAGATAATGTTGCTGCATTAATGCTATAACTATTAGAAAATATAGTCATCATATTACTAGAATACATTTCTCTTTGTAATGATAATTGTTTAAATTTAGCATCTATATTGTTAGCTATACCTAATTTAGAAGAGTCATTAAGTTTTCTATTTTTATCTTTAATTCTATCATGACCTGGGTTATAAAAATCTTTTTGATTGGATGAAACTACTGGAAAGCCAATCCATCTATAAAATGCATGACACCTGCTTTCTTGCGGAATAGATTCTGTTTTGACTTTAGAAGAAATTGTTTGCCATGAATCTAAATCAAAATGATCTAATAAGGCTAAATTTCCAGAAATATTTGCCCTACTACGTATGGCATCAATAACTTTAATATAATATTGATATGCTTGTTCAATATCAATCTCCGAGTTTTGTTGATCTTCATAGTTAGTTTGATTGATAATATCAGCCATTATACAGATCCTCCAAAATCATCTCTTCTTGGAGCGTCTCCATCAGATTCATCGCCTGTTCCATATTTATTAACAGGAATTCCATCAAGGGCATAAATAAATTTGTAATCAAAAGTTTGCAAAATATGAGATGGAGGAATTGCCACATCTGATGGTATTATATTTGTACATAATAAATTACTATCAAATGATACTGTTAAACTTCCATTACCAGCATCATAACTATTTAAGTCAGCAGTAAAATACTGATATCCATCATATGCAAATGCAGACACTTTACCAAAACTTGGATAAGCTTTTAATCTTGGAGCTAATTCCGCGCCAATTTCTGCCGTTAACCCAGTTGTAATATTTATACCATTACGATCTTTCATATCAACTTTGATCTTAATTGGCTGTCCAGTAAATTGTACTTTTGGACTTCCAGACAATATACTATTACACGGATCAAATCCTAATGCAATCATATCTACTAAAGATCTATTAGAGTCTGATATTAATTTTGATAAACATGCCGTAGTAATTAATTGGAATGTAGCAAGTCCAGAAACTGTTAAATCATTTCTTAATCCATTTACTGCTGTACTTAAACATTCTAGTGCTTTATTGGGATCTGGAAAAGCATCTGAGTTTATTATATTATTTAATAATGCAAGTTTAAGTGTTGCATCACCAGCAAATACCTCATTAATAAATGATTTATTAAGAGCTAAATCTGGATGACATCCAAGAGTAACTAAATTTTTATTTATTAATACTTCTATACTTGGCTTGAATACATATTCAACATTTTTATTAAATAAGTAACCATCAGTAAGAGATAATACTGGAGTCACACTTATTTCCTCTGGGAAATGTAATAAATTATTTATTGTTGCCTGAGATGATATTGGAGTAATTCCATCAGAAGAAAACCCTGTTAATGGAGTAGTTCCATTATCTTCATATCCTAAGCCGCCAACTAAATTTAATACTCCAGATGAAACGCCAATGGCGGCATTTTGATAGTTAGAATAATAAGCATTTGGAGCAGCTGTAACTATACAATTTTTGAACCTAATCCATCGAGCAACGCCCGTCCTACTATTCCATTGAGATGGATTATAAAACATTCTCATATCTACTAAATAAGGAGCTTGCTTAATTGGGGTAGATATATTGTATGTTCCATCAGTTGGGAAAAATACTGGCTTAGGAGTATATGTTATATCATAAGCATCAACTATATTAATAAATTTTTGAGCAATTTCTTGTGTTGGGTCATATATTTGCCAACCTTCATTTCGTAATGGAATATTAAAACCTGATCCAAAAGCAGTGGATTGTTTAACAGAATTAAAATATTGTAATGTTCCAGTAAGTCTAGTATATGATTGTTTAACAATTGCTGGACAAACATCTGGTGTACAGCAACCATCAGCATCAGAAGAATTACTATCACAAGGGGGTATTGAGAATGATAACTTTAAAATATCTCTTACTATTTGTATGATAATATTAAATAATGATAATAATACAAATAAATTTTGGAATAAACAAAGAATAGACCCAAGTTTTTTAGCAATTGCCAATACTGATTCGGCATTATTTTCTTGTGTTGCTTTATTTAAAGCTAAAATATTACGAAGAACAACTTTGATTAGTTTAAGTATTTGTTGTAAAATATATTCTGCCAAAGCAACTAATAATAATAATAATGATATTATCATAATAATAAGCGCAAACATAGGAAATAAATTTAGAAATGGTGGCAAACAGTTTCTAAATAATCTTGACATTGCTTTTACTAATTTATATGGATTAGGAATGGCGCATAAAACCTCTATAATACAAATTATTAAATTAAGTATTGGTAAGAAAAATTTATATAACATTAAAAATGGCATAAATTGATCTAACAATTTCATAATACCATCAAATATATCTTTTCCAAAGTTTGGATTAAGTGCGGGCTTTAATGAGCCTGGAGGAATAATAAATTGTAATTTATTTAAAATATCAAGAAGGTCTTCTGGAAATCCTTCTGGAAACGGATTGATTGGTTTAATTGATAAAGAAAAAGGTATTCCAAATCCTGGAATAGCAGGACCACTTGGACCATCAGGCATAGAAATAGAAATGTCATTTGGGCTACAAGGCATTATATTCTTTTATATATCATCTCATTTAGATTCGCCAGGCAATTTTGGCTCTAAAGGACCTATAGTTGAGTCAATGTCAATTGAATTTTTAACACTTTCAATTACAACATTAGTAATATCTTCTAATGCTTGACTTACTTTAACAACATCTACACTTTCAATATTGTAATATTTAATAACATTTGCGGCAGCTGACCACAAATCTTTATATACATCTTCATGCAACTCATCGCTACTATATTCAGAAATGTCTTGGCTAGATTCTTCTTTTAAAGCTGATTCTAATGCTTGTGCCAATTTAATTAGCTTTTGGTCTCTAGCCTCTTCTGCTTGCAATAATAATTTATTGTAGATAACTTCATTAAACTTTTTCATAATTCTCCTTAAATTGAGCCGCCAGTTTCCTTATTAACAGGTCTTCCTTGAATTATTACGCCCTCAGCATCTATATCTATATTTCCATCTGCTGATAACTTTAAATCTTTATTAGAGTGTATTGCAATGTTACTTGGAGACATAATAGAAACAGTTCCATTTTCATCTATTCTAATTAAAGTAGCCCTGCCACCTTTATTTAACACTCTAATGTCTAAAGATGACCCTACTTGACCATTATTTTGTTTTGCAAATCTACTATCAGAAGTAACTCCAAAAGCACCAATTTGTAAATTTACATTTCCATCCATTGACAAATTAGCACTATTATTATTTAAATCACGACCAAAATTACCAACTATACCGCCAGCAGTATCTATCCATATAGATTGCCTATCTATAGTATTTGCTCCAATATTAAATTCAATAGATCCGTCAAAATTTAAAGAGCCGCTTCTGCCACCAGCATTTGCATTATCTCCGGCAATATTAATTTCTTTACTAACAACATTAGTAAGCAAAGATATATCAGTTGTTTTAATTGGAAATATAGAAGTGTCCCATTCATTTGGATATTCTAAAACATCTAATGATTGATGAGCATAACACGTATTAAGAATATCATGATACGCAGTACCATGTTTAATATGGGATTTAGTTATTCTATCTAAAGGGGCTCCATCCGCTTTATTATTTATAAGTTTAATTGAGCCCTTATCGGTTGCATACGATACCCCGTCATTCGACATTAATGTTTTAGAAGCTGCAAAAGAATCATGAAGAATATCTAAATTATCTTCTCTAAAAATTAATTTATTTGGATTACTACTATCTTCATCACCTATTGTAGAATAATTTTCATATCTTGTTAATAAGGGAATATTTCCTCTTTCCGATGAAGCCGGGACATTTAGTTTAAATTGTCCCTCTTTATCAATATCAAAGAAAAATCTACTTCTATTTCTAGCATAATCTTGATTAGAATCAATATCTGGTAATGTAATTTGCTTTGTTGTAGAGCTTATTAAATCTTTTCGCGCATTAATTTCAAAATGAAATGCTATGCTTTTTCTTTCAAGCTCTTTTATCTCTAAAAATGCTGATTTTTTATCTGTATTTTTATTATCACTTTTTAATGTTGCAGTATCGATTCCAACAGGTAATGGCACCCTATTTATATCTAATATATTTCCAAAAATATCAACAACTGTTCCTTTAATAGTTTCCATTAAATGATTTGGATATTCTAAAGTTAAACTTAATGTATCAGATCTGCTTTTTCTTCTATTTGGAAAAGTAAACTCAGTATTTGGAAATATTTTACCTCCATATAATAATGATTCATTAAAATCATCCATAATAGAAGAGTCATTTTTAAATTCATAAACTAACTCTCTATTTTCTATAAGAGCTGGATTTTTCTTTGCTCCTGATATAAGCGAATTAGTACTAGCACTTGGGTCAAGACCAATAACTTCAAATAAAGAATCATAAATATCACTAGTTAATTTTACATCTTGACTTATAAAAGAATTTCTATTTATATCTCTTTTGATAGAACCAATAATAGATCGCGATCCTTGTGTAAAGTTATTTGCACTATCAAAATTTGCTGTAATTAAACTTGAAGAAGTGTTAATGTGTATATTATTAGTATTATTTCCTATATTAATATCATTAGTTTTTGATAATGTTATTTTTGCATTATCTCCCGCCGATATTCTTATTTCATCTTTATTAAGTTTTGGTAATAACGTGGCTTTTTCTGTGTAAAATGATACGAAATAATAACCGCCACCAACCCCCTGACCAACAATAATAGTTGATCCAATGCTTGGTAATGCTCCAATAAATAGCCCATTATTATAAAACAATCCATGAGGTATTGGTAACGTAAATGGTTTTGGATTTTTCCCCTTAAGTGAAGGAGTGCTAGTTAATTGAATTGACATAGACCCATTATTAAGATCATATCCAACTATTGTTGCTCTTTTAAGTAGCCCAACTTCTTCTTTAAAGTCTTGTGTATCATCAAACATTGGTTAAAATTCTTCTCTTATTTTAGGTGGAGTTCGCTCTGCTTCAGTTCTTCTAGTAGTTGTATCTGATGCAGATACTGAATTTGATGTTTTAATGGTGCCTTTATTTTCAAAAGTAATCCAGCAATCAACTATATACTTAAATAGGCTAACTCTTAACTTATCATGTTCCTGAGTTATTTTTTGTTGCGAAGCTTCTCCCAATTGACCAACAGGTTTCACTCCAGCACCACCACTACTTGTAGTATTTGGAGAAGATGCGCCGCCCCCACTAAGACTTATTAGATTCATATTTTCTCTAGCCAAATCTATTGCTTTTTGAGATGGAGATCTATGATCTGATTCTGAACTCATATTAACAGGAGTTATTATTACTGAATCTGCCGGCAGTATTGGTGGAGCAGTGGATTGTTTTGGATTTGTATTGCTTATAAATGCAACTAAAGCCTCTGTAGCAAATTTTTGCAAATCACTATCTGCAGACTTAGTAATATCATCATAATATAATCGTAATTCTAATTTAGCTGTCACATCATTTCCTTTAGTATTATTTGAATTAATAATATTGGCAGCCGTATATAAAATATTATTAATAACATTTGAGTTAAATGTTGATAATGGTGTTGGTTGAGAACTATCTTTTGCAGATACTTGCGCAGATGTTGGAACATTACCTCCAGTTTTAATTAGGGCGCCCATATTAATATCATTAGAAGAATTAGATTGTCTTTGAACAGTATATGAAGCTATATCTTTATTCTTATAAAGAAGTTTTCCGAAAATATCTAATGTAGTTGGAATATATTCTCCAGGAGTATGCCCATATGTTAGTGTTAAAGTTGTATTAAAATTACCGCCGGCAGCACCAAAAGAAAAATTATGATTAACAGCAGTTACATAAAATAGCATACCTCTATCTTCTAAAAATACAACATCTCCTGGTTGCATATACTCATTACCAGCAATCATTACTGACCCCCTAAATATATTCTTTCTGGCTAAACTAAGAACCATTGCAGCAAATGGTCCACATTGGCTTATAGGATCATTTAAAAATGGTATACTTAAGACAGATGGTTGTTTAAATCCATATGTTCTCCACATATCATAATCAATTGCAATTGCAGATGTCAATCCATTACCAAGTCCAGGAACATCTAATGCTGCAGGTCCTTGCTCTGATGCTCCTGCAAATGTATTCATATACCCATTAACTTGTACCGAAGTATATTCTGGTGGATTTTCATGAATATCAAGGCTTTTAATTTGCACTCTTTTAATTATATATCTACTACCAGATCCTGGACCATAATCATCATAACTTTCATCTTCTACCATATGTTCAAATACTTCTGGTATATTTCTATTTCCAAAAAGCCCTGGAGTTAATAATTTAGTTGCTGTTGACCCACTATCATCATCTAAAGATTTAAAATCATTTGCATTTCTTAATGCTGTATAAAATAATTTAATAACCTTTTGTCTTTCTTTTATTTTGCTAGCCAAATCGGATGTAATTTTAAAATAATCGATTTCTTTAGTTCCAGGAATTTCCACTCCAGATCCTACTATGCCGTTATCTTTTATAAAAAATGTTCTTGGAATTTTTTGCCCAGATTTAGTTTGAATTCTAGAAATAAGTTCATCTATATAACTATTATTTTGAAAAGAATACGCACTAGTTGTTGAAGACCCGTCAGTTGAAACGGCATTTAATGATTTAAATACAGAATTAAATCTTTGCTCATTAGTGTATATAGATTTAGTAGATTGAACTTGTTTTTCTAAATTTCCAAATGATTCATCTTTTTCTTTTAAATCTGGATTTGCAGATTGTAATAATTTAGTTATATCAGATATTTGTCCCTGCTGATTTGATATAAATAAAAATGCTTCGCCTAAATTTTTAAGTAAAGTAAATCCATCAGAATTCGCCCCAGTAATAAATACCATAGCATCATAGTCTGTATCATTTCCAAGCACTGCGCAATCTAATCTTATTTCATCTTCAAGTATTTCCACTCTTTCTTTAAGAGTTTTAATTTGAGTATTAAACATATCACTATAGAATTCTGGAAATACTTGAATTCCAAGCGTTTGTTTCATATACATCATTCGATAGAATACTGAACTTGGCATCCTATTATATTGAGGGGGTCTCACTCTAATATGACCTTGGGTATCAGCAAAAACTTCTAAATTAAGGAGAGCGGACACCTTATTTATCATAGTTTTTGTATCTGTAAAATCTCCATTATACATTGATATCGCCCCATTTATTGAAGCGTCATATGCTAAAATATCATAATCTTTATCATAAAAATCATCAACAATAAATAGATTCTTATCTTCATTAGCTCTTACATTATAAGACATTCTTTTTGTTATTTGATTTAACTGTCTTCTTAAATTTCTTCTTCCTTTATTATCTGAATTTGTATTAGATGAGTCGGCATTAGAAAATCTATCAAAATCAAATGATACATCACCAGCAATATCACTTAAATAGTTTGCGTTCTTGGATTTCTCATGCAAATCTTTAAGTTGATTATTTATATCTTTTGTTAATTGTTCTCGACGACTCTTAAATTCACTTAAAACATCGGAAGAATTGACTGATACATCAATTCCACTTGATGTAATATTTTCAACACTTTTTAATAGACTTGCATTATTTAAATTATCTAATTCTTTAAGATCGTCTTCAATTTTTTTATTAATTGTTGTTATTTGCAATGTATTTTGAAGTGCCTGTGAGTAAGCCTGCTCATTAATAGTTAAATTTTTAAATGGAATAAAATTTCCCCATAAAGTATTTGATTTTTGCAAATCTTGTCTTAATGATGTTAAATAAGAGTGGACTGGACTTTGTAAAGTTTGAGGATCATTTGAAAAACCTTGAAGGTTTACCGCTGCATTCCAAAAATTGGCAAAATTATATGGCTGCCCAGTTATTAATAAAGATAACACATTCATAATGTCTTGACCAGCAAATGGATTATTAAATGTATTTGGATTTCCAACTTTATTAGGGTCATTCATTGATAATGAGCTTCCAAATTGAACAAAAATTCCAATGCCCTCTTTCCATTTATATACTAAACCGTCAGGAGCATAATATGTTCGAGTAAGTAGCCCATTAGTAGGATCTATTCCCTGATCATGCACAATATTGTTGCTAGTTGCAGCATTACCAGCATAAGGTCCTGCTTTAGATTTAACTATTGCGCCTTTTGTTTCTTTTCCTGATGGACTTAGTAAATATTTATTTTCATCAAGCAATTCTGGAGGAGTATCTGATGAATTATTAGTAATAGAATTAAAATTACTTTTGAATGGAGTTAGTGGATCAAACATAACGCCATTAAAATTATCTACGCCTGGTTTAAAATTAATTCTTCCCTGATCAAAATAATATGAATTATCTCTACCCTGAATATCAACAGTAAATTTACCCTCACTCCACTTGCTACGAGCAGTCTCTACTACTCCGGCAAACACATGAACTCCCTCTTTTTCTGTAACAAATTGATTTCTCATAATTGCCCACAAAAAATTAGGAAAATCATCACCTACATATGTAGATTTTTCAACTTGAATATTAACGCTATTAGGATTAAATGCCAAATCAACAGAACTTTTTAAATCTGTAAATGTTTTATTTATATTTTGAAGAATTCCGTTTCCATTCATCATATTATTTAGACCAGATAATATTTTATTATCATATCTACTTTTTGATCCCATATAAATATTAACAACATCCATGGGTTGAATGATTAATTTACCAGCAAAATTAAATCTAAGTTTTCTTCTAGTATAATTTGTATTTTTATTATTAACAATAATTGCATTTCTAGAATTAGCTTCTAATTGTATTTTAGAATAAATAGATGTTATAACCGATTTAAATAATGCAAGCTCATTATTATTTGATGCAATATTTTCATTTAATTGTGTTTTTATAGAACGATTATCTAATCCGTCAAATCCAGCGATAGAACCATTTCTTAAATATTCATCACTTACTGAAACACTATCTGGAGTAGATCCTCCTAATCCTGGGAACCCAGTACCGCCTGTTGAATCATAAGAGAAAATTAACTCCAAACCTTGTCTATCAATTATCGCAATGACTCGCTTACCTAATAAAGAGTCTGGGGAAACTTTAAAACTAATTGGACTTGCTTTTCTTAATGCTCTTAATCTATTAAGATTTGTTGTATTATTATTTATTACTTGATCAACACTAGTTTGTCCAAATTGATAACTCTTATGTTGATAAAATGAATTAGTTGCATCACTAATTGCTTTTTCAATATCCCACTCAGTTATTAACATCATTTCATAAGGGTCAACAATATTAAGCCCAAATGTGCCTGCGCCTAAAGTGGTTGCAACATTAGTTGTAAGACTAACAAAATTAGTTAATTCTATTACTCCAGTACCAGTTCCCAATGATGATTTAAATAAATTAGATGAATCAGTTATCCAAGTTGTTAACTTATTTGTAGTATTAAATGCATTTAGTTTTCTTATTTGATCTATTACTTTGACAAAATTTCCAAAATCTGTTTTAGTATACGGATTAGTGCTACTAAATGCTCCAAGTCCAAAATTATCTCCAAATCCAGAATCAGAAGTAACGCCATTTGTAAACATATCAGTTAATGAAAATACTAATGGCATCAATTGAGTATCAAACTGCCCAACTGCTGATGATATTTTTTCTATTTTTGAAAGCTTTTCTAGTGCAGAGATTTGATTACATTTATTTTGAAAAAGAATTCGCATTGCGCGATAATATATCTTTTCATCCTGATCCATAAAATCTGGTCTGAAATTTTCAGCTACAGAAGTAAACATTTTCTTTTTAACAAATACGGTTGCTGATGGTTCTTGAATTAAAATTTCAAATTGTTTTGGATTAGTATTATATGGATCTCTTCTTAAATATCCTTCTTCAACATATTTTCTCTCAGCGGATTGATCAAATTTTTGAGCCAAATCTCCTAATGAACCATATTTTTCTTGTTTGCCAGTTATTGGATCTACAGAATCTAATGAATGATTATTATTATCACTCAAAGAAAACTGAGACGATACTTGATCTGCTAAACTAGCTAAGAAATTCATAAATTTTACCTTTAAAAAATAATATCTTTAATATCATCTAAATTAAATGATGAAGGGGTCCCATATTGACTTGGACCTTGAGCAGGTGTTCTGTGAAATGGAAAGTAATTTGTTCTATATCCGCGCTTCTGTGTTACTACAAATGTTATTTGATATTGCCATAAAAAATTATCTGCAGATTCAGTAATATTCATATTATCAAAATAGCCACGATAAACACATCCCCCATAATACATCTCAACACTAAAAGCTAGTTGTGCCAAAGAAGGAATATTTTGTGCACTTAAAGTATTTTGTGGAGAATTCATTCCTAAAATCCCACCAAGTAAGCCTGCTCCAGATGCAGGTCCTGCTGGACTAGTGCTTACAAGACCACCAAGAGCGCCACCAATACCATTTATTAAATTACCTGATAGGTCTGCTGCGGCATTGTTCGCCGCAAGTGTTAAACCAACACCATCGAATGCATATTGTTCTGCCCTATAAATTTCATAAAGCATGTTAATACCTTCAATGCCTGAACTTCCAGTATTTCCACTTATATTTAGAGTTGATAAATCCTCTCCCCAATATTGTAATGTGAAACCACCTTTTGTTCTTTCTTTAGATATTGCCTTTTTATGAGTGTATACTATTGACTGTGGATTTACATACATTCTAACAATTCCAAATTCTGGAATAAACCAAGTAATAATATTTCTTTTAATTTGTCCAGCATTAAAAGAAGATACTTTAGTATATGGCAATCCATTTCCATCAGCAGAAAATGTTGATGGCAACATAAATCCATCATTCTTAAATTGATTTCTTTTGTCAGCATCTAAAGGATTGTTTTGATTTAAAAAATCTTGAGCCTGATTTATTGAATTTATTGTGTCTTTAAGAGCCATTTATTTTACCTTTTATTAATGTTTGATTGGATGCATTGCATTGCCTTGCGCATCTTCTTTATGACACTTAACACAAATTGCATGAACAGTAACATCAAGAGATCCAGATACTGGCACTGTAGCATTACCCAAATCTGCACCACCTTTACTTTTAGATTTTGCCGCTGTTCCTGGTTTACCTCCAAGGGCGGCGGT
>Ga0209210_1001477_pt1 | contig 19557 bp, 24 predicted proteins | sample RifGroA1_FD_183991 | JGI IMG/M metagenome (GOLD analysis project Ga0209210, IMG submission 183991) | Contaminated groundwater microbial communities from Rifle, Colorado, USA - Rifle Groundwater A1 (SPAdes) (version 2) | ecosystem: Environmental > Aquatic > Deep subsurface > Groundwater >...
CTATTTTCCTCGCCTGATAGCTTGTTTTACCATCTGTTTTTGCCTTTAGAGTTTCAATCAAACTTTTTTTATTAAATTTCATAGACTGATTAATATCAGCCTTGAGAACTAATTTTCGGATACCACAATGAAATATAATCCATTACTTTTATAAACATCTCTCTTTATTTGTTTTGATGGTTAAAGGAAAAGAAAAATCTTCTCTTGAGGAAATGAAGAAAGAATATGAGAAGTTTAAGATAAAGCATAGTTTGCCTGAATTTGAAAAGTTGAATGAGGATTTTTATATCGAGCGTGCGAGCGATGTAGAGACTGATTTGCTGTTGAGGGAGATTAGGAAATTTATTGCCGACAGATACAGCAACTATATGCGGTTTGTCGAGGTGATTTTGAATCCAGTAAATGCGCCGATGTTTATTTATTCTTTAATTAAGCTGCTTGGTAAAGAGGACAAGAAACATTTAGAAGAAATTTATAAGAAGTTTATGGAAATTGAGGTTAAGCTCATTGAGTTGGATATTTCTTATTCTGAGGAAAAGGAAGCAGAATTTATTAAGAAAGCGTTCGTCGAGTGGCAAGAGATAAAAGTTTTTATTTTGAAAATTGTTGATACCATTCAGAAGAATAAGGGAAATAAGTTTGAAAAGAGTAATGGCGGATACTTTGGATAATTTTATAAATAGAACATTCCTAATTAACTAATGAAAAAGAGAGGATTGTCAGAAGTTGTTACGACGTTGATTTTAGTTTTATTAGTATTAGTTGCAATCGCAATTGTTTGGGTGGTTATTTCTAATTTGATTCGTGATAAAGGAGATGATATTGGCGCGTCAACTTTTGAAGTTTCAATGGCTGTTAAGACAGTTGAACCTTCTTCAACTTCAGGAAATGTTCTTGTCCGAGTTGAAAGAAATGTTGGTGAGGGTAATTTACAGGGAATTAATATAATTATGTCAGATGGGATAAATTCAGAAACTGTGAGAGTTGATCCAATTGACGAAGGTGAAGAAACAACATATGATATTTCTAAAGGCGGTTTAGGAGCAATAACAAAAGTTTCAATCAGGCCGATTGGTGGTTCAGAAGGTAATGAGAAAGTTGGTGAAGTTGTTGGTGAAAGAGAATTATCATATGAGCAATCTGTAAAAAGTTTAGGGGGATTAATTGCATGGTGGGAATTTGAAAATGATGCGAAAGATAGTAGTGGAAGTGTTCCTCTACACGACGGAACAAATAATGGTGCAACATTTGTTGATGATGGAAAAGTTGGAAAGGCGGCGGATTTTGATGGGAGTAATTATATTTCGGCTGGAGATATAACTGAATATGGATATACTATTTGTTCTTGGGTATATCTTAATACTGGATCTATAACCTTATATTCATTTAGAGGAACTTATGGTGCTCCTTTGTTATTTAATAATGGGGGAAAGTATAGGGTGTATATGAATGACAATAGTTACAGGAGTTCAAATAGTAACGTAGTATATAACCAATGGGTACATTTATGCATTATTCCAAGACAGGATTCAGTAGATAGCCATATTTACACTAATGGTAATTTAGATGATGGAAGTAATAGTAATGCAGCAACTGGACTACCAATAACCGATTTTATTATCGGAGGAGCAACTACTGGAGTTAGATTAAATGGTCAAATAGACGAACTCATGATTTTTAACAAAGCATTAACAGCAGACGAAGTCAAATCTATTTATGAATTGACGAAGTAAAAAGAAAATAAATTGAAAGTAAGAAAGTTTTAAATAATTCTTTAATTTTCTTAGGTTATGGAAGTAACCTTTACAAAACATGCTGAAGAGAGGATGAAAAAAAGAAATATAACTAAAGAAGAAATTATTAATACAATTAGTTACCCTAAAAAAGTGTTAAAGAGAGGGGAATTGTATTATGCGAGAAAAAACATAGGAAGGGCTACTATTGAGGTAGTTTATGAAAAAGATAAATATATAAATGTGGTAACTGTTTATTACTTATGAAAATTACATTTGATAAAGAAGCAGATGCTGTGTATATTGAATTAGGCAGCGGGGAGTTTTTTTCTAATAAAAAAATAGATGACTTTACTATAATAGATTTAGATAAAAATGGAAATATATTGGGAATAGAGCTTCTAAATGTAAGCAAAAGAATTTCAAAAGATTTTCTTTCTGATATTAGTGTTAAGAATCTTGTTTCTGCATAACAAACTTTTCCGGAAGAAATCAAATCAATTTATGAATTGACAAAGTAAACTTTATTTTTAACCCTCAACAACTGTCCCTCTGAAGTTCTTTCCCTTAAGAAAATTATCTAACTCCTTAACATCCTTTCCAATAATATAAGTCGGAATCTTATTTTCCATAATAATCTTCGAAGACTTTTGGTCAAGAACAAAATGCTGTCCTGGCTTAAACGCAATCTTATTTGCCATTTTATAAAAACCTCTCCACGAAATCCTCAAGATAAACTTCGCAGTCTTAAATTTATTTGGGTCTTTATCATACAAACCCTGAACATTTGTCAAATTTACAAACTTGCAGTTAAAATATTTCGCAAGTAGCACTGCATCTGAATCACTCGTCTGATTAGTTTTATAGTTCAAAGAACCAGAAAAAACAATGCCTCTTTTTCTCAATTGCTTTTTAATTTGCCTTATACTTTGCGGTGCGCCATAATCCGGCTCAAAACCAAAAAAGTACGACATGAAACGCGCATTCATTCTCGTCGCAGAAATTCCAGCCAAACCCTGAATATGCTCGCTTAATTTCATTTCTCTCAACGCAGAAATATATTTTCTCGCAATACTCCCGCCCCCGCAAACAACAATAAGATCATAATTTTTCAAATGCTTTTTCAAAACAACCTTTAGCTTTTTCAAATACGCAACATCAACTTTGTCAGGAATTATCAAACTTCCTCCAAGACTAATTACAATCACCTCTTTTTTCATGTTTATTTTTCTAAATCTTTTTTAACCTCTTGAATTTGTTTTTTTAATGTTGGAAGATCGTCTTTAATTATGCTCCAAATTCTTTCCAAGTTCATACCAAAATAAGCATGAATTATAACGTCTCTAAATCCAGCAATTTTTCTCCAAGGGACTTTTGAGTATTTTTCTCTCAATGAATTTGGAATATTTTTAACAGCTTCGCCAATAATCTCTAATCTCCTAATTGTAGCATCAACAATAAGCCTGTCTGATTCAAACTTATCCATACTAATCTTTGTTGAATCTTCTATTAAAGAAATATTCTCAAGAATATCATCAATAAACAGCATTATGTCTCTTTTCATATTACTTTAACTTCATCATTTAAAATTTGATTTCTTATTCTTTTTTTAATAACAGAATATTCCACTAAATCAACTTTTTTCTTCAAAACATCCTCTAACTCCAACTTCAACCCGACAAAATCAAGCAAACTAAATTTTCTATTTTTATCAACCTCAATTAGAATATCAACATCACTTTTCTTCTTATTTTCGCCTCGGGCAAAACTACCAAAAAGCCCGGCTCTGACTATGCCGTGTTTTTTTAAAATTTTCACAATCTTTGATTTTATTTTTTCTATGTCCTTATTTTCCATTATGATTTAAATGAATAATGATTTTTATATGTTGTGATTAATTTAGCCTCCCCATTCCAATTATAAAATCACCAATACAATAAAAATTATGTTAATCAAGATTTATAGATTATCAATGTTACATCCAGTTAAATTTATGTCCCTTAATTTTTCCCTGACGAAGTCTGGAAAAATTCATAAATAATCACGAGCTTGCGAGTGCATTTCTATTTCACAGTAAACAAATCCCTGTTCTTCACATCAAATATTCCCTGTCTAACGCCGCAATCAAGCCAGCCGTGCGCGTAATTTATCGCGGCAAACGCATTAACTAAATCATTCTTCTTTTCAAAATGATGCGCATCACTCACATAATTTTTAACCATCTCAATAATTTCCTTAGCATCTTTTTCTCGTCCCTTGAAAATACTTTTAACTGCTTCAGCTAAAGCTTCTTCTGTAACAGGAAAATATTTCGCGAGTTTTTCTTTATTTATAATAGAAATTTTCTTAAATAAATAATCTTCCAGCATTGAATCTAGTTTATTAGATTCGTATTCAGTTAATTCTCCAATTTTTTTAACAATTTTTTTATTATCTATAGCTCCAATCTGAAATATCAATGCAATTGATTTTTTGTCTAAATTGTTTATTGAATTTGGATTTAATTCAAAAGTAAACTTATATTTTAATGCTTTCTCATTTGAAGTAAATGGGATTATCGTTGTAATATTTGCATTGCCTGATTTTATTATTGCTGGCCTAAATCCATACTGTTCATGTCCCTTTAACTCGGGTATTTTTACCAGCCATATTTCATTTTCTTTCATAGTGATTTCTCAAAATTTTCTAATGCTTCATTACCCAAATTTTCCCACATTTCAAATTCTCTTTTTAACCCCCTATCTTCAGAATTCAAATAAGACTGCAGGGCAATAGTTATAGTTGCTTCACTATTCAAATTCAATTTCTTAGATGCATCATCTATTAATTTTTTAGTCTTAGGTGATACTGATATTTCCATAACAAAACCAGTTACAAGATATATTTAAAACTTTTGTAGAGTAAACTTTCTTTATTGTAGGTAAAAATTGAGAGAAAGTTTTCTTACTACTTTTATCGACGGGAAAAAATTATTATCTAAAAAAGAACAGAGTAATATTTATATAGTGTTTTTTGTTATAAATAACATAAAGAGCTCAAAAGAATGGTGAATGAGAAAATACTATTCGTAGGTGTATTAGTAATTATTCTGTTAAGTGTGATTCCTTTAGTTATAGCTGTAGATGATTTAATTTCTTTGCAAGGAAATGTCAAACAATCCGGAGCGAACTTGGCTTCTGGAAATATTACTGTAACAATTTATGATGCGTTTACTGGAGGAAACATGGTTTACAATTCCACAACCGATTTTAACAGCGCGATTTCAAGTGGAGAGTATGATTTAGTTTTAGGAAACAGCTCAAACACCTTAAGTTTAAACTACGGACAATATTACTATATGGAAATTTATGTAAATAATGAAAAAATAACATATCAAGATGGAGCAACAAGACAAATTTTCCAAAGCAGTGTCGGAAATATTTCGGTAGAAGACATTGACTTCTCAAGCAAAATAGTTTTAACAAATCAATCATCTACTTTTGATGCTGGAAAAAATTTAACAATGGGCGTCGGCGGTTGGTTCAAAGGAATGTTCGATTGGTTCATAAAATCAGACAGCACACAATACTTAACATTCAACGGCACAACATTATCATTAAATGAAGTAAACTTAAACAGCACAATTGATTCACGATTATCCACTGCTAATTTAAATGTAACTGCTAATTACATAAATGTAACTTATATTAATGTTACTGAAATAAGGGGAGGAAGATTATATTTTACTTTTATTAATGTGACATATTTGAATGTTACAACAATATTTGCAGATTTTGTAAATGTGAGTTCTTTAAACGTTACAAACTTGTATGTTGACGGTCAAGCAATAAATGGAACTTTTCTTTACAATCACACCTTACACACATTTAATAATTACAATTCAACTTGGGATAATAGAGCTTTAATTCAGAATTTAAATCTTACAATTACAGATAATAATTTATCTTGGTTATCAACTTATAATTCTTCATATCATGGTTTAATTCAAAACTTGAGTTACCTATCAACTTATAATGAAAGTTATGCTCAATGGGCTTACAACCAAACTTTAGCAGGAGATACTAGATTTGTAAACATCGATGGAGATACAATGACAGGCATGCTTTCAATTAGTTCTGGAGGTTTAAATGTTTCTGGGGGCGATTCAATTTTTGGAGGTGGTTGGACACAAGGAGGTGTAACAATAACAGGTGGAAATATTTTTGCGCAGACAATTTTTGTTTACAACATAACTTCTTTAGGAGTATCAACTTTAAACATCAACGGAAGTTTAATGCCGCAAACAGGATTCACAAACACGTTTGACGTCGGAAATTCATCATTAAACTGGAGAAATGGTTATTTTGGAACAGAGATTTACATCAACGGCGTCGCGGTTAGTTCAAGTATAACAAATAATAATCTTTCTTGGTTATCAACTTTCAATTCAACTTATGAAGCGTGGAACTACAATCAAACAACAGGAACTTTTAATTTATATAATTCAACATGGGATAATCGATTATTGATTATCCAATCAAACGCTTCAATGAAGAATTATGTTGATGCTCAAATCTTAACAGTAACTTCAAATAATTCTTGGAATCAATCTTGGACAGATAATTTATATATAGCAACAGGAAACTTAACGATTTATAATGGATTAATTCAAAATCTTTCTTATCTCTCAACATACAACTCAACTTACGATTCTAAATTAGGAAGTGTATGGAGTTCAAATGCAACAGCAATGTGGAATTTGTCTGCTCTTTATGTTGGAATAGGAACAGCAAACCCAAGATTTTTATTAGATGTTAATGGAACAATTAATGCAACGTCATTTAGAGGAGATGGTTTATTTTTAACTAATGTTCCAACTTACAATTTATCATATCATGGTTTAATTCAAAACCTTTCTTATCTTTCAACTTATAATGCTTCATATCATGGTTTAATTCAAAACCTTTCTTATCTTTCAACTTACAACTCAACTTACGATTCTAAATTAGGAAGTGTATGGAGTTCAAATGCAACTGCAATGTGGAATTCAACAGTTAAACAAGTCGGAATTGGAACGACAACTCCAAGATTTGATTTAGATGTCAATGGAACAATAAATGCAACAAATGGTATGTTTAGAGAATTAAATTTAACAGGACAGTCACTTTTCGGCACCCCTGTTTTAAATTTAATGGGTGTTGGTAGTTATACAGGAAATTTATTAACACTAAATCATTCTGGTTATGGGGGGAATTTATGGGGAATCCGTATTCAAGGGGGGGTGGGAGTTCCAACTGGTTCTTTAGAAATAGGTGAGGGTTTTTTTGATTATTTTGTTATTCAAAATGGAACTGGTAATATCGGAATAGGAGTAAATAACCCTTTAAATAAATTACAGGTTGATGGTTCTGTATTATTTACGGGAAGTTTAAACCTTAGTAGTGGAGATTTAGACGTCGCTGGCGGTGATATAACAACAGCATCATTAAACTTTGGAACAGCAACTACAGCGGGCACATTTGAATTTGAAGATTCAAGCGTTTGTATTGGTGTAGATGGATGTACTGCGGCTACTGCAACTCAAGGAAGACTTTTTGTAGAAGATAGTATAAATGTTGGAGATACAACTCCTGATAATGTTGCATATAATAAATTTGGTTCAGGTACTAAAGGAAGAGCAGATATAAATGCTTCCGACGATGTATATATTTCTGGGTACGTAGAAGTTGATGGTGTAGCTTATCTTGCAGGAGGAACAGTATGGACTCAAGGAGATATTGCAGAAAATATTGCCACACGTGCAACAAGAGATAATAAAATATGTAATAATGATGTTTCATGCTTCAAAGAAACAACAACCGATGATTTGGATTATGGAGATTTAGTTTGTATAGACCCAACTGGAAGTAAATTAATAATGAAATGTAATGGTGCAAATTCAAGATTAGCTGTAGGATTTATTTCAAGTACAGCTGTATTAAATGTCGAACCTGGAATAGTAAATGGTTACCCAATTTCGTTAGCAGGAATTGTAAATGCTAGAGTAACAAACGAAAACGGAAATGTAATGCCAGGAGATTTGCTTGTTTCTTCTTCAAAACCAGGTTATGCAATGAAAAATGATAATCCTCGAGACGGAACTGTTGTCGGAAAAGCATTTGACTTCTGCGACAAAGAAGAATGCAAGATACCTGTGTTCGTAGCGTTGAGTTGAATAAGAAGATTTAAATAAATTGTCTCTTTGTTTACTTGATGAAAGGATACGAAGTTATCAACAACATTATTATAGTAAATAGAGATTTGACAGAGCTTGATATTTTTTTGAGAGATTTTCTTAATATTTTAAAAAAGCATTCTGACTATTTAGTTGTCAGCGGATTTGTAAGTATTGCAACTGGAAGAACTCGTGGAACAGAAGATATTGATATGCTTGTTCCTGTCATGAAGAAAGAAAAATTTGAGAGATTTTTTAATGAATTAAATGAAAAAAGATTTTGGTGTTATCAAGGTGATAATGTTAATGAAGTTTACCTCTATGTGAAAGATATGAAAAATATAAGGTTTGCTAAAAAAGATGAAATGTTTCCCAACATAGAATTTATTTCAATTAATGAAACAAGAAAAGCAAAGTATTTTGAGTTCACCCATCCTCAAAAAATCAAAATCAAAGACTTTGAATTTAAAATTCCCCCAATAGAATTTGAAATATTATATAAGGAAATCATCTTAAAAGGCAAGAAAGATATTGCTGATGCAAGACATTTAAGAATATTCTTCTCTGATATAGTTAATAATAAAAAGTTTGAAGAATATGAAAAGATAATAAGAGAAGAATTAAAAAAATGAAATTAACATTACAAAAAAAACCCGAAACAGATTTGGATTATGTTGAGATTTACGCAATTAAATTGAAAAAAGATAATAGTCTGTTTGAACAGCAAAAAAAGTTAATTGAATCTCAGTTAAAAAGCAGTTCATCAGTTTTTAGGAATTCTTTTGGAAAAGGAAATGAATTTAAATTACGGGTTAGAGAATATCTTAGAAAAATAGGGTTGCTTTGAGTTAATTAATTTCACCACATCTACGCCATTGTATGTAAAGTAAACCATATAACTTAACATCGTAGAAAGATTTAAAAACTTGTATTAAGAAATAACAAAATGGGAATAGAAGAATATGTTAGAAATGCCAAGCAATTTGTTAAAGATAATTCTAGGAAAATTGGATTTACTACATTGACTACAGCGACGTTATTTGGAGGCTCTTTGTTGTACTCTCCTTCTGTAAGAGCTGATGATGTTCTTGCTACAAATGATGTTTCTATTGGAGATATTGATACAGATAGCGACGGATTTAATGACAGAATTGATCCTTCTCCAACTGATCCACTTATCCCTGATTTTGGTTCTGGAAATTTAGTATATGATTTCTCATACATTCAAAATTTAACAACAGGAACAACAAATGCTTTAAGCCCAGCATGGCACTTAGGAGGACAAAGAGTTTCTTATATTGAAGCTGATTCAAGTTTTGCTAATGGAGTTTTATATAGTAAGAATATATTTGATTTAACTCGTCCTCGAAGAGAATTAGAAACTGGCTTAAGTGCAGAATTAAGAAATATATCTACTGGTCCTTTAGGTTTAATAGATTATTTCCACAAACAGAGACCAGTAATAGTTGGAGGATTAGACGGAATTTATAAAGTTGGCGTTGGAGGTTTCTTTCCTTCATCGAGAGCTGTTCCAGCAACAGGACAATCCCTTCCACAAGATGTTAATTTAAGAAATCCAAGCGTCGGAGCAACATTAAGTGTTAATATTGGAAGTGCAACAATTGAAGCTATAGATGAATGGTTATTAGCTGAAACAGATTATCCCACTGCTTCAAATGGACAAATTTATGCATTTAAAATGAACCCTTCAAATGGAAATTGGGATGAAAGCTCACCAATTAAAATTACAAATTTTACAAATAGGACTGCAAGACCAAAAGTCAGCAGGGATTTAGATAAAATCATGTTTCAAGAAATAAGAAGTGACGGACAATCTCAACTTTGGTATTATAATGATTTAAATAATCTACTTAATGGAGTTTCATCCCCTTATGTTTCTGGAGGAGATGGTAGATTAGTAGAAATACTTTCTATTTTTTCAGAAGGTGTTGCATTTCCAGGTGGTTTTGGAGCAAGAGGAAATATTGTTTATTACACAAAAGATTTGAGTGGAGTTTACTCTTTAAATGACCCTTTAAACTTTACGGGAGCTAATTTTGATATACATGTTAGAGGTCCTCAAATAGTGAGAATCCCTCTTCCAGGAAATCAAATAACTCCGGCTGTTTCACATGATGGAATGAGATTAGCATTTGCTGATGATTATTTAAGTGATGGAATTCCTGGAGGAAATTTTAATTTATATGTTACAGGAATTAAGCCATTATCAAAGGTTGTTGATGGAATGCAAGCAGATGGAATAGATGGCTTCACTGCGCCATCTGGTCTAATTTTTGAAGATAACATTCCCCAACATGAGATAAGAACTCCAGGAGGAACTCCTAATATTTTATCAGTTTATTCTCCATTAAAACCCGTCGCGGACGCAACTTCTGCATTATCAGCATTAACAGCTTTAACAAGATATGAACCAGATGGATTAGAAGTTGAAGACCCCTCCTCTTTTGGAGGAACATTAGGAATTTATCAAAGAAAACCTTGGAGTATAGAAGATTTAGTAACAGAAGATGGGGGTTTATTAGATGAAAATGCAATTTCAATAGGGTGGGAAGTTATGGATGCGACAACAGGAAATCCAGTTTATACAACTCTACCTCCTCAGTATATAACTCAACCATTTAATGGGGTTGATAGAGAAATACGATTTATTGCGCCGGGATTTTCAACAGCAAAGAAAAAGAAATTCTTAAAAGGTTTGCCTTTACCAACTGGCTCTGCATCTTATGGTTTGATAGCGCCAAAATTAATCCCAGAACCACCCTCATCAGTCGAAAATTCTAATTTATATTCTCAATTTGAAGACGCAAACACTCCTGTTTATGGTAGTTATGGTAACACTAATGAAGGTTTAAATTTTACAATTCAACCTTATGATTCAAATGCATTACACGAAAATTCAAGAAAAAAACTTGAAGAAAAATTCGACAAACCATATGTTATCGACACAGAAGAATTTTCTATTGATGCAAAATAATTCATACGACTAAAATAATAATAAGAATTATTTCTTGACAAACTCAACATTTTCTAAATTTTCAAATTCCTTATCTCCAGTCAAAAATTTAACTCCAAGCTTTCTTGATTGAATATAAGAAATACAATCAGTCATTGACATCTTTCTCTTTTTATTTTTCACTCTGAATAACATCGCTCTTTCTATAATACTTGCATCAACTTTTACAATGGCAGGAATTAATTCATCTAAATATTCTCTCGCATCTTTTACATCATCCAAAAATAATTTGTAGCAAAACTCTGCAAAAATAAATTTATTGATTATAACGTTCTTTGTTGTATATTTTTCGTATCGGGGATTATTTTTTAAAACTTCAATTAAAGCATAAGTATCATAAAGAAAAGTCTGATTTTCATCAATCATCATAAAGATCCTCGTCAATTTCTCTCATTATATCTTCAGTAGATTTCTTGAACTTATGTTTTCCGAATAATTTCCTCAAATCTGTGCTTTTTGTCTCAATTAATATTTCAATTTCCTCCCCTTCCTTAAAACCAGAATCATCAACAACTTTTTGAGGTACAACTACCCCAAAAGAATTTCCCCATCTTCTCAATTTAGTTTTAACTTCTATCATGTATAAACAATATAATTATACTATATAAACTTTTAGGTTTCAAAGAGTCGTCGTTCCATTTCAAACAAACAATATACTTTTAGGAGTAAAACAATCCTCATCCGTCTCTCACTTTGATTTATATTCTCAATTTGAAGACGCAAATGCTCCAGTTTATGGCAGTTATGGTAACACTAATGAAGGTTTAAATTTTACAATTCAACCATATGATTCAAACGCACTTCATGAAAGTTCAAGAAAAAAGCTCGATGAGAAATTCGACAAACCTTATGTTTTAGATACAGAAGAATTTTCTATATCTGAATAATATTCCGTCGACAACGCTCTTTTTTACGAATGATAATTCTCTTTTTCAATTTCTTTCATTAATTCTTCCGTCGTGAAAACTTTAACTCTATCTTGTTTCTTAAAATGCTTGTCCTCGCTCCAAATCCCATCATTATCAATAGATAATGCAAGAGCAATAAATGAAACATCTTCCATATCAATATTTCCAATTATAATCTTTCCTTCCTCTACTTTATCTAAAAAGTCTTCTTTCTCAATAAAGATAATATTCTCAAACAAACTGCCTATTAGATTTTCATATTCTTTATTATTAATCCCTGATTTTTGAACTATCTCTTCTCTGTATTTCTCTAAATTACTAAGTGAGATTTTTGGGTGATAAAACTCAATTCCTGACTTTAATATCATCTCCCTAGTCGTAGAATCTTTAATTAATGCTGAAATAATGATATTAGAATCAATAACGAGTTTCATATTAACCCTAATTCTTTAGCTATATCTCTTTTTATTTTCTTGCTAATCTCGTCTGCATCTTTTTTGGTTAACTTGCTTTTCTTCCCAATAGTTTCAGCAATATCCATTTTTCTAATGTGTTCTGCCAAAGATTTTCTAATCACGGCACTCCAATTTACTTCCTTATGCCGCTGAAGTTCTTCTTTCAAACTCTCTGAAACAGTTACAGTAATATTTACCATGTGTATTAGTGTGCATACACATATATAAACTTTTCGTCCTTACAATTCAAGCAACTATAAGAATACAAAATGACGCAAAATCATTTGAAGAAGAAAATACTTTATTTGGCGCGCCAGTAATAAAAGAAGTCGACACATTCCTATTCAACCCTTATGATGTCCTCGGAAGATTTGCGAATCCTTTTGAAAATACTTCAAGCGTCGACAACGCTCTTTTTTACGAATGATAATTCTCTTTTTCAATTTCTTTCATTAATTCTTCCGTCGTGAAAACTTTAACTCTATCTTGTTTCTTAAAATGCTTGTCCTCACTCAAAATTGGACAATTTAACTTCAAAGCTAATACAAAATAATTATAAACTTCTTCTTTCTTCTGATTTCATGAACAAAAAATACAGAATTATAACTTTGATTTTTATCTTAATCATTTCAACCTCGCTTTTTTATTTTATTGAAACCTCTAAACGTAATGCTCCAGAGGTTGTGTTGTTTCGTGTTTTAGACAACGACAAAATCCCAATTGTCGACGCAGATTGCAAGGCAGATATTTCTTCCAATAAATTATTAATTGAAGACAAATCATTAAAAGAAATTGAAAACATTTATGAATATATTCAAGGTATCCATGTCGAAGGAAAAGATTCCCAAAAAGGCTTCTATGAATTAGAAACTGAATTAAAAGATGAAAAAGAATTTGAAATAAGAATTGTTTGTTCTTCTCCAGATAACAAACATATTGGTTACACAATTCTTAACAACACAAACATTCCTTGCGAAATTAAAGAAAGTGGAAGGATATTAATTTGTTAACTACTATACTGCATACAGGAAATTCTTTCCTTCGTAAATTAATTCCCAACCACAATCTGTTTTTTCCTTTGTTAAAATATAATCAACTTCGTAAATGCCGAGCATTTCATTTTCTTTATCACAAGACTCCAACGAAAAAAAAGTTTCAACTTCTTTTCTATAATCAAGAATAAAAGAAGTTGTTGCAGGTTGCATTTTAGCTATTGGAGTAATTGCATTGGAAATTAGAGGTTCAGCCAAAACAACTCCTTTATCTAAACTTCTCAAAAACAATAAATCTTTATAATCATCTTCGTCGATGATTTGTCTTAATTGTGCCCTTTCAGGCAAGTTATAATATTGATAAAAAGTAAAAAACAAAATCATCATTATAAATATTACAAATATTATTTTAATTACAAATTCGCTTATCTTTATTTTTCTTATTAATTGTAGTAAATAGATTACACCAAAAGCGCTCAAAATTGGCAAACTCAAAGCAAAATAATAAATATTTCTTTGATAAGGGGAAAAAAATGAAACTCCTGTTACTTTAAATATAGCTAACGAGATTAGCATTATTAAAGGCCAAATAACAAATAAAGAATATTTTTTCAAATCTTTTTTATACAATATTATAAAAATAACTCCAAACAAAGCAAGAACAAACCCAATAAGAGAATAAACATCAAAAAATGAAAATGGCAAATCAGCGTAACCAAATCCTAGTCTGAATTGAATTGCATTGAACAAATTAAACAATGAATTTTTTGTAATCTGTAAATAAAATAAAATTCCAATTAGTGGAAGAACTAAAAACCAATAAAAGAACTTCCACTCGCTCTTAATGTATTTTAAGTGAAAAAGACAATAAATTAATAAAATTGGAATCGCAAATAAAACAGATATTGCATGAATTGGCAAAAGAAAAATCATAATTACTAAACTCCATAAAATCATTTGATTATCTCGTTTTTCAATCCCTTCTGTAAAAAAATAAATATATAAGAATACAAATGGGATTGAAAATGTCAATGGTGTAAAAAACCACAAACCCCCAATATCAGAATTTGATTTTATTGATGCAAAGAAAATCACTGCTAAAATTCCAATATAAAAATTACTCGTCTTTTTCTCGACGACATAAAACAAAACCAGTGCTGAAAACACTGCCCATAAAGCAGGCAGGAATTTATAAAATAAAAAAAAGTTAATTCTAAATACTTCTATTATTAAAGATAAAATTCTCAAAAAGAGTTGGAAACCAATTTCTAATTTACCTGAACCCAAAAAATATCCCTCTTCAAACAAATTATAAGATTGAGAAATATGATGCCATTCATCTATAAAATAAGGAAATCTATAATTAAAATGAGGAGAATAAACTAAAATAAAAACAGATATTAAAATAAATACAAGCAACGAAATTTCTCTTCTTTTCATATAAGTTAGATTAAAAAAATATATTTAAAGGTATGTTCTCTTAAATGAATATGGAAAAAGTGAGTGTTTTAATGCCTTGTTTAAATGAAGAAAAAGGCGTTGGAATTTGCATTAAAAAGATCCAAGAAGTTTTCAAAAGAGAAAATATTGACGGAGAAATAATTGTAATTGACAACGGCTCAACAGACAAAACAATTGACATAGTAAAATCTTTCGGAGTTAAAATTATTCATGAACTCCAACGAGGTTATGGCAATGCATATTTAACAGGATTTAAACACGCAACAGGCGACATTATTATAATGGGCGACGCTGACAACACATACAATTTCTACGACATTCCCAGATTTCTCTATGAAATTAAAGATTCAGATTTTGTAATAGGAAACAGAAAATATCTTAATAAAAACTCTTCTCCGTTTCTTCATCGCTACATCGGACGTCCAGTATTTTCTATTCTTCTTAGATGGCTTTTTCATTTAAACATTTCTGATTCGCATTGTGGTTTTGGCGCTATAAAAAAAGAAGCGTTAGACAAACTCAAACTTCAAAGCATAGGGATGGAATTCGCTTCTGAAATTTTAATTAAAGCGCAAAAGAATCATCTTAGAATTAAAGAAATCCCTATAATCTATTATGACAGAATTGGAAGTTCTAAATTGCGCACATTTCAAGACGGAACAAGACATCTATACTTAATCACAAAAGAATTCTTAAAGAAATAAGATTATGATTATAGATGGATAAAAAAATAGCTCTACTACATTCAACATTAGACTCAATTGGCGGCGCAGAAATGTTTGTTAATATTATCTCTAGAGAATTAAATGCCGATATTTACACAACAAATGTTAACAGAGAATTTGTAAAAAGAATGGGCTTTGAAGAAAATTTAAAAAGAATTTATTCTATTGGAAAAGTTCCTAATCGGTGGCCGTTCAAACAACAATCTATTCTTAATAAATTTAGGGGACTTAATTTGACTAATAGGAAAAAGAAATATGATTTTTTCATAATAACAGGCGAATGGGCAATATCTGGTGCAAAAAATAACAAACCAAATTTAATATATTTTCACTCACCAATAAGGGAATTTTATGATTTATATGATTACACCAAAAATAAAATTGCAAAATATATATTTAAATTTCATTTTGTAGCATGGGTAAAAATAAATAAATATCTTCATGAAAAATATTTGAATAAAGTAAATATTATTACCGCAAACTCCTTGAATATAAAAAAAAGGATTTCTAAATTTCTAAATAAAAAATCAGTTCTCCTATATCCTCCAGTCGAAACCTGGAATTACAAATACAAAAAAAATGGAGATTTTTGGCTCAGTGTAAATCGTTTAATTAATCATAAAAGAGTAGATATGCAATTAAGGGCATTTTCAAAATTACCAAATGAAAAATTAGTTATTATTGGAAGCTATGAAAAATCTGAAGCTTGGTTGAAATATATGAAATTTTTGTATTCAATAAAACCAAAGAATGTAGAAATAATCAATCATGCTTCTAACGAAGAAAAAATAAATCTTTATGCAAATTGCAAGGGTTTCATAACAACAAGTTTAGACGAAGATTTTGGTGTAACACCAATTGAGGCTATGGCATCAGGAAAACCAGTCATAGCTCCAAATGAGGGTGGCTATAAAGAAACAATTATCGACGGAAAAACAGGTATTTTAATTGATGATATAAATGAAGATAAATTGATAGGTGCTATTAAAGTAATTGGGAAAAACCCTAAGAAATACAAAAAAGACTGTAAGAAGCAAGCAAAAAGATTTGACACAAAGATTTTTATAAAAAATTTAAAAATGTTAATTGAAAAGTAAAAATGGATAAAAAAATAGCAATATTCCATAATTCCCTTGATAATATCGGCGGAGCAGAAATTGTTGATTTAATACTCGCAAGAGAAATTAATGCTGATATCTATACCACAAATATTAATAAAAAAATGATTAAAAAAATGGGATATAAAGAAGTTTTACCTAGAATATTCTCTATAGGAAAAGTTCCTTTAAATGCACCTCTGCGACAGGAGTTAATTAACTGGAAATTTAGAAAACTTGATTTGAAAAATAAGTATGATTTCTATTTTATTGCTGGAGATTGGGCAATGTCCTCTGCAATTAATAATAAACCAAATTTATGGTATGTCTTTTCTCCCACAAGGGAAATTTGGGATTTGAAAGATTTTATAAGAAAGATAGATGTCCCTTGGTATTTAAATTGGCTATTTGATTTATGGGTTTTAGTTAGAAGATTTTTATTCAAAAAGGATATAAAGCATGTTGGAAAAATAATATCTACTTCAAATAATGTCCAAGAAAGAATGAAAAAGTATTTTCATTTAAATTCCAAGATTATTTATCCGCCAGTTGAAACTTCTAAATTTAGATATAAAAAAAATGGAGATTTCTGGCTTAGTGTGAATCGTTTAATTGATCATAAAAGAGTAAATATACAATTAAGGGCATTTTCAAGATTACCAAATGAAAAATTATTAATTGTAGGAAGTTATGAAAAGTCTAGACATTTTAGAAAACATGCAAATAAAATAAAAAAGATGTCTCCCAAGAATGTAGAGATTTTAAGTTGGGTTGATGAAAAGAAATTGATTGATTTGTATGCAAATTGTAAGGGATTTATTACAACATCAATGAATGAAGACTTTGGTGTTACACCAATAGAAGCAATGGCAAGCGGTAAACCCGTAATTGCACCAAATGAAGGAGGATATAAAGAAACAATTATCGACGGAAAGACGGGAATTTTGATTGATAATATTAATCCTGACAAATTGGTTGATGCAATTAAAATTATTTCAAAAAATCCTTTTAAATATAAAAAAGAATGTGAGAAACAGGCTAAGAAGTTTGATACAAAGATTTTTATTGAAGAAATAAAAAAGGAGATTGGAATATGAAGATATTATTTGTTTCACCGCGTTATTCTAATGAAGTTATTGGTGGAGGAGAAATAAGTTTACAAATATTAACTAAAGCGTTGGCAAAAAGAGGTCATCAAATAAAAGTATTGACGACAGAAATTGGAAAAAATAAAGAAATTTTAGGGGGTGTTGAAATCGAACGACTTCCAAAAATCAAAGATCATATCTCTTTATTTATCCTTAAAATACTAAAAGAATCCAATAAGTTTGATGTCATTCATGGATATAACTCTGAGCTGATTTCTCAGTTAATTTTATCAAAGATTTTTATTATGAAACCTCTAATTATTACTTTAAACTATTTTCCATCAAAACATTTTCCTAAATTTCTCGCAAAATATGGGGGAGTTAACAAGTTTCATTGTGTTTCTAACTCTATCAAAGAAGCATACAAAAAAATTGGAATTAATGAAGAAGAATTGTTTGTTATTGGAAATATGTTAGAAGAAACATTTTTGCAAAATCAAAAACCAAGAAAAAACCAAGCCAAGAATATAACTTATATTGGACAATTAAAAAAACAAAAAGGAATTCATTTACTTTTTGAAGCAGTGAGTAAATTAAAAAACCAAAACTTAAAATTAATTATTGTAGGAAAAGGTCCTGAAAAAAATAATTTAATTCAACTATCTAAATCTTTAGGAATTTCATCAAGAGTGAGTTTTACTGAATTAGACTATTCAAAAATAAAAAGTCATTTAGATTCTTGTGATATCTTAGTTCAACCATCTCTATGGCCAGAGGCTTCATCAAGAGTTATAATCGAAGCAATGTCAAGAGGGTGTGTTCCACTAGTGTCTAATTCTGAATCATCAATAAATATAGTCAAAAATGAGAAACTTGTTTTTAAAAATAGAGACATCTCAAATTTAAAAGAAAAGTTAGAATTTCTTATAAAAAACAAAAGTATTTTTAATAATTTATCAAAACAAATGATCGAGAAATCAAAAGATTATTCTATCCAAAAGAATTTATCAAAATTTGAGGAATTGTATAGCAACTAAATATCTAAACCTAACCTAATGAAATATAAAGTATTAAAAAAAATTGAAGACAAGATATTTGATTTATTTTCAAATCACACTAAAATGGTATACTTAAGGCATGTTATCTTTTTTAGAGCTCCATTAGATAAAAATAACTCTATTCAAAAAAAAGAACTTGGTGGAATAAAGATTCGAGTTTTGAGAGAAAATGAACTTCATATATTAAAAGATATCTTGGAACCAAAATACCATCACACACTTAATGATAATCCTTATTGCATTGTTGCTGAAAAAAATAAAAAAATTATCGGATTCTTCGTATTAACATCTAAAGAATTATTTTACGAATGTTTTTTTTTGCACATAAAACCATTAAATGGGGAATTATTGGGTGTAGGAAATGCCATTATTGATGAAAAATATAGGGACAAAGGAATAATGTCTGCGATTTACAAGTATGCTAATAATGAGCTTAGTAAAGAAGGTTACGCTTTTTATGAGGGTTGTATTAACTATAAAAACCACTCTATGATTGGCGTTGTTAAAAAACTTAAAGACTTAAAAAAATTTCACATTATATTTATCGTCTTTTTTCATCGTTGGAAGTTTTTCATACGCAATGATTCTCCTGAAAGAATTAGTTTTTCAAGACATAAATGCTTTTAATTCATTTCTGACATATTCTTTTATGAAAAAATTAGGAGTGGCAATAATTGGATGTGGAGAAGTAGCGAAAGTTCATGCCCTTGCCGTTTCAAAAAATAAAAATGTTGAATTGCGGGCATTATGTGATATTAAAAAGCAAAAAGCAAAACATATGCAAAAACAATTTGGTGGCAGAATATTTTGCTT
>Ga0209210_1001480_pt1 | contig 19524 bp, 20 predicted proteins | sample RifGroA1_FD_183991 | JGI IMG/M metagenome (GOLD analysis project Ga0209210, IMG submission 183991) | Contaminated groundwater microbial communities from Rifle, Colorado, USA - Rifle Groundwater A1 (SPAdes) (version 2) | ecosystem: Environmental > Aquatic > Deep subsurface > Groundwater >...
GAGTCTGGTTTCTTATTATTGGTCAACCTCTTCTGTTTGCTTTAACATTTGCTATTTCAACTGTTGTAATTGCCTGCCCGGATGCTTTAGGTCTTGCAACTCCTACAGCAGTTGCCGTAGGCACCGGCCTTGGGGCAAAACATAATATCCTTATTAAGGACGCAACGACTCTCGAACAAGTTTCCAAAATCCAGGCTGTTGTACTCGACAAAACGGGAACCTTAACTGAAGGCAAACCAAAAATTACTGATGTTGTAGCTGCGAGGGGATTTTCTGAGGACGAAGTCTTAAGATTTGATGCAGCAATTGAAGCCAAGTCCTCTCACCCTCTCAGTCTTGCTGTTATGGAAGAAGCGATGAAAAGGAAATTAAAAATACCGCAAAAGGTAGAAAATTTCTCTTCGATTGCCGGTCACGGCTTAGAAGCAAAAGTAGAAGGGGATCATATTTTAGTAGGAACTATAAAACTAATGCAGGACCGCAAAGTAGATATTACACCGGTTAAAAAAAATATAGAACGACTACTTGTCGAGGGTAAAACAATCATGGTTCTTGCAATAAACAACAAAGTAGCAGGTGTTGCATCAGCAGCCGACCCAATAAAAACTACCGCCAAAAAAGCCGTAGAGCGGATGCAGGAACTAGGCCTTGAGGTTGCAATGATAACCGGTGATAATCAAAAGACGGCTGATACCATCGGAAACCGGCTCGGCATTAAAAGGATTTTTGCAGAGGTCTTGCCGGAAGATAAAGCAAAATACGTAAAAAAGCTTCAAGACGAAGGGAAATTTACAGCTATGGTTGGCGACGGAGTTAATGACGCGCCGGCCCTTGCTCAGGCCGATATTGGTATTGCCATTGGTGCGGGAACCGATGTGGCAATCGAAACTGCAAAAGTAGTCTTGATGAAATCAGATCCGGCTGACGTTTTGCGCGCAATTAGACTTTCTAAAGCAACAGTTACCAAGATGAAACAAAATCTTTTCTGGGCGTCAATTTACAATTTGCTTGCGATTCCAATTGCGGCCGGAATTCTTTATCCAAAATTTGGAATTTCGCTAAGACCTGAATGGGCAGCGCTTCTGATGAGTTTGTCATCAATTATTGTTGCCACCAATGCCGTTTTACTAAACAGAGCCGAAAAAAGTTTAGTGGAGGTTTAATGATAAACTTATTCGAAAAGTCTGATAAAGAAACCGACCCAGTCTGTCTGATGAAGGTTAATAAAGACGAAAAAGCGCTAACATACGAGTATAAAGAACAGATTTATTATTTTTGCTCTGAAAATTGTAAGGAAGAATTCAAAGAAGAACCTGAAAAATATTTAACATGAATAAATTATTTAAAAACCATGGCCTTTTAATGGTTTTGGGTTGTCTAGTTCCTATTTTTGCCATTGGTCTTTTTGCGCTCTTTGGGGTCAGTCAGAAGAGCATCCTCATTTTATTTGTTCTAGTTTGTCCTCTTAGTCATTTGCTCATAATGGGAGGTCATAAGGGAAAACATCACTAAAAGATGGAATTGTTGATAAGTGCATCATTTATAGCCGCATTTTTTGCAGGGATTGCTGCCCTTTTTGCCCCCTGCTGCATAACGGTTCTTTTGCCAACCTATTTTGCTTCCATATTTAAACAAAGATCGACAATTTTTTTAATGACATTTGTTTACTTTTTAGGGCTTCTGGCTGTCTTTATGCCGATCGGTCTTGGTGCTTCTGCTGTCACGCAGCTGTTTAGTGCTTATCACAATATTATTTTTACTTTTGGCTCTCTATTTTTGATTCTGCTTGGACTTACATTAGTTTTGGGATTTCAATTTTCTTTTCCAATACTTGTTCATCCTCAGCTCAAAAACTCGGGCTTTTTGTCAGTTTTTGCATTAGGGGTATTTTCGGGAATTGCAACAACCTGCTGTGCTCCGGTTTTAGCCGGAGTTTTGACTCTTGCCGCGCTGCCGGCATCATTTCTTTTAGGCGGGGCATATACCCTTGCTTATGTCTTGGGAATGGTTATCCCATTATTTGTCCTGAGCATGTTTCTCGATAAAAATAAGTTTACCCAGAAATTTTTCACCTTCAGAAAAACAGTCAGCTACAGTATTTTTGGCAAAAAAATCCGGCTCACTTTGTCCAACCTTTTTTCGGGAGTTATGTTTTTGGTTCTAGGAGTTGTAATTGCCTATCTGGCTTTAACAAATAATTTAGTAACCCATGCCTCTTACCAAATCAGCATAAATGTTTATTTGACGCGATTTATTCAATTTATTGGAACTTACACAAAAATAATTCCAGAACCGGCTTGGGCAATAATATTTTTTGTTATTTTTCTGGCAATCGCAGCGAAGTCCTTGAAAGAATTTTTCAAGAGCAGAGTAAATCACGCGAGAAAGAAAGAAGGTGACTAATTTGAACAAACAAACTATTATCGTTGCACTTTCGGTTATTATTTTTATTGCTGCGGTTGTTGCAGCCGCTTATATTCTTGGATCAAATAATAGCCAGGATAACCAGCAAGCAGACCACCCGGACGGACATCACGAGGGTCAATCAGTTTACGAAGAGAAGTTTAATGCTCTAATGGGTCAGGAAGCCCTCGATTTTGAACTTTATAGCTATGAGGGAGAAAAAATTAGACTTCAAGAACAAAGAGGTAAAAAGGTCGTTTTGTTTTTTACAGAAGGGGTGATGTGTTATCCATCCTGCTGGAATCAAATTGCCGCCTTTGGCAAAGACGAAGCTTTCAAAAAAGAAGACACTGTTGTTTTTTCTATAGTGGTTGATACCAAAAACGAATGGAAAAGAGCCATAGATAAAATGCCGGAACTTGGCGTAAGTACAGTCCTTATTGATGCCAGTAAATCAATTTCCAAAGAATATGGTGTTCTTTCTCTCCCTTCATCAATGCATAAGGGTCAATTCCCCGGCCACACTTATTTGATTGTCGACAAGGATGGGGTGATTCGTTTTATTAAAGATGATCCCCAGATGGCAGTCAGAAACGACGAATTAAAAGCAGAGCTTGAGAAGCTGAATTAAAAATGGGCCAAAAAATTATCCTCACCTCAACTCTTAAAGGGTTTTTGGTTGCGTTTTTGCTTTTGATATTTTATTTTTCGATTGTTACTCTTATTTCCGGCTGGGATTTTGCCCAAGGCCAATTTTTTGAGTATTGGTATTTTATACTTGTTCTTGCTGTTGGTTTTGGAATTCAAGTAGCCCTTTATTTTTATCTTAGAGATATAAGTCGCCAAAATATTTCCACAAAAGTTTTAGCGACCACCGGAACTACATCGGCTGCCGCGATGATTTCTTGCTGCTCCCACTATTTAGTAAATATTTTACCGGTCATTGGCGTTGCCGGTTTTATTACCCTTGCTAGCCAATACCAAGTGCAGTTTTTCTGGATAGGAATAATTGCCAACATCCTTGGAATTGCATTTATAGCAGCAAAGATAGCCAAATTTTCAAAAAGCAGACGATACTGACCTTGATGAATAAAGAAAAACATATAAAACCTTTAACTCTGGGATTTTTGACCCCGTTTTACGACTCGATAATTAAGATCATCAGTTTTGATAAGTTTTACCAGAAAATTGCCAACCAAATTCCATCTGACAAAGCAGCATACATCCTTGATGTTGGTACCGGCACGGCGAATCTGGCAATTGCCATAAAAAGAAAATCTCCAAAAACTAAAATTTTAGGAATCGATCCGGACGGAAAAATTTTAGAAATTGCCAAAGGTAAGATCCGAAAAGAAAAACTTGATATCAAACTTCTCAAGGCTTTTGCCCAAAAACTGCCTTTTAAAAAGCAATCATTTGACTATGTAGTTTCGAGTTTTGCTATCCATCATATCCCGTCCCATCTTAAGAATCAGGCATTTTACGAAATGCACCGAGTACTCAGATCAGGCGGCACAATTTTGATTATCGATATCGGTAAACCTAAGAATCTTCTCGCAAAAATCGCAGGCACTGTTTTTTCACTGGTAGAGTCTGTCGGGCCGAACCTTCGGGGATTTATCCCGCAAGCCCTAAAAGAAGTCGGATTTGGTGATGTCGAAGAAATTGAAAGTAAATTCGGGCTAATTTCTTTCTATCGGGCCAGAAAAGTCTAGTTGCCTTAAACACTCTGATTCTCAGGCGAACCAGAATATCCTAGTCGATTCAATACTTGGGAAAGTGGGTGATTTTTTAACTCTTCGATTAATTTAAGATCTTCCTCGCTAACGTATTTTTTGCCTCCATTTTTCAATTGCAATCTTGTAACAAATAGCATGACCAAATCAACCCTTAAAGACTTTAACTTATCTGGATTTCCGTCAGAATAGCATTCAGCCATTTTATCAACGTAGTCGACTCTTACTGGTTCTCCGAAGATGAAGCGGGCAGGGATTTTCCGCCCTCCTTTGAAGAGAAATCTCAGCACTCCTTTAAAGCCAGAACCCTTTGGCAATTGATCCTCCGTTCCCTGAATGGCTGCGGGAACAAACCATCTATTATCCGTTGAGTCGTTTTCACCATGCCAATAATCACTCGCGCCCCATCTCGCCTTTTGCATTTTTCCTTCGACTCTTGCACCCTCAGGCATTGTTTCCCAGATAGTGCCGGGTTCACGATTTTGCTGACGGAATTTTGCAATGGCATTTATTTTTCCTCTATTGGGATAATTGGTTACAGTATGGGGAACAATTTCGGCAAAATCAATAACTCCCGTCATCAAGAACCTTGAGGGTCCTTTTGTATACTTAACACTCATACCGAAATATGTTTTTTTGATTAAATCTTCAAAATCGTATTGAATTGCAGCTGAAAAAATATCATAGGTATCGCCTATACCTTTATGATTTCCCAGTGCAGTTACATACCGTCCTTCGTCAAGAAGCTCCCTTGTTTTTTGGATGTTCTCCAGGCCTTTAACTTCAATGTTTGCTGGGAGATGCTCTACCCACCATCTGAGTACACGATACTTTACCTCGTTTCTTTTAAAAGGCTTGATATCGGCCTCGCTGGGTCTATATGCTGTTTCGACAGTCATGTCTCGGAATTTAAAAGGGGATTGTAGAGTAAAGTTAGGATTTTATCAAGTTTTTAGAGATTATTCTCCAATCTTTTGTCTTCGCCAAAAGTTTCGAATTTTTCGACCGTTAATTGGTGGTTCCAAACGGAAGGATGGCCGAATTCGCCGCCCCTGTGCGACTCGAAAGACCCGCAGAGTCTTGCCCAGACGTATTTCGAGGAAGCGGCAGAAGCAGTAAAAATTATATCCTTTCCGGATTGGTTATCAACCCAGGTGGATCTGGTGAATCGATCCTCTTCCATGCTGACTTTTAGAATTTCCAGATCCGGTGCTTTAACATAAAACCCCTCGCTGCATACTTTTTTGCCATCGTAAAGGTTGCCGAAGGAAAGAAGATTGACGAGTTTGACTTCCTTGTAGGGGGAAAACCCGAAAAAACTGCCGCTTTTCTGCCAATTGACAAATCCGTAGAATAAAACCCCGACAATAATTGCCGAAATAATTAAAAAGAAAGAGACAAAACCATAAAGCCTCATAATTTAATTGTAAATAACTATAAGTACAAATGATAGAATTGATACATGAAGGCAATTTCTTATTTTATTTTTATTTTCTTTGCACCTGCATTAATTCTTTTAAACTTTAATTTTCTTGTCTTTAATAGTGCCTTTTACAAATCCCAATTTAAAAAACTTAATGTTTATGAAGAGTTTGAATCTAGGGAAATTGTTGATAACCAGTCGGATGGATTAATCGACTATTTATGCTGCGGCAAGAACCTTGATGAAAATTTTTTTACTGAGAGAGAAAGACTTCATCTTTCAGATGTTAAAAAAATAATCACCTTAAATCAGGCTGCGGCAGTTTTACTTGGCGGTTTGGTTTTGGTAGGGTTAATTATCTTGATTCTAAAAAGAGATGAGAAAGAGTTCGCCAAAACTATTATGGGCGCTTCGGCAATTACGGTTTTTGCTCTAATCCTTCTTTGGCTTTCTGCACTTTTCAACTTTGACTGGTTTTTTTTGAAGTTTCATTTTCTGGCATTTGATAACGATCTTTGGCAATTGCCGGAAAGCGCAAACCTCATTAAGCTTTTTCCTCAGCAGTTTTTTGTAAATTTTGCAAACCGGATTGCTATTCAGACATTGGCAATTTCTGCAGTTTTTCTCCTTGCGTCTTATTACTTTGTCAAAAGAAATGATTCCAAGAAGCATTGAAATTGGGCCCCTCTCGTTTCATTTGTATGGTTTAATTATTGCTTTTGCGATTTTTTGCGGTTGGTATCTGGCCAAAAAAAGGGCAAAAATTTACCGCATCCCCCAAAAAATTTTCGATGACCCCATTCTTTTGATTCCGCTAGCCTTATCAATAATTGGAGCACGTGCTTACCATGTTTTAGATTATTGGAGTTATTACAGCCAGAATTTAATTGCCGTATTTTATCTTGCCAATGGTGGGTTGGGAATTTGGGGAGGCATTTTGGGAATGCTTTTGGGATTTTTGATTGTCGCAAAGGTCAAAAACCTCGATTTTTTAAAAAGCCTTGATTTGGCTGCGCCGTCTGTTATTTTGGGCCAGGCAATCGGCAGATTTGGAAATTATGTCAATCAGGAAGGTTTTGGTCCGCCCACAAATCTGCCGTGGGGGGTATTTATTGATCCTCAAAACCGCCCGACGCAATATCTTCTGTACACCCGTTTCCACCCGACCTTTTTTTACGAAGTATTCCTCAATCTTATTTTTTTTATATTGCTTCTTTATCTTGCCGGCAAATTGAAGGTCAAAGGACAGATTTTTGCACTTTATCTTGTTTTTTATTCGGTAGCGCGCTTCATCACCGAATTCTGGCGCATTGACACATGGGTGATAGACGGCATTAAAATTTCATATTTGTTTTCGGTCTGCGCATTTATTTTTGGGGTGATGCTTTTTTGGCTTCAATCGCGAAACAAGACTTGACAGATCTTAGCACTCGTGATATCTTAACTGCTAATTCAAAGTATTAGAACAAAGGCAGTATAATACTGGTAGAATATAGGTTGGGGAAGTTTTAAAAATGGCTATATTTCTTGATCAGCAAAAACCAAGTTTAAAAAACGAGCTTCCGATAGTTTCTCTTCGCGATACTGTCGTTTTTCCCTCATCGATGATCCCAATTACAGTCGGCAGGCCTAAGGTAAAACTCGGCCTTGACAGTTCGTGGGCTTCGGATAGGTTAGCCGTGTTTGTTTCCCAGAAAAATCCCCGAACCGAGAATCCTGCCCCAAATGATATTTATTCTATCGGCACCGTTGGCCTGATCAGAAGGCTCTGGAAGGTAGATAACGAGTATAATTTGGCAGTTGAAGGCCTGATGCGGGTTTATCTTAAAGAGTTTAGCCAAATCGAGCCGTATTTGGCGGTAAAAGTTGAAGAAATCCCGGAAATTTCCCAAAAAACCGAAGAAACCGAAGCGCTATTTCGAAATATCCTTGCCAAAATTAAAAAGTATGGAGAGTTAGGCGGAGTATTAACTTTGGAATCGTCGATTCATATTTTTTCCACAGACGATCCGAACCAACTGGTTAATATAATCACGGCGTCTATCGATCTTAAAACACAAGACAAGCAGCAAATTCTGGAAATGGTGGACACCAAAACAAGACTACAACGGCTTTCGGAACTTTTAAACCGCGAAATCAGAATCCTGGAAATTTCCTCGAAGATTGATACCGACACTCAGGAAAGGGTAGGCAAAGTTACCAAAGAGGCGATATTGCGCGAAAAAATGAAATCCATTGAGAAGGAGCTGGGAGAAGATGATGAAAGCCGGGAGATTTTTGAGTTTAAGAAAAAGATCAAAGCCGCCCAGATGCCGGAAGATGTCAGGCAGAAAGCGGAAAGGGAATTGGGCAGGCTTTCAAAAATGTCTTCTTATAATCCGGAGTCATCGTACATCAGAACTTATCTTGAATGGCTGGTTGACGTTCCGTGGGTTGTCAAGGAAAAAAGCAACTCAGACGTAGAATACGCTGCAAAAGTTTTAGACGAAGATCACTATGGACTGCCTAAGGTAAAAGAGAGAATTTTGGAATATTTGGCCGTCCATAAATTGGTTGGAAAAATCAAAGGCCCGATCCTTTGTTTCGTTGGTCCGCCGGGTGTCGGGAAAACTTCGATCGGTAAATCGATAGCCCGCGCGCTGAACCGTAAATTTATCAGAGTTTCCTTGGGGGGAATTCATGATGAGGCGGAGATACGCGGCCACCGCAGAACTTATGTAGGGGCATTGCCGGGTCGAATAATCCAAGGCATTAAAAATGCAGGGTCTAAAAACCCCGTATTTATGCTGGATGAAATTGATAAAGTCGGTGTGGATTTCAGGGGCGACCCCTCGTCCGCCCTTTTGGAAGCTCTGGACCCCGAGCAAAATAATTCCTTTTCCGATCATTATCTTGAAGTTGCCTATGACCTTTCAGACGTTATGTTTATTACAACTGCAAATGTTCTGGATACAATTCCGCCGGCTTTGAAAGACAGGCTTGAGGTTATAAGTTTCCCCGGCTACACAGAGGAAGAAAAATTCCACATAGCCAAAAGATTTCTAATTCCAAAGCAGCTTGAAGCTCATGGCTTAGACCGCCAAAAAGCAGAAGTTGCCGACAGTTCCATCAAAGAGGTTATTGCCAAATATACGAGGGAAGCAGGTGTAAGAGAACTGGAGAGGGCAATTGCTTCAATGTTTCGAAAGGTTGCCAAAAAAATTGCAACCGGCAAAAAGGCCAAAAAGATTAAAATTTCGCCAAAACAGCTCCATGCGTATTTAGGGCCCCATAAATACTCAAAGACTATTGCCGAAACCAAAGATGAAATCGGAATGTCTACCGGTCTTTCCGTAACACCGGCAGGCGGAGAGATTCTTTTTGTCGAGGTTACGTTTATGCCGGGGAAAGGCAATCTTATCCTGACCGGCCAATTGGGTGACGTAATGAAAGAATCGGCCCAGGCCGCACTTTCCTATGTTAAGTCCCGCGCCAAAATCTTAAATATCCCGGAAAAATTCTTCGGCAAAATGGATGTCCATATTCACGTACCGGAAGGCGCCGTCCCCAAAGAGGGGCCGTCTGCAGGGATTGCCATAACAACGGCCTTAGTCTCGGCAATCACCAAGATTCCGGTAAGACGTGAAGTAGGCATGACTGGTGAAGTAACATTGCGAGGCAGGGTTTTGGAAATTGGAGGGGTTAAGGAAAAATCGCTTGCCGCCCACAGAGCCGGTTTGACAACGATAATTTTACCCAAGGCAAATGCCAAAGACCTTGAAGAAATTCCCAAAAACGTCAAACGCGATCTGCAGTTTATTTTGGCAGAACACATGGATGAGGTCTTGAAGGTTGGTTTAACCAAACCGCTTCCCAAAGAAGAAAAAGAGCACTCAAAAACATCGAAAGTCAAACACGAAGACTTACGTCATATTCCTCAAGCTGTTTAGTTAGAAAAGAGCGGCTTTTTTTGCCAAATTTGCAAAATGCGCCAAATCTGTTATCATCTTTTTTGTTCCTGCCAAAAAAGATTTAAGATCCCATAAACTTCCGAGGGCTGAAAGCCCTTGGTATTGTACTTTATGTTTACATGAGCTTGCAGTGTTCTGCAAGCGAATATATTTTTTAAAATCATTGTGCAAAGTTTAAGTTTCAATCCAGCACTTGCTCTACCTTTTGCGCTGTTTGCGGCAACGGCAGCTATTTTGTACGGTGTGATTATTTCATTCAGGATAGTTTCCCTTGACGCCGGAAATTTAAAGATGAAAAAGATAGCCGACGCGATAGCAGAAGGCGCCAGTGCTTATCTTTCTAGACAGTATTTGACGATTGCTCCGGTTGCAGTCTTTATTTTTGCATTAATCTGGTTCCTTATTTCGCTTGAGACCGCGGTTGGTTTTTTGATTGGAGCAGTTGCCTCGGCAGCGGCCGGATTTATCGGGATGAATATTTCGGTTAGAGCCAATGTCAGAACAGCGCAAGCTGCCGCCTCCGGTTTAAAAAATGCGCTTTCGGTTGCTTTTGCCGGCGGGTCTGTTACCGGTCTTTTAGTAGTCGGTCTTGCACTGCTTTCCGTTGCCGGTTATTTCGGAGCAACAGGAAGCGTTGAGGGTTTGATTGGTTTGGGGTTCGGGGGTTCATTAATTTCGGTATTTGCAAGGTTAGGCGGAGGGATTTATACCAAAGGCGCCGATGTCGGGGCAGATTTGGTGGGTAAAACAGAGGCAGGTATTCCAGAGGACGATCCCAGGAATCCTGCTGTTATTGCCGATAATGTCGGCGACAATGTCGGCGATTGTGCCGGCATGGCTGCCGACCTTTTCGAAACCTATGCAATTACCACAATCGCGGCGATGCTTTTGGCAAAATTGCTTTTCGGCGCAGATTCCTTAGGGCCAATCCTTTATCCTTTGGCGCTAGGAGGAGTTGGAATTTTGGCAACTTTAATCGCCACATTTTTTGTCAGACTTCCCAAGAATAAAAGCATTATGGGAGCTTTATATATGGGGTTGATTGTTGCGGCAGCTTTATCTATTTTGGGATTTTATCCTGTCAGTGCATTTATGATGAACACAAACGGTCTTTACGATCCTTTTAGAATTTACTTGGCATCCATCGTTGGCATTGTCGTTACCATATTCATGGTTTTGATTACCGAATACTATACATCTACCAAGTATAAGCCTGTTCAGGGGATAGCCGAAGCATCGACAACTGGCCATGCGACAAATATTATATCCGGACTAGTTGTTTCGACAAGATCAACTTTTTGGCCGGTTGTTGTCATATGTTTTGCAATTTTGGCATCATTTGCGCTTGCGAATCTTTACGGTGTGGCAATTGCCGCAACCTCGATGCTTTCTTTGACCGGAATAATTGTGGCAATTGATGCTTACGGCCCAATCACCGATAACGCAGGCGGTATTGCCGAAATGGCCAACCTTCCGCAAGAAGTAAGGGATGTTACAGACCCCTTAGATGCAGTCGGCAACACCACAAAGGCCGTAACAAAAGGTTACGCAATCGCCTCTGCAGCATTGGCATCTCTGGTTCTTTTTTCCGCTTATTCTCAGGAGATTATTGCAAAGGGGAAGGCGGTGGAGTTTTCGATCGCAGACCCAGTGGTTTTGGTGGGTTTGATAATCGGAGCCTCCTTGCCGTTTCTTTTTTCTTCTTTTGCTCTTGAGGCAGTAGGCAAAGCGGCAAGTGAAGTCGTAATGGAGGTCAGGAGACAGTTTAAGGAAAGGCCTGGAATTTTAACCGGTAAGAGCAAACCTCAATATGATCGTGCAGTCGATATTGTTACCAAAAAAGCACTAAAACTTATGATTATTCCTGCTTTAATTCCGGTTGCGGCACCTATTGTTGCCGGTTTCTTGCTGGGGCCAAAAGGTTTGGGCGGACTTTTAATCGGCTCGATAATTTCCGGGGTTTTTGTGGCAATTTCCATGACAACAGGCGGAGCGGCATGGGACAATGCCAAAAAATACATAGAAGCCGGGAATTTCGGCGGTAAAAAATCGGAAGCTCACAAGGCGGCTGTCACAGGAGACACAGTGGGAGATCCGTATAAGGATACTGCGGGGCCTGCTATCAACCCAATGATTAAGGTGATAAATATTGTCGCATTGCTCTTAATACCTTTTTTAGTTTGACTTGCACACAAGTTTCGCGCTTTCTGTCATTCTGGCTTGTCCAGAATCCCTACCCGCTAGATTCTGGAGTCGTCCGCCTCTGACGGACTCCCCAAAATGACAATCGTGAAACTCGCGAAGCATTTTAATTCCAAAGGTAAGGGAATCGATCTTTAAGGCCCGGTTTTACATTGTCAATTGCAGAAACCGTCTCTTTAAATTCATTTTTCGCTCTTTGAAAAATGTCACCGAAATTGTAGCTGTTTTGATAATCTTGTGATTTTTGGGAAATTACATAAAGCAATCTTTCCTGCAAGGCCAATTCGTCGGCGATTTTTTCAGAAAGCTCTAAAACATCCTGATTTTGGGATCTGGCTTTTTCCATTTGTTCTGTTAATTTTTCAAGGCGGTTGCCGTATAAAGATAGCGATTTACCTGTATTCTTGACGTCGCTTTTTTCTGTAAATAAATATGCTTCTTTTAATCTTTTACCGGAAAGGACTAAATCAAATTCTGCTCTTTTTATGGAGGAAGCATTAAAAAATCGCGAAACATTTTCCTTAACCCTTATAAAAACATGGAGGGGATTGGAAGGCAAAATTCTTATGTGCGGTAGCTTTTCTACCGCTTCGTTTATTTCGCCTGCTGATGCTTCTGGGAATGAACTGGGTACCTTTGCAAAAGCGATGTTTGCAAAAAAGGCCAAAAAAAATAAAGCTGTAAAACAGGCTAAAACAACCTTCATGTTTTGTGGCGCTACGGGGATTTGAACCCCGGTTACGCGGATGAGAACCGCGCGTCCTAGGCCTCTAGACGATAGCGCCAAACTGAATACAGATGGAATTATATCTGACTTTAAATTTGTCTTCAATGGGCCATGGAAATAATTGGGCAAATGTGATAATATCGCATTTCCTATGCTGAGGATTGCTGTACCAAAAAGTATGGAAACCACACTCGATCATTTTGAGAGAGCTGGAAGGCCAGTCGTTTTCAAAGGTGGACGGGATGTAGGTATGACGTCCACGGGTGATGAGGTTGTTCGGCTAAGATCTTATGATATTCCACTCGTTGTTGGCCTGACAGCACATGTAGGCATATGCGGAAGCGATGTTGTTGAGGAGCGAAGGCATCATTTTTTAAAAAAGCCCGAGATACTTTCAGAATTTAGCTATGGGAGACAATATCACGAGAAACCTCCAACGCTTGATTTAGTGGCAAGGCAAGATGAATACGTTTCCAGCTTAAAAGAAATTCCATCTGGTTCGATTATTCTAACCGAGTTGCCCCATCTAACTAGAGAAAAATTTGAACAAGCTCATAAAAATGTTCAGGATTTCATATCAGACGGTCCGGAAGATTTAGATGAATTCATCGGAGAATGCGAACGTTCTCACAGTGTTGGCTTGGTTGTGGTTCACGGCAGAATTCCTGCTATGCTTGAACATTTGAATGGATATAAAGTTTTCGGAGTCGTGGTTAATGAGACGGGTAGCACACTTAGGGCAAACGGGTTAAGAATTGTCCAGAGGTTGCAGAAGATACAGGCACAATTCATTGCAGACATAGATGCACTCGAGGATACAAGCACCAGATCCGAAATTGATGACTTAGTCAGTGTTTTAAACGAAGCGGAAAGGACAAGAATAAGTGGAGAATCAGAAGCCACCAGTAAAGTTTCGGCCGAGGGTTCCCAGAGTGTCGGCCCGCTATTAAAAGAACGAGCCTCTTAATCGTGCTTGACCAAAACGATTTTCCGCAGTAGAATTAGCTTCCTATAAAATTCAAAAGGTAAACATGCCATTCATGGATAAAAAATTCATCTTAACTCGCCAGGGTTTGACTTCGCTCAAAAGCGAATACGATGAGTTGACAAAAGTCAAAAGGTCCCAAATTATCAAAAGAATCCAAATAGCCCGCGAATTTGGTGATCTTTCAGAAAACTCCGAATACGATGCCGCCAAAGAAGAACAATCTCTTCTGGAAACCAGAATCACCCAACTTGAAGATGTTTTAAAAAGAGCACAAATAATCGAGCCGGTTAAAAAAGCCGATTTTGTGGTGATCGGCTCGACAGTAGTTGTAGAAATGAATGACGAGGTCCATAAATTTAGCATTGTTGGCTCTATGGAAGCAGATCCTACTGAGAGTAAGATTTCAAATGAGTCACCTGTCGGGAAAGCCCTTTTAGGTTTACAAGTCGGGGAGACGATTGAGGTATCGGTAGGTCCAGTCAAAAGCAAAATTAAGTTACTGGAAATTCAATGAGTGATTTGCCCGTTGTTGTTTTTCCTGTAAAGAATCTTGACTTGACAAAATCGGAACAAAAAGTTGTTGAAAAACTCGTTGAAGCGGCAAAATCAATAGCTTCCATATATCAGAAACAGGAAAATCAAAAATTCCCCGGAGCAAATTTTTACCCACACGATGCAGCCGTTGAAGAAATTCTTGCGGCTGCTAAAAGTGAACCAGAAATTTTGTCACCATATACAATAGTTGAAAGAAACAGGTCTGGAAAGCTTGTGTCAATCCCCTATCACATCAAATTCAAAAAAGATCTTGGAAAAACTTCAGCATTGTTAAGGGTTGCAGCAAAAATTACAGAGAACAAAGAATTTTCCAGAAGATTATACCTCCAAGCCGATGCCTTAATTGATGGCAGTTATGAGATTAGTGACATGTATTGGATTACTATGAAACCCTACAAAATAGACATTGTTATTGGCCCTTTGGATAGGTTAGATGACAGATTGCTTTTCAGAAAAACTTCTTTTGAGGCATGGGTTGGAATTATAGACGAGGAAAAGACAAAGAAGGCAAAAATCATCCAGCAGTCAATTTATGATGTAAGGAGAAAAATATTTACTTTGTCTGAAAAAGCAGATTTTTTGGATAAAACAAAATTAAGGGTTGATAAGACATTAATTTTTTCGGGGTTATTTGCAAGGGGAATGTTTACCTCAAATAGCTTGCCGGTCGATCCTAATTTAATGGAAAAGTACGGTATAGAAATAACGTTTTTTGACACTTCATTGGATATCAAATTCGAAAGCCAACATTATCCTATTTACAAATCAATTTTCGAAAGTAAATTTCAAAAAGACTATCCGCGAGATTTATTAAGGGAAGGATCTTTTAGGAATGTTCTGCTTCATGAAATAGGTCATTCATTACTTCGATATAAAGACTCTGAAAGAAGACTAAAAGAACTTTTCCCTGTGATTGATGAGTTATCGGCAACCATTTATGGAATTAAAAGCTGCGGATCGCTGGTTTTGAAAGGCATCATGAGTGAAAAGGAATTAGAAGCAATAATGATTATGTTTATCTGCAGAGCGTTTACCTGGTGGATAGATTCCCAAAAACAAAAGTCGGTTGAGCCGTTCGCAGTCGGCCATGCAATTGCCCTTAATCACTTCTTGGCAAATGGTGCCATAAAAGAAACTGGAGGAATTTCCTGGCCGAATTTTAACAAGATGTTTCTAAGTATCGAGGAACTTTCAGATGCGCTTGAGGCACTGATATCGATGGGGAATTATTCAGATGCACAGCACGTAATTGATAAATATGGCTCTTTTATGGTATACTCCAAGTTCGAAAATCGCTTGAAGGGCATAACTTGATGGCAAGAGAAACACTAAATCTTTCTCCAGACAAAGGGGCCAATCGGAGGCCCCGTTTTCGTCCTCGACCTAATACTTCCCATGGAAGGATTAGGCAAGAACGGCCTCGAAGCATAACTTCCCCTTTAAATTTTGAAATAGGAGCTACTGTAGAAAATCAAATACAAGGATTGTCAAGATCCATTATTAATACATTTTCCCGATTTGATGAGTACCTTAAGGCACAAGGCGAGTTTGTGGTCGATACCTATTCGGTTGGTCCAGAGGATGCACCATTAATATTGCCTCTTAGTGAAGAGGATGCTCTTGAGAGATTTAGGGGAAATATTAACCAAATCGAATCAATTGGTTACGATAAATTAAAGCCAGAATGGGTTTTAATTCATGACAACTTGGTCTCTGTCGTTACTTTTTTTGAGGAACGACAAAGAGTAGATGCTGGAAAGGAAAAAATGAATTATTCCGAATATCTCTTGAAGGTTTCAGGTTTAGAACCAACATTGATCCCATGGGAATTGCTAGAAAAAGATCGTTCAAAAACACTCGACATTTTTAGAACTATTGTTAAACCTATTGGTGTGGAGTTTGAAGAGAAAAGCCCAGCGAGTGTTGGCGCAGCACTTTTTGGTTATCAATTAATTAGAAGATATCATTCGCCGATGGAGATTAACGAGCGTTTTAAATTTTACGATGACGGTCATAGATTCCAAGTTGGTATGGCTTTGGGTGGTCGGGACCTCAGAGATGTTCAATTTAACGTTGTCTGGGTTGAAGAGGATAAATGGTGGAGGATGCATGAAAGAATGGGCCTTGAGGGTAACACGCTTTACGCGAATTGGCATGAAAGACACAGACAAAGCTGGGATGAGGGTGTAATTGAAATGTATTCTACTCACGAACCCCAACATTTTATTTTGGCATATTTAATTAGAGAAGAGATTTTAAAAGGGCATCTTGACCCTGCTGCTGGGATATTACCTATCCCAAGTACGATGTCCTATCAATCCGAGGGAATTGCCCAGACAGTCAGCCAATTTGCTCCAATCGAATTAAGTCCAGACGCACAACTAGCAATAGGGCTATATAGGCTGGAAAAAAGAGCGCTTACCAACGGACTCTATTTACTTGAAACTGATGCATCATTATCAGTTGCAGAAGTTACTCGGCGAATAAGAAGGTATATGTCGCTGAAGAGTCCAAAAGAAATTAACCAACTCCTGGAGGAAGGAATTACAAAACCATTTGAACGGGCATATTTGCCAGCTTATGGAATATCAGATTATGAATTTACAACATTTTCTGAAAAGGCAGACGGCACACAAAAATCAGAGTTCGTAAATCGCGTTTTTTCAAGGCCAATGACGCCTACTCAAGTTAGGCAAAATATGGATACAATCTTGAAAGCTGCTTAGTCGGTTGAAAACACAATCTAGTTCTTCACCAGATTCAATTGATAATTAGGGTTTCTTCTCGTATACTCTTAGGCAATGGAGCCGTTGGAGAACTTGAGAAAAATCAGGCTTGATAAGCTTGGAAAAATCAGAAAATTAAAGATAGATCCTTACCCTGCAAAAAGCGAAAAAAAACATCAAATTGCCGAATGTCTTAAATCCCAAGGCAAAAATGTCCAGACTGCCGGAAGAATTATAGGTTTTCGAACCCATGGCGGTTCAGCGTTTGTTGACATTTTTGACGAATCCGGCAAAATCCAGCTCTTCTTTTCAAAAAGTCAGTTGTCAAATGTCAGTGGTCAATTGTTATCTTTGCTTGACATCGGCGATTTTATAGAGGTTGCGGGAAAAGTCGATAAAACAAAGGCGGGCGAAACTACGGTTTTTGTAAGCGATTTTAAGCTTTTGACTAAATCGGTCCGGCCCCTTCCCTCAACATGGTATGGATTAAAAGACGTTGAAGAAAGATACCGCAAGAGATATCTGGATCTTTTGTTGAATCCGCAAATCAAAAAAACTTTCGAGATAAGATCAAAGATTATCCAGGCTCACCGCGAATTCCTAATAAACCGAGGCTACATCGAGGTCGAAACTCCGGTTCTGCAAAATCTCTACGGCGGGGGATTGGCCCGGCCATTCAAAACCTACCACAATGCTTTGGGAATTCCGCTTTACATGAGAATTTCAACAGAGCTTTATTTGAAAAGGCTGATAGTTGCCGGTTTTGAAAAAGTTTTTGAAATCGCCAGGATTTTTAGAAACGAAGGCATTGACAAAAACCACAATCCGGAGTTTACGATGCTGGAGACAATGACTGCCTATGCCGACTATAAAGACAGTATGGAGCTTGTTGAGACAATGACCGAATATACGGTAAAAAAGGTTATCGGATCTAAAAAAGTAAACTGGGGCAAGCACAAGATCGATTTTTCCGCCCCTTGGAAAAAGATGACAATGATGGAGGCGGTTTTTGCGGCAACCGGCATTGATTTCGGAAAGATTAAGTCGGATACGGAGGCCAAAAAACAGGCGTTAAAACTTAAGGTCGATCTTAAACCTTTTCAAAACACTTGGGGTTTGATTCTGGCTGCAATTTTTGAAGAAAAAGCAGAACAGCAGTTAATCCAGCCGACAATAGTATACGATTTTCCGACAGAAACTTCGCCTTTGGCAAAACGTGCAAAAGACCCGCGGTTCGTAGAACGCTTCGAGCATTTCATCGCAGGCATGGAAGCATCCAATAATTACAGCGAGTTGAATGACCCTGCCGATCTTGCTGAACGATTCAAGGATGAGAGAAAGAAAGAAAGACTCGGTGAGGAAGAAGCTCACCAGACAGACAGCGATTTTATCGAGGCTTTGGAATACGGCATGCCGCCTACTTCCGGCATCGGACCTTCGATGGATAGACTGGTTATGGTTTTGACCGATTCACCATCAATCAAAGATGTAATTCTTTTTCCGACCTTGCGCCCGTCAAAATCGAAAGACAAAAAGTGACAAGAAACGAAGCTTTAAAAATACTTGATGAGTTAAAAAATTCTTCAAATATGATAAAGCACGGTCTTGCAGTCGGTTTTGCGATGGCAGAGCTTTATGACTTTTTTAAAAAAAATAATCCGCCAGCTGGCGAACCGGAAATGGAAAAAGACGATTGGGAAGTTGTGGGGATACTCCATGATGCAGACTATGAAATCACCGGTAAATCGCTTGAGAGGCACACCGAGGAAACGACCAAGAAGCTTAAAGAAGTAGACGCTGACTCGCAAATTATTGATGCAATTCGCGGTCACTGTGACAAGGCAGAAAGAAAAACATTGATGGCAAAAGCGGTATATGCGGCAGACGAGTTAACTGGATTAATTGTCGCGGCAGCATTGGTTAGGCCGGACAAACAACTTGCAAGTCTAACAAAGGAGTCTGTCATAAAAAGATTCGGAGAAAAATCATTTGCCGCAGGTGCAAACCGTAATCAAATAAAAACGTGCGAAAGTGAACTTAAAATTCCGCTTGAAGAGTTTGTAGGAATAACACTTAGCGCTATGCAGGCAAAGGCTGATCAGCTGGGTTTATAAAGTTTATAAAGATTATAACAATTATAAAAATTATATGAAAAGGGAAATTTTAAGAAAAATTTTGAAAGTATTCCTAACTCTCCAGTGGGCAAAGGAACTTCCAAGGCAGGGTTTTATTGCACTCGGATTTAAAAGAAATGAAGCAGATTCAGTGGCTGCCCATTCATGGACGACAGCAATGCTTACCTATTTTTTGGCAAGTGAGATGAAAAAGAATGGTCAAAAGATTAATGTCGATAAGGCCGTTAAGATGGCACTTTTTCATGATATGGCAGAAACAATTGTCGGCGATGTCGGCACCTTCGTTAAAGGCATGGCCAAAGGGGCGTTTGCTCCGATTGAAGAAGAAGGTCTTAGGTGGCTTGTTTCCGATCTTCCGACAAAAGGCGAAATAACATCTTTGGTTAAGGAATATATGCAGAGAAAAACATTGGAGGCCAGGCTTGTGAAAGTCACAGACAATCTGGATGCGCTTGCGCAGGCAAAAGGTGTACCGGCAGCACAAACAGCATTAAAATATTTTAAAGAGGTTTATCACATTACAAAAATTCCGTTTCATAAAGAGGCAGTCGAAATGATTTTGAAAGACGAAGTTGAGCCGGAAAGAAGCTGGCAGAAGAAGTGAATACCCTTTCTCTGTCATTCTGGGGACGAGCGAAGCGAGGACACCAGAATCTATGAGAAAGATAATGTACATCTA
>Ga0209210_1001484_pt1 | contig 19484 bp, 7 predicted proteins | sample RifGroA1_FD_183991 | JGI IMG/M metagenome (GOLD analysis project Ga0209210, IMG submission 183991) | Contaminated groundwater microbial communities from Rifle, Colorado, USA - Rifle Groundwater A1 (SPAdes) (version 2) | ecosystem: Environmental > Aquatic > Deep subsurface > Groundwater >...
CCAAATATCGGGCAAGCGATTTATCTCGTCTCGACGCATTGCGCGTGACAACAACTACACTCCCGACTACATAGGCCAGCTGATACGCGGCGGCAAAGTGGTGGGGCAGAAAGTCGGCCGCGCATGGTATGTCGACGCGGTATCGTTTGACACTTTTCTTGGCAGTGAGGGAACTCCAGCGCCTCTTGCCGATCAAAAGTCCTCGGATCTCCCGTCTTCCGGCGGAACTCCAGCGGGCCAGACTTTTGCTCAACAAGAGGCGCCTGCGTTTGAGCCGGTAAAAAAAGTTGAACCGATAATTGTTGCACAAAAAAAAGAAGAAACTCATTACGTTCCGCTGCATGTAGTTAAAGCAGAAGTTCCTGCGGGGTTGCGTTACTACTCGGACGAACGTCCAAGCCTACCCGAGATACGTGAGATACAAATAGAAAAGGAAGAACCTTGGGTCGCCTACACTGCAGAAGAAACAAAAAGCATGTCGAACGATGTTTTTGCTCCGCATGTCGCGCGCCGCATACGGCCTGTGCACATTGCAGGGCTTGCCGTGCTCGGCATTGCCGTTTTTATTTTTAGCGCGGTAGTGGCGACCTCCGTGTCTCTTAATTTGAGAATTGATGCTGATAATGCCGCGTCGGCGTATTACGGACTCGGTTGGTAGTATCCGGCATCACTTACAGAAAATGTCAAAATCACTCAAAAAAGTGATTTTTTTGTTTTAAAAAATAATTCTCTGCTATCCGATTTTATTTGCGCAGGCGAAAAAACTTTTGTAAGTAATGATATTTCGGAGTAATCAGTTTTTTTTAGCGTGTTTTATGGCGTTTCTTCACATTGTACCCGAGATTAATGGCGAGATAGTTCTATAACATATGAATATATCGGCTTTACAGTCGTATTTTTTTGTTTGTTTTTTGTGAAGTATTTCCAATATCCACATATTTGTAAGTGTTTTTTGCCGATATGAAATTTTTTACCTGTACAATTATATCAATAGTTCTTCCGAACTTGCTTTGCAAACAAAAGATTATTCGGGTATATGAAACAAGCAAAAAAAATCTTTTCCGGAGACGGACAACCGATGCTGTCGGCGCGCGCCGCAGCGGCGCGCTTTGCTTGCGCTCCGGATTATATCGGCAAGCTCTGCCGAGAGGGCAAGCTTTCTGGGGTTCAGGTCAACGGCGCGTGGTTTGTGTATGAAGCGTCTTTGGACTCTTTTGAATCATCGCGGCAGGAGGCGCGCTCCGCGCGCTCTGAAGAACTTTCTTTTTTGCGCAAACAGGAATTATCGAGCAGCGGATTTGTTCCAAAAAAATCCGCGGCCGTAGGATTTTTTGCATTTAATCCTATTGTCGGCAAGGCATCATTGGTCTCGGCTGCCATCGGTTTTATTTTTGTCGCTTCAGTTTCGATAGCCAACATAGCGCCGTTTGTGCAGCAAGAAGATATTAGCGCCGCCATCGGGACTCTGCGTTCGCCGTTTTTCGGCACAGGAGAGCAGGTATCAATACCGGTATCTATTAGGAGTTTTGGAGATTATTTTCTCAATTTATTCGCGTCAGATATCCGCGTGCAGGTTACGGTCCGAGGACAACCTGAGACAGAAGAGTCAGCCGGTACGTGGATTACCGGGACCACTTCGGTTGCCGTCGCTCCTACTACTCCTGATGATACAAAAACAGAAACCGGCTCAAACCGGCAACAGCAAATAATCATCAACCCCGTCATCGAACGCACGGTAGAGCGTGTAGTTGTGGAAAACGGCATCTCTCCGGCGCTGTTAAGCAGTATTGTAAAAGAGCTCGCAATAGGCAGCGACGGCGCTCTCCAATACAGCCGCGGCGGCGCTTTTTCCGCGAGCTCGACCGCGCTCCTGTGGGATAATGAACAGGGCGCGCTTAAGGTCCAGGGCGCTCTCAACGCGGACTCGCTGTGCCTGCAGGGTGTGTGTCTTACAAAAGCGCAGCTGCAAAGTCTGCTATCCGCCGCCGCAACGTCAACACAATGAAAAAAATAATGACCATAGCAATGCGCACTGTTTTTGTTCTTCTGCTCCTTGCAGGTGCGCAGGCCGCTGTTGCAGATACCTTTACCTCGTCGAGCTACCAAATGCAAACTCCCGTTATGCTGCCAGGCGGTTACGGCTCGTCGACTAGCTTTAAGCTGCTCGGGGTGATTGATATCATGAGCCTCGCGTCATCAAGCTCCTCTTCTTTTGCGCTTCGGCCCGGCTTCCTCGCGTATCCTTTTGTATCCTCGCCGGTTGTAAGCGCGACCGCGGGCGCAAGCCAAGTCGCGCTTACGTGGAGTGCCGCGACCGGATATGTCGGATGGACGGCATCCGGCTACTCGGTTGGGAAGTCGACTACATCGGGAGGTCCGTACACCTTTGCCGATGTAGGCAACGTGCTTTCGTCAACGCAGAGCGGCCTCACCAACGGCACTACCTATTATTTTGTCGTGCGCGTGCTCGATGCTTTTAGCAATGTGATAGCCACTTCCAGCCAGGCGTCGGCGGCTCCTGCCGCAGCCGCGGCTGCCGCTTCAAGCGGTGGCGGAGGAGGCGGAGGAGGAGGCGGTGGTGGTGGCGTCGGAATCGGAGGCTCTACCGTATTTTTCTCCGGCCGCGCGTATCCCAACAGCGCCGTAACACTGCTCAAAGACGCGCAGGTGTCGGCAACAACCGCGGCGGGCGCCGACGCTAACTTTACTCTGTCGGTCGCCAATATCTCGGCAGGGAACTACATCTTTTCGGTCTACGGCGAGGACAAAAAAGGCAATCGTTCGAGCCTGCAGTCGTTCCCCGTGAGCGTGACCGCGTACACCAACACCAACGTGACCGGTATTTTTATCGCGCCGACTATTGATGTAGATAAGTCGGAAGTGCGCCGCGGCGACAACCTCGCTATCTTCGGGTCAAGCGCGCCGAGCAGCACCGTTGTCATCATGGTCAACTCGGAGACGGAACTGTTTTTGCAGACGCGCTCCGACTCCGTCGGGAGTTACATTTACACTTTTGACACTTCGCCGCTGGAGATAGGCTCCCACTCCGCCAAGTCTAAGGCCGCCGTGCAAAACACCATTAGCTCCTTTGGAGCGGCGGCCATATTCAGCGTCGGCTCTCAAAATAAATCCAAGCTGCCATCCGCGTGCGCCAAGCGCGGCGACCTCAATTGCGACAACAAAATAAACCTCGTCGACTTTTCTATCATGGCGTACTGGTATAACAAACCGCTCTCAGGCGCCGGCATCAAGTCGGACCTCAACGGCGATAATAAGGTTAACCTTATCGACTTCTCCATACTCGTGTTCAACTGGACCGGATAAATCATAAGCAATATGAAAAAATATATTATCATTTTGCTTTTGTCCTTATCTGCGCCGTACTCGGCAAGCGCGGCGACCGTGAGCATCGGGCAGGAGCCCGCAGAGGTTGGAGCCGGCGACACCGTCGCTGTTTCTTTGCAGGTAGACGCTTCAAATCCAATAAACGCGTTTTCCGGCGAGCTTCGTTTTTCGCAAGAGAAGCTCCAGTTGATAAAAGTGAGCAACGGCGGTTCTATCATAAGCATTTGGATTACGAACCCGCGCGAGAAAGACGGCGCCATAGAGTTTGAAGGCCTGGTGCCGGGCGGGTACGCGGGCAGGGGCGGGCTTCTGTTTACGGCTTTTTTTAGGGCAAAGACGTCGGGAGCCGCGGAGGTGTCGCTTGAGAACGCCGTCTTTTTGCGCAACGACGGCGCCGGTTCCGCGGAAGACGTTTCAAGCAAGGCTCTGGTAATCGACATAGCTGCCAATGCGAGCGGAGGATACGCAGAGAGCGCCGATACCGACCCGCCGGAGCCGTTTATCATACAGCCCGGCAGCGGCGACCTTTTTTTGGGTAGTCCATATATAGCTTTTACCGCGGCAGACAAGGGGTCTGGTATCAACCACTACGAGGCTGCGGAACAAAGAGTCCCGTTTATGCCTTTGCGGTGGCAACGCGCGGAGAGCCCCTATGCACTTATGGATAGCTACGGCACGAGCGGCACGTATGTTAAAGCGGTGGACAATGCAGGCAACGAGCGCATGGCCACATATCCACGTCAGAACTTGGCGCGGCCGTACGAACTGCTGATACTTGGTATACTTATGTTAGTACTTTTCATATATGTTAAAAGGAGCATATAAAATATTTCTCGGCGTCTGCCTCTTTGCGCTTCCGGCAGCCGCGCACGCGGCGACGATGGAAATTTCTCCCGAGTTCACTTTGCTGCAAGTAGGGCAGAGCATAACGCTCACCATTGTCACGCAAAGCAGCGAACCTGTTAACGCGGTTACCGCGACGCTGTCTTTTCCTGCGGACATACTCTCCGTCACCTCGATATCAAAAAATGATTCCGCGTTCACCCTTTGGGTTCAGGAGCCGAAATTTTCCAATACCTCCGGCACTATAAGCTTTAGCGGCATTGTGCCTGACCCCGGGGTAAACGACAGGGCGCTGGTGCTCGTGGTGCGCATGCGCGCCAACAGGGCCGGTACCGCGGTGCTTCGCTTTAACTCGGCCGCGGTGCTCGCCAACGACGGCCAAGGCACAAATGTTATTACAGGCACAACCCCCGCGTCGATAACCGTTACACCATCTCCTGTTCCAGCGCCGGCAGCTCCAGCGGTTATTAAAGAAGTGCCGTCAGCTCCCGCGGCGCAAGAAGAACCTTCCGCTCCGAAGAAGCCGCTGTTTGAAGCGCCGGTTATTACTCAATATCAAAACGTTGCACGCGAGTACGGGCCGGTGTCGGTCAGCGGAACAAGCAAGCATGTCGGCTCGTCAATCGCGGTTCATTTTGTATCGGGTGATATAAAAATAAAAGGCACCGCTTCTGTAGACCCTTCGGGTAATTTTAAATATGTTCATACCGGCGGATTGCCGGCCGGAGATTACTCGATATACGCGATAGTGCAGGACTGGAACGGCGTGAGTGGCAACAGCAATACTGTTTATATGGAAGTACTGTCGGTAAACCGCGTGATGATAGTAGGGTTTTCCATACCGATTTGGTATCTTCTGCTTATTATCATCGTACTGTCCGGATTGCTTTTAGCGCTCGGCGCGTATACGTATATACGTATTAGGCATCTAAACCATCGAGTAGCTTTCCACGCTCATAAGCGATAAAAGCATCTCGGCTTCCCGATATATGTTGTTTTTAAAGCGTATCTCGGATAAAAAATAATTTTAGTATTGTAAAGACATTTACAAAGTCGGCCGGGAAATCCCGGCCGGTTTTTTTAGACACTCGACATTGTCCACATATGAGTTGAGTGCAATACCGCCTTGCGGCAAACTTGTGCCGTATAATTGCAAACACAGGGTATCTCGCTTGGCGAACTGGCAATGTATTTAGGTGTCCTCCTTCCGGTAATGAGTCCTGATCTTAAAAAAATTTTTGGCAAAGACGTCATACCCTCTACCGAAGCGTCGAAGGTTTTTGGCGTTACAAACGATTACATAACACAACTGTGCCGCCGGGAGAAAATAAACGGTTTTTTGATAGGAAGGCTTTGGTTCGTGGAAAAAAAATCTCTTAAGCTGTTTTTGCGCGAGTCGCAGATAGCGCGCGCCGCCCAGCGGCGCGCGCTATCGCGCCAATGGCGCGAGTCGTATCGAGTCGCGCGCAGCCCCATATCCGTATGAAGCGTTTCAACTACATACCATATGCGTTCCTTCTGCTCGTGCTGCTGCTCTTGCAGTATGCGGCGCCGGCGCTCGCGGCAAACGCGCCTCCGACTATTCTCTCCTACCAAGGCAGGCTCACCAACGGCGCCGGGGATTTGCTCGGCAGCAGCAGCGGCACGACCTACTATTTTAAATTTTCTATCTGGAACAATGCAACCGTGGACAGTGGCTCGCGCGTCTGGCCTGCATCCGCGCCGACAGCGACAACCTCTATCGTGCGGTCGGGAGTATTCAACGTCGACATCGGCGACACCGCAAACAATTATCCAGACGCGCTCAACCTCGACTTTTCAAAATACAGCTCGCTGTACTTGCAGGTCGAAGTCTCAAGCGACAACGCGACGTACGAAACTCTTTCGCCGCGCCAGCAGATTACTACGTCCGCGTACTCGGCGCTCTCCGGAGCGGTTGTCGGCACGACAACGCAGTCGGCAATAGGCACCACAACGCCCTACCTTAGTTCCGCTCTTACTATCTCTGCAACAACAAGCGCCGCGACTCCGCTGTCAATCTTCGGCGCGGCTTCGCAATCAAGCAACCTCCTGCAGATTTTTAATAATTCGCTGTCGCATCTATTTTCCGTCAACTCCTCCGGCGCTATTTTTGCCTCCTCGACCGCGACCTCGACCTTTACCGGCGGGCTCTCCGCCAGCTACTTAAATCTTTCCGGCTCTTCGGCATCCTCGACCTTTGCAGGCGGGCTCATAATCAACGGCGGCGGGCTGAAAGTCTCCACGCTTACCACCGGCTCCTGCGACCTCAAGGCAGACACCAGCGGCAACTTCTACTGCGGTACCGACCAAACCAGCGCAGGGCAGGCGAACCCTTTTACTTGGGACCTCAACTACAACGTGGTTTCCGCCGCGACCTCCTCGCCGCTGTGGGCGCAGGCGGGAGTATTTGCCTCCTCCACCTCGCACTTCGCCGCGCTCGATATCGCTACCGCGCTTGGCGCATCATCAGGAGGCACCGGCTCCACCACGCTCACGGGCGTGTTGGTGGGGAACGGCACCAGCGCTCTCCAAACCGCCACTGTTTCCGCGCCGCTCTCATTCTCCGGCTCCACGCTATCCATCACGCAATCGGGCCTCGCGGCAAACGGCTATCTCTCCTCCGCCGACTACACTATATTCAATAATAAAATTTCCAGCAGTTCGCTTGCGCAAATATTCCCGTTTACGCCGGGCGCGCAGTACGGCCTCAACACCAACTCCACCACCACGCTCCTGCAACTCACCAACGGATTTACCGCCAGCTCCACCTCGCACATCACCGACTTTGATTTCCGCAACGCGACAGGCACCACGCTCGCTATCACCGGCACCACCACGCTCAACTCGCTTTCTCTCACTACCGCACTGCCGAACGTCCAGCTCGCCAACTCTTCCGTCACCATCAACACTACCGGCGGATTGACGGGCGGCGGTTCGCTATCGCTGGGCGGTACGCTTAGCCTCAGCACTTTTTCCTGGCCGTACACCTCCGACCTCAACTTCGGCGCGCTTGCCAACTCGACCACGACCGCTCTTTGGTTTAAGTCCGGCCTGCAGGCATCCTCCACTTCGCAAATCGCGTATGCATCCAGCACCGCGCTCTCAATCTCCGGCGCCGCGTATCTGGCTAACACCAAAAACGCCGCGCTCTCCACCGACTCCAACGGTTTGGTCGTCGCCTCGACCACCGGCATTGTCACCGCGGGCACCGGCATTTCGCTGGACAACTCCACCCGGCAAATCTTCGGCGGTCCGCTCGCCATCACCAACTCCGGCGTCACCTCCAATGTCGCGGGCGACGGCATCAGCGTTTCCGGCGCCACCGGCGCGGTCACTATCACCAACACTATCGGCTACCCGTTCCTCTCCAACGCGACCACCACCACGCTTGCGTTCAACGGCGGGGCGACCTTTGCGGGCGCGACCACCACCAGTCTTTCCGTCTCCGCATCATCAACCATCGCCGGCGTGCTCAACGCGTACGGCGGAGCAAACTTTGGCTCCATCAGCGTATCGTCGTGCACCGGCTGCAGCAGCGCGAGCTTTGCGTGGAGCCCGACCACCAACTTTGGCGCGCTTGCCAACTCGACCTCTACTCCCATCTGGTTCAGCGCCGGCCTGCAAGCGTCTTCCACCTCTCAAATCGCGTACGCATCATCGACTGCTATTACCGTCGCCAGCCTCTTTGGCACCAACGCCACCACATCAAGTTTCGCGATTACCGGCTCTGCAACCTCCACCTTCTCCGGCGGGCTTATCATCAGCGGCGGCGGAATAAAAGTCTCCACGCTCACCTCCGCATCCTGCGACCTCAAGTCCGATACAAGCGGCAATCTCTATTGCGGCACCGACTCCACCTCTACCGGTGCGCAAGACCCGTTTACGTACGCGCTCAATTACAACTCCATAACAGCAGCCACCTCATCGCCCGTCTGGGCGCAAGCGGGGGTCTTTGCGTCTTCTACCTCGCACTTCGTGTCGGCCGACTTTATCAACGCTACAACTACAGCCTTGGGCGTGTCCGGCCTCGCCACATTTGCAACCGCCTCCACCAGTAACCTCACCGTCTCGCTCCTCCCAGCGACAGTTCTATCAACCAACAGCAGCGGGGTAGCGCAGGCAACCACGGTATCCGCTCCGCTGTCGTTCTCCGGTTCCACACTCTCCATCACGCAGTCTGGCCTCGCCGCCAACGGCTACCTATCCTCCGCCGACTACACAATCTTCAATAATAAAATTTCCAGCAGTTCGCTCCCACAAATATTCCCGTTTACTCCCACAACCAACTACGGCGCCGCCGCCAACTCCACCTCGACCCCGCTGTGGTTCAGCGCGGGCCTTCAGGCGTCATCCACTTCCAACTTTGTATACGCGTCTTCCACCGCGCTCACGGTCAGCGGCAACTTTTACGGCGCGAGCCTCTCCACTTGTGCAAGCGCCTCTGACAAACTCTTGTGGACGGAAGGCACCTTCTCCTGCGGTTCTGATGCCGGAGCTGCAGGTACCGACCTCAACTGGACATACTTTAACGGTACCGGTATCCGATTGGCGACCACTACCAACCAGGTGATTATCGGTGCCACCGCTACATCATCGGGCGTCGTTCCTCTCGCGGCATTCAACGTAATAGGTGGAGCAGGATTCGACAACGCGACCTCCACCAACTTTTACAGCACAAACATTGTTGCAAACACCAAACTTGGCATCGGCACTACTTCTCCGACTGCCAAACTGACTCTCTCCGGCGGCAACTTCTATCAAGAGGCATCAAGCTCGCCGACGCTCGCCGCTACCGTTGCAACCGCTGGCAACACCTACGCCACCGCCATTTCCGGCCGCTACGCGTATACCGCCGAGGACACCGTTGGATTGCGCATCATCGATATCAGTACGCCAAGAACCCCAACCGTCGTCGGCACCTACGCGCTCGGCGGCGCAAAAACAGTCGCGGTCGCGGGCAAGTACGCCTACGTCGGCGACACCTCGACCGGCCTCAACATTATCGATGTCAGCAATCCGGTTTCGCCCACGCTGGTCGGCACCTACAGCATGGCAGGAACCTTTGGGCTCGCGCTCTCAGGCAAATACGCGTTTGTATCCGACTTTACCGCCGCCGCGGTGCGCATCATCGACGTCAGCAACCCTGCCGCACCCACTCTAGCAGGCTCGGTCAGCGTCGCATCCAGCAAGCCATACGGGCTCGCGGTCAGCGGCAAATACCTCTACATCGCCGACCAGTGGCAAAGCAAGATATATATAGTAGACATCAGCAACCCTGCGGCGCCCGCGCAGCTTGGCACCTACACCGGCACCGGAGGGCCATCTGCGCTCTACGCCTCGGGCAAATATCTCTACGTCGCCGACGACGGCAAGGGCTTTTATATCCTTGATGTCAGCAACCCCAACGCGACCCCGCCTGTGGTCGGCAGTTACAACGCCACTACCGGCTCTTACTACGGCGTCGTGGTCGCGGGCAATTACGCGTACCTCTCCGACCACACCGGCACCACGACCGTCCTGGATATACACGCCTCCACCACGCCAACTCTTGTAGGACATCTGGTCACCGGCAGTACGCCGTGGGGGATCACCGTCTCGGGCAAATACGCGTACGTCGCCTCCCACTCCTCCGGATTAAAAGTGATAGACCTCAACGGCGCGGAACTCCCGCTCGCCAGCATCGGCGCGATAGAGAGCAACAATATTAATATCAGTGATGACCTCGTTGTCGGCAACAACATCAGCGCAGGCGGCGGGCTCAATGTCGGCATATCGGGCATCTTTAGCCGCGGCGCAATCTCGGCGTTTATTGCATCAACCACGCAGACCAATCCGACCGTCGCCAACTTTATGGGAGGCAATGTCGGCATCGGCACCACCTCGCCGTACGCCGCGCTCTCGGTCACAGGCCAGTCGGTCTTTAATTACATCACCGCCACCGGCACCACCGCCTCCTCCTTTATCAACGCCTCCACCACCCAACTTTCAATCTCCGGCTCCTCATGGCTCGGCACACCGCTTGCGCTTGTACTCACCAACGCCACCGGCTTGCCGCTTACCACCGGCGTGACCGGCGATCTCCCGTTCGCCAACCTCGCGCAAGTATCGGCAAACTCCGTCTTGGCAAACGTCACCAGCGCTACCGCTGATGCAACCTCGCTCGCCACCTCATCACTCTTTACCTGGACCGGCACGGGAGATGTCGTGCGCTCCACCTCCGCCACCCTTGTGACTCCCGCACTCGGCACACCATCCGCACTCGTCGGCACCAACATATCGGGTACAGCGGCAAACCTCACCGCCGGCACGGTTACCACCAACGCCAACCTCTCGGGTGTCGTGACCAGTGTCGGCAACACCACTTCATTTGGTTCGCAAACCGCAGGAGTACTCGGTTCAGCTATTACCGGCAACACAGCAGTCCTTGCAACCTCGACACTCTTTGGCGCCGGCGGCATACCGGCAACTGCGCTTGCCGCCATTGCAGCCAACACAGTTCTTGCCAACGGCACAGGTGCCTCTGCTGTTCCCACTGCATTTGCCACCTCCTCGCTATTCACCTGGAGCGGCACCGGCGATGTCGTACGCGCCACCTCGGCGACCTTGGTGACTCCGGCACTCGGCACGCCTTCCGCGCTCGTCGGCACCAACATATCGGGCACGGCGGCATCTCTCACCGCCGGTGCCGCCACTATCCTCGCCACCGCGCGCAACATCAACGACACCTCCTTCAACGGCTCCGCTGACATCACCATCACCGCCGCCTCCTCCACGCTGCTGGCGAACGAAAATACATGGAGCGGCGCCAACACCTTCTCCTCCACCACGCTCTCTGGTTCGTCGCTCTTTAGCAACGCCACCTCCACTACTTTTGCCATCACCGGCATCGCCTCGGACTCTCTGCTCAAAACAACCACCGGCGGCGCCACCATCGCGGCGGTTGCCGGCACCGACTACGTTACCGGCGCAGGTTTAACCTCCGCATACCCGTTCCCCAGCAACGCCACCACCACGCAAATAGCGTTCAACGGGGGAGCGACCTTTGCCGGAGCGACAACCACCAGCCTCTCCGTCTCCGCGTCCACCACCATCGCGGGCGTGCTCAACGTCAGCGGCAACGCGTATCTCAACGGCCAAGTCGGCATCGGCTCCACCACGCCATGGGCGCGCCTCTCCGTCGACACCTCCAGCCTCGCGGCAGGCGTGCCGTCGTTTGCTGTCGGCTCCTCGACCCGCACCGACTTTGTCATCACGCAATCCGGCAGTGTCGGGCTCGGCACGACCTCGCCGTTCTCCCTGCTGTCGCTTAACAAAGCGATATCCTCCGCCGACTCCCAGCTTACAGTTGCGTACAACGACACCAACTACGCCCAACTGCAGGTCGACGCCACGGGAGACATCCGCGCTCTTGCCAGCGGCTCCGATTGGTATTTTGCCAACGACAACCTCTTTATCTGCGGCAGTGGCTCGCTGTCATCGCTTAGTTGCCCGTCGGCCGCCAACGGCACTGGCAACCTGATAGTCGAGAACCGCCTCGGCGTCGGCACAACCACGCTGACTACCAAGTTTGTGATAGAGACACAGGACTCGACCACCAACTTCTTCCAAATCGCGTCGACGACCGCGCAAAATCTCTTCAACATCAACGCCAACGGCCGCGTTGGCATCGGCACTTCGACCCCGTTTGCTCGGCTCGCCATCGGCGCCAACGGCGCTATCACCACGACCGAAAACAGGCTCTCCACCTCGACCTCGATGACAGTCAGCTGGATAGAGGGCAACCAACAGCTGGTGCAGACAGGCACGTCGGCGGTAACCATCGGCTTTTCCAACTACATCGCGGGGCAGATATTGCGCCTCGTGGTGTGCAACTCGGAAACCGCCGCCGGAGCAATCACCTTTACCGGCGTCGAGTGGGCGAGCGCCACCGCGCCGACGCAGACAACCACCGCCAACTACTGTGACCTCTACACCTTCGTCGCGACGCAAGCCACCTCGTCGACCAACGGCGTCAAAATCTTCGGCGCCGCCGCAACAGGCTTCAACTAATCCCGGTGAAAAAAGATTTTATAAAATTAAAAACAGGAGGCGCCGCTCTTGCGAGCGGCGCCTCCTTTATTCGCGTCCCGACAGATTCGATACGCAGAACCAAAGTTGTCCCCAACAGTATAGCAATCCCATTCTGTGTGTCAAGTGAAGAAAACAGACCTGTGGATACTGACTTTTTAAAGCCGGAAGAGGGGATCGAACCCTCAGAACGCAAAATGACAACTTTGGTTCTGCGCCAAGCTTCCGGCTGTCAGAAATTTTATCATAAGATATCGCTATGCAAAAATTCCTGACGAGGCAGACGCTCTATCTGGTGCTCGTCGTACTCGCGGTCGCGGCGCTCGTTGCCGATATAAAAATATTCGCGGTCACCGGCCCCTCCATGTATCCGGCGTACCAAGAGGGCGACCGCGTATTGGTAGACCGCTACCTCTGGCGCCTGACCGGCCTATACACCGGCGATGTTGTTGTTTTTGACCACCCGCGCGGACGCGGCTGGCTCGACATCAAGCGCGTCTCAAGCCACCCCCGCCGAGCGCGGCACCTACTATCTTCTGGGCGACAATGCCCAGAACAGCGCCGACAGCCGCGAGTTCGGCTCTATCCCGCCCTCCTACATCCTCGGCCGCGTCATCCTCAACCTCGGAAGACAATAGAATTTTTTAATTTATACTTATTTAATCTAGGCATGGAAAAGGATTTTGACGGGTGGAACGAAGTTAAAAAGCGCACCAATGCGGAGAATCCGCGTCTGTATACTGTGCGCGAAATTTGGTGGTGCCGATTCGGCGTAAATATCGGCACCGAGCAAGATGGAAAAGGCGATTGGCATGTGCGGCCGTGTGTCATCTTGCGTGGGTTCGGGCCCGATGCTTGCCTTGTAGTGCCGCTTACGACATCTCCACGCAATCATGCGCTGCGCGTCCCGGTTGGTTTGATAGAAGGAGAACAGGCTCGGGCGAATATTTCGCAAGTTCGTGCAATTGACACGCGTCGCTTACAGAACCGTATCGGCTTTCTCGATAAGGTGCCATTTGATGCATTAAAAAAAGCCGCCAGAGCTATGCTCTAGCGGCTTTTCTTTTTACTGTTTCCCCCTTGCGGGGGCGAGGCCGAAGCCAACTGTCCCTATATGCTATCAAACCCAAAAAATAAGTCAACCCCGTTAGAAGTTATATACGAACGCGTATGGTGCGTACTGCCTGACGAGAGGGTTTTTTGTAGAGTTTATCTATGTTTTTCTGTTCTTTTTGAGATACGGAAAGGAGAAGCGATGCGCGCAATCGCATCATTTCGGTATCAATAACTTCGCGCACACCCTCGCGCGCCAGCCTTTTTATCTCATCTTTCAGCGCAGTGGTCATACTTTGCCAGTATACCACAAAGCTTATTTGTGAGTATCCACAATATGGCTTGTAGATAGAGTGTATAATATGAGGGATAAGCTATGACCGCCTTGTACACTATCCGCGACGCGCTCTCCGCCTTCTTTAGCAGTCCTCTGCGTAAGTGGTCGAGCGTCTTTCTGCTCGCCGTGCTCGCGCTCGGCGGAGCGTACTACTACCAACTGCAGTCGCTCGGCAAAGTGAATGCGGCGTACACCATCGCCAACTCCGCGCGGTTTATTTCGGGTAACAGCGACAACCTCACTAAAACGCTTACTACGCCGACCTCGCAAAACATCTACACCTTTAGCACGTGGGTCAAGCGTGGCAAGCTCGGCGTGCTACAAAACATCTTCGGCGTAAGCACCAACTACTCGCTTGGCTTTCCTGCCGCCGATACGCTCGCGGTAACTATTGCGGGTACCGCCCAAGCAACTACCGCCGGAGTGTGGCGCGACCCTGCCGTGTGGATGCATGTCGTGTATGTGCAAAACGGCACCGCTATCACTGTTTATGTCAATGGCGTCTCCGCCGCGACAGGCACCGGCACCAACTCGGCCTTCAACACCGCCGCCGCGCACCAGATAGGTTCGGCAAACAGCTCAAATTATTTTGACGGCTATATGGCGGACTTCTACTACGTTGACGGCGCGGCACTCGCGCCGACCTGCTTTGGCACAACCGACGCCAACGGCTACTGGCGGCCGATTACTTACAGCACCGCATCGCCCTGCGCCGCGTACGGGACCAACGGGTTTAAACTCGATTTCTCCAACTCCGCCGATTTCGGCAACGATGTGAGCGGCGGCACCAACGACTGGACCAACAACAACCTCGCCACCACCGACCAAGTCACCGACTCGCCGACCAATAGCTTTGCGACGTTGAGTCCTATAGATAAAGAGAGTGCAGGCACACTTTCAACCGGTAACCTAAAAATTGTGGGAACCGCATCAGCGGGGAATGTCCGCGGCACTATCGCCATACCATCTACAGGCAAATGGTATTTTGAAGCGGCCGTTACTTCTGACAGCGGAGCAACAAGTAACCCGTCGGTAGGCATCGACCGAGTTGCTAGCACGATTGCAAGCGCTAACACGAATGCATGGCGCCTCATCGGACCGGGCTCGAGTGGAACAAGTTACGATATTTATAACAATGGCTCGGATACAGGAGCTAATATAACCGTAGCTGCTGGAGACTTTGTTGGTGTGGCGATAGATATGGATAGCGGGTATGGTTGGATACGCAATTCTACTGGCTGGGAGCAAGGAGATCCGGTTGCTGGCACAAGTCCACGATGGACTGGTATTCCATCGGACGCAACTGTCATGGCTCGAACCAACGGCAGCGCCGTAGCCAATTTCAACTTCGGGCAAGGGGGGCAGAGCGGGCTCACCTACGACTCCGCATCGGGCGGGACATTTAAATACACCCCACCCTCCGGCTTCAAAGCGCTCTCGACGAATAATTTGCCCGAGCCGACTATCGCGGTGCCGAAGAATTATTTTGATGCGGTGACGTACACGGGCACGGGGGCCGCAAAAACAGTTAAGACAAGTATCATTTCTTTTACCACTACCGGCACCACTACTTGGCAGGCACCGACGGGGGTCACCTCTGTGGATTATCTAGTAGTTGGCGGCGGCGGTGGTGGGGGACCGGGAGACGGCGGTGGTGGTAGTGCTGGTCAGTTCCGGACTGCAACTGCGTACGCTGTTACTCCGGGGAATGTCTATACGATTGCAGTAGGCGGCGGCGGCGCAGGAAAAGCTTATGCCGGGGGTGCAAGTACAAATACGGCCGGAGACACAGGGGGTCAATCTGTTTTCGACGCCATCACTTCGGTTGGCGGCGGCGGCGGTTCGTCTTGGTCTGCAGGTAATACCGCCGGGACGGGTGCATACGGCGGCGGCGCAGGATCAAAATCTGCTACAAACAAAGCGGGCAGTGTAGCAAACCAAGGAGGCAAGGGTATAACGGACAACGCCTCGTACGACAACGGCGGCGGCGGCGGCGGTTCGGGAGCCAATGGTGCCGACGCGACTTCGGGCGGCGGCGGCGCGGGTGGTGCCGGTACGGCAAGTTCTATCAGCGGTTCTTCTGTTACGTATGCGGGCGGTGGCGGTGGCGGTGGGTGGTCAGTTGCAGGCGGTGCAGGCGGTTCCGGCGGAGGTGGCGCTGGCGGAACCGCCAACGGGACGGCCGGTACTGCCAACACCGGCGGCGGTGGTGGAGGCGGAGGCGGCACGACGGGTGACGGTGCTGCAGGCGGCTCGGGCATTGTCATCATCAGTTATACGCCCGACAGCGACACCATCGGCTTCACCCCCGACCTCGTGTGGATAAAGGACCGCACGTCGGCACTCATGCACAATATTTTTGACTCGGTGCGCTCGGTGTACGCGTACTGGTCGTCCAACTCCAGCGCGGCAGAAACGGGCGGCTTCGGGCAGACACTCACCGCATTTCTCTCCAACGGCTTCTCGCTCGGCACCAACTCTCTCTTCAACACATCGGGCAACAACTACATCTCATGGCTGTGGAAAGAATCCACCACCAGTGGCGTAGACGTCGTCACCTACACGGGCGATGGAGCATCCTCGCAAAATATTTCCCACAGCTTGGGCAAAGCGCCGGCGATGGCCATTGTAAAGCGCAGAGATGCCGCGGGCGACCCGTATGTTTGGCACACGTCGTATACCGGCCAAACCTATTTTCAAAAACTGGACGATTATACGGTTGCCGATAGCAACACCAACACCCCGTTTGGCGGCAACGGATTTACTTCCACCACTTTCGGTGTAACCAACAACTCCACCAACAATCTCAACGCCAGCGGCGGTACTTACGTAGCCTATCTTTTTGCGACAACGACGGGATTTGCCGACTTTGGGAAATATACCGGCAACGGCTCTGCCGACGGGCCGTTTATCTACACAGGCTTCAAGCCCAAGTACGTGACGGTTAAATGGAAGTCCGGATCAGCGGGTTCTGGTGTCTGGATTACCTGGGATAGTGCGAGAGACCCAGACAACCAAACAGACAATCGTTTATTCCCAAATACTACTGATGTGGAAGTCACGACGAGCGCTGTAGGCATAGACCTGTTGAGCAATGGTTTTAAAATAAGAAGCACAAATGGGCAGGTAAATACGAGTGGGGACATCTTTATCTACGCCGCCTTCGCCGACATCCCGTTCAAATACTCCTCCGCAATCTCCGACGTCGGCGCGCTCTCCATCGCCTCTTCCACGCGCTTCATCACCGGCAACACCGACAATCTAAGCAAAACTCTCTCTACTCCTACTGACAATAAGAAGTGGACCTATAGTGTGTGGCTAAAGCGCGGTGCTCTCGGCGCGTACGAGACATTTCTGAATGCATACACCGGTGTAAGCAACGACGGGGCAATCCGGTTCGATTCTTCGGACAGGATAGAGGCGTATGATTATACCGGCTCGTACGCCTATCAAAAAGTCACTACTGCAGTGTTTAGGGACCCTGCCGCTTGGATTCATGTTGTTTTTGCGGTCGATACGACACAGACAGGGAATAACTGCCAGCGCCTGTATGTCAACGGGGCTGAAGTTACGTCGTGGAGCACCAACACCACATCTTGTTCGAGTGGTAATACACGCATTAATTCAGCAATAGCACATACCATCGGAATTTTTGGAGGCGCTGCGTACAACTTCGACGGATACCTCTCCGACGCCTACTTCGTCGACGGGCAAGCACTTACCCCATCATCATTCGGCGAGTACGACACATCGGGCTACTGGCGGCCAAAGACATACAGCGGCACGTACGGCACCAACGGCTTCCACCTGCCACTCATGGGCACTTCGACTGCCGCCTCTGTCGGCACCGACACCTCGGGCAACGGTAATTATTGGACGGTCAACAACATCGCCACCACCGACTTCGTCTCCGACTCGCCGACCAATGGGTTCCCGACCATGAACCCAATCAACGCACCTTCTTCCATTACTTTTGCCAACGGCAATCTTGCTTTGAGTGATGCTTCGGACACTAATGTCGTGACGACTGGAACAACAGGGATAAATTCCGGCAAGTGGTATTACGAAGCGCATGTAACAACTCTCTCGGTGGGCTCGAAGCGTCCGCAAATCGGATGGGCATCAACAAAAAAAGACGGAACACTCACGAGTAACACGTATTTAGGAGACGAGTATTCATGGGCCTCAGACGATAATTACTGGTTCAATGGCGCACAAACTCTTAACTCTATCGATTTCAGTCAAGGTGACCTGCTCATGTTTGCGCTTGATACCGGCACGGGGAACATGTGGTTTGGAAAGAATGGTACGTGGAACGAAGGTGACCCTGCCGCAGGGACAGGAAGTCCTGGCGGAGCCACTACAAGCCCGACTCTTGTTCCACTATATCGACAAGCCAACAACGCGGGCGCGGTAACGATTACCTACAACTTCGGCCAATCCGTAAGTCCGACCTCCACCGCAACCGTACTACCGTACCGCTCGTCGGCAGGGGGGTATTTCCAGTACGCTCCGCCCACCGATTTCAAAGCGCTCTCGACCGCCAATTTGCCCGCGCCGACGGTAACGATACCGAAGAATTATTTTGACGCGGTCACCTATACGGGGAGTGGCACGGCCACATCTACATGGAGCGGTTTCGTCGCCTTCCAACCCGACATTGTGTGGCTCAAAGACCGTACGAGCGCAAATGCGCACGGCATCTTTGCCAGCTCGACGGCGACCTATCCCGCTTGGGCTTCAAATGCAAGCACTGCCGAAGGCGGCGGGTTTGGTACCGCGCTCACCGGCTTTTTGAGCAACGGCTTTTCGCTGGGCGCATCCACGACCGTCAACACCAGCGGCGACAACTACATCAGCTGGATGTGGAAGGAGAGTCCGACTGCGGGTATGGATATAGTTACTTATACGGGCGACAACACATCTAATAGAACAATCAGCCACTCACTGGGCAAAAGCCCCGACTTTGCGATAGTCAAACGCCGCGACTCCGCCACCACCGGCGACCCGTACGTGTGGCACAACAAGCTCACCGGCGCAGCGTACTTCCTCAAGCTCGACACTACAGCCGCGCAATCCAACACCACTCCGCCGTGGGGGACAGGCGGCTGGACCTCCAGCACGTTTATGGTCAGCAATGGCACGGAGAATATAAATGTTTCCGGCGGCACCTACGTCGCCTATCTCTTTGCCTCCACCACGGGCTTCTCCGCATTTGGCACCTACACCGGCAACGCGGCGGCAGATGGTCCTTTTGTTTACACAGGATTTAAACCTCGGTTTGTTATGATTAAGTCCAGCACGGCAACCGATGCGTGGCTTATTTATGATACGGCGCGCAATACCTACAATGTCGCCGGCACGGAGCTGGTGCCCAACACCGCCGCCGCAGACGCCACCATCAGCGGCATAGACTTCCTCTCCAACGGTTTCAAACTGCGGACAATCACCACCACACCCAACGCCGCGCAGACCTATGTCTACGCCGCGTTTGCGGAGATACCCTTCTACTACTCCGCCCAGCCCGCCGCCACAGCCGCGACAACCTTTGTCGCCGCAATAGCCTTCCTCCTCGGCATGACCTTTTAGCCCGTTTCTCCCTTTTATCCCGTTATGGCCCTTAAACAATCCAGTTCGCCCTACGGATACAAAAGCCTCCTCGTGTACAAAAAAGCCGAAGAACTACAGCAGGCCTGCGCCGAGCTGACGCGACATTTCCCCCCTTTCTCCCATTCTTCCCGTTCAAAAACCCTTTCGGCTCTCGCCGACCAGATGGATCGCTCGGCGCGCTCGGTCAAACAGAACATCGTCGAGGGGG
>Ga0209210_1001494_pt1 | contig 19450 bp, 25 predicted proteins | sample RifGroA1_FD_183991 | JGI IMG/M metagenome (GOLD analysis project Ga0209210, IMG submission 183991) | Contaminated groundwater microbial communities from Rifle, Colorado, USA - Rifle Groundwater A1 (SPAdes) (version 2) | ecosystem: Environmental > Aquatic > Deep subsurface > Groundwater >...
TTAACGAAATATGCACTTGAAAAATTGTCGGAAATTCCCGAAGTAACAATATACGGACCTCTCAATTCGGTCATTGCGAGGAGTGAAACGACGAAGCAATCTAAAAAGAGATCGCTTCGCTACTCTCGCGATGACAATCGGGCGGGTGTGATTTCTTTTAAAATAGGATCTGTTCCTGCTCACGATGTTGCCAGTATATTAGATTCTGAAGGAGTTGAAATTAGATCCGGCTTTAATTGCGCAGAACCTTTAGCTGATTTTTTGGGAACCGGGCCACTAGCGAGAGCCAGCTTTTATATTTACAACACGAAGGGTGATGTGGATAGATTGATTCTTGGACTTAGAAAAGTCCAGAAGGTATTTGGGTCAGTGGGCAAGTGGGATGGTAGGAGGAAAAATAAAAATGATAACCTACACACCCACCATCCCATTATCCTATCTACCTAATAATGGATTTATACCGCGAAGAAATTTTAGAACACTGGCGCAGTCCCCAAAACTTCGGGGAGATTCATGATGCTGATTTTATTGTTGACCAAATAAACCCTCTTTGCGGAGATCAAGTTACTTTCTATTTTCGCTTCGCGAAGCGAAAGAAAACGAACGGTAACGTTCCTTTCAGGATTAACGATGATACAATAATTGGAAACGTATCCTTTACCGGTAAGGGTTGTGCAATTTCTATTGCTTCGGCTTCAATTTTATCCGAAGCGATTTTAAATAAACCGGTGTCTGCCCTTGCGAAAATAACCGGCAGGGATGTTTTGAAAATGATTGGAGGACCGGTTGGCCCTGCAAGATTAAAATGCGCCTTCTTGTCACTTGAAGCAGTAAAAAAGATTACTGTAAAAAATACCCATGGCAGATCAGAAGAAGTACAAAATTAAAATCGATAGAAATTTGTGTATCGGTGCGGCTTCCTGCGTTGCCTTGGCGATGAAGAATTTTGCGCTGGACAGCGAAAATAAAGCAATTATTTTGGAAGGAGAAGGCGATTCGCCAGAAGCAATTAAATTGGCTGCGGAAAGTTGCCCGACTAAAGCGATAATTTTGGAAAATGCTGAAACAGGAGAGCAAGAATACCCATAGCCATCTGCGATGGAAATTTCTAATTTCTAAATCCTAATTTCTAATAAGTACCAATTTCAAATTTCAAATTGTAGAATAGTTTCATGCCGGGAAAGCATATTGCAGAACGTGAGCCCCAACACCCCACGAGCGGGCAGTTTTTAAGAGACATTGTTTTTGGTGCCAACGACGGTGTGGTGACAGCCATTGGCTTTTTGGTCGGTTTTGCAAGCTCTGTTGCTAATCAATCCATAATTGTAATTGCAGGTACGTTAACCATTATCGCTGGGGCTGCCTCTATGGCTATGGGTAATTACCTGGCGGTAAAATCGCAAAAAGAACACTATGATGCGATGGAAAAAGTTGAGCGTTGGGAGATGGAGAATAAGCCGGAGGCAGAAGTTGAGGAAATTCGCGAGATCTATAAAAATTACGGTTTTGATGAAAAATCGGTTGAAATATTGACCAAAAAAGTAACAAGCGATAAGGAACTTTGGCTTAAAATTATGATGAGAGATGAACTTGGACTGAGTCGGGAGGAGCAGCCAACAATGGCTGGCATTTTGATTGGACTATTTTATCTTTTAGCCGGCTTGCCACCCCTGATGCCTTTTATATTCATTAAACCCTTAACTCGGGCACTTATAATGTCTTTGATTGTCGCCGTTTTGGTGATGGGTTTGATTGGAGTACTTCGCTGGTTTTTAAATAAAGGAAGTTTTGGTGGTAAAGTTGTCGAAACAATTGCCATTGGTTTGATTGCTGCAGGTATTGGTTTTGCGGCAGGGGAAGTGTTGAATTTTTTAGGAATCTCCGGGGTTGGAGTTTAAAATGGGCAATTAAGTTGATATGCGATCGACAGACTATTTAATCATTGGTGGAAGTGCCGCAGGAACAACCGCAGCAGAAACTATCCGCAATCTAAACTCAAACGCATCGATAACGGTTGTTAGTGATGAAGGTCATGAATTTTACTCGAGAGTTTTAATCCCCCATTATATTCGCGGCAAAGTTGAAAGGCAGCAGATTTTTTTAAGAAAACCGCAATGGTATACGGAAAATAAAATCGAGCTAGTAAAAAAAACCAAAGCAGTTAAGCTTAGTTCTCAAAATCACTCTGTCGATTTAAACAGCGGCGAACAATTAAAGTACGGCAAGCTTCTGATTTCAATAGGTGGCTATGTTGTGCCGCTTAAAATCCCAGGCTCAGATTCAAAAAACATCTTTTACATGCGCACGGTTGAAGATGCGGATGGGATTATTAAAGCTGCCAAAAAAGCCAAAAAGGGCGTGATTATTGGTGGGGGTTTTATTGGCCTTGAGTTTACAAGTTGTTTTAAGGTGAACGGGGTAGAGGACGTTACGGTTTTGGTGCGCGAGCCGTATTATTGGGCGGGAAAGCTTGATGAGGCTTCGAGTAAAGTTTTAGTTAATGTCCTTGAAAAAAATGGGGTGAAAGTTTTAACAAATGAAGAAGTCGAGTCTATTCAACCTATAACAAGGACGGACCCTGTAAAGGCTGTTGGGTTAGTCCAAACTAAATCTGGTAAAAATTTTGATGCTGATGTTGTTGGGGTTGGGATTGGTATTAAGAGTGACCTTTCGTGGCTAGATGGATCCGGTGTCAAGGTCGATCGGGCGATTGTTACCAATGAATACTTGGAGACAAACGTGCCGGATATTTATGCGGCCGGAGATTGTGCCCAGTTTTGGGACGTGATTTTTAATCGGCAACACATAATAGGTAATTGGGCAAATGCAACCAGTCAGGGGAATGCGGTTGGTAAGACAATGGCCATCACTTCGCCAAAGGCTTCGGAAGGACAAGCGGGTCAGCGCACGGTTTTTGAAACAGCGTCTTCATACTCTATAAATTATTTCAGTGGTTCTTGCACGTTTATAGGCGTGACGGATGAGGTTTATGCTGATGAGATTATTGTTCGAGGCTCTGTCGAGAATCATAAAATGACCAGAATTTTTATTAAAACCATTGATAATGTTTTGAGGGTTGTTGGTGCAACAGTGATCAACTCAACTCCAGACGTCGCACCGCTTACGATTGCGGTTAAAAGTAAGGCTGATATTAGTACTTACAAAGATAAACTTGGAGATTTAAGTTTTGATTTTAATAAGATTAATAATTGATTTGCACTAGTTTCTCCGCAACCTTAAACTTAAAGTAAGAATGAAAATTTACATTGCTGCAGACCATGCCGGTTTCTATTTAAAAAAGCAGTTGATTCAGTATTTAGAGCTCAAAGGTTATCAAGTAGAGGACGTAGGAGCATTTGAAATGAATGAGGCGGATGATTATCCGGATTTTATTATTCCATGTGTTCAAAAAGTGGCCAAAGACATCAATCCCGATACCGGATCAGGATCCTTGGGTATTGTGATCGGTGGGAGTGGTCAGGGTGAGGCTATTGCTGCCAATAAGGTAAAGGGTATTAGGGCGGCGGTCTACTATGGCCCTTCGACAGGCTCAGGACAGGCGGGAACACAAATTCCAAAGTTAGCCCGCGAGCACAACAATGCAAACGTTTTATCACTAGGGGCGAGATTTATGAGTGCGGATGATGCAAAAAAAGCGGTGACACTGTTTCTTGAAACAGAATTTGAGGGAGGACGCCATCAAAAAAGGTTAGATAAAATATCAGAAATTGAGAAATGAAAAGGTTTAAGGTTACATTCAGGTTTGCTAATAGTACAGAAAAAAGATTAACGCAAATTAATCTTTTATTTATCTTCGTTTTCCTGGTAATTTGGGATTTTGCAAACAACAAACAATTTTTGAATGCGATGACGCTTGGAGCTGTTATCTTCGGACCGATGGCGTTTTTGTGGTTTGTGGGGACGTTTAGGGCAATTGCACTAATTGTGCTTGTTTCAATTTTCCAATTTATGGTGCTGTTGGTTTTTATTGCAGAGGGTTTTGAACTTTCCGGGCTTGATTCAACCCTGAAATCAATTTTCTGGCTGCCGTATCTGTTGATGGCCGGAATAAATGGGTTTTGGGGTTTGAAGATTTATTCCGATATCAAAGATAAAAAGTTGGTACATACAAAATGACAGCTAAAGATTGGTCCTTCGATAAACTCAGGATAAATTTGAGAAAGCCAAGGGGGATTTGTGTCAGCTAGAGAGCTGTTCGAGCGTGCTCGTAAAGAAGGTTGGGCGATCGGTGCCTTTAATGTTGACACCTTAGATATTTTTAAAGCTATTATGATGGCGGCTGCTAATAAAAAATCACCGGTGATGGTGGAATTTTCATAGTGAGAAGTTGAATAATTTGGTTATGATATTAAAAATTATTGAATCTTTACTACTTGGGTTTTTTTGTTCGTTACTCTTGGCGGCTTTTGATCTTTTTTCTTGGGGGAAGATGAGTCAAGGGTGGGGTGTATTGGCTTACCTTTATTTCTGGCCGATTTTAGCGGTTCTATGGTATTTTGTTTTAAAAGTAATTTTTAAAAAAGAGAAAGTTATTAGTGAACCCATTAATTGGCTAGTTTTTATTCCAGTGTGGATTTTAAGCTTCTGGGTTTTGCTTACTTCTCAATTCTTGAATCGGAATTATGGTTATTTCGTAAAAAAATGGTTAATACCTAATCTCACTATAGAGTTTTTAGACTTAGCGATTGTTTTCCTACCTTTTGTGATTATTATAATTTTGAGTAGCCTGATCGCCTGGTTCGTTACGAAAATATTTAAATTAAATAAATGACAGCTAAAGATTGGTTTACTAAAGCTAAAAAAGAGAGTTGGGCCATTGGGGCTTTCAATATTGATAGCCTTGATATTTTTAAGGCTGTTGTGATGGCTGCGCAGAAGAAGAAATCACCGGTGATGGTGGAGTTTTCGCCCGGCGAAGTCAAGTATTTTGGGATGAAGAATGTTGTCGATATGGTTGTTAATGCAAGAGAAGAATATAAAATCCCGATTCTTTTGAATCTGGATCACGGTAAGCCGGTTGAACTTGTCGAAGAAGCGATTAAGCAACCGAGTTTTGACGATGTGCATTTTGATGGCTCGGATATGGAGCTCAAGGAAAATATAGAAGCATGCAAGAAAATTGTAGATGCAGCCCACAGGAAGGGACTTTTGGTTGAAGGGGAATTTGATAAAGTTTCGGGGTCAAGTGAAAAACATGAAGAAAATATAGATTTAGAGCAGCTTAAAAATTCTTATACAAAGCCGGAAAATGCTGCTAAATTTGTTACTGAAACCGGAGTAGATATTCTGGCTGCAATTTTTGGCAATATTCACGGCACTTTTCCGGTTCAGCCGGATTTAGATATAGACCTTTTGAGAAGAGTTGCCCAGTCAGTGCCGGATACATTTCTTTCACTTCATGGCGGATCCGGAATTCCTGCGGATCAGGTAAAAGCAGCAATTGCCGAAGGAATAGTTAAAGTTAATGTTAATACCGAATTGCGTGTTGCTTATCGTGATGCTTTAGTTGAAGAGCTGGGAGAAAACCCCAAAGAGTATAAAATATATGATCTGAGTCCGGATGTAATTATGGCTGTTGCTTCGGTAGTTGAAAATAAGATTGATGTTTTTGGGAGTGCGGGCAAAATATAGAATTTTGCAAACTCTAAGCACCAAATACTAAATTCTAAACAATATCGAATTTTTCAATTTTCAAAGACTGGGGGTGATAAAGTTTGACGATTACCTTTCGTAAATTATTTTTTTTAGCTTCTATTACGGCTCTTGCTTTTACACTTGCTGCTTGCAAATCATATCAGCAAACAGGAACGCAAACAGGCGGCATAACACAAGAATCGGCTAATGAGGAAAATCAGACGGCTGAAGGTGGGGTAACTATATCTTATACGGATGACGGATTTTCGCCTTCGTCGACAACAGTTGCAAGTGGAGATGCGATAACTTGGAAAAATGGTTCATCTGAAACTGTTCAGGTAGGAAGCAACACCCATCCGACCCACACTATTAATCAGGAAATAACAGGTGATGAGTTTACAATTGCACTCGCGCCCGGTGAATCAAAAACAGTAACTGTTACAAAGACAGGATCATGGGGATACCACTATCATTTGAAGCCCTCAATCGTCGGGACTGTAGTAGTTGAGTAAGCAGCGGTTGTTTTCAAACAAGAGGTTCTTGTTTGCTTTCTTTGAAGTCATCCAAGAATTTTTTGAGTCCGATATCGGTTAACGGGTGTTTGATTAATTTTTCCAAAACATCGTAAGGACAGGTAGCAATATCACAGCCGGCCAGAGCAGCTTGTTTGACATGAAGCGGTGATCTGACAGATGCAAAGAGAATTTGCGTTTCGAAGCCGTAGTTATCATAAATTTGGCGGATTTCCGAAATTAAATCAATGGCGGTGTGACCAATGTCATCAAGCCTTCCGGCAAATGGGCTGACAATGTAGGCGTTTTGTTTGGCAACAAGAAGTGCCTGATTAGCGGAGAAAACCAGAGTCATATTGACGCGTATGCCTTCGGCATTTAGGATTTTTAGCGCCTTGAGACCTTCGGTGGTTGTGGGCAGTTTGACAATCACATTGTGATGAAGCTTGGTAAGGGCGCGGCCTTCTTTGACCATGCCTTCGGTGTCTGTTGAAAGGACTTCGAGGCTGATATCGCCGTCAACCGTTGCAAGGATTTGGCTGACTGCGGCTTTGTATTCAATGCCTGCTTTTGCGGCAAGTGTTGGATTAGTAGTGACGCCGTCGATAATGCCAGCATCCCACATTTTTTTAACTTCATCTGGAATTGCGCTGTCGATAAAGAGTTTCATCTTTGTGAATCAATTCTACAACACTTGTTCAAATCAGCTGCGCACCAAGCTACATTAGCGGGTCCTGTCACCGGTTTCCCTCCCGCCAGTGCTCACTTATTTATTAAATCAGTTTGGGCTGGATGGACAAACAAAGCTCCGCGCTGTCGGGAACCTTTCCACCGGTGTCACCCGTTGAGTCTAGTTTTAGAAATTAGAAATTCAGAATTGTTGACAACAACTCGGGCAGGTGTTCTAATCGGTTAATGAAGATTCCGGATTTGAAAGACTGGACAGGTGACTGGCGAAGCTATTTGGCTGAATTTTTGGGTACATTTCTTTTTGTTCTAATTTCCTCTTTCGCAGTTTTAACTGAAGCTCTTTACGGTGATATTGGCATTTCGGAAATTGCTATAGTAATTGGATTTTCTTATGCTGCTTTAATTTTTGCTTTTGGGCACTTAGCCGGTGGATATTTAAATCCGGCACTGACGATTTCCCTGTGGCTTGTGCAAAAACTTTCCGGAGCAAAAACAATATTTTTTCTGTTAGCGCAAATAATAGCCAGTTTCGCAGCGGCGGCAGTTTTATTAGTAATTTTTGGTGCAGATGGTATAAATCAGGCGCTGGGAGCGCCAAGTCTAGGTTTAAATATTTCTCTAACTCAGGCAGTTCTATTAGAAGCCGTATTTACAGCTGGTTTAGTGTTAGTGCTGTTTAGCACAATGGTGGACAGGCGCGGGCCAGTAAGTTTTGGGCCGTTGGCGCTAGGTTTATATTTGGTGGCGACCTCAATAATTTTAATTTCGGTTACCGGTGCGGGTTTGAATCCGGCAAGGGCGATCGGTCCGGCGATTATTTCCGGACAAACGAATACTTTGGCGGTTTGGATTATTGGACCGCTCGCGGGGAGTTTGATTGGGATTGTTTATGAATTGGTGTTTTTGAGAAAGCTTAGGAAATAAATTCGGGTCCTGTCAACCGTTTTCCTCCCGCCTCCGCTAAAGCTTCGGCGTGCAAGCCCACCAGAAAAGTAGCGCTGCTGTGTCCCTCGAAGCTAAGCGAAGTGGGGTGGGTTCCTTTCCACGATTGCCAGCTCAAATCAGCATCAATTTGATATACTCCAACTATGTCTAAACTTTACATCATGTGTGGACTGGCATTTTCTGGAAAAAGCACTTTAGCGATAAAGATTGCAGCGCATACTGGGAGTGAAATCGTTGCTTTTGATAAGCTATGGATGGAAGAAGAGAAAGTAAAGGCTGTGCCTAAGAATGCCGACGGATGGCGACATATCCGCAAAACTTGCTCAGGAAAACATATTAAAGGCTCTCAACAACGGTAAATCGGTCATTTACGATGATAACAATGCTAAAAGAGAACACAGAGAAGAATTAGGTGATATAGCCAAAAAAGCCCAGGCAGAATCAATTGTTATCTATCTCGATACTCCTTTGGAAGTAATTAAAGCCAGAGAAGAAGCGAATAAAGATTCTCACGGTAGACATGAAGTTGAACCTCACAACTTTCAAAAAGTTTTAGAAGATTTAGAAATTCCATCAAGTGATGAGGAAGTACTAATATTTACTCCAGAAACTGACATAAACGGCTTTGTCACTAACGTCTAGCTCTAATTTTTGACAAGAGTAGTAAAATACTGCTTATAGGAGGTGATGAAATTGACAGAAGCTCGATTCACTTCTCACCCATCAGAATTTCCGCGGGGAGAGGGGTTGGATACAGGAACTGGCAGAAAGCACTACATTACACTCGATGCTAATGGTGAACCAGACTATGATCTTGCTAAAATTTATCCCGATCCAGAAAAGCAGCAGCAATTTCGGGAGGATATGGATAGTCTTAGGGATATGCATGCAGTAGCATTAAAGCATCCCAAATGGGCCACAATAACCTCAGTACCAGCGGATGTTGTGTATTATCATTCAGGTGGGCACCCTAGCTGTGTTTGAGGGCAATCCCTACAATAATTTAAAAAACTTCTCAAATGAAGTGTCCAAAGTGTAAGAGGAAAATGTTATTGAACAACGAGAATCACAGTTATAATTTAAACGTCAATCCAAAAGTAAAATATAAAAGAAGCACCTATTGGTGTAAAAAGGACGACATTTGGTTGCTATTGGAAATGCCTGTATCTTCTAAAAAGTAAGTTCGAAATCGCAATCTTCACGCCCTATAGTTTGACTCCTTTCAGTAATTCTGTTAGAATTTCACTCGAATATGGAACGCAAACACTCTTTTGTAGCCGTAGACATTCAGAACGATTTTGCGGCTGAAGGTGGTAAATGGTATACGCCTAAACCTTCTGTAGACTTCATGATGGAGGTATTATTCCCTTATTTTCGGGAAAAAGGTATTAAAATCAACGAAATAATCTCTGATTATCGTCAACCGAGACCCGGTGATAGAGGTGATGGTTGTCATCCTGGTGAGTGGGGATACGAATCACTAGTACCAGATGATATACGAAAAAGCCAATGGATTAAATGTATGAATTCTCCTATTTGGACACGAGATAACATAGGAGATGCAAGTGGAGAACCTGGGTTACCTCACCCTGACCCTAATGAGTTCGGCAAATGGTTAGAACAAAATGTCGGAAGTCCAGAGGAAACAACACCGGTTCTAATTGGATTAACAGCTGATTGTTGCGTATTATCAACTGGTCAGGAATTAAACTGGCGAGGTTATTATCCTTTAATCTTAAGAGAGGCAGTTGATCACGCGAGCGGGAAAATTGAAGACAGAGATAAGGTTTTAGATAATCCTGTATCAAATTGGGCAAAGACGATTGATTGGGAAGAACTTAAGAAAGAACTTTAGTTATAGTTAGGAACAAAGAATGGCTCGGTGGTAATCGCCCAATAGGTTCGTACAGCGTCTATGTCTGCCAGCTTCAATTTAGCTACAATAATGTGGGTTAAAGGTGCCAGGGTAAAACTGGTTGTTTGTTAGAATCTCTGTTAATGACTATGCCAACTATTCCAGTTTGAGTGAAAGTTAGAACACCATTTTCCATTATTTCCTCTCTCCACAAACCGTCAGTAATATCACCGTTTAGCATTTTGAATGTATAAACTTTATTACCTTCCTCATATCTTTCAGGGCCTCTAAAAGGTAATTCTGGAGTTACTCTCATTAATGCAGTTTTGAGAAATTGAAATGTTTCCTTGGCTTGTTCTTCATGTTCTTCTATCTGTCCATGCCCGCCGTAAGCCATTGTCCAAGCAGGAGTATCTTTGAAATATACCGTGGTCATGCCTGGAGCTCTGAAATAACCAGTATAGCTGTCTCGTAGTTTCCAGAACCCCTTTTTATACTCAAGCTCTTTATATCCAGGTCTTTCAGGTGAAACTTCGGCACCTTCCGCAGCCCAAGTATTTCTGTTTGCCTCTACAATGAATACACTTAGTTCTCTTAACCATTGATTTTTGACTTCAAGTTCCGAGATTGTTTTATCTTCTAAGCTCATGGGGGTGATTATATCATTTTCGGAGTTCTAATCAGCTTGAATATGCTGCAAGTATTGTTGGGATTTCTGATAAACTAACTCTGGATATTTGATAATCTCGGGTCAATTAGCGGTTCGGAAATCATCAACGACCCCACCCGAATTTAACAACGAATCAATCTAATGTTGTAAAATTACTTCAATGCCTGGCGCAAAAAAAGCACATATCAAAGATAAGAAGCAATTAGGGTTGCAAGCTGATGAAAAGCAGCAGGCTGCCGTTGATTCAGTTTCAAAGTCGGCTCGCGAACAGGAGCCTATTCAAGCGCCAGAAGCGGGAATCGTTGAAATAGAAGAGAGATTTAAAGAAGCGGACAGGAAAGCCGAAAAAGAAGTCAAAGAAGTAGCGGGGGAAGAAGCAGGTTTAAGGGAGCCGGAACCCCAAATTCCAGCTGATGTAGCTGATGCCGGCGTAAGGTCACCGGAAACAGATGCCACAGAAATCATAGAAAAAGGCGGAACATTTGATCTGCCAATTTCAGAACAAGTTTATGAGGAAGGACAACATACGAAAATTACTTCAAAAGTCAATGTTAAGCGAGAAGTCTTTGGAGTTAAAAGTATTGTTGCTTTGGCACTGTTTGTCGGAAGAATGATTAAACGCGCTCATCACTTGGCAAAGAGTGTAAGGTTCAAAGGGGAGAAATAACATATGCCGATTGAGGATACAGCAAGGAGCGCCGGCACTATAGATGCTTCCAGCGGGTTCGATCTATTTTTGCAATCTTTAGGGTTTTTAGGTTTAGCTCTTCTAGTTCTTGTTGTAATTGCCGCTGCGGTTGGATGGCTCTGGATAATTTGGATGCGCAACAAAAACCGCGAGGAGCGCTCTCTGGATTTTGTCTTGCTGCAGGTTGCGGTTCCCCGAGATAATGAAATTAAAATAGACGCTGCCGAGCAGATGTTTGCGTCTCTTTACTCTGTTTATAAAGGCGGAGTCAGAACATTTTTGCAGCCCCAAGATCATTTTTCGCTGGAAATTGTGGCTGAGGCGGAAGAAATTAGATTTTATGTTTCCTGCCCGAAATCGCTGCAGGATTTAGTCGAAAAACAAATTCATGGAGCTTACCCTGGCGGCGATGTAAAAGAAGTTGAAGAATATAATATTTTTTCTGAAGAAGGAAAGCTAGCGTTTGCATCTTTAAAGTTAAGCAGCGCAGATTATTACCCAATTAAAACATACAAAGATTTGCCCAATGACCCACTAAACCAGATAACTTCGGCGCTTGGCAAAATGCAGCAAGGCGAGGGCGCGGCCGTGCAGATTTTAGCAACGCCTTCTGACGGTAAATGGCGAGGTGCCGGCAAAAGATATGTAACTAAAACTAAAGAAGCAGAACTTTCGCCAAAAGAGGGAAGCCGGAGCGCTCCGGACCCGAAGAAAATGGACGCAATTGAGAATAATATTTCCAAAGTTGGGTTTAAAGTAGTTGTCAGAATAGTGGTTTCTGCCAAAACTGATGAAGAGGCCAAGGTTCATCTTGATAATATAAAGTCGACATTTTCGCAATTTACCGGTGAATATAATGGTTTTACCGGAGCGGGAATCAGGTTCAAAAAACAGTTTTTAGTTGATTTTGTTTACAGATATTTGCCGCTTTTTGGTAATTTTGGGGTTTTAAATACAGAAGAACTTGCTTCTGTTTTCCACTTTCCGAATAAGAGTGTAGAAACTCCGGGAATTTTTTGGGTCTATTCAAAGCGCGCTCCGGCACCGGCGCAGATTCCGTCAGTTGGTTTGCATCTTGGCAAAAGCGTCTACAGGGGAGCAACCAAAGAAGTTCATATCGGCGATGATGACAGGCGAAGACATGTTTATATTATCGGAAAAACCGGTACGGGTAAAACAGAGCTTTTGAAGTACATGGTGCTGCAGGATATTAAGGCCGGCCACGGTGTGGCTTTTATCGATCCTCACGGTGATGCGGCGGAAGATTTACTTTCATTAATTCCACCGGAGAGAGCAGAAGACGTGATTTACTTTAATCCGGCAGACACAGAGCGACCTCTGGGTATGAATATGTTGGAAGCGCAGACTGAGCAGGAAAAGCATTTTGTGGCAACTTACATTGTGGGTTTGATGTACAAGCTTTACGACCCGCACAAAACAGGAATTATTGGTCCGCGGTTTGAGCATGCTGTAAGAAACGCCATGCTGACTGTCATGAGTGAACCGGGAAATTCATTTGTGGAAGTGGTCCGGGTGCTAACAGACGCCAAATTTGTCCAGGAATTACTGCCCAAAGTTAGCGATCCAATTGTCAGGAGATACTGGACTGACCAGATTGCCCAGACTGCCGACTTTCATAAAAGTGAGGTTCTTGACTATATTGTCTCCAAGTTCGGCAGGTTTGTAACGAATAGAATGATGAGAAATATTATTGGACAAAGCAAAAGTGCATTTAATATTCGAGAGATTATGGACAACCAGAAAATTTTAATTGTAAATCTTTCTAAAGGACGAATTGGTGACGAAAATTCGGACTTTTTGGGTTTGATTCTAGTGCCGAAAATTTTGGTTTCGGCAATGAGCAGGCAGGATGTGCCGGAAGAGCAAAGGAAAGATTTTTATTTGTATGTTGACGAGTTCCAGAATTTTGCCACCGATACATTTGCAGATATTTTGGCAGAAGCTCGAAAATTCAGGCTTAATTTAATTGTTGCCAACCAGTTCGTGGGACAAGTAGAAGAAGATGTTAAAAACGCAATTTTTGGAAACGTTGGGACGATTATAAGTTTTAGAATTGGGGTAACTGATGCTAACTATTTGCAGCACGAATTTACTCCGATATTCAATGAATCGGACTTGATTAATATTGAAAGGTTCCAGGCATATACAAAAACAATTGTTCGCAACGAACCTGTTCCGCCGTTTTCTCTTGATACGACCCGCGACTTAACTAAGATGGACAAAGATCCGAGAATTGCCGAGATGATAAAACAACTTTCAAGATTACGCTACGGGCGGGATGTTAATGTAGTTGACGCCGAAATTATCCACAGGGCGCGGTTATAAATTTCACATTAGATTGTGATAAAATTTGCGAATCAGGATCCGTAGCTCAATGGTTAGAGCACCACTCTTATATCTTGCTCATGGGGCCCATAGCTCAATGGCAGAGCAGCACTCTTATAAGGTGCAGGTTCTTGGTTCGAGTCCAAGTGGGCCCACCAGAGCAAGATAATGAGCAAGATTATTCTTGCGAATATAAGGTGGGGGTTGATGGTTCGAGTCCATCCGGATCCACAGCTAAACTCCTAATGATATAATTTTCCCAACGTGAAATTTGGTTTATTGTATAAGCTTGGCAATCAGAAAGCACATAAGACTATCAACCGCGCTCAAAAATATCTTCTTTCAAAAGGCCATCAGGTTTTTGGTGAGGATAAGATAAAAAATGCGCAAACTATTTTAACCTTTGGCGGCGACGGAACCCTAATTCATAAGTCTTCCCAGTTTGCCTATCTTGGAGTGCCATTTGTGGGTATTAATACCGGCAATCTGGGCTTTTTGACGGCAGCCGAAGAAAAGGATTTAGAAAAGGTCGTGGAATATGCTGCAGGCGGAAAACTTTATTTGTCTGAAAGGATAACACTGAATGTCTCTACCGAGACCAACACGAAACAAGAAACAAGAAACAAGAAACATATAGCGGTCAATGAAGCTGTAGTCAAAGGGAGTTATAGGGTGGCTGAGCTTAAAATTCACATAAACAGCGAAGAATTTTTGAAGGTTTTGGGCGACGGTGTAATTGTGGCCACTCCAACCGGTTCAACTGCTTATTCACTTTCCTCTGGCGGTTCAATTGTTGATCCGGAAATTAATTCACTAATAGTAACTTTTATTAATCCAATAGGTTTGCCGATTCCCTCAGTTGTACTGTCACCAGATGATGAGATTGAAATAGAACTTGTTAGGGGTGATGATGTTTCTTTAATTATCGATGGTCAGGAACATGAGAAATTAATAGTTGGCCAAAAAGTTAAAATTAGTCGGGGAAAGCACAACGTCAAATTCGGATACCTTGATAAACATCAGTTTCTGAAATCCTTGAATGCGAAGTTTGGGCTTTCAAATAGGATAGTGGGATAGTGGGTAAATAATTGTTCTAATTTATCTAAGTACTCTAATTTCTAAATAATTTCTAAAATTCCAATGACCAAACTGTTTGGGAATTTATTAATTGGAAATTGATTAGGTCAATTAGAATAATTAGAACTTAGAAATTTGTTCTGTATAGTCTGTACCACTTCTTCTGGCTTTAAATTTGTTGTGTCTATAACCAGATCGAAAAATTTAGGGTCGAGGAAATTTTCGTCGACGTAGAGTTTGCGAAATTTTATATGTTCGGCTTTATCTCTTTTTCTCACATCTTGGGCAGTTTCCTTGTGAGTGTGGACTCTTGCAAGGGCTCTCTTAATCCTTATGTTTTCGTCAGAGATTAACAAAACTTTTAAAACATGAGGCATATCTCTGCAAAAATAACCAAGATATAGACTGTCGAATACGATTCCATCACTCCTTTCAACTATTTTTGCACTTTGGGCATCTGTTTTTTTGTCGATTTCGACCGGAATCTTTTCGATATCAGATATATGAATGTTGTGTTTTAGAAGATAGTTTCGAAAGTATTCACCGGCAGATTGAAATTTTAGATTAAGTTTTTCGCTCAACGCTTTGGCAGCAGTCGTGGTGCCGGAAGCTACTGGGCCGGAGATTATAATTGAGCGGTATTTACTCATAAATTTCTAATTTCTAATTACTAATTCCTGCCTGCCGGCAGGCAGGTCTAAATAAATCCCAATTTATTAAATTTCTAATTTAGATTGTGTCATTGGGGATTATTTAGGTCAATTAGGTAAATTAGAGCAATTAGGTCAATTGCTCAGTGCCTGCGTCGGCGTTTGACCTTCAGTTGCGCTAGGGATTTTTGAAGATTGGCGGCTGCTGTTGCGTATTCTTCTTCGCTGAGTAAATGTTTTTGCGCAAGAGCAACTTCTGCCTGTTTTTTGGCTTCTTCGATAGCTTTTTCCTGAATTTCCTCTTCCGGAGTTGCTAAATCCACCAACACCTTAATGCTATCTTTGCTAACCTGAGCGAAGCCAAAACCAGAAGCCATGAGATTTTCCTTGCTGTGTTTTTTATAGATCAGGTCGCCGGGTTCAATGGTGGTTACTAAGCCAATGTGTTGAGGGAGAACGGTGATTTGGCCTTGCGAGGTAGGTAAAGAGACCTGATCAACCTCGTCGTCAAATACTGTTTTTTCGGGGGTAATGATTTGTAGGTGGAGCATTAATCAAAAAATAAAATTAAGGAACTGGAAAACCCATCCTACAATATTTAATGGCCAATAGATGAGACGGCTCAAATAAAATGAAAAGGGTAAAGGAGTTGTCTCAGAAAATTTCGCCAATACGATAACTAATAAACCAATAATCAAGTAAGTTATGATGCTTGGCAATAGAGCAGATATTTTACCAGAAAATAGTCTTCTGGAGATTAGGCGACCTAAGAAATAACTTATAAAGATTCCAAACGTTAAGTAGATTATTGTTGTTATAATTTCCATCTATTTTTTTACTTGGCTGATATCGCCCTTCATATAGAATTCGGCTTCGTCGACTGAATCATAGTTGCCGGCGAGGATTTTTTCGAAAGAGTCGACGGTTTTGTCTATAGTAACATAAGCGCCTTTTTTACCGGTAAAAGTTTCTGCAACAAACATTGGTTGCGATAAGAATTTCTGGATTTTGCGGGCGCGAGTAACGGTGATTTTGTCTTCGTCCGAAAGTTCTTCAACCCCCAAAATGGCGATGATATCAGCAAGTTCGCGGTATCTTTGCAAAACTTTTTGGACGTTTCTGGCAACAGTGTAGTGTTTTTCGCCAACAATGGCAGGGTCAAGCGCTCTGGATGTGGACGACAGCGGATCAACAGCCGGATAGATCCCTTGTTCTGCAATTGAGCGCTCAAGTGAAATTGTCGAATCAAGATGGGCAAAAGTAGCGACAGGCGCCGGGTCTGTATAGTCGTCAGCAGGCACATAAATTGCCTGAAGCGAAGTGATGGAACCTTTTTTGGTCGAGGTAATTCTTTCCTGAAGTTCACCCATTTCAGAGGCGAGTGTTGGTTGGTAGCCGACAGCAGACGGAGTGCGACCAAGAAGCGCGGAAACTTCGCTGCCGGCTTGAGCAAACCTAAAGATGTTATCTATAAAAAGCAGAACATCCTGATTTTTTTCATCTCGAAAATACTCAGCGATGGAAAGAGCTGCTAAGGCAACTCTAAACCTTGCTCCCGGCGGTTCATTCATCTGGCCGAAGATCATGGCGAGTTTATCTAAAACGCCTGCCTCTTTCATTTCGCGGTAAAGGTCGTTGCCCTCGCGAGTTCTTTCACCTACGCCTGCAAAAACCGAATAGCCGCCGTGTTCTTTGGCTATGTTGTTAATCAGTTCCTGAATAATGACCGTTTTGCCAACTCCGGCTCCACCAAACACTCCAATTTTGCCGCCTTTAATAAATGGAGCAACAAGGTCGATAACCTTAATTCCTGTTTCCAAAACTTCCGGTTTCCTGTTCAACTAGCGTTGGTGACGGTCTGTGAATTGGATAATATTTTTTAGCATGAACTTGGCCTTTGCCGTCAATCGTTTGGCCAGTAACATTAAAGATTCTGCCAAGAGTTTCTATGCCGACAGGAACAGAAATCGGAGCGAGGGTGTTTGTGGCGGCGGTTCCTCGTTTGAGGCCATTGGTGGAAGAAAGAGCGATAGCTCTGACCAAGTTATCGCCTAAGTGTTGCTGGACTTCTAGAACGAGGCTATCAGGTTGTCGGGTTTTCAGGTTGTCGGGTGATTTGACCTCCAGGGCATCGTAAATGTTGGGCAGTTTGCCGTTTGCAAATTCAACATCGACAACCGGGCCGATGATTTGGGTAATAGTGCCAGACAGGTGATCAGGCTTTCGGGCTTTCGGGCTATCAGGTTTTTTACTTTTAGTTTTAGCCATTTTTTCTCCTATAACTGATAAGGCTGTTTATTTGCTTGCCTAGATCTTTATAGTCATTTCTCAATTCGAGAGACTCATTAGATAAATCAGGATAGACGTCTTTTATAATGAGTAGCTGAGTTTCACATTCCGCAGCTGATGCACGTGAATCGACAAAAAATTTAATTCTATCGGGAGTAGTATATCTTGATTCTCCCTCGGCGATTAAAGATTCAGTCGAGACCGCAGCTCGTCGCAATTGACTGGTTAATCCAAAAACTTCACTTTTCGGAAGTTTGGCTGTATGTTTGTAAACTTTTATTGTTAATTCGTGAGCTTTCATCCAGATTTTTAATTTTGTAAAGTCGCCCATGTTTTGTTTTCCTGATGACCTGACTACCTGAGAACCAGATTACCTCATCCAAATGCTTTCTGGGCCGTAATTATATCCAATAATTCTTTAGTAATTGCTTCCTGGCGAGCCTGATTGTAGGTTAGAGTTAAATCGTCGATCAGATCGCCTGCTGCATCTGTGGCGTTTTTCATAGCGACCATACGGGCGCTGTGTTCTGCCGCTTTGGCTTCCAGAAGAACCTGATAGATTTGAGTTTGGACATAGTGGGGAAGGATATTATTGAGAATCTTTCGGGCATTGGGCTCGAATAAGAGGTTGTCAGGCTGCCTGGTTGTCAGGTTATCAGGTCTAGACTGTCCTGATGGCCTGATTTCCCGATCACCTGATAACCCGTTTAATTCAATTGGTAGAATTTGAACCCACTTCGGGGATTGGTTTGTGGTTGATTCGAAGTGCGGGTATAGGATACTGACCTTGTTAGTTTGAGAGTTGATAAACATGCCAGTTGCCATTTTGGAAAGAGTTCTTGCAAGATCAAGCGGAGATTTTTCTTCAGACTCAAAACTGGCGATTATTTCCTCGCCCGATTTGGCAGCAAAATTAACAGCTTTTTTACCGACCGTAATGAATTGGGTTTTCGGGCTGTCAGGTATTCGGGCTGTCAGGTATTGATTTTTTATATTTCCCGATGACCCGGTTGCCTGATCGCCTGACTGCCTGTGAATCTCTCGAAATAGATTAATGTTGAGGCCACCGGCAAGGCCACGGTCCGAAGTAATTAAAATGATAAGTTGAGTTGGAGCTTGTTTTTTCTTAAGCAATGTGTGGCTAGTTTCGTCTGTTTTCTGTCGGACTTCCTCAATTATTTGATTAAGGGTAAGAGAGTAGGGTCTGCCGGAGAGAGCCGAAGCTTGAGCTTTTCGCATTTTTGCTGCTGCGACTAGTTCCATAGCATGAGTAACTTTTTTAGTATTCTGAATTGATTTGATACGTTTTTTAATCTCGCGAATTTGAGCCATTGTTCGGTTGTCAGGATATCAGGTAGTCGGGCTATCTGGATCGTTTCTTCCTGCCTCCTTTTTTCTTTGCCTGTCTCTTTGTGTTTTGTGATCTTATATCTTTTTTCTCCTGATCGCCTGATGACCTGATCACCTGATGACCTATTGAGAGCATTTTTTCCAGTTCTTTTTCGACGTCTGCGGTAATTTCTTTATTTTTATCCAAGTGGTCTTTGAGTTTTTTGTTGGTTGAAAGAAGGACGAGAATTTTTTCTTCAACTTTGGCAATGTCTTCAATGGGTACGCTGTCCAGAAAGCCGTTGTTGATTGCCCAAAGAATGACAACTTGAGCGCTAACGTCCATCGGTTTGTACTGAGGCTGCTTTAAAATTTCTACAATTCGCTTGCCGCGCTCAAGTCTTTTTTGGGTTGCTTCATCGAGATCAGAACCAAACTGGGCAAAGGTTGCTAGTTCCCTGTATTGGGCAAGATCGAGCCTAAGACTGCCGGCAACTTGTTTCATCATTTTAGTTTGGGCTGCACCGCCTACACGGGAAACAGAAAGACCGGGGTTAACAGCGGGTCTTACGCCAGCGTTGAAAAGTTCCGATTCCAAGTAAATTTGGCCGTCGGTTATGGAAATAACATTGGTTGGGATGTAAGCGGAAACATCACCGGCTTGTGTTTCTATAATGGGAAGAGCAGTCAAGGATCCGCCCCCATGTTTGTCGTCCATGCGCGCTGCCCGCTCAAGTAGCCTTG
>Ga0209210_1001495_pt1 | contig 19440 bp, 23 predicted proteins | sample RifGroA1_FD_183991 | JGI IMG/M metagenome (GOLD analysis project Ga0209210, IMG submission 183991) | Contaminated groundwater microbial communities from Rifle, Colorado, USA - Rifle Groundwater A1 (SPAdes) (version 2) | ecosystem: Environmental > Aquatic > Deep subsurface > Groundwater >...
AGAGGCTGAAACGTCCTTTGCAACCTTTGCCTCGTTTTTGATCTCAGGTGTAATCAAATCAACGATGTTTTCCAAAGAAGTATTGATAAGCTCCTGGATAAGAACGAAAAAAATGGTAACGGTAAGTATCAGCCACTCAAGGGCTGAAAAACCCAATAAAAATGCTGCTATACAGGCGGTTATCCCCAAAACCAGGTGGATCCTAAAGTTGGGCTCTTCGCTTAAGGCTTTTTTAAGTCCTTGAATCGCGTAGGAAAAACTTTTCGGGATGGAGTGGACCAAACTCATCCCCCTAGTATATCTGAGATATTGAGGCTTTGGCAAAGGAGTGCTAGCATTTAAGCTAATATGGGAAGACTTAAAGGAAAGGGATTATTTCTTCTTCTTATCCTTACCCTGGTGTTTCTTGCCGCAAGCGTAATTTTGGGAACAGCAAAAAAAACGGTTCGTACTTCCTTGGCCTGTACCACAGGAAGTTACTCGGGAGAATTTGAGACCCAGTATAAGGTTGCATACTTCGAAGGTACCAAAGTCGGAATACCCGGAAAGCTAAACGATAGGCCTCCTGTTTTAGGAGTGGCTGCAGACGGGGAGCGTTTCATAGAGGTTGACCTTTCGGAACAAAAACTTAAGGCTTGGGATGCAGGCAACCTGTTTTTGGAAACGCCCATATCATCCGGCCTGCCCTGGTGGCCAACCCCCCAAGGCGAATTTAGAGTCTGGGTAAAGCTTCGCTATACGCGCATGGAGGGAGGGGAGGGACGTTATTATTACAATTTGCCCAACGTTCCTTATGTTATGTATTTCCAAAACGACAAGGTTCCTGGCTGGCGCGGATACGGACTGCACGGAGCGTATTGGCATAATGCCTTCGGGACTCCGCGATCGCACGGCTGCGTAAACTTACCCATACCCGCAGCCGAAAAACTCTACTATTGGACAACCCCTACCCTGCCCGAGGGAAAATCGTCAGTTTTTTCTTCCGAGGAAAACTTGGGAACCCGCATAATTATCCATGAGTGAGGGCCTTATAACCTTCTTTGCCAGCTTTGCCATTTGGCTTATGTTTTTCGGCCTTCTAATTCTTTGGATAATAGACGGCAGGATAAAAAAGGAGGTGGCTCTTCACGCCATTGTCGCGGCAGTTTCAGCCTGGGTAGCTTCTGAGATGATCAAAAGTCTTTTTCCGACCCTTAGGCCCTTTGAAATTACAGGGCTTTCCCCCCTAACCTTAACGGTTCCTGCCGGAGCCGCATTTCCCTCGGGGCACACGGCCTCGGCTTTTGCGCTGGCCGCTTCCGTCTGGCAGCACGACAAAAAAATAGGATTAGCTTTTATCGTTGCAGCCGTCGGAGTTGCCTTGGGTAGGGTATTGGGAAACGTCCACTTTCCTTTGGACGTTGTCGGCGGGGCAGCCTTGGGCACTTTCGTTTCCGTGGTTTTCGGCAAACTCCACGTCTGGAAGCTAATTTCCAGGGGTTGACAATTAGCAATTAACTTGTTAGACTGCTAAATTACTTATATGAAACAGGAAGGGCAAACCATCAGAAGGGTCCCGGTTGTTGCCATACGCGGCTCGGTAGTTTTTCCCCATACGGACGCTCTTCTTTCTTTCGGAAGACCCAAGTCAATAACAGCCGTTAACTCTGCTTTTCAGGAAGACAGAGTCATTGCTATTTTTACCCAGAAGGACCCCAGAACAGCAGAGCCAGGGCAGGAGGACCTTTATAAAATAGGAACAATTGCCACAATTACCCAGATGATGACTACGGACGGTGAAATCCATGCATTGGTGCGGGGGCAAGAAAGAATAAGACTTGAGGAAATTATGGCCCATGAGCCTTATTTGGTAGGAAAAGTGGTTGAAATTCCCGAATCACTTGAGACTTCGGCAGAGGTAAAAGCCGTTGCCAACAGGCTTTCGGAATACTTCAGAAAAGCGGTAAATTTGGGTAAGCAGGGAGAAATAACTTCAGTCATGAAAATAATTTCCCAACAGACGGATGCCGTGGAGGTAGTTGACCAGATTGCTCCCCTTTTGGATATTAAAGTTTCTGAAAAGCAGGAACTTTTGGAATTAAACTCCATGCCTGCAAGGGCAAAAAAGGTACTGGAATATTTAGCCCACGAGGTAAACATTCTTGAGCTTGAAAGAACAATATCTTCAAAAACCCAAAAAAGATTCGAGGACCAAATGAAGAAGGCGATGTTAAGGGAAAAGAAAAGAACCATCGAGCAGGAATTGGGGGAGGTGGAGGAGGGGGAATTGGATGCGGGCGAGGCGCAGGAGTATAAAGCAAAGATAAAAAATGCGAAGATGCCCGAGGACGTTAAAAAAAGGGCAGAAAAAGAACTCAAAAGACTTATCATGATGTCTCCCCACAATCCTGAAGGGGCATACATAAGAAACTATTTGGACTGGCTCGTGGAAATGCCGTGGAGTACCCTTTCTCCCAATAACGTTTCCATTACCAAAGCGGCCAAAATCCTGGAAGAGGACCACTACGGAATTAAAAAGGCTAAAGAGCGAATCCTGGAATTTCTGGCTGTCATGAAGATTAAGAAAGAATATTTAAAAAAGAAGGAAACCAAAGGCAACGGCGAATCCCAGCCTACAATCCTAAGCTTTATCGGCCCTCCCGGAGTAGGAAAGACTTCAATTGGAAAGTCCATCGCCAGGGCATTGGGCAGAAAGTTTGTAAGGGTGTCTTTGGGAGGAATCAGAGACGAGGCGGAAATAAGGGGACATAGGCGAACTTATGTGGGGGCCTTACCGGGGCGCATTGTTCAGGGAATCAAAAATGCCGGAACCAGAAACCCAGTATTTATGCTTGATGAAATAGACAAGGTAGGAATCGACTTTAGGGGAGACCCTAGCTCGGCTCTACTCGAAGCATTGGACCCGGAACAAAACAGGGAATTTTCTGACCATTACCTGGAAGTTGCCTTTGACCTATCGGAAGTAATGTTTATTTGTACGGGAAATATACTCGAAACCATTCCTCCGGCACTTCGGGACAGGATGGAAGTACTAAGGTTTCCTGGTTACACCGAAGACGAAAAAGCCAATATAGCCCAAGACTTTCTTTGGCCAAAACAGCTTAGACTCCATGGACTCACGGATAGAAAACTTACCCTAACCAACGAGGCGATTAGGGAGGTAATAAACCGTTACACCAGAGAGGCAGGGGTAAGGGACGTTGAAAGAAATCTTGCAACAATTTGTAGAAAAGTCGCAAGGCTTGCCGCGGAGGGTAAAAAATACAATAAAAAATTGGGTATCGGAGACGTTCATAAATTCCTGGGACCCCAGAAATTCTCCTCTTTAATTGCAGAAAAGAAGGACGAGGTGGGGATGTCGACTGGTCTTGCCGTAACCGAAGCCGGTGGAGAAATTCTATTTATTGAAATTGCCTTAATGCCTGGAAAAGGAAAACTTACGTTAACGGGACAGCTCGGGGAAATTATGCAGGAGTCGGGAAAAGCAGCCTTTACCTGGGCAAAATCCCATTATCAAGACTTGGGTCTAAAGCGTGATTTTGCGGCAAACTTGGATGTTCACATACACGTTCCCCAAGGGGCGGTTCCCAAAGACGGGCCATCGGCGGGAATTGCAATGGCGACAGCGTTGGTTTCGGCACTAACGGGAATACCTGTGCAAAGAAATGTCGGGATGACTGGTGAAGTAACTCTTAGGGGACGAGTACTTGAAATCGGAGGCGTTAAAGAAAAAGTAATCGCAGGACACAGAGCGGGGCTAAAGACCATAATTTTGCCCAAGGATAATGAGAAAGACCTTGAAGATATTCCGGAGGCAGTCAAAAGGGATGTCAAATTCGTATTTGCAACGAGACTTCACGAAGTTTTGGGGGTTGCGATGAAATCTTGGCCACCGAAGAGTGTTAGTAAGCCTCAAAAAGCAGTTCCCTTTCCCACACTTTTAGCTGCGAATTAGTTTTTAATCCCTAATCAACAAATCCTAAGGTGGTGAAGCCATTTCATCCCCAGGGTGGAAGGTGGTAAAAGGTAGTAATTTGACAATTTCTCTTGCCGGCATTATAAGAAGCTATGTCGATTAAGCAGGGTCCACGCGTTTCTCTTGAAAGACATATTTGGCGGGGGAGCGGAATAGCACTTGTTATTGAGGGGGTTAGACTTCTTGCAAATATGCCAACGTCTTACCCGGAAGAGAAATTCGCAGAATATTTGGCGGTAGGGCTTGCAGTTCCGGTTTGGGCGATTTGGGGAATAGGACGTGGTTGGGCTGAAGAGGATTTAAGCAAAGTAATTCCTATCAAGCCTCGCGGATAATTTCCTTTCAGCCTCAAATCTGATAGAATTATGTGTTGTTCTCAGCTTGTTTAACAACCCCGATTTAATCGGGGATTGCACGAGGCCCCATCGTCTAGCGGTCTAGGACACTAGGTTCTCATCCTAGAAACCTGGGTTCGAGTCCCAGTGGGGTCACCTGAAGCTGGGATTTACTTGTGTTCCTCTTTTTGGGTACGGAGCTGGGCCCAAAAAAGGTTGAAGTCAAATTTGGGTATTGAGAAACGTTAATGCCCTTCCCTTAGAATTTTCTCAACAATAATTCTCAACTCGGGTAGATCTTTCTGCACAGTTTTCCAAACTTCTTCCGTATCTACCCAATCATAATCATGAACCAATACGTTTCTCATAGCCACAGCTTCTTTAGTAGGAAGTTCAGGATGCGAGCTGACAAAATTCTTATCTAGTTTTCCGATTGCTTCTCCAATTATTGCGATTTGACGAATAACCGCATCCTGTGTCTTTTTGTCCTTATCAAATTTATCAAAATCAAGATCAACAATATATTCTTCCAAAATTAATCTAATTGCACCGATGACATCTTCTAGGTATATTTTGTTACTTTTCTCCATACAGCGTAATTAGTTGCTTATCAATATAGGGCTTAAGTGATGGCCTTAATTTTTTTCTGGAAACCAAATCGACTTCCTTTTTGAACAAATCTTGAAGTTCAACTATAATTTTGCCTTTTTCAAGAAGTGATTTTGTATTTTTGAAATCAACCAACAAATCTACATCACTTTTTGGGTTTGGGTTGCCAGCCGCAAAAGAACCAAACAGTCCTAAAAAAGAGATGTCGTTAGAACGGCATATGTCTTCTAACTTATTTGAGTCAAACTGTACATTCATTGCTAAATTATAACATTCATAATGATTCAATTGGAGTAAAGATAGGGTTTGTGGATACTTCTTGTAATTCTCTCATCGCAGTCATAAACTGACGAATCTTTGAGTTCGGAAAAAAATAATCGTGGGTCACAGAAACTGCTTTTCACGCATGTATACTTTGATATCTTCTGATTTCTTGACAAAGCAGGGTCGGACGACTACAATTCTCGAGTATTAACTTATTTATGCGTGTTTACCCCTCACTTATTAGTCTTTCCGGGTCGCCCAAGAATGCCTGGTAAGGCCTGGGGAGAAGGTTATCTTTGATTGCTTCTTCCCCAAAATAAGGAGGGATATTTTTTTGAACCATGCCGGTAATTAATCAAATAAAACTTACTAAAGAAGGCTACGAGACTCTGAAAAAAGAGTTGGCGGCTTTAGTGGATGAAAAAAGGCCCAAGCTGGTCGAAAGGCTTTCTTTTGCAAGACAACAGGGAGACCTGACCGAAAATAGCGACTATACAAATGCCAAGGAAGAGCTGGAATTTCTTGACGGCAGAATCTCGGAGCTTGAAGGTGTTCTTAAAACCGCCTCAATTGTGGACGGTCGGTCCAACCACAAGGCAGACGGAGTTTCGGTCGGGACCAAGGTAACAGTCAAAGTAAACGGTGACAGACACATCTACGAAATTGTGGGCGAATGGGAGGCAGATCCTGTCAATAAGAAAATCTCCCACCAGTCTCCTTTGGGTCAGGCATTGGTCGGAAAAAAGGTTGGAGAAAAAGTAGACGTAGAGGCTCCTGCGGGGAAAGTTACTTACGAAATCCTCGCAATAGAATAACCCCTTTGATACAATAGCCTGAAAGATGTATTGGGCGGATAAGATTGCCAAACAAATCGTAAGTTCGGGCAAATATAAACCCTACTGGGTTGACGATATGAAGACCCCGTCGGGCTTTGCCCACGTAGGCTCCTTAAGAGGCCCCATTATTCATAGTCTTATCTATCGTGCCCTCAAAGACGCAGGGCAAAAGGCCACATTCACATTCGTTATCAACGACTTCGACCATGCGGATGAACTTCCTTTAGAATTTAAGGAGGATCTAAAAGAATATATGGGCTTCCCGCTTCGTAAAATTCCCTCCCCCATTAAAGGGCTTGATAGTCTGGGGGGACTGTTGGCAGACGATTTTTCCAAAGCCATGGCCGGGCTCGGGGTAGAGGCAAAGATACTGTCTTCGTGGGATATGTATCACGAGGGGAAATTCGATGGTGTTATTCGGGAAGCCTTGGAGGCAGGAGAGAAAATTCAGGATATTTATGAAAAGGTTTCGGGGAGCAAAAAGAAAGAAAAAGGCTGGCTTCCCTTTCAGGCAATATGCCAAAATTGCGGAAAAGTCGGAACAACCAGAGTCTATGAGTGGGACGGAAAAGTTGTTTCTTATAAGTGTGAGCCCAATATGGTCGTCTGGGCCAAAGGCTGTGGTCATGAAGGCAAAATTTCGCCGTTCGGTGGAAGCGGTAAGCTTCCCTGGAAGGTCGACTGGGCGGCACACTGGAAAGTAATAGGCGTAACTATAGAGGCAGCTGGTAAAGACCACGCCTCGGCCGGAGGGTCGTACGACATCGCTCTAACTCTTTGTGATCAAGTTTTCCATTATCCGAGGCCGTTTAAGCTTCCTTATGAATTTATCCTTATAGGCGGAAGAAAAATGTCTTCGTCAAAGGGGTTGGGTCTAAAGGCCCACGATTTAATCAATATCTTGCCGGCAGAGCTTGGGCGATTTCTTTTTGCAAGAAGCGATTACAGACAGCAAGCGAATTTCGACCCCGCGGCAACGATGGCAATACCGGACCTTTTTGACGAGTACGACAGGGCCTGGCAGGCGCATATTGACGGATCTGATGAGACCCTGGCAAGAACATTTGAACTGTCTCAAATTAAAAGTATCCCGGACAAAAAGCCCATATTTCTGCCAAGATTTAGAGACATTGCCAACTATCTGGAGCAGCCAAATGTGGACTTGGTTAAAAAATTCGAGGAGATAAAAGGAGGAAGGCTTACCCAGGAAGAGAAAAGTCTTCTTCAAGAGCGAAAAAAATACGTCAAAGTTTGGCTGGAACACTATGCGCCGGAAGAGGCTAAATATGAAATGCTTTCGGGAGTCCCCAAGGGATTGAAACTTGGAAAGAAAGAAAAAGAATTTTTGCTTAAACTTCTGGACCTTCTCGAAAGACAAAAAGACGCAGACGCCCTTCAGAAAGAAATTTATGATTTAACAAAAAAGATGGGGCTTGATACGAAAAAAGCCTTCGCGGCAATATACCAGGTACTGATAGGAAAAGACCACGGCCCGAAAGCCGCTTGGTTTTTGCTATCTTTACCAAAAGAAAAAGTTAGCAAAAGATTAAAGGAAGCTGCAAAATGACCAGAGACCAAGCGCATAAACTTCTTCTTGAACACATGAGTCAGCCCAACCTGATTCGACACTGTTATGCGGTTGAGGCTGTTATGAAAGCTTTGGCGGTAAGGCTTAATCACGACCTAAGCGAATCTGCTATGAAGGAGACCCAAGAAAAATGGGGGGTGGTGGGGTTACTCCACGACGGAGATTACGAAGAAACTAAGCTTACGCCCGAAAAACACACCCTTAAGATGGAAGAATGGCTTAAAAAAGAAGGCGTGAACGACAAAGAGATTTTAGATGCAATTCTTTCCCACAATTTTAGCCACACTGGACAGAATCCTCCCCAAAACAAACTCGAATGGGCACTTTACTGTTGTGATGAGCTTACGGGGTTTATAGTTGCAGTAACTTTAGTAAGACCGGATAAAAAACTTTCCTCGGTAACCGTTCAGTCGGTCCAGAAGAAATGGAGCGAGAAAGGCTTTGCCGCGGGAGTTAAAAGGGAGCAGATTGAAGAATGTGAAGGACGCTTAGGAATTCCCTTAAGTGAGTTTATTCAAATCGCCCTTTCTTCGATGCAGTCAATTTCTGACGCCTTGGGACTGTAATAAAAGTAGGTCTGTCACCTTCCAATAAATATCTAAGGGGCCTATAACCTCGAGATGTCATTCACTTGCAATTAATAATGGAATCCTATAGAATTCCTCGATGATTGAAAGCGGTTCTATTTCAATGAGTCCTTTTGATATGCAATTTTTTGCCGCAAGGCAGAAGGCCGCTATGGGTCTTAATTCCGAAATTACCCCCGAAGAATACCCCGACCTTAGTAAAAAACCTGAAATATTTAATACCTTAAGATTAACCGCAATCGGGGTACGAGTTAGTGAACTTGAGGGGATAAAAAGTCTAGTGCAGGCTAATCCACAGACGACTTTAAAGGTAAAAACAGAGATTTCAAGGCTATTAGGGGAAGCGTCTGGTATTGTGGATTCTTGGCTTCAAAATGAGGGGCAAGACGAAAGGGTGAGAGTTCCCTTTGTTTTTGGACGAAACGAAGCACAATCTTTCGAGGCTGCAATTAGTCTCGGGTTGGTAAATCTTATTGATGAAGTCAATTTTCCTTTTTTGGGAGCCATACACACAGACGACGTTCTTCGCTTTAAACTATTGGCCATAGAAAATGCACTTAGTCACTGGAAGAGCCTTGAGGGGATGTCCGAGCAGTCACCAGGTTTCGAGCAAAAATCAGAAACTACTGGTCTAAATAAATTCGCCAATAAAAAAAAGCAGGAACTTGAAAAACTTAAAGAGGAAATTGTTGCAAAAATTCCCGGAGAGTAAGAAGCATTTCCCCGTTTTCGAGAAAGCTCCTCTGTTATAATCGTCTTGATGATACGGCAGAAGCTTACGCAGGAACCTTTTTTAGAGGCACAATTAACTTCCTTCTACCCGTGGCTCTAATAACTCTTGCGAGTTTATTTGACAGATTCGATAATTGCCGAATTTGTAAAAAGTCCGGCAGTTCTCTTCAGCACATTCTTGGCGGAGGACTTACAACACATCCCAAGACCGCCTTAGTTTTCATTAACCCCACGCGCCAGAATGTAAGCTGTGATCCTAAATGGAACGGACCAAGATTTCCGTTTATAGGAGTAACTCGTTTTTGGAAAATACTTGCCGATTCCGGTTTAATTTCGAAAGATTTTGTTTTAAGCGGGTGGGACGAGGGAAAAGCAAGGGGGTTACTTTCGAAGCTAAGAAGAAAAAAGATATATATAACAAACCTTGTTAAGTGTACCCAGAACCACGGCAACTACCCCGAGAAAAAAGTATTTGATTATCATTTACCTTTATTTTTCAAAGAAATGGACATTATTAGGCCTAGGGCGATTATTGCTTTCGGCGCCCTAACAACAAAGTATCTAACGGGAAGAAATATCAAGATGGGAGAGTATTTTAAAAGGCCCGAACCCCTCAACTACCGGAATATGAAAGAAATTAGGGTATATCCTTGCTATTTCCCCGTAGGAAGAGGTAGTCCCAAGCTTGCAACGGAAGTTTTAAGGAAACTAAGTTTTCTGTTAGAATAGGCTTATGTTAGACATCCAATTTATCCGCGACAATACGGACAAAGTTAAAAAAGGATTAGCCCGAAGACTCTTTAAGGAAACAGCCTTAGTTGATGTAGCCATAAAGCTCGACCAAGAAAGAAGAAGCTTATTGGGGGAAATAGAAAGTTTGAGAGCTGATAGGAATAAGGCAGCGCAAGCCAAAGATATTGAAAAAGGTAAGGAAATTAAAGTTCAACTTTCCAAGTTAGAGCCTAAATTAAACGAGATCGAAAATAAACTTAAGGAAACCCTCTATTCCGTCCCCAATATTCCCGACGAAGAAGTCCCCGAAGGACCGGAGGAAAATAAAAAACTTATCAGAAAAGTGGGTGAGCCCAAAAAATTCGATTTTACTCCTAAAGACCACGTGGAGCTTGGGGTTAGTTTGGGAATTATTGATATTGAGAGGGCATCCAAAGTTTCAGGAAGTCGCTTCGCTTATTTAAAAGGCGACGGGGTACTTTTGGAATTAGCACTGGTTAATTTTGCGATTGAGAAATTAGTTAAAAAAGGCTTTACTCCTGTTTTCCCTCCAATGCTTATCAAAAAAGAAATAACAGAAGGACTAGGTTACTGGCATGGAGGCGGAAATGAAAATTATTACTTCGTAAAAGATTACGAGCAGAAGGAAGGGGGCAAAGAGGAAAGGGAGCTGGATCTTTATTTGGTGGGTACGGGGGAACACTCCGTTGTGCCCATTCATAGCGGAGAGGTTCTGGAGAATTTACCCCGTAAATATGTTGCGTTCTCGGGATGTTTCAGAAGAGAAGCAGGCTCGTACGGAAAAGATACTCGGGGAATCTTAAGGGTTCATCAGTTTGACAAAGTAGAGATGGTAGAGTTTGTAAAACCGGAAGATGACCAGAAAGAGAATGAGGCAATGCTTTCATATTCGGAGGAGCTCATGAAAGAGTTGGGACTTCCTTATCAGGTGGTTATTTTAGCTGCAGGGGATATAGGATTTCCAACAGCCAAGACTTTCGATATCGAAACGTGGCTGCCGGGACAGGGGAAATACAGGGAAACACATTCGATTTCAACGACCACAGATTATCAGGCAAGGCGGCTAAATATTAAATATAAAACTCCGGATGGAAATAAATATGTACATATTCTTAATGGGACTGCATTTGCAATAGGTCGCACAATCATTGCAATTCTGGAAAACTATCAGGAAGAAGACGGAAGTGTTGTCATTCCCGAAGTTCTTCGTAAGTGGGTTAATCAGGATAAAATAACTCTCCGAGCAAAATCTACCAATTTCTAAGTTTTTGCACGATTCGGAAAACTCCCGCTAAAACCAACATCATTAGAAGGGATATTAGGCCAAATTCCCAAATATTTTTTGATTTTAAGACTAAAAAGTACCAAAGCGATGAGTTAATCGCCAATCCAGCCGTAGACACGGCCATGTATTTGTAAAAGTTCATTTTGGTAAGCCCGAGGGCATAGGAGACCAATTCGTGGGGAATAGCTGCGACAAAGGCTCGAGTAACAAAAAGGCTGATATATCCGTACTTTGAGGCGAAGGTATTTAATTTTATCATGTGTTCGTCTCCCACAAAAAACTTTATATAGCGAAAGCCTAGAACTCTTGAAATCCAGAAATTCGTTATATAGGAAATCCATACGGCAATGCTCACAAAAAGAATCGATTTTGGTCCATAAATATAAAATCCAGCAATAACGACGGGAATACTACTTAAAGGGGCAAATATATAAGTAATTAAAGATAGGACTATCAGAGCAATGGGGGCAAGAACCCCCCAGTTCTTAATAAAATTCTGAACAGCCTCTGGAGGTAGTTTGCCACTTAATAAAAAAATTACTATGAAGATAATAAGGACTATTAAAAGATTTCTTTTCTTTAACTTCATAAGTTGAACCAGGGAAGGGATGTTAAACCTGGCAAAGGGTTACTTAGACTTTAACTCCCTTAATGCATCGGTTGCAATCCAGCGGGCACTTTTCGAGTCGATTTTATGAATTTGTGAAGCTAGCTTGATTGCGTCCTTTTTAAGCCCAGGCCTTCTCTTTCCAATATTCCTCAAGGCCCAGTTTACGGCTTTTCTGACAAAATTTCTCTCGTCGGTTGACTCTCTTACAATAAGCGGAAATAACCTCTTAAATGTGTTGTCAGCTGCCTTTTTGTCGTGCCACGCCATTTCTGCAATTAAAGCAAAAGCTGCCCTTTTTACAAATTCTTCCTTCCTTTTTGACCACTGCACAATTTTCTTATATGCAAAAGGAGTTTTTCCAAAAAGTTCGCATACCTGGTCGCAGGTGTCCCAAGAATCGAAGTCTGCCACCCATTCGTCCATTTGCGCCTCGGTTACCCTTTCGGGCTCGTCAATGTAGGATGCGAGAATTCTTGCCTCATGAATCCCCGATTTCCAAAGCCTGAGGGCTAGCTTATGGTCCTTTCCTATTTCTTTTGCCAAAGGCCGCAGTACGTAAATTGAAATTCCCAGAGTATTTTTTGGATTTATCCCGAACTTTGCCATTCCGGCTACGTTTTTGGGGTTGGCGTTTTTCTTTAGGAGTTTAAGAGCCTTTTCGTAAGTCACGGATTTAAGGGGTGGAGGAGGCCTGTCGGGCCTGGGATTTTCTGTAAATTTCGTATCCCTGGGCAGCGTGAGGACTTATACTTTTTAAGACTTCTGCAACTTTACCATGAAGCTCCTCCGTTGTTACAAATTCGGACTTAAGCCCGGTCAACCAAGTTTCTATTTGAGTTAAAGCCTGCTCAGCCTCATCGGGTTTGGCCTGGGCCCGCATCATACTTAAAAGAAGCTTGGTTCTGTCGTAATTCTCTAAAGCCCCGTCTTTCTTCTGAATTTTGGCCGTGACAAACATAAGTGGCCTTCTTAAGTTTAGTATACACCTAAAACTGGCAACATCCTGATATAATATGCCCGATGAAAGAGGGGCAGCCCAGAGGGTTTATAAAGCTATTGGTGGTTTCGTCGCTTGTTGCCTCCAGTGCAGCCTGTAGCCCAAGCGCTACCCGAGAGGCTTCCGCTACCGAGACGGCCACTCTTTCCAATACCCCTACCTCCACCGAAACTCCAAAGCCCACTTCCACCCCAACCCCATCGGTTACTGCCACTCCACGCCCCACTTCCACCCCAACACCCAACTGGGAAGCGACAAATGTAACTGGTCTGGAGAGAGTTGTAGAAGGCGAAAGCATTGAGCTTTTTAATGTGAATGTTGACAATGTAGTTATTGTAAACCCACCGGGTATTAAAGAATTGGTTTATGGAGTAATAAGAGGTGAGGATGGTTCTACAAGGTTTCTCATTGAGAATTTTGACTGCGAATTTAGAAGATTACGGGAAGAGGGTAGGCTGGGCGAGCTTAGGGAGAGACTTTTTACGAAAGCATGGGATATAGGGCAAACCAGCTTTACAAGGATAAGCGTTGAGAAAAATACCCAGATTGGAGAAGTAGCACTGTTTACCAGCCAGTCTTTTGAGTTTTCGGGAGAAAGTGAAGTTTGTCCGGAAGACCCGGTACTTCGGCCGGTGACCGAGGGGGCTAAAAGAATTCTTGATTATGCCAGAAATCTTGTTCTTGAATTAGTTGAAAAGCTGCAAGACTAACCCTTTTTAGGAGTAATATTTTTTATTTTTCAGTTTTTCCGGCAAGTTGCTTTCTTTTGAATACTTGTCATAACCCTGCCCATATCCAATATCTTTCATAAGCTTAGTCACGGGATTTCGGATTTTTAGAGGGACGGGCAGGTTCCCCAGGCGGTGAACATCCCCAACGGCTCTGAAGTAAGCCTCATAGGCCGAGCGGTCTTTTTTGGCCAAAGCTAAATAAACCGTTGCGTGGGCAAGGTTTATTGCGCACTCGGGATATCCAATAGTTTCGCAGGCTCTAAAAACTTCGTTGGCGATAACTATTGCCGTCGGCTGGGCCATGCCGACGTCTTCCGAGGCAAAGACAACCATGCGTCTTGCTATATATAAAGCGTCCTGCCCCGCCTCAACCATACGGGCAAGATAATAAAGGGCTGCGTCAACGTCGCTTGCGCGCATGGATTTTATGTAAGCAGAAATTACGTTGTAATAGTCTTCCCCCTTTTTGTCGAAAGTGTATTGCCTTTTTTGTAAAGCCTCCTCAACGCCCGCAAGGGAAATTTTTCTGCCGGAAGAAAGATTCGCGGCTATTTCCAAAACAGCCAAGGAAACTCTGGCGTCTCCATTAGAAGACTCGATAAGAAACCTGCGGGTTTTGTCTTCAAGCCCTACCTTAAGGTGCTTTTCGCCCCGTCTAACGATTGTGGAAAGCTCTTTAAGCGATAGTTGGTTAAGAATAATTACTCTTGTCCTTGAAAGAAGAGGCCCAATAACTTCAAAAGAGGGGTTTTCCGTGGTTGCTCCTATTAATGTTATATCTCCCCGTTCGACGAAGGGAAGAAGCTTTGCCTGTTGGGCCTTGTTAAACCTGTGGATTTCGTCGATAACTACAACCGGGGGAAAAAGGCTTCCCTTCTTCATTATTTTTTCAATGTCTTTTATGGATGCAGAAACCGCGGAAAATTCAAAGTATGGCCTCTTTAATTCGTTGGCAATAATTCTGGCCAATGTGGTCTTCCCCGAGCCGGGAGGCCCCCAAAAGATTAAAGAGGGGAAAAATCCCGTCTTTTTGGCACTTATAAGAAGTTTTCTAATAACCCCATTTGTACCCGCAAGGTGCCTCTGTCCCACAAATTCGGGTAGTTTTTTGGGTCTTAAAAGCTCGGGAAGTGGGGTTGTTTCCATTTTGGCCCATTATATACCGAATAAAAGCCGAAGTATACTAGGCGTGGGCAAGTTCAAATACTTTATTAACTAAAAGAGGGGTTTGGACTATGAGTTCGTTTATCCAGCCTTTAAGGTCGTCAAAAGAATGCTTTACCGAGGATTTTTCGGCAGACAAGATTACAGTACGGGGGTTGTTTACATTAAGAGCAAAGCTGGTTTGGGGAAAGCTACTGTCCCACCAACCAAGAAGCGCTTTTGCCTTTTCATCCCTTATTTTGTTAAGGTAAAGCGGATCTATTTGAGGGACAATCTCTACTATCTGTATTACCCCTTCCGAAGGATTATATAAAATTGCAATGGCGGAAGAAAATTCTTCATTTTCATACTCGAGAAGATACCTATGGGTATGGTCTTGCTCTTCGCGGTCTGGGTCTGTGTGTTCAATTGAGGTAATCCTTCGGTCAGCCAGAGTCTCCATAAAATGTCGGAAGGATTCCGGCGCTAATTCGTGAGACACTTTGATTAATTATGACTTATATTTGTAAATTTTCCAAACTATACTTAAAGCCCTATGGACTTTTCCCTTACGAATAAAATTTTGGAGGAGGTGGAATCTGGGATTAACGGCAAGATAAAGGTCGTCAAAAGCCTGGGATTGGGAACCTATATCCAGGTTGAAGGACTGACCCAGTCCGGCGGTGTAGTTTATGGACTTTGGAAAAGTACTTTAAGAAGAATCAAAAGTCAAAAACTGGGCGTTTTATACTGTTTGATTTTGGGCCTTGGAGGAGGAAGCGCCGCCACACTAGTCAAAAAATATTGGCCAAAGGCCGAAATCGTCGGGGTTGATATAGACCCTTATATTGTGGAGCTTGGAAGAAAGTACCTGGGCCTGACTGGCCTTGAGGTAGTAATCGGGGACGCCGCAGATTTTGTCAAAAAGTCAAAGAAAAAATACGATTTGGTACTTATTGACACCTATATCGGTTACGAATTTCCCAAAAGATTCGAGGAAGAGGGTTTTTTGAAAGACGTCAAAAAAAACCTCGAAAATTCCGGTATTGCGGTTTTTAACAGGCTTTATATGGCAGATAGAAGGGCAGGGGCGATAAGGTTCGGAGAAAGATTGGATAAAGTTTTTAAAAGGGTAGAGCGCATCTATCCCGAGGCGAATGTAATGTTTGAATGCTTCGAAACTCCCCTCTTGACAAAATAGATTAGTTAGTGTAAATTAGACATTAAGATAAGGAGTAAGACACAAAAACTCGTTATGAGTCCACAAAAATCAAATTTAAAATTTGCGGTTCTGGCAACCGATGTTGCCCTTTTCAGTTTGCAGGAAGGGAAACTAAAAGTTCTTCTTATTAAGGCCAAATCCAAAAAGTTCCTGGGTATGCCGACTCTACCCGGGGGCCTTGTCGGGCCGAAAGAAAAAATAGAAAAAGCCGCCGAAAGATTTATTAAAAGGTACACGGACCCAAAAGGAGTCTATTTCGAACAGCTTTATACTTTTGGAGATCCCCAAAGAGACCCCGGGGGCAGGGTCGTATCCGTTGCCTACCTTGGCCTTGTACCCAGCGCAAAAATTGCAGATATTTCTGCCGAAAGCTCCTGGGTTTCGGCACGTATGGTTCCTTCCTTGGCGTACGACCACAACGCCATTGTTGAAGCGGCCCTAGAAAGGTTAAGGGGTAAGCTAAGCTACACTAATATTATTCAGGCACTTTTTCCGGAGGAATTTAGCTTAACCGAGCTTCAGGAGGGATATGAAAATATCTTGGGAAGAAAGCTGGACAAAAGAAATTTCAGAAAAAGGATTTTGTCTTTGGGAATAGTCAAAAAGACCGAGAAGCAAAGAAAAGGGGAGCCGAATAGACCGGCAAGAATTTTCAGATTTGTAGATAATAAAATAAAGGTTATTGAAGTTTTGTAAGTTTGGCCGTTTTGGCCTTTTATTTTGACTATTACTTAGTGTAGAAAATACACAACCGATTCGCTCTTTAACAAACAAGGAGAGAAAAATGAATAGGGAGTTTAGGGTTCGGGAAGGATCTATTGTCGGAAGAAGCCATATTCTTTCCGGCAGAAACTGCCAGGACGCTTTGGCTTTGGGCCAATTTAACTTTCAGGAAGGAGAGTTTGTCATAGGCGTAATCTGCGACGGCTGTAGCGAAGGGGCGTCAAGCGAGATTGGGGCAAGGTTGGTCTCACAGTACATACTGGGACAGGCAACACAGCTTGTTAAGCTGGGCTTCGGGAAAAACCTTTTGCCAAGTCTTCTTTTTGCGAAGACCCTGGCATTCCTGAAGCAAATTGCCTCTCCTTTCAGCACTTCCCCAAAGGAAAGGCTGAAGTTTATTAAGGACCACCTTCTTTTCACCGTCCTGACGCTTGTCAAAACACCCAGGGACACTTTCGTTCTTGCTTACGGGGACGGATTGGTTGTTGTAAACGACGAGGTGGACTTTCGCTTTCAGGAAGATGCCCCTTTCTATATGGGCTATCACCTTATAGAAAGACACCTTATCGACCTTGCGGCAACTGCCCTTCCTTCAGGCTTTGACGTTTACTCGCTACCAACCGAAAGGCTTAAGCGTGTAGCAATTGCCTCAGACGCCTGGGAGAAAGAGCGGGAGCTGATTCCCGGAGTATGGGGGATTACACATCCCAACGGGCTTCAACGCAAGCTAAACGTCTGGTCGGGCCGCGAGCATAAGTTTACGGACGATGCTTCGATTATTGTTTTGGAGGAGGCAACAGATGGAATTTGAAATTGACGGAAAGAAGGTAAGACTGAACCAGGGAAGTGTAATTGGCTCGGGCGGCGAAGGCACGGTTTTTAAGCTAAACCTTTCCGGCCGAGAAGTTGCAGCCAAGATTTACGAACACCCGGATGAGGCAAAGGACCGTAAACTTCGGGCATTTCTGGCAAAAGGCTGGAGACTTCCCGCCGGGGTTGCCTCGCCCGAGAAGCTCATCTACGATCCTGCTGGAAGGGTGGTTGGTTTTACCATGCCGCTTCTTCCCAAAGGATTTGAGGAGGTTCGAAGTCTGGGAAATAGAAGATTTCGGCTAGCGGCGGCAGTTACCACCAAGACCGTTGCCGAGATTTTCCTGCAAGGGCTTTGGGAGCTTTCTCAAATCCATGAGCAAGGACTGGTCGTGGGGGATTTAAACGACCTTAATATTTTCTTTGCCGAAAGGAGGGTTTTCTGGATAGACGTTGACTCCTGGCAATTCGCAGGATTTGCCTGCCCCGTTGCCACGGAGCAGTATCTGGATCCTACCCTTTACGGGGTAGACCTTTCCAAAAGGGCAAGCTTTACCCAGGGTAGCGATTGGTACGCCTTCGCAGCCCTTCTTTTCAAAAGCCTGCTTCTAGTGCACCCTTACGGGGGAAACCACAGAAGTGCAAGGACCATAACTCAGCGGGCGCAAAGGAAAATGACCGTCTTTGACCCGGGGGTTGCATATCCGACGATTGCTCTGGCACCGGATATCCTAAATGACGAGTTGGCAGGCGTTTTTAACAAGTACTTCAAAGAAGGATGGAGGGGGGCTTTCCCACAAGCCGTTCTTCGGGCCTACTTCGAGTCGCTGATCGTTTGTGGTTCTTGTCAGACTTGGTATCCGGCCACTTCCAGCTCCTGCCCCGTTTGTAGCGCCAAGACTCTGGTTATTATAACCAAGCCTTCGGCCAACGGGAAGGGAGTGGGTGTTACGGAGATCGTGAGGTCCCAAGGCAAGGTTGTTTTGGCCCGCGCTTTCGGAAGTAAGGTGTATGTATTGGTATATGAGGCGGGCAAGGCAGTTTTGTACGTTTACCACGAAGCTTCCAAGGTCGAAAGGATGGAGCTATTTAGCCACGAGCCAGGGACCAGATACGAGCTTGGAGACGGGATTTTGGTGGTAAATCCTGCCGCAAGTTCCGAGATTTTTGCTCTAGATATTTCCGGCAGCTACCCAAAACCCATCACCAAAACCGTAACCGACGTCTTCTCCCCCAACCGCAAGGCGGTGTTTAAAGCCTCGGCGACTTCGGTCTTTCGAATAGCCGGTTCAACTCTTCTTTGCGGAGAGGTAAGGGACGGAAAGCTAATAGAGCGGCCCCTAAGAAGCGTTGTTGACGGGCAGACCTGGTTTACGGTTGACCCCGGAAGTTCCGAGCCTTTTGTCTTTGGCCTTTTCCAGGTTTTAAGACAACAGGCTTTCTGGATGATAAAGGACATGTCGACACTTGAGCCGAGGCTTCCCGAGCTGGAAAGCGGGGAGGCCCTGGTCGATATTGGGGTCAAGTTTAGTAGCCAAGGGGTATACGTACTTCGCCAGACGCAAAAGTCCGGGGTCGACTACCTACGAAAGGAGTTGGTAGACGGGCAGGGACGGGTAGTTTTTAGTCAAAAGCTTAAAAAGGAGGATGCAGCCTATCCCGAAGTCCACGGACAGGCATACGCTACCGGCGTTGTTCTTCACCCGAGCGACGACGGGGTTGTTCAGGAGGAGGTGGAAACCGGAAGGCTCAAAACCTTTGACAAGACCAAAGGGTTGGTTTCCCAAAACGACACCCTTCTTCGGGTGCCGGGAGGGCTTTTGGTCGTCAAGGACGACAGGGTCCTTTTTCTTACCGTAAACTAACCTAATAAGGAGAAGCAAAATGAACGCCTTGTTCCAAAAAAGCGATGTAGGCAGGCTCTTTCAAGCAAGAACGGCGGAGTTCACGGCGGCAGGAGTTGCGACAAACCTTCCTGCGGCCAGTCGGGACCTACGGCGCACCATCCTGGTCGTCGTCGACATGCAGGTGGACTTTGTCCACAAGGATGGCGCACTCGCCGTTCCCGGGGCAGAGGACGACGTTACCCGGCTTATCGAGTTTATTTACGGCAATGCCAAGGATATCACGGCCATTGCCGCAAGTCTCGACAGCCACGTTCCCATGCAAATCTTCTACCCGGGATGGTGGAAGGATCCAGGGGGCGGCGGCCATCCGCAACCCTTCACGGTGATTTCGG
>Ga0209210_1001496_pt1 | contig 19428 bp, 24 predicted proteins | sample RifGroA1_FD_183991 | JGI IMG/M metagenome (GOLD analysis project Ga0209210, IMG submission 183991) | Contaminated groundwater microbial communities from Rifle, Colorado, USA - Rifle Groundwater A1 (SPAdes) (version 2) | ecosystem: Environmental > Aquatic > Deep subsurface > Groundwater >...
TTGAGATGCCAGTTGATTTCATATAATTATCGCGGATTAGAAGCTGAATAACGGCAAGATGACTCCGGCGACCACCAGAGCGTTCATCAGATTATAGAGTCCGAAGAGAATGACAATGAGCCCCGCGGTCTTGAAGAAGATTCCTGCGTAGGATTTGTTGTGGATACTGAAGGAGCTGAAGCTCACCGCGGAGAGCACCGGCAGCGTACCGAGCGCAAAGAAGCCCATCGTAAGTGCGCCCTGCAGGAAGCTGCCCGTCCCGAGTGTGTAGATTTGCATCGACTGGGTAAACCCGCACGGAAGGAAGAAGGTCGCTACTCCTACGAGGAACGGTGTGAGTGTGTGATTGAGTTTTGACGCGCCGTAGGCGTGCCGCGCCAAAAATTTTGGCATTGCTGGCTGTAATCTTTTTGACCAATGGAAGATGCCGAGCAGATTGATGCCGAGTATCAGCATCACGGCCGCAATTATGATGCCGAGTACGAACGATGCGGTCGCATTGAGAGTGAAGGCGGAGCCCAGCGCTCCGATGACGCCGCCGAGCACAAAGAACGAGATGAGCCGACCGATATGGAAGAGTATTTGAGGCCGGACTTTGTCGCCCGTATGGGCGAAGGTAGCAGACATAGAGAGCACCAGCCCGCCAACCACCGCCATACAAGTGGAGAGCGACGCGACAATACCGATGATAAACGCGGTGCCGTAGGTAACAGAGCCTGATTGCACCAGGTTAACAATCCCCAGTTTTTGTAGAGCCACGAAGCCGGCGATAAACGCGAGTGCTATCGGTATCGCAACTCTAAAGTCGGCCCAATTGTTTATATGTTCCTGTTTTTCTACCGAGACGGTATATCCATGAGGACGCAGAATGTTCGTTAATTCGACGGCAACAACCTGCGGCGATTTTCCGGCGAGGTCACCCTCAACGGTTATCGTGTGCTCTTTGAGGTCGGAGCGTGCAGAGGTAATGTACGGCACTTCTGTCGCCTCCAATTCTGTCAGCAAGATGCAGGCACTGCAATGCATCCCCTTGATATGCAGGGTGAGTGTTTGGGTGTTCATATTTTTTTTGCTTTTATGCGCAGCGAGTTGCCGACCACCGAGACGCTGGAGAACGCCATCGCGAGCCCGGCGAAGGCGGGGTTAAGCATCCATCCGAGTACGGGATAGAAGAGCCCTCCCGCGAGCGGTATGCCGACGATGTTGTAGAAGAACGCCCAAAACAAGTTTTGCTTGATGCCGCGCATGGTGACCTTAGACAGAGCAATAGCTTTGACCAGCTTTGAGATGTCGCCGTGCAGCAGGGTGATGCCGGCCGTTTCTATGGCGACATCAGTGCCTGTCGCCATCGCGATGCCGACATCGGCGGCCGCAAGCGCGGGTGCGTCGTTGACGCCGTCGCCGGCCATGGCTACTACACTCCCCTGCGCCTGCAGTTTTTTGATTATGTTGAGTTTGTCTTCCGGCAGAACTTCGGCGACCACCTCGTCGATGCCTACCTGTTGTGCAATGTAGTTAGCGGTGTTTTTATCATCGCCGGTGAGCATCACCACTTTAATTCCTAACTCATGCAGGCGCGCAATTGACTCCTTTGCATTTTCTTTAAGCGCGTCGGCGACCATGACCGTCGCGAGCACCTTGCCTCCAGCGGCAAGAAACACCGGCGTATTGCCCGAGCGAGTTTCCTCCTCGAGCGAAGCGTCGCTCCCGACAAGCTTCCCGCTGCCGGCGGTATATTGCACGCCGCCTATAGTGCCGCCGATTCCCTTGCCCTTTATCGCCTCAAACCGCTCCACAGGGAGAAGTGCAATGTTTTTCCCTTTCGCATAGGAAACAACGGCATGCGCAATCGGGTGCTCAGATTTATGTTCGAGAGACGCCAGTATCGCGACAATATCGGCGTCGCTTTTGTCGGACAGATTTTTGAGCGACACCAGTTCCGGCCTTCCTTTCGTAATCGTTCCGGTCTTGTCCATCACGACCACGTTTACTTTGTGCAGTTTTTCAAGCGTCGCTGCGTCTTTTATCAGTATTCCCTCCTTGGCTCCCTTCCCCACGCCGACAATAATCGCTGTCGGGGTGGCGAGCCCTAGGGCGCACGGGCACGCAATAACCAGTATGCTGACGAACGACACTAGGCCAAGCGAGAGCGCCTGCGCAAACCCAAGGTATGGGGTGCCTATCAATAGCCACGCACCGAGAGCCACAAACGCAAGAACCAGCACCACAGGCACAAAAACGCTTGAGATTTTGTCGGCTAATGCCTGTATAGGCGCGCGGCTGCCCTGTGCCTCCTCAACCATTTTGATTATGCGTGCGAGCATGGTCTCTTGGCCGACTTTCGTCGCCCGGAAGGTAAACGAGCCGGTGGTATTGAGCGTTCCGCCCACTACTGTATCGCCGGCATTTTTTTGCACAGGCATCGGCTCGCCAGTAATCATCGCCTCGTCGATATAGGAGGAACCCTCGGTAACAACGCCGTCCACGGGTATCTTGCCGGCCGGCTTTACAACCAGCAGGTCTCCATGAACGATTTGATTTATCGGTATCTCAACCTCTTTTCCGTCTCTGATAACCAGAGCAACCTTAGCCTGCAGGTTTAAGAGTTTTTCTATCGCGTCGCCTGTTTTTAGTTTTGACCTGCTCTCGAGGTATTTGCCAAGCGTGATAAACGCGATGACAATAATGGTTACATCGAAGTACGTCTCGCTCACGTTGATGTATATTTTCAACTGCTCTGCAAACACAATTACAGCAACGCTGTAGAGATACGCGGCCGAAGTGCCGATGCCGATTAGCGTGTCCATGTTGGCCGCGCCATGACGCAGAAAGCGGTAGAAACCCATAAGATAGGGCTTGCCGACGACAAACAGCATGTAGGTCGCCATCACCAACAGAATGGTCTGCGGAACAACTTCCAAGACCATGGAGATTGCCGAAACTCCCGCAAGAGGCAACGCGACCATAAGCTGGCGGCGCATTGCGGCAAGCTCCTCCAATTTTTCTTTCTTCGACTGATTAAGCCCGAGGTGCGCCGCGTGCTCGCTTGCTGACATTCCCATCTGTTGTGCCGTCTGCTCTACTACTATCGAGTAGCCGAGCGGTTCTATCGATTTCGACAATTCCTGCGCGCTCACCTTTTCCGTATCGTGTGCGACTTTGGCAGTTTCGGTCGCGTAATTTACTTGAACCGACTGCACGCCCTCTTTTTTCTTGAATGTCTTTTCGATAATGCTCGCGCACGAAGCGCAATGCATTCCTTTGATTTTGTATGTTTGAGTATTGTTCATAGGAGAGCGGTTATATAAGCTCCCCTTTTTTCTCCAGCATCAGATGGTGGATGGTCGATATTGCTGTCCAGATGGCGATAAGCATGAGGACGGCGGCGCAGGCAAGCGCGTCTGCCTTTGTAATCCCGAATACCAGATTATCCGCCCCGCCCAACACAGAGCCGGCAAACGAGACAACTCCGGAAAGCCCGGCAACAACGCTTACTACATGCAGTATTTTTGATAGTTTCATATTTTTTTAATTAGTTTTTAACCTATAAACTTAAGTATAACCAATAAGATAATAGGAACCGAACAGCAGATGAGCATCATCCACATCATCCCCTTGTGATTGTCGTGATTATGCATGGTGATATTTTATGTCAGTAATTTTTTACACACTGCAGCCTCCGCTGGTAGGTGTCGGCGGAAACCAATAATCATTGACCGCGCGCGCAGTATCGTTCATGTCCTGCTCGCTCACGCCTTGCGAGGCCATCATCTCCAACAGCCCGAGCATTGCCATGCCATGATTGCAATCAGGAAAATGTGTAGAGTTGCCACAGCACGGGCGATAGATACCACGTGACACACGGTCTACGAGCGACTGCTGTTCGCCGGTAAGCGGTATCAGCATATGTTTCCCGTAGTGGTCCATAGCGCTTCCTTTTGCGAGCGTCCATCCGCCGGTGGAAGCAAAGTTGCCCGCCCCGCCGTACACAGGATTCATCATTTCTGTTTTATCCTCAAGAATCGGGTTCTTGTTCGCAAGCCCTACCGCCCACAGAAGATTAAGCAGATGACCTGCGTTCTCTTTTGTTATGACAATCTTTCCATCACGGTCTTGATGAAAAACCGCCATCTGCATAGGGTCTATAACTCCAGTCTCAATTAACTTCGCGCCTATATCTCCGAGCTCTGCCGGCAGTGTATCTCCGTAGGCTTGGGTCGGGCTCATGCCAATGACAACAACCATTACCGCTACAACCAATACTGTTATGTATTTCATATTATTCATCGCAGCAGTGTTGTAACTTTTTTAACGTCTCCCTAAAACCCACCGTCTGGAGGTCGTTGAGAACGACGCGGCGGCGTTCGCAGTTTTTGCAGTGCGGGATGTGCAGGATTCTCGCGACATGAGAAATCAGGTCCCCAAGTTTTAACTGTTTGATGTTCATATGATTGTAGTTAGATAGTAAGGATAAGCGCGCCTAGGATAATCATCGCGATGCCCGCGACCAAGCGCACGCGCGGCAGGTTGTCCCGCTTCCACTCCTGCATTTTGTCGACCGTCGTTTTGTCGGATGCTACAAAAAGCACCAACACAAGCGGAACGATAAGGATGAGGTTGTAGAGCAACAAGTACCAGAATCCAACAGCGTACGTAACCTGGTCGCGCAGAAGTCCGATAACCATAAGGTATGGTCCGCCCATGCAAGGGAACTGGCAGATACCGACAAGGAGCCCAAGCCCGAAGACCGCCGCAATGGACGTCTGCTCCAAGAGTTTTGCCATCGGTCCGTGAACGAATGACGGCAACTTGAGTTTGACCGGCATATTCGGGAAGAACCGGTTTAAGAGCGTGATGATGCCGAAGGTGATAAGCAGTGTCGCGCCGAGCTTGCCCATAAAGTGCGGCGTGTTGAAGATGTGCAATACCTGGAGAAGCCCGAGCCCTATGGCAAGGTACGCGGCAAAGATGCCGGCGACGTACACGCCGCCTATCTGCAATATCTTTTTGCGCGAGAGCTGGAGTCCAAACAGGAACGCGATTGTGATAAGCAGTATTGAGAACGAGCACGGATGCACGCTGTCGAGAAGCGAAGAGACAAGGACGAGCGGCAAGAGCCACGCTCCCCCGCCGCTCATGTTCCATATCAAGGTTGAGGTCATCGGGCTGAATTTCAGAATCAGTATTCCGAGGATGAACGCGCACACCGCGCCGCCGATAATAAGAATGCGTTTCATACTATGGGGTAACGACCGCCTTAATTTCAAGCTGGAGCGTATTGCCGGAAGAGTCGGTGAGTATAGCGAAGCGGTCGATACGCCCGACTCCTGCGGGGCCGTGCGCGTTTGGATTGTAGACAACGCGGATAATGCGGCTTTCGCCCACCTTGATTAGTTCGTTTGCCGGCGGTACGTACCCCATGCCCGGCATGCGGAAGGGCCCATTGATGCTACCGTCTGCCTTAACAATAAGCGCGCTCGTGCACATGCAAGACGTGACTAAGGTAGACACCATAATATCTTTGCCGGTCTGGTTGGTTACGGTAAAGTCATAGCTTACATCGCCGTTTCTCATTGAGATCGTGCCGAAGTCGTAGAGTGATTCCGTCGCGGTGAGCATGCTCCAGGAGTTCGATCCGTTGACATTCTGGACAGAGGCAGCCGTACCGCCACTATCGATATAGCCCAACGCAAAGATGCCCGCGAGAACAGCAACGGCGGCGAGTGTAGTGATAATTGTTTTTAGTTTCATGTTAGTTAATCGGGGTTAATTGAGAAGATAACGCAAAAACCCGCGAACAAGCGCGAGTTTGAGCACCCAAAAAGTAACAGCCTTTTAGGTGCCCCTAAATCTGCGAGGGGCTGTTTTCAAACAATGAAAGCCAGCGGGTTACTTTTTTTCTGTATGTCGTAGATGGTGGAGAGCGATAAAGGTAACCAACTGTACTGAGCTTTAATAACCGCGGACGGACCGAAAGAAAGAGAGCGACACAGAGGACGAGGAGAAGAAGAATATTTGTTGCTATCTGCTGTACGATAGTAGCAAATGTTTGCTGCCACTCCGACAGATGCTGGAGAGGGTTCATCGCGCACAAAACAGGAACACCCATATATGGGCAGTTAGATGCTATGCCGCCATCCATCATACCGGCGGTCAAAACACCGCCAACGCTCGCCACAAGAAAAAGGGCGAGGAAGATGCCGAAAACAGCTTTGTTGCCGGAGACCCTGTTCATGACTTGTATTGTACAACAGCGGCATCAACTTTGGCAAGCGCCGCCTTGACCGCCGGACGCTCCGCTATCGCGTTGAACCATTTTTTCAGATTGGGAAAGTCGTTCAAGTCGACGCCGTGCTTCTGGTAGTTGCGCACCCACGGCCACGTGGCGATGTCGGCGACAGAGTACTCCCCCGCCAGATACGCGGCCTCGCCGAGGCGCTTGTTCAAAATTCCGTAGATGCGCTTTGCCTCGTCGCCGAACTTCTTCAGCGGATAGGCAAGCTGCTCGGGCGCATCCATTTTAAAATGTTTGGCTTGGCCGAGCATCGGCCCAACGCTCGACATCTGGAACATAAGCCACTCGAGCGTTATATATTTTGTACGCGGCTCTGCCGGCAAAAACTTCCCCGTTTTTTCTGCCAAATACCAAAGTATTGCGCCGGACTCAAAAACAGTGATAGGTGAACCGCCGGGGCCATCGCTGTCGGTAAGCGTCGGAATTTTGCCGTCTGGATTAAGCTTGAGATACTCCGGCGCCTTCTGCTCCTTGGCGCCAAGATTGACCGGTATTATTTCGTAAGCGAGTCCGAGCTCCTCGAGCAGGATAGGAACCTTATAACCGTTCGGAGTTGTCCATGTGTAGAGGGCAATACTCATATAAACCATCTTATGCTATAGTATCCCCACAACAAAACCCTTGGATACTACTCGAGTCAATCATCAAATACGGGCAAAGGAGGTACGCGTACTGGGCCCTGAGGGGGAGAACTTTGGGGTTTTGCCCCTGTCCGACGCCATAGCCAAGGCACAGGAGTTCGGCCTCGACCTTATAGAGATAAGCCCGAACGCCGTCCCGCCGGTTGCAAAAGTAATGGAATATGGTAAATTCCAATACGAACAGCAGAAAAAACGCCGGGAAATGAAGGCCAAATCCCATACCACCGAGACGAAAAGCGTCCAGGTCAAGATAGGCACCGGCGACCACGACATGCAGCTGAAGGCCAAAAAGGCAGCCGCTTGGCTGCAGGAAGGCCATCGCGTCAAAGTGGACCTGTTTTTGTGGGGGCGGTACAAGTACATGGAGTTTGCCTTCCTTAAAGAAAGGTTGGAGAGGTTCCTAAAACTGATACCGGCGGATTACAAACTCGCCGACCCAATATCCAAAAGCCCGAAGGGGCTGGCGACCGTGCTGGAAAAAACTAGAACAACCGGAACAACTAAACAATAAATACGATGAAGACAAACAAATCATTTCAGAAGAGGCTTAAAGTTACCCGCACGGGGAAGATTATCGCGCGCAAGCCCGGCAAAAACCACTTTAACGCCAAGGAGGGGCGCTCCAAGCAGATGGCAAGCAACCGCACCGAGAGCCTCTCGCGCCGCACGATGACCCCCAAGGTCATGCAGCGCTACATCGGCAACCCTCTTAAAACTAGCAACTAGTGGCTAATAACTAACAACTAATTTATGGCACGCGTAAAGGGAGGTAAAACATCAAATAAGCGCCGCAAGAATATCTTGGCGATGACCAAGGGATACCGCTTTGGCCGCTCGACCAAAAAGCGCCAGGCGCGCGAGGCTATCTTCCACGCGGGCAAGTACGCGTTTGCCCACCGCCGCGACAAAAAGAACGACTACCGCCGCCTCTTTAACGTCCGCATCAACGCCGGCCTGCGCTTGATTGATGAAAAGCTCTCGTACTCCAAGTTTATCGGTACCGCCAACAAAAAAGGCGTAGCGCTCAACTCCAAAATGCTCGCAGTGCTCGCCGAAACCTATCCCGAAGTCTTCGCCCGGGTCGTCACCCAAGTCCGCTAACTTAACTAACAAACAAACCCAACCCTTGTCTTCTAAGACACATTTGAGAAAATTGTAGTTATGGCAAACTCTGATTTTTTACGAAAAAACAAAAACCAACATAGCATTAAAAATTCCATTTCAAAGAAGATGGACGGTGATATTGATGTCGCTGTGCAAAAACTTCTTGCTTATTTACGAAAAAAATATCCAGCTCTCATTTTTGAACACAAAAAGAAACTTTCTTTGACAGTAATTATTTCCGATTTAGCTAAGCAATATCCTCAATACGCGAAAAGTTTTTCTACTGTGATGAGTAAAAGTTTTATCAAACCGGATGGGGGCTTTCTCTATGCAACAGATAAAAAAGGAAATAAGAAACTTATTCTGGTTGCCGAAGTAAAAAGACAAGGAACAAATGACAAACGAGCAACGGAGGGATTGGCAAAACAGGCGAAGGGAAATGCTATTGAAAGGTTGGGAAAAAATCTAACAGGTGTTAGGGCAATCTTTAAGAAGGAAAGTATGATTCCTTTTGTCTGTTTTGGAAGTGGACACGATTTTCAAAAAGAATCTACAATTCTTGATCGCGTAGTGACAATGAATGACTTCTTCCCATTGAATAAGGTATTCATGGAGAAAGAACACTTGCCATTTGAACCAGTGTCGCTATTCTTTCGCTACAAGGACTGGAGTACCAAGGAAATGATAAAGATACTAATAGATGTCGCAGAAGAAGCAATAGAGTATCATTTCAACTAAGTACGGTCTTTTTCAAGAATCCAAAGCAATTCTTTTACTTTTATATCTCTGTCACAGAGATTTCTTGAGCCACGATAGGTATTATAGTCTTGTTCCATCAGTTCCCACTTTCCATAATGTGAAAGAATATTTTTAAAATTCTCAATGGGAATTAGACCCTCATTATTATAAGAAATTGCAATAAATCTTGCTCTCGTATTTGCTAGTAAATTATCCATAGCTTCTTCCGCGAGACTTTTCTTGTTGTAAGCAGACTTATTCCATTCTTTTGCGATACCACTCACACCGTTCTGTATTTCACGTTCCTTACCATCATTGATAATATTGAGCATAAAATAATTTGAGCCATACGGATGTTGATTGTAAGGTGGATCATAGTAAACCAAGTCAAAAACTGGCAGACTGTCGTCTTTTACTAATTCATTGATGTCTTGTTTGTGAACGAAAACAGGACACTCAAAATCTGAAAAAATTGGAGTATCAAGAGATATTTCTTGCATAATGCGAGTAAGTGCATTCTCGCCTTGTCCGCCAAAATGACCAATGCCATTTCGTTTATGAAAACCCTTGAACACCCCAGATGTATTGTTGTGGACTGAAGCCTTTACAAGTAGTGCTGCAAGACAAAAATGTCTGTAAGGTTCGGGTATCTCATCAATCAACTTACGAACATTATCAATAATTCGTGCGTTGATGTTAGTGTAAAAAACTCTTTCGCCATCCTGCACATTCTTGTCATTTTTTGGTGCATAGTTTTTTTCTATGAATCCAAGTTTATTTGATTTTATTTTTAGTTTATTTTTATTGAGCCAATCAATGTGTTTTTCTAATTCCTCAATTTTTATTTCTGATTTATTGGCGAGATAGGCACGATTGACCGTTTCGGAATAATCCTCAAGGTCATTTACGTGGATTTCGCTCGCGAATGCTTTTAATAAGCGAGCTGTTGCACCACTTCCAACAAATCCATCAAATACAACCAGCTTATTTTTTCCTATCTGGTCACGGATTTTGGAAAAACCTTTATACAAAAAAGGGAGGAGGCGGCGCTTGTTTCCAATATAGGTAATGAGGTGGGAGCCAAAAAAAGGATTCTTTAAGTCCAAAGTTTCAACTGGATCACTTGAAAATAAATTTACCCTAGTTTGTGGTAATAGTAGTGCCATAATTCTAATAATTATAGCATGTAGAGGGTTTAATTAGAGTGCACCCACGAAGGCGATTGCTTTCCACGCGGAGGCGGGATACCGAGGTCTTTGCAGATTTTGCAGGCTATCTTAGTAAGAAACACCGAACTTTTCTCTGGTCACGTTCTTCCTACCACGGGTCTCTTTGCGCGCATCATCACGCAAGACTTCTAACATCAACTTCAAGGCATCTTTAAGGTTTTCTTGCGTCTCGCGCTTGGTTTTGCCCTGAGTCAAAACCCCCGGGATTTCCTCAATCCAAGCAGCGTATCCCCCCGTACTTTTTTATATACAGCTGTATACATGCCATTTAGTGTAACACAACCGACTTTTTGCCTACAGCGCCGGGGCGGAGGTGTCGAAGCGGAAGGAGGCTCTATTTATTTTGTCTTTGTTGACCAGCTCGATGACGCGCTCCACCAGCGCCTTTGGGTCGGTGTCAAAAACAATGAGGTCGTTCGGGCGGTGGCCGTTCTTCAGTATCATTTTTATTTCCTCGTCGGTCTCCCAGTCAGCCTCTAAAATTCCTATCGGTTTTTTGTCCTCAAACGCGATGGTGAACTCGTGTATGGTGCCGATGCGCCCGCAACCGAAGAGCACCGCGTCCGCGCTGCGCGTGAGCATCAGGTCGCGGCCCGGATAGCCGAAGCCGGTGTAGACGATAAGGTCAAGATACTCGACGGGGAGGTTAAACTTTTCTATATGCTCTTTCTCGGAGCCGGCAGGCGAGAACCCTATGGTATATCCGCCGGCCTCTTTGGCGCCCATAACCGCCCACAGCGGGAAGCCGGTCGTAGCACCGTTTATGGTTATTGCATTGTGTTTGGCAACCTGCCGCCCGAGCTCTATCCCCTTTTCGTACGCGTCAATGCCGCAGTGGCCCGTCTCGGCCGCGCCGGAGATGCATATCTTAATTTGCAAATGCGTGTGCTTCGGATCCATTATTACAATGTTAGCACGGCCTTGTCGCCGATATCCGGCGCCGTGGCTTTGACGCCTAAATAGTCGCGGATTCTCTGCGTAAGAAACAAAGCCGCGGCCGGTTCGGCGTGCACGACAAACACCGCATCGGCGTCCTGCGCGGCCTTGTTGGCGAACTCCAGCAGTGACTCCCCGTCGCGATGCGCCGAGTAGCCGTAGAGCGTCTCAACTTTGGCGCGCACGGGGATTTTTTCCTTATGATACTCGATATGCTTTGCCCCCTCTATCAAACGGCGGCCCATGGTGCCCGCCGCCTGATACCCGACGATAAGCAAAGTCGAGTTTATGTCCGGCAAATATTCGCGCTCGTGCGCGAGCACACGGCCGCCGCCGCTCATGCCGGAACCGGCAAGGATTATTTTAGGACCGCCGGTCTCTTTTATCTTGCGCGACGCTTCCATGCTTTCGACAAAATGCATTTCCGGGAAGGCAAATATGTCTTCGCCGCCCTCGATCCTCTTTTGCATAGCGGCGGAAAAGTATTCCGGATGCGCGACAAACGCGGCGGTTATTTTTTGCGCGAGTGGCGAGTCGATAAACACCGGCATAGACGGCACCCTCTTCTCAATCATGAGCGTCCGTATTTCGTACATCAAATCCTGCGTGCGTTCGGTCGAAAAGGCGGGTATCAGCAGAGTGCCGCCGCGCTTGGCGGAGTCCTCGATAATATCCTCGAGCCGCTCGCGGCGATCTTTGTCCTCCGGCCTTGTCCTGTCGCCGTAGGTTCCTTCCATCACCAAGTAGGTGGCGCCTACCACCTCCTGCGTCGGCGGCAAGAGCGGAGAGTTGCCGCCGCCGAGGTCGCCGGTAAAGATAATATTCCTGCCGTCGCGCGTTAACCGTGCCATCGCCGAGCCTAAAATATGTCCGGCGTCCAAGAGCTCGAGTGTTATGCCGTCCGGAAGATCCGTTTTTTCGCCGTATCCGATACCGGTCCACAGCGCCATAGACGCGCTGATGTCGTGCGCGTTAAATAACTCCTCGCGGCCGCGGCGCTCCGCAAAGCCGCCCAATATTTCCATCGCATCGAGCAGGAGCGGCCCGGCGAGCGCCATCGTCGCCTTGGTCGAAATAATTTTCCCCTTAAATCCTTGCTTGACCAAACGCGGAATGCGCCCGATGTGGTCGAGGTGCGCGTGCGTGACAACAAGGTGCGATACGTCGGCGGGGTTATACGCAAACGGCTCCCAATTTTTTTCCTCCCCCATCCCCTGCATCAGGCCGCAGTCAATCAAAAGTTTTCCGCCGCCCGTATCGAGCAAAAAGTTTGAGCCGGTGACCATCCCCGCCGCGCCGTGGAAATATAAAGTTGATTGCATGAGTTGTTATTATACAGCTCTTCGACTTCACTCAGAGCAAAAAATCGCCCGTGGGCGATTTTTTGCAGGATTCCGAAGGCTTATCCTAGTTTTCACTAGGTGGGTGCCCTATGGATGACCGTTAAGTCACTCACCTCGAGCTCCCTGTGTGTAGTTAAGGATTTTGCCTTCGGACTCCTAACCCCAGTATATCAAATGACACCTTCGCGCAATACGATACGGGGATAGCGTCGATAATTACTACTCGTCAACACCGAAGCGCTTGTATTTGTAGAGTGGCGCGTTCTTGCCGAACCAGTGATGGATTTCATGCTTTGCTTCCTCGGGAGTCTCGGATGCATGGACAAGGTTATAGACCGAGCGGCGCTCCACGTTGGCATTAAGCGGAGAGTCGTTGGAGAAATCCCCGCGGATAGTGCCCATCTCGGCGAGGTACGGCATGGTGGGGCCGACAATCTTGCGCACCATGTCCACCGCGTGCACGCCCTGCAATACCATCTTGACCATCGGAGCGGAGACCATAAAGTCGATGAGCCAGCGGCGCACCTCCTTTCCTATTTTGAGCGTATCGGTCGTGCCGAAATCTTTTTTTATATCGTAGCCGTACTTGTCGTAGGTGGAGGTGGTTTTGTCGCCGATGCGGCGCAGCCACGTTTCGTCGGTCGGATAATGCTTGTCCATTTCGGACTTAGACGGCTGAAACATCTCAAGCGCGATAACCTTTAGGTCGCGCTGTTCAAAACGCTTGATAATGGCGCCGACAAGGCCCTTGCGGACGCCGTCCGGTTTTATAAGCACAAATGTCTTTTCCTCTTTCGGATGCATCATAATTATTTATTTTTAACGAGATACCATCCGGTAATGCCTGCACCAAGCACAGTCAATATTGCAAGAGAGAAGTTGAATGTTATATACCATCCGGGCAAGTCTGCAGGATACAACGGCGGCAAAGTGATGCCTGCCAAAGCGTAAGCAACTCCTAGAATGAAGCTGACAACCAAAGGCAGCACAACCATGAATACGCCGAGATAAAAACCATGCCGAACCGAAGGTGTAATTTTTGCAAAATAAACCCAGGCAAAAAAGGCGCTAATTACGAGAGTTAAAAGAATGTCTTTAGCCAGAAATACCGGCACAGACACGGTCCACAGCGGAAGGGTCAGCATCCAAATAATTTCGCTCGCCACCCCGGCTCCGGCGGTCACCCCGGCCGCGCGCCAAAAATCCATTTTCATAGTGGCACCACTATACGATTATTTTAATTTTTACACAAGCAGCTGTATGCACTAAAATGGAGGGGCAATAAAAAATGCCCGGCATAATACCGGGCAGAAAACTATTCGACGGTTACCGACTTTGCCAGATTGCGCGGTTGGTCAACATCGACCCCTCGCGCAACGCCCAAGTGATAGGCCAAAAGTTGAACCAGCGGTGCAAGCACTATAGGCACAAGTTCGTCGGGCAGATCCTGCGGCGGCTCAAGTAGGATTACACGTCCGCCGCGCGCTTTGACCTCCTCCAAGTTGGAGAGCATTTTGTCGCGTAACGCACCTGAAGGCATAACCGCCACGACCGGCACGCCCGGCTCCACCAGCGCAAGCGTGCCATGCTTGAGCTCGGAAGCGGAAAGTCCGTGAGCATCGATGTAAGCAACCTCGCGGATTTTCAGAGCGGCTTCCAACGCCAGCGGGAGCCCGTAGCCGCGGCCGATGACAATCATCCGTTTAGCATCCTTGCATTGGTATGCTATGCGTTTGATTTCGTCCTCTTTCCGCAGCGTGTCCGCCATCAAAGCCGGCAACAACAAGAGTCGCCCGACAAGCTCCTCCGACACCGGACATTTCTTAAGTTCGGCAAGATGCACTGCAAGGAGCATCAGCGCCGCAGCTTGCGCAGTAAATGCCTTGGTTGACGCGACCGCCACCTCGGGGCCGGCATGCAGGTAGATGCCGGCGCGCACGCGTTTGCTCAGTGCCGAGCCTACGCGATTGGTGACCCCGAGACAAAGCGCGTGGCGTTCTTTGGCGAGCGTCATAGCGCGCAACGTGTCGGCGGTCTCTCCCGACTGGGAGATACCGATGACCACATCGCCCGAGGTAATAGCAGGGTCGCGATAGTAAAACTCCGCGGCCTGCTCCGCCTCGCACACTACTCCAGAGAGTCGCTCGGTAAAGGCTTTCCCCGCCATCGCGGCAAAGAGAGACGTTCCGCATCCGACAAGCGTGATACGGCGTGCATCCCGAAGCCGACCCTCGATGTCGGGAGTAAATCCGCCGAAAGTAACCGGATTCCCCTCCCGTAAGCGACCCGCAAGCACATTACGCATGGCTTGCGGCTGCTCGAGAATCTCCTTGTACATGTAGTGCGCGTGACCGCCCTTGTTTACCTCGTCAACCACGCTCGGCTTTTCAAGCCTAGTCTTTACCTCACTGAGAGGGATCCCGCGGAACGTGTAGGACCCGTTGCGTTTAAGCACGACAACTTCCCCGTCTTTGAGGTGTGCAACGGCGCCAACTTTGCCGCCGAACGCAAGTTCGTCCGAAGCGAGATAGAGTTCCTTCTCGCCGATGCCTACCACCAGCGGAGAACTGTTGCACGCGGCGACAATTTCATCTGGATAATCGGCCGAAACTACCGCAATAGCGTAGGCGCCTTCGACCAACGAAAGCGCACGAATAACCGCTTGCTCTAGGTCTCCACCGCCCGCCTTCAGCTCACGCTCAATAAGGTGCGGGAGAACCTCGGTGTCGGTTTCGCTTCTAAACACAAAACCTTGCGTCGTAAGTTCGCGCCGCAGATGTTCGTGGTTTTCAATAATGCCGTTGTGTACGACCGCAACGCGTCCGCTTGCCGAGTAATGCGGATGGGCGTTTTCAGACGTCGGGGCTCCGTGCGTTGCCCAGCGCGTATGACCGATGCCGAGCGAGCCGGGCAACCTAGTGCCTGACTCATCCAGTCCCTCCACCTTCCCTACCACCCTACAGGTCGTAAGCTCATGCAAAGTAAGAGGCTCGTCGGATACGGTAGCAATTCCCGCACTGTCGTAGCCGCGGTACTCAAGACGCTTGAGCCCTTCGATAAGAAGCGGCGCCGCTTTTTGTTCGCCGATGTAACCGATGATTCCACACATAGTATTCCTCCTTGTTGATAAGGTGTCCTTGCATACTTACAACAGCGGTAATACCCAATAGTTACATAAAAACAAAATATTCAAATTTTTTGCCGACCGTCATTTTTATTGAACACGCTTTTATCTATCTTGTGCGATAGCGTGAATTATAAACACTATGCGGTTAGGATTTCGGTGCCGGTTTCGGTCACCAAAACGGTATCCTCAAAATGCGCGGCGCGTTTGCCGTCTTTCATCCGGTAGGTCCACTCGTCTTCGTCCAAGATAATCGCGCCCTTGCCCTCGGCGAGCATCGGCTCGATGGCGAGTACGTAACCCACCACTATTTCCTCACCGGTTCCCTCGCGGCCCTCGTTGGCTATAAAAGGCTTCTCATGCACCGCTCCGCCGACCGCGTGGCCGCCGAGGTCCTCCACGATTGCAAGCTTGCGGTTGGCCGCGACGCGCATGACCGCGGCGCCGATGTCGCCGATATGCTTGCCGGGCCGCACGACAGAAATCGCCGCCGCAAGAGCCTCGCGCGTCGCGCTGATGAGCTTATTGGCTTGCGTATCGCCCGCGCCGCCCACCACGAGCGTGCGCGCCGCGTCTAAAAAGTAGCCCTGATAACTAAGGCCCGTGTCGATGGATACTATATCGCCCCGGTTGAGTATCCGCTTTTCGTCCGGGATGCCGTGCACCACCTCGTCGTTTATCGAAATACACAGAGTCGCGGGATACGGGTATGCCGCCCCATCCGGCTGATAGTTAAGGAACGCGGGCACCGCTCCGCGCGCACGTATAGCGTGCTCGCACGCCAGGTCGAGCTCCGCCGTATTGACGCCCTCTTTTACCAACACCGAGAGGTCGCGCAGGACGCCGGCAAGAATTTTTCCGCCCGCGCGCAGCGCTTTTATTTGTTCCGCAGTGGTGGCTATCACAAAATATTGAGCACTTTCAGTATGTCCGCGTGTACCGCCTCTATAGGCTGTTCGCCGTTGACCTCGACCACCATGCCGCGCGACTTGAGGAACTCGACCGCGTGCGCCGTGTGGTCGTCGTACTCCTTGACGCGATGCTCGACAGTATCGCTTGCGTCATCGGAGCGGCCCTCTGCGCCCTTGCGCAGCGCAAGGCGCTTCTCGACCTCGGCGTCGGAGATGTTTATATATACCGCCGCGTACGGCCGCACGAGCCAAGCGGCAGTTTCGTCAAAAGACTCCGCCTCCTCCAGTCGCCGGCACGCGCCCTCGAACACTATTTTGTCCGCGTGCGAAAGTCCGAGCAGCGCTTCTATAAAAAGATGTGACGAGAGCCACGCCGGCAGGAGGCCGCCGGCATTCATCGTCTCTTTTATTTTATTGTTTACAAAACCCTGCCCTTTTGCCATCTCGCGCAGGCGGTTGCCGGAGGAATACACCTCGGCTCCTATCTTTTCGGCCAGCAGGCGGGCCTGCGTGCCCTTCCCCGAGCCCGGGCGCCCCATCATCAAAAAAGTGTTTATAGAATCCATAATTATTTTCTTGGTTTCAATTCAATCTCTTCTTTAAGTAAATCAAACTTAACAACAAATTTATCAAAAAATCCCTTTTGTCCGACAAGGCCGTACGGTATGACAGCTCCAGCGACCCGACCTATAGTGCACCGACGTACGTAAAAATCTTCTCCGGCATACGAGTCATGATTGGATCTTTATGACCTTTTTTCTTTGCATGTTCAAGAGCCTCTTGTAGGGTCTTTCCTGCTCCAAGCACTGTCTGCTCATCATCGGCAAGCGCCACCCATTGACCCTTATATTTTTTTTGTATGTTGGTCCAATCTATTGCCACCATATGCTCCAGTATAGCAAACCGCACCCAGAGCTACAAACCTAGAGTGGAGCGAGAATTTAGTACTCGCGGATAGAGATCTGCGCGTCGATGCGGCGGGTGAGGTCGAGGATGACCTGCACGACAATGAGGAGCGCCGTACCGCCAAGCGCGAGGCTGGCGATGCCGGTCAGCGACTGCACGACGATAGGCAAGACGGCGATAACGCCGAGGAAGAACGCGCCGACAAAGGTGATGCGCGTAATGACGTTGCCGAGGTACTGCTCTGTCGAGGCGCCAGGCCGCACGCCGGGGACAAACGCGCCGTTTTTCTGCAGGTTCTCCGCTATCTGCTTAGGGTCAAAGGTGACCGCCGTGTAAAAGTAGGTAAACAGAAACACCAATATAAAGTAGAGCGTCCCGTAGATAGACAGGTTTTGCAAGACACTCAGCATCCAGTTTGAGATAGTGGCGAGGAGTGAAATCGAGCTGGTTTGGAAGAAGCTCGCGAACATCTGCGGTATGAGCAAAAAGGAAAGCGCGAAGATAATCGGGATAACGCCCGCCTGATTGAGGCGCAACGGCAAGTAGGTCGAGGAGCCGCCGAAGAACTTCATCCCGCGGACGCGCTTGGCGTAGGTAACCGGCACCGGCCGCTCGGCCTCGGTCACCACAACCACCGCCGCGATAACCACCAAGGATGCCACGATAAACGAGAGATACAGCGGTATCTGCGACGAGTCAAAAGTAAAGAGGGTCTGGCTGATGGTCTGCGGCAGGCTTGCGACAATGCCGGCGAAAATCAGCAGCGACACGCCGTTGCCGAGCCCGTACTCCGAAATAAGCTCCCCTATCCACATCAACAAAAACGAGCCCGCGACGATGGTTATCAGGTTGATGATAAACGGAAAGAGCCCGAGCGACGGCAAAATGCCTTGGCGCTCCAATATGACAAGGAAGGAAATGCCCTGCACCAGCGCGATGGGAAGTGTGAGAAAACGCGAGTACATGCTGAACTTGGCGCGACCCGCCTCGCCCTCCTCCTGATACAGCTGTTTGAGCGACGGCACCATCAGTGTAAGGAGCTGCATAATGATACTCGCGGTGATGTACGGGCCCACGCCGAGCATCACGAGCGACAGGTTGGAGAGCCCGCCGCCGGAAAATAGGTTGAGCAGGCCGAAGAACTGATTGTTATTAAAAAACAGCGCAAGCTGCGTGGCGTTGATGCCGGGTATCGGGATGTTGGCAAGCACGCGGAACATAGCCAAAGCGCCGATGACAAACAGCAGCCGATTGCGGAGCGCTTTATCCGACAGCAGGAGCGTAAGTTTTTGTGCGAAAGCGTTCATGGTATTTATTTGATTGACCCTCCGGCTTTTTCTATTTTTAGTTTTGCTGAGACGGATACCGCGCATCCGGTAATCACAAACTTTTTTGTCAGCTCGCCGTCGCCGAGGATTTTGACCGCACGTGCAACGCCCTTGCGTCCGCGTATGGCGCCGCGCTCGCGCAAAACCTCCGGAGTTATCGTATCACCCGCCGCAAACATACTCTCGAGTATGGACAGGTTGATGACCGCGGGCTTGAGGCTAATGCTGTTAAAAGCGTAGCCGCGGAGCTTCGGGAGTTTCTTAAGCTTCTCGCGGACGTCCGGGCGCTTTTTGTGGCCGGCGCGGGCGTTCTGGCCCTTGGTGCCGCGACCGGAGGTCTTGCCGCGGCCGCCGCCGCGTCCGACGCGCTTGACGCTCTTGTTCGTTGTTTTACGTTTTAGTTGATTGAGTTGCATACAAATTTTTACGCTTTCAACGATTTAAGCGCTTCGATGGCGGCGCGGGCGTTGTTGAGTCCGTTTTTGCTTCCTGAGTTTATCTTTGCGACTATGTTGGTGATGCCGGCAAGCTCCAGCACCGGGCGAACGGAGGAACCGGCGACGAGCCCGCGGCCGCGCACCGGCATGAGCTCCACGCGCGATGCGGTGTACTTGGCCGATACCTTGTGGGCAATCGAGCTGTCTCCTGTCAGATTGACGGTTATCATGTTCTTTTTTGCGTTGCGGACGGCCTTGTCGATGGCGAGCGTCGTGTCGCCCGCCTTGCCGAGACCCACACCGACTTTGCCCTTTTTGTTGCCGATGATAAGCGCTACGGAAAAGGAGAAGCGCCGGCCGCCCGCGACGGTACGCGAAACGCGGCGGATGGTTATCATTTTTTGGTCGTATTCGCTCTTGGCGCGTGGCGGGCGGC
>Ga0209210_1001499_pt1 | contig 19384 bp, 18 predicted proteins | sample RifGroA1_FD_183991 | JGI IMG/M metagenome (GOLD analysis project Ga0209210, IMG submission 183991) | Contaminated groundwater microbial communities from Rifle, Colorado, USA - Rifle Groundwater A1 (SPAdes) (version 2) | ecosystem: Environmental > Aquatic > Deep subsurface > Groundwater >...
AACATTTGCGACCATTGTGCGATCGGTTATTGACGATATCGGAGTCGCAGCAAAAACAGTGATTGGAGATAAAAATAGAAGAACAATCCAAAAAATACAAAATATTATTTTATTTTTCACTTGGTGGTCGCGGCAGGATTTGAACCTGCGACTTTTGCAATGTGAATGCAACACTCTGCCACTGAGTTACGCGACCCTAACAATATTTTACCATCTTGACGAAGGTTTGTGAAAAAACTAAACTTATTCATGTCGTGCAAAAAATCCAACTTGGGCTTTCTTACGATGACGTCCTCTTGATTCCGCAGTACTCGGAAGTGGGAAGCAGAAATGATGTAGACCTATCTTCAAAACTTACTTCCAAAATTACACTTAAAATTCCGATTATCAGCGCCAACATGAGCAATGTCACCGGAAGCGACATGGCAATATCAATCGGAAAAATCGGGGGTTTGGGAGTAATACCCAGATTCATGTCGCAAGAGGACGAAGCCAATCTTGTTTCCAAAGTTAAAAAACAAAAGTTAACGATCGGAGCAGCAATAGGAATCCGAAACGGAATGTTTGGTAGAGCTGAAACATTATTAAAGGCGGGTGCGGATATTCTTTTTCTCGACGTTGCCCATGGACACATGCAAAAAGTTTTAGAGGCTGTATCCGAATTCAAAAACAAATATCCAAAAGTTGATTTGGTCGCCGGAAATGTTGCAACATACGATGCAGCCGTTTCCATATTTACTGCCGGCGCCGACAGCATAAAAGTCGGTATCGGTCCGGGATCTATTTGCACAACAAGAATCGTCACCGGGTCAGGCGTCCCGCAAATAACGGCTATTATGGAAGCCTCAAAGGCCGCAAGGCGGGTAAAAAAAACCTTGATTGCCGACGGAGGCGCAAAAAACTCGGGCGACATAGTAAAAGGGTTGGCTGCCGGAGCGTCGTGCCTAATGCTTGGCAATCTCCTTGCCGGGACTGACCAATCCCCGGGCAAAAAAATAAAAATTAACGGCAAATGGTTTAAATCGTATAACGCGTCCACCTCGCGTGCCGAAAAGAAAAATCATATCAGAACCAATGGCGATGAGTTTGAAAAGCACTATATAAAACAAATTGAAGGAGTCGAAAGTCTTATTCCTTACAAAGGTCCTCTATCAGGTGTAATAGAAAATTTGATTTCGGGAGTTCGCTCGGGATTAAGCTATTCGGGATCAAATAACATTCCCGTGCTTTGGAATAAGGCCAAATTTATTCAGATTACAAATCTCGGCTTGAAAGAAAGTCTTCCCCATGATGTAATCAATAAATATGATTAAGCGCCTGGGAGCATTTTTTTTAGATGTTTTGGAGGTTGTTGTCTTTGCAATAGGGATATTCTTCTTTGTCTATCTTCTCATAATGCGCCCCCACAAAATTAAGGGCCAATCAATGCATCCCAATTTTCCCGACGGTGAATATTTATTAACCCAAAAAGTAAGCTACTACCTCCATCCGCCCGAAAGAGGTGATGTTATTGTTTTTAAGCCCCCTGTTTCACCCGACGATGAATTCATAAAAAGAATAATTGCGCTTCCCGGTGACCGCGTAAAAGTTGTAAACGGAAAAGTTTATATTAACGGGGAGCCTTTAAATGAAGATTATCTTGAGCCTAGCCTTTACACAGCAGCGTCTAACTTTCTTAAAGAGGGAGAGGAATTTACAGTTCCCGATGGCGAGTGGTTTGTAATGGGAGATAACCGCCCGCATTCATCCGACTCACGTGCTTGGGGCCCGATAACCAAAAAAGAAATTTCGGGAAAGGCGTGGCTTATCTACTGGCCGCCGGATCTTGCGGGAGCCGTCAAAAAACCTGGCTACTGAACAAGGGCTTTATATACCCTTTGAAGTCGGAGTTCAGTATCTTCAACACTGCCTTTAAATACAAAAAACACTTTAGTTTCCCGTTGGGATCTGATAAGTTTTACTTTTGTTCTTGCTGCATCTCCATCAAACGCAAATGACTTCTCCAAATCCTCTTGTATTTTATCTATCTCTTCCGAAACAATCTTAAGTTTTGGATTGCCTATTTTAGGCTCCTGAACTTTTGCTTTCATCCTTCTTGCCAGCTCCTCCGCGCGCCTTACAGAACCTGATTCCCTAAGAACAATCTTATAAGCCTCAATCATTAGGGAGGGGTCGTCAATTGCAGCCAGGGCCCTTGCATGCCCTTCTGTAATAAGCCCCGATAAAAGCCCGTCTTTCAAGGCGTCAGGAAGTGAAAGAAGTCTTAGGGAATTACTTACATAGGCAACAGATTTTCCGATCCGGACGGCAATTTCGCTGGTTGTTAAGCCAAACTCGTTCATCAAGCGCTCAAATCCTTTGGCACGGTCCAAAGCATTAAGATCAACTCTTTGAACATTTTCCACAAGAGCCATCTCAAGCATTCCTTTGGGCGAAGTCTCACGGACTATTACAGGCACATGGGTTAGACCTGCAAGTTTAGAAGCCCTCCATCGCCTCTCCCCGGCAATTAACTGATAACCGGCCGGTGTCTTGGCTACAATCAAAGGTTCTAAAACTCCGTGTTCACGAATAGAGTCAACCAAATCAACCAAACTTTCGGGAGTTATCGCTCCTCTGGGCTGCAGCGGATTTGGCTGCAGCGAATTTACCTCAAGTTGTATTACTTCTTCGGCCATACTGATACCACCTTTTTTCCCAGACGGGTTCCAAATTTGACAAAACCCTTTTCAATAGAATAAATTGTATGATCGCGGCCAGCAGCAACTCCCTTACCTAAACCGACTTTCATTCCTCTCTGCCTGACAATTACCATTCCGGGAGAAGCTTTTTGCCCGTCATTCATCTTTACCCCAAGGCGCTTACCGGAAGGCCTAACATGCTGCGCCATTTTTCCACCGGCTTTTTTCTTTGCCATCGTCGTACAACAATATACCTACTGTTTTCACAGTTGTCAATAGGGGTAGAAAGAGCTAGATTGATATCTTTTCAATTAGAAGTTTTGTGTAATGAGGTCTAAAACCGGTGTGTCTTCTATAACGTGACTTGGCTTTGAATTTATAAACATCAATTTTCTCGCCTTTCTCCATTTCAACCAGAATTTTAGTCTTAACTTTTACATCCTTAAGAACTGGCTTGCCTACTTTTACCTTGCCATCGTCCGAGATGAGTAAAACTTCCGGTTCAACTTTTTTCAAATCGAGAATTTTGTCAACCAAGATCTCATCCTTCTCCGAAACCCTATATTGCTTGCCCTGTAATCTGATAATTGCGTATTTCTGCATACGAATTGTATTTTAGTGCCTAAAGGGCTAAAATACAAGCGATGACAGAAAACGAAAAAATATTTAGACGCAATATGACCACCAAAAAAGCCATTAAAAGATTAGCACTTGCGATGCGTTTTTCCGGAGTGAATGTGTATATCCCAGGAACAGATTCAGACTGATACCCAGAAACCCCCGGGAGAACAATTTTAGAATTCGAAATCACCAATCAAATCCGACCCGCGAGGTCGACCCGCGAGGTTGAACATTTTTACTTTTTATATGCCCCGAGGGCGAGGCCTAAACCAATCATTGTCGCCAGAAAAGACGAACCTCCGGCAGAAACCAAAGGAAGAGGAACTCCGGTGATCGGAAGCAGCCCCAGGTTCATGCCAATATGAACAATTACTTGTACAAGATATATAAGAAAAAATCCCGATAGAAATGCCCTAGCACCCTGATTAACAGAATTCTCCATAAAAATCGTCAATCGCCAAAGAATTATAAATACCCCAACAACCACCAATATTGCTCCTACAAATCCTGTCTCTTCGGCAACGGAGGCAAAAATAAAATCCGAGCTTCTCTCGGGTAAAAAAGCAAGCTGTGTCTGAACCCCCTTTCCGAGTCCCCTCCCCATAATTTTCCCCGATCCAACAGCAATTTGTGATTGAATGCTGTTGTAACCAGCCCCTAACGGATCCGACTCGGGCTTAAGGAAACCTGTTACTCTTGCTCTTTGATACGGTTGCATAATAAGCCACAGAAGCGGAAGAAAGCCTAAAACTATAAGCGAACCAGTCAAAATATGCTTTTTATTGAAATCAGAGGCAAAAAGAATGCCCAAAAACCCTACCAAGGTCAGAATCGTAACCCCAAATGACGGCTGAATTAAAATTAAAAAAGCCGGAAATGCTAAAAGCCCGACTGCTCTTAACAGCCTCCTTAAAGTAAGCTCACCATTTGTAAGATAATCTGCAAAAAAGACTAATAAAAAAGGCCGAACCAATTCTGCCGGCTGAAAAGTTAGGCTCCCTATAGGAATCCATCTGATTGTTCCTCTTGTTACCTGACCGATTATCAAAGTTAAAACCAAAAGAAAAATACTAACTATATAAAAATATTTTGAGAATAGTGAAACAACATCATATCCTATTTGAGAAAAGAACCAAAATGTGACTATACCAATTAAGATGTAAATATAGTAGGACGGAAAAAGTGATGGGGAAACAGAAGTCAGACTGAAAACTCCGATGGCAACCAAAAAGAAAGTTGCCAAAACAACCAATTTATCTTTTCGAAGAAAGTCGAACATTAAATTTACCTTTTCCAATCCTTTCGATTTGTGCCTTCTTTATTAACCATTGAGTAAGTTTAATGTCTGAAGGTAACCACTCGTTTTTAACTTCAACTCTTTGGGTAAGATTTAGATTCATACTCCTTCGTTTTTCCTGAATATTCCGAATAAGTTCTCTAACTCTCATTTCTTCCTCAAGTTCTTTTGTTATTTTTGTGTCAAGTTTATCTAATTTTGAATTCCATAAAATACTTTTGACATTTATTTCATCTTTCACTAAATATTCAAGATTTTTGGAAATAGGTTTAAAAGTGGTTGAAAAAGAAATAAGCGGCTGACGGACGGGGATCGCCTTCTCTTTCCTGATTGCATGTGCTTTTTCCACAACCTGCCTCGCTGTTTGCATCTCCTCTAATAACTTTATATCATTATGACTTAATATTTTTGCAGACAGCCAAGACGATAAATGAACCGACTCTTCTCTTGTAAGATTCTTGTAAATTAAATCGGCAATAAACGGCACAAACGGGGCAAGCAATCTAGAGGTATTATGTAGTATGTAGTATGTAGTATGGTAAAACGCACTTTTATCCATTTCACTATCGGCGGCGGGGCCAACGCGGTCACGGGAGCGCCTGATGTACCAAAGAGAGAGGTCGTCAACAAACCTCTCGATTTCACTCGAGGCTACGTAAGCGTCATATTTCTCAAGAGAATCTGTAACTATTTCTAATGTTTGATTAAGTCTAATAAGAATCCATTTGTCGAGCACATTCTTGCTATACGCCATACGCTCTACGCTATACGCTTTTGGACGCCATGCGTCCAAATTCGCATAAGTTACAAAGAAATTGTAAACATTCCATAGTTTGAGATGGAATCTACGCCTGACTTCATCGGAAACTCTATATCCAAACAAAAGATTGTCAGTTGGATTTTGCCTTGCAAACATCCATCTCATAACATCAACTCCAATTTTGTCTGCGCCTTCATTAAACTCAATTGCGTTTCCCCAGCTTTTATGCATAGCGCGTCCGTCTTCACCCATTAGGGTGGCAAACCCTAAAATGGTTTTAGTTGGGACTTCTTCCTTCATTACTGTCGCCATTACGATTAGGGAATAAAACCAATTTTTAAACTGCCCCGGGAAGCTCTCGGTAATAAAATCCGCGGGAAACCAGCCACCAGGAAGAGTCGAAATAGATACTATTCCAGCATCCAGCCATGGATTTCCTACCGGCTCAATTCTTGACATTATCTCACCACAATTTGCGCATTTGATTTTAATTTTGTCTATTTGGGGTTTGTGCGGCGAGCCCTTCAGCTTCCCTGTTACTGATTTTTCCTCAAGTTCTTGCTTAGAACCAACCACTTCAAACTTCCCGCATTTGGGGCACTCCCAAATTGGCAAAGCCAATCCCCAATATCTATTTTTCTTACTGATAAGCCAATCGTGCATATTGGCAAGCCAGTCAAGCTCCCTCTCAAGACCAAATGAAGGAATCCAATTAATCTTTTTGGCAACTTCAACCATGCGCTCACGGAGCGTTGGTTGACCAACATCCATGGCTATATACCATTCGTCTGTAACTTTCCAAACGAGTTCGGTTTTACATCTCCAGCAGGCCGGATATCTGTGAGTGTACTTTTCTATTCTGAAATAAAAATGTTTACTTTGCTTATCTAACTTTTCAAGATAATCCAAAATAAGTCTGGGGCTTTCTTTTGCATTTAATCCTGATAAAAATCCGAACCCTTCCATATAAGAAGCATCATCGTTAATTACCGGGATCATGGGGAGTCCGAGTTTCTTACCCAGTTTAAAATCCTCGCTACCGGCAGAAACAGCCGTATGAACAAGGCCCGTGCCTTCAGTTGTGGTAATGGGTAAAATCAAATTATCTGTTGCAACAGTTGTGTGAAATTTTGAATTCACAATAGTCGAAATAGCCGGAAAATCATCAAACGCTCCCGCGTACTTTAGACCGACAAGCTTTGACCCCTTCGTGGTTTTGAGAACTTTGTATTTTTCGCCTTTTAAAACTCTATCTCTCGTTTCATTAGCGAGCCAATATTTCCTTCCGTTGGTCTCGATGAGAGAGTATTCAAGATTCTCGTCAACCGCAATGGAAATGTTTGCGGGAATAGTCCAGGGGGTTGTAGTCCAGGTAAGCAAATATTCGTCTTTTTGGCCAATTACTGGAAAAGCCAAATAGATAGATTCGTGAGTCGCCTCTTTGTAATCCTCCGTAAGCATTTCGTGCTGGGAAATAGCCGTTTCACACCTCGGGCACCAAGGAACGGAATCAGCTCCCTTGTAAAGCCAGCCATTTTGGTGAACTGTTTTTAAAAAATGCCAGATCGCGTAATTATTTTCATCGCTCATTGTGTAATAGGAATTATCCCAGTCCATGAAATATCCCAGGTGCTTACTTTGCTCGATTTGAATTTTGGAGAACTTCTTAACCCTTTCTTTACATTTAGTAACAAACTTGGCAACGCCGTATTTTTCAATGTCTTTTTTACTCTTAAATCCAAGTTCTTTTTCTACCTCGACTTCAACCCAAAGGCCTTGACAATCAAACCCGTTTTGGAATCTTTCTTTATACCCCTGCATATTCCTAAACCTTTGCCACAAATCCTTGTAAGTTCTACCCCAGCCGTGATGAATCCCCATTGGATTATTGGCCGTAATCGGGCCGTCAAGAAAAGAAAATTGCTTCTTACTCTTGACATTTTTTTGAAGATATTTTTTGACTATGCCTCTTTTATACCAATGAGCAAGGAGCTTCTTTTCCATTTGAGGGAAATCAGGTTTTGCTTCAACAGGTTCAAAATACACCCTTTTAGCCTTAGTCATGAGGATATTCTACCACAGATTCGCAAAGCTGATTAGTGAATTTTGCGAAGGAAGGCGGGGATTTCGAATTTTTGGCCAAAGACGTCATCATCATTCCCTCCCACCTCCTCATCATCGGAGGATTCTGCCATACGCTCTTCCACCTCTTCATCGGTTTTGGAAGGCTCACTAACTACCCCCTGAATAACCGGTTTTTGCGACGCGACCCTACTCATCTCGGCAATATGCGCCCTCGTTTCATCAAATCCTGTCGCAATTACGGTAATTCTTACCTGGTCGCTTAAATCATCTTTAATTACCGCTCCGAAAATTACATTGGCATCGGGGTCCGCAGCACCTGAAATAATTCTCGCCGCCTCGTCAACCTCAAACATTGTCAGGTCAGTTCCACCGGCAATATTGAAAAGTACTCCACGAGCGCCCTCTATCGAAAGATCAAGAAGGGGTGAAGAAACCGCGGCTCTTGCCGCCATCTGCGCCCTATTCTCTCCAACCCCCGTTCCGATACCAAGAAGTGCCGTTCCTGCATCTTTCATTATTGTCTTAACGTCGGCAAAATCAACATTAACCAGTCCCGCAGTGGTGATAATATCGGCAATTCCGCCAACCGCCTGATTTAAAACAGAATCGACAACCTTAAATGCCTCAATCAAAGTCATCTTCCTATCAATAACATCCATCAACCTTTGATTGGGAATAACTATTAACGTATCAACTTGTTCTTTAAGCTTTTCAATCCCATCTTCTGCAACAACCATTCTCCTTGTTCCTTCAAAAGCAAAAGGTTTAGTTACAATTGCGACAGTCAAGGCTCCCGCTTCTTTTGCAAGTCTGGCAATAACTGGAGCTGCTCCCGTTCCTGTTCCTCCACCCATTCCCGCTGTTACAAAAACCATGTCGGAATCGATAAGAAGTTCTTTTATTTTTTCCTGGGATTCCTCTGCCGCTTGTTCACCGATATCGGGGTTTCCTCCAACTCCTAAGCCTTTTGTTAATTTTTCTCCAACCTGAAGTTTTGTCGGAGCTCTATTGGCAAGAAGAACTTGAGAGTCGGTATTAGTGGCAATAAACTCAACCCCGGTAATAGCCCCGCTATCAATCATCGAGGAAATGGCATTTCCTCCACCTCCACCCACGCCAAGAACTTTTATTTTTGCGATTCTTGCTGAATCCGGTTTAACTAAAGCCATAATATCTAAGTGGCAGCATTGTAACCTGGGCAGAAGAAAAACTCAAGGGAGCAGATCCTTAATCGACGAAACTATTTTTCCAAAAATTCCTTTTGTGGGTAGTTTTAACTTTTTTCCAAAACTTGTCAAGTTTTCACGCGGTGTCAACCTTTGTGCATATTTCAAAAGACCAATAACCGTTGAGAAAGATGGGTTCATAATATCATCAATTAGTCCTGCCACGCCTTGTGGAGTTCCGATTCTAACAGGAAGAGTTAGCATCCTTTTTGCCGATTCGACAATTCCAACTGTTTCTGCCCCTCCTCCGGTAATAATTGCGCCCGATGGAACTTTGCCCATTAAACCTTCCTTTTCAAGTTCAATCTTAACCATTGTAAAAATTTCATTTAATCGTGGCCTAATTATTCCCTCAAGGAGGGTCTTTTTGGAAATTTTTCTTATTTCCGTTACCCCCAAACTTTCGAGGTCAATCTCGTCGGACTCATCAGATTTTTTCTTACCCGAAAGGACAATTTTAATTTTTTCTGCTGTCTCAAGAGAAACTCTCAATCCAATTGCCAAATCGTTGGTAACATTTTTGGCTCCAACCGGAATAACACCCGAGTAAGCGAGAGCCCCGTCAACATATGAGGCGATGGAAGTTACCCCCCCTCCTATGTCTATAAGTACGCATCCCAATTCTTTTTCGGTGGGCGTCAAAACCGCCTCTCCAGAAGCAAAACCAGCAAAAACCAAATCTTCAATTTCAACACCGACCTCACTGACAACCTTGCGAACATTTTTTAATGCTGCCGATGCAGCCGTTACGATGTGTGTATCGACCTCAAGCCTCACTCCACTCATTCCGACAGCATCTTTTACTCCGCTCTCTCCGTCAACCACAAACTCACGGGGCAGAACGTGCACAACTTCGCGGGAAGCGGGTAGAGAAATTGCACTTGCCGCCTCAACCACCCTATCTATATCCCCTTCGGTTATCTCTCCTTCGGGAGAAGAAACTGCAACCACACCATGGGAATTTTGAGAACGAACATGAGCTCCTCCCACAGCAACAAAAGCCTTTTCTACGGAATAACCGGCCATTCTCTCCGCCGCCTCAACCGAAGCAACTGTCGCATCCACCGTTTCCTCTATATCGACAATCTGGCCTTTTTTAATTCCTTTCGATTCACTTTGTGACGCTCCAACTATATTTATTGAAGCCTCCCCTGTTATTGCCTCTTCTCCGATTTGGGCAACAAGCGTAGCAATTTTTGTGGAACCAAGTTCAATACCTGCAATAATTCTAGTTTTTGTCATAAGCTATCTTAATATAGGATTTTTAAAACGCAAGTCGATTTCTTTATCCGTAACTTGTGAATAAATTAATCTTAAACTTCCTAGCAAAATTTCAACACTCCCCTCTAATGGCAATATTACTCTCACACGGGTAGGGAGTTCAACGACCAAACCGCTATTAATCATCTCACCCTTGTTAACCTGATACATGTTAAAAACTCCTTCCATGAGAGTTAATGCAAATAAATTCGGAGTTTCTCCGTTTTGGATAACATAAGGAAGCAATGTTTCATCGGAAGTCCCCAGAACTTCGTCGGCATTTCCCAAAAGAAGATAGATTTGGGTGTCTTTATTATAAACCGCAAATCTAGCCTTCTTAAGAAGAATGTCAACTTTTAACTTGTCCGGAAAGGCATACTGAATTGAGTAATCAGACACCATCTGCTCATCGTCTAGTATTTTTTTAATTTGTTTAGAGTTTAGAGTTTGTAATTTAGAGTTTATTTCCGAAGGGCATGCACCGTATTGGCTTTTGCATTCGATTTTGTTAATTTTAATCACCCTTCCCGGAAGAAAAAAAAGAAGAACCAAAAAAACTGTTACACTAAGTAGGCATAACAAACCTACAACGTAACGTGTATTTGAAAATAAAGATTGCTTTTTTCTTCTCACTTTCTTATTATAGCCCAAGGTGAAATCTCAAAAAATCAAGACCCTAAATGAACTTCAGAAAACTCTCCATATAATTAAAAGGCGAGGGAGGAAAATCGGATTAATTACTGGTTGTTTTGACATTATTCATATCGGTCACATTAAGTTATTTCGCTTTGCAAAAAAACATGTAGATACCTTGGTGGTTGGACTCGATAATGACAAATCGATAAAGTTAACGAAAGGACAAAATAGACCGATCCACGATTTCAGAAAACGATCTGAAACCCTGTCCGAGCTTACTAGCATCGACTACATTTTTCAAATAAAAGCCGTATTTAATCATGGTTCGAAAGACAGCGAGAAATATCACTCCGCAATAGTTAATCTGCTCAAACCTACCCATATTATCACTGCTCCTGCAAACGACACCTTTTGGAAACAAAAAGAAGAACGGGCAAAAAAATTTAAGATAAAGTTTTTAAAGGATCAGCGAAAAAAAAACTCATCGTCAACCTCTATAATTAACGCTCTTCTCAAAAGAGAATTTTAAAGATAAAGATACACCTCGGGGGTGTATTAGGTAGGACACATCGGGATTTTTAAATATATTTCTCCAGGATGTTGACAACTTTCTTTGACGCATGCAAATCGAGACTGACTTTATTTTTGACTCTTTTAAGTATATTCGGGTAGTCTTTGACTAGATTTTCTATCTCTCTTTCAAGTCTTTCCGGAGTAAGTTCGGCCTGCGGCAAAATTCTCGCGATACCAAAATTTCTTGCAAACTCAGCATTTTTTGTTTGCTCATCTTTATAGCTCCAAGGTATGGGAGTTAAAATAGACGGCTTTTTTAGGGCAATAATTTCAGATACAGTATTTGCTCCGGCCCTACCTACCACAATATCTGTCCGCAACAAAGTTTCTGCCATTTCGGAAAAGCTCAATCTATTTTTTCCGTTCAAATGAATTACTTCATATTTTTTCTTGAGGCTGGGCAAAATTTTCTCCAGAGCTGCGTTTATTCTCGTCGAACCCCTTGAACCTCCGGTTACAAGAATAGTATGAGGTATAACGTATGAAGTATGAGGCAAAACAAGAGACAACTCCGGATTTAGAGGGTTTCCAGTCAAAACAATTTTTGATGCAGGGAAAAACTGCTTCGAGCTTTCCCTTGAAATCATAATTTTTCTGGCAAAGCGAGCTGAAAAAATATTAGCCCTTCCGGCAGACGCAGTTTGCTCGTGAATAATAACAGGAATACTTAATACAAAAGACCAAAATGAGGTTAGTGCTCCGCTTGCTCCGCCAAAAGAGAGAGTCAAATCCGGTTTAATTTTCAGTAAGTAAACCAATGATTGAATAAATCCGAACGGAATCTTAAAAAGCGCAGGAATGGTATATCTTGTGAACTTGGTCTGGATTTTTCCCGATTCGAGAGGATGAAATTTCACTCCCAGTTTTGGCAGCTCCTCATATTCCAGCGTTTCTAAATTTTCCCCCTCCATTCCCCATTTCTTACCGATAAAATGAATTTTCCAGGACAGCTTCCGTTTTTTAATCTCTTGGGCCACGGCATATGCGGGCGTTGCCGCGTGGCTACCTGCGAGAAGTAATTTTTTTAGTTTCATGCCTTCCTATATTAAGTAGTATACCGCAGGCGGCCAAAATCATCACGAGGCTACTTCCTCCATACGAAAAAAAGGGGAGTGGAATTCCTGTCAGCGGGGTAAGAGCCGTCATGGAAGCAATGTTTAAAATAAATTGTCCTCCGATCCAGGCAGTAATTCCGACAGCAAGACCTTGAGCAAATTTGTCGGGAGCTCCCTTTGCAATCTGAAAGCCTTTAAAAACAAAAAAAGCAAAAAGAGTTAAAAGAACGAATACTCCAAGGAATCCTATTTCTTCTCCAATGACAGCAAAAATAGAGTCGGTCGCCGCCTCGGGCAAAAAAAGATATTTCTGGCGCGAAGCACCAATCCCAACTCCGAATATTCCTCCCGAACCCAAAGCCAAAAGAATCTGCCTGATATGATATCCTTTTCCGAGGGGATCGGATGTCGCTTCAAAAAAAGTTTCTACTCTATCCCTTCTATAGGGAGATATCATAACCAATCCGGCGGCTGCCAAAGCTCCTAAAATTACACTCACAAGAAGATGTAGCAAATTTATCCCGGAAACAAAAATCTGAAAAAATCCGACAGAGGCAACAACTAACGTTGTTCCCAAATCAGGCTGGAGCATTATAAGACCAATTATAATTGCAAGGGGTATAAAGTACGAGGCCGGAGATTTAGACGCTTTTATCAACTTGGCAAAATAAATTATTAGAGTAAGTTTAATAAATTCTGAAGGTTGAAAAGAAAAAAGCCCTAAATCAATCCACCGCCTCGCACCCAAAGCTTTATAAGATAAATTTGGTATCAAGACTAAAATCAGAAGAAATACTGAGGCAAAAAAAAGAGGGGTGGCTAATTTTTCCCAGAAAGTATATTTTATTTTCGAAAAAAGAAAAAAAAGAACAAGACCCACACCTGCCCAAAGAGCTTGTTGCTTTAAAAAATAATATCGGTCGTTAAAATTAGCCAACGCCTGCGGAGCTGAAGCATCCGCAAGCGCAACCAGTCCCAAAAAAGTCAAGGCTATAATTAAATAGAATAGAGATTTATCAACACGTTTCACTATCTATATTGTAGCAAGCCAGAGGCCGAAGAGGGCAAGAACAATTCCGGCAAGCCAGGCTCTCATTACAATTTTGGGCTCTTCCCAGCCGATTGCCAGAAAACTGTGATGAATTGGAGCAAGAGGAAAAATTGGCCTTTTCAATACCTTCCAGCCAAAAATTTGGATAGCAGAAGACGCTATCTCAAAAACAAATATCCCCCCTATTACGACAAGGGCAACAATGCTTCCCGTCAAAAGCCCGATGACCGCCAAAGTTGCCCCAAAAGATAACGCTCCCGTATCCCCCAGCCAGATTCTTGCCGGCCAGATGTTGAAATATAAAAACGACAAGAGGCACCCTATCCAAAGAGCGATAAAAAGAGAAAGCGGGGTATCCAAGCCCGAAGCGGCAATTGCTCCGAATGCTGCCAGACAAATCAAAAGAAGTCCGGTTGCCAACCCGTCAAGTCCGTCCGTAATATTGAAAGCGTTTGTAAAGGAAACTATCGTAAGTGCCGAGAAAGGAATGTACCAAATACCCATATCAATAACTCTTCCAACAAGAGGAATATTCACGATGTGTACACCAAGTTTGCCATGAATTAAAAAGGCAATAAAAAATGCAAGAACCCATTGGATAATAAATTTTTGGTTTCGTCTCAAACCAAACCAAAGACCCAATACACCCCTCGTGGGTTTTCCGAGCATCTTTAATAAATCGTCGGATAGCCCCAAAAGCCCAAATGAAATAAAAGTGAAAAGAAGGATAAAAATTTCTTGAGAAAGGTTATGAGCCGAGGAAATAAAAACCCCCAGATACCTGGAAAGCGGAAATGTAAACAAAAAAAGCAGGCTGACAAGAGCAATTATCAAAACTCCTCCACCCACAGGGGTACCGGCTTTTGCATCATGTAATTTATCAAAAAGAGGGACTTTGCCGTGTTTTGGAGCCTCTTTTTTCCTGGTCAAGCGAAGCTTGTAAAGAAGATTGATAAAAGGAACCATTAAAACCGAGGAGATAAGAAAAGAAAAAATAGTAAGCCCAAGCGCTAAAGGTAAAAAACTGGACGAGCTCATTGCGTTAATTTTAACACAACACGCTCAAGGCCAATAGACCTTGAACCCTTAACCAAGATATAGTTTTTTGGTTTTAAATATTCATTAAGGTGAGGAACAACTTTTTCCCATGAATCAAAATTGTCCGAAGTAATATATTTCGTCAGCTTCCCAACACCAAAAACTTCTTTGAAATTATATTTTTTTATCTCTTTCCCGATTCTTTTATGCTGGGCAATTGCCAATTTACCCAACTCTAACATGTCGCCCACAACGGCAACTTTTATATTTTCCCCTGCCAATTTATTAAACTTTCTCAACGTTTCAAGGAGTGCCTCGGGATTACTGTTATAACTGTCATCAAAAATTACCGCTCCGGATTCGTGCTTAATAATTTCATATCGATGTTTTGGCCTCTCGTAATCTTTCAGTCCTTTCTTTATGTCCGTGCTACCGGCGCCCAACAATCTGCCAACTACGGAAGCGCAGTCATCATTTCCACCTTCAAACCAAACAACTTTTGCCTCTACTTTTCCTGCAAAATTCTTCAATCTTTCATCGCCCTTGTTTAAAACTGCGATACCATCCTTTTCCAAATTCAAAACCAGTTTGCTTTTTTCTCTTAAAACTCCTTCCTGATCTTTTAAAAATTCAGTATGGGTAGGAAAAATATTGGTAATCACTCCGATATCCGGTTTTGCAAGCCAGAGATAGAAATCCATCTCGCCCGGGTATTCAACCGACATTTCAAGAATTAGAAACTTTGTGCCGGGGGCACACCTGAGAATTGTATTTGGAACATTATATATAGGATCTATACTGGGCGGGGTGGCGACGGTCCGGCCAAGACTTCCTAGAATGGATGAAATCATCTGAACGGTTGTACTTTTGCCGGCGCTTCCCGTTACCCCAATAACTTTTATATCGGTAAATCTTTTGAGTGCTTTCAAGTACAATCTTGCCAATCTCCTTTTTACAGGGTGAATAATCCAGTGAGGTAAAAAGTGCAGAAGTTTCCCTAACCAACTTCTGTTCATAAGTAAGGGAAATTCAAAAATATCGTGATATGGAAGCTTTGGCGTCATCCACCACTGAACAATTGGGTTTACTTTTTTCATTTCTTCAAATTTCTAACTGCCTCTTTAAACTGATTCCCGCGGTCTTTGTAGTTTTCAAACATGTCGAAACTTGCTGCGGCGGGGGAAAGAAGAACAACTCCTCCACCAGGGGTAACTTTTTTAGCTACTTCGATGATTCGAATCATCGAAGTTTTTCCCAAATTAATTATGTTCTTGCCTTTTATGTTTTTCCCGATTTTTTCCCCGATTACACCAATCAAAATCAAATTCTTTATGTTTTCCCTCTTCTCAATCTCTTTTCTCAAATCTTTATAGTCTAATCCCTTATCGCTTCCGCCAAGAATTAAAGTAATCGGCTCTGTAAAAGATTTGATGGCGGCAATTGTGGGCTGAGGGCCCGTGGCAAAAGAGTCATTATAAAAGGTCACACCGTCAACTTCTCCAACCAGCTCAAGTCGATGTTCCAAGCCTTTAAAGCTTCTGACAGTGGTCAGAATTACTTCGTCCCGAATTCCTAATATTTTCGCAACAGAAACAGCCGCAGCAATGTTTTCCAAATTGTGCTCTCCTCGAAGAAGCGGCTTTTCTTTGAATTTATTTTCTAACTTTTGTTTAGAGAAATAAATTACTTTTGCTTTGGTTTCTTTTGAAAAACTCTTTGGTGTTTTATATTCTTCATTGATTAGGGCATAATCGTCCGGCATCTGAAATTTGACAATATTTTTCTTTGCCTCGATATATTCTTTTTGGCTTTTGTGCCAGTCTATATGGTCGCTAGTGATATTTAAAACAACGGCTATGTGCGGAGAACTCTTAATATCAATAAGCTGGAATGAGGACATTTCAAGTATGGTATATGACTTATGACTTATGACTGATAGCAATTCTAAATACGGCTTGCCAATATTACCCGCAAGATAAACCTCCTTACCAGCCTTTTTCAGAATTTCATAAATCAGGGTAGCTGTTGTTCCTTTTCCTTTTGTGCCGGTTACACCGATAATTTTCCCCGGACAATTTTCAAAAAATATTTGAATAGGAGTTGTTACTTTTGCATTTTTTAGTTCGGGTTTATATGGGTAAACCCCTGGTGATCTGACAACCAAATCATATTTATCCAAATCTTTTAGGTAGTTTTTATTAAATTTTTGGTCCAAAATTTTGATTTTTGATTTTTGATTTTTGAAATACCCCTCTGCATCCTGTCCCTCAATTCCATATCCAAGTATTACAATTTTTTTCATTTTAATCCATTAACATGTTCGCCGGTCTGAAATCAATTTTTACCCCTCCAATTTTTTTTACTCCGCTTTCAAACTTTGTTACAACCATGGCTTTTTTTAATTTCTCTTTTTCGCAATAATACAAAATATTGTCTAAATCCTTTCTTTTTAATTGGTTTTGGTATTTGACTTCGATTGGAAGTTTTTCTCCACTCGAAACCAAAACGAAATCCACCTCTCTCACCTGCCTTTGCCTCCAGAAAACGATATCACCCGAACTCTTTCTTAGAAGATGATTATAGACAAAAGTTTCAATGATTAGGCCAATATCTTTACTCCAAATCTCGGAATCAATACTCCCAATGCTTGATAATACCTGCGCATTTACAGATGACCCATAAACTTTCCTCTGCTTCATACTACGGGTGCGAAATCCCAATCCTAAATTAAAAACCTGAGAAATAAGATGGGTATCTTCCAGCAATTTCAAATATTCCCTTGCGGTGTTTTGGGCGATTCCCAAATCAGCCGCCAGATTTTGAATTTCAATAATCTGCCCCGAGTGGGTTATCAACAACTTAAGCATATTGGAAAGTTCATTACCATAAACCTTCTTCAATTTTGGCAAATCATGCTCTACTACCTTTTTGAAAACAAATTCGTTTACGTATTCACTTTTTTCTTCCCATCCCGGAAGCTTTTCCAAATACGGAAACTCTCCCCATGATAAGTAATGTCTGAAATTGATCTCCGAATCCTCCTTTGAGTTGATACGAAGATATTCACCGTATCCCATTGGTCGCATGACAAGTTCTTGAATTCTTCCGGCAAGACTTTCTTTAGCCGAGGTATGAATAAATAAACTGGCAGATCCACTGACAACAATTTTTAATTGCGGATAAAGATCAAAATAGTATTTTAGTAAACTGTTCCATCCGTCAACATACTGAATTTCATCCAAAAATACATAGTTCTTTCCTGAAACTTTTCTTCCTATCTGGAAATCAAGAATTTGCCGCAAAATCTCGCATGAATTTTTGGAGGGTAATTCCTCAAAAAGAAAATACAATATGGATTTTGGACTATTTCCTTCGTTTAGTAAGTCAGTTATAGCTTGCTGGATCAATGTGGATTTTCCGACACGCCTCAAACCGACAAGGCCAGTGATAAGCTCCCGATTTTTAACTCTGTCCAAAAAAGCTCCAAACAAATCGCGGTGAGATTGAATTGCATGGCCTCTCGGGTTTTTTCCATTTTCCCACCAAGGATTTTGCGCCAAAAGCTCGTTTGTAATCAGATTTCTATTAAATTTAAGCATAATTACACATTTATACTCAAAAGTATAATCAAAATGAGTATATTTGTCAAGGTGTATAATCAATCCATGGCTGACATCAATGCAAACTACTCCCTTAAAGGAATCAACGCCTTCAAACTTGACATCTCTGCCACAGAATGTGTGGAAATTAATAAGATCGAAGATCTTGGGCAAATCCGCAAGAACCATTTTGTCAAAGTAAATAATTTCATAGTCCTCGGGGAGGGTACAAACACTCTTTTTACCAAAGATTTTAATGGCTTGGTCCTAAAAATGAACATTGTCGGAGTTTCAAAAATCAAAGAGACCAAAAACAATGTAATTCTTGAAATCGGAGCCGGAGAAAGTTGGATAAAATTGGTAGAATACGCAGTAAAAAACAACTGGGGAGGACTAGAGAATTTAAGTTACATCCCGGGCAAAGTCGGCGCGGCGCCAGTCCAAAATATAGCTGCATACGGCCAAAATTTTGACGAAATCTTCGATTCTTTAAGGGCGTTCGACATTCAGACGGGAAAAATTAAAACTTTTGACAAACAATCATGCAAGTTCGGATACAGAACCAGCATATTCAAGCTGCCGGAGTATAAGAAGTATGTAATAGTTTCTGTACGAATTAGACTAAGGAAAAACGCCCGCATTAATACGGAGTACCACTCCAGATATGAATCTCTTCTTGGAGAATTGTCGTCGCTTGCTGAATCCCCCTATACGATTCAAGATGTCCATAAAGCAGTACTTTCAATTAGAAAACGAAAATTACCCGACTGGAAAAAGGTAGGAACCGCGGGGAGTTTTTTCATTAATCCCGTAATTTCCAAAGAAAAACTAAGAAAAATACAAACTATCACTCCTGATGTGCAATATTACCCCATTGACGAACTTACTTATCCGAAATCGGATGACCCAAAATTCAAACACTCAGACTACGTAAAAATAGCTGCAGGTTGGCTTTTTGAAGAGTTGGGCTGGAGAGGAAAAAAAATTGGAGACGTCGGAACTTCTCCCAACCACGCACTTGTTGTTATAAATTACGGCGGCGCATCGCCAACTAATGTTGTTGAATTTACCAACAAGATGAAGAACAAATTCAAGGAAAGATACGGCGTTACACTCAAATCAGAAGTAAATATTATTTAGGTTTCTTTAATCTTACTATTTCCTTTGCCCATAAATTACTTCTGCCCGCACCCATAACCACCACTACGTGGTAATTTTTAATTTTAAATTTTAAATTTTTAATTAACTCGTTTTGGTTTCGAGCCGTCTGGATGTTTGGATGTTTGGAAATTTCGGCAATTTTTTTTGGTGTCATTCCAAAAGTCTTGTTATCTCTTGCCTTAAATATTGGGCCGATTATGACTTTATCAACACTATCAAATACTCCTTTGTATTTCGGTAAAAGTGCTTTTGTTCTTGCAAATCCATGGGGTTCCACTATCGCCAAAATTCGACTTTTTGGATACTTTTCCCTTAATCCTTCAAGAGTTGTCTTTATTGCT
>Ga0209210_1001504_pt1 | contig 19333 bp, 11 predicted proteins | sample RifGroA1_FD_183991 | JGI IMG/M metagenome (GOLD analysis project Ga0209210, IMG submission 183991) | Contaminated groundwater microbial communities from Rifle, Colorado, USA - Rifle Groundwater A1 (SPAdes) (version 2) | ecosystem: Environmental > Aquatic > Deep subsurface > Groundwater >...
TATTTTAACTGGATAAATAACCTTCATGATTGGAACATCTCGCGTCAGATTTGGTACGGACACCGGATCCCGGTGTGGTATAGAAATAACGAAATATATGTTGGTGTAGATAGGCCGGATGGTTTAGGTTGGGAACAGGATCCTGATACATTAGATACATGGTTTTCATCGGGCCTGTGGACATTCTCCGCATTGGGTTGGCCGGAGAAAACACGTGATCTTGAAATCTATCATCCCACAGATATCCTAGAAACTGGCTATGATATCATCTTCTTCTGGGTTGCGCGTATGATTTTAATGTCTGAATTCCTGCTAGGAGACATCCCGTTCAAAACGGTATATCTGCACGGATTGGTGCGAAATGAAAAAGGCAAGAAACTAAGCAAATCACTAGACGATAACGTTGATCCTCTTTCCATCACCGACAAATACGGAACCGATGCTCTTAGAATGGCTCTTATTGTCGGCGTTGGTCCCGGCTCTGATAGTAAGCTCTCGAACGATAAACTTAAGGCGTATAAAAACTTTGCCAATAAACTTTGGAATATCGCGCGTTTCGTACTTTCGCAGGAAAAGCCGGCAGACGGGAAAACTAGACTTGACCAAGAACTGGTGGACGAATTTAGCGCGTTGGCCAAAGACATTACCAATGATATGGAGAATTGTCGTTTTTACATCGCCGCAGAGAAAATCTACGCATATATCTGGCATCGCTTCGCCGATGAGATCTTAGAGGAATCTAAAAAGATGTCGAGCAGGAGAGAAACCTTGTATTACATTCTTGAGAACTCGCTCAAACTGCTTCACCCATTCATGCCCTTCATCACCGAAGAAATTTGGTCCTCCTTCGCCAAGGCTACGAACGGACAAGCAGGATTACTTATGATAGAGACCTGGCCATCATGATCAATCTTGAAACAGCCACGTACGCCCTTTTGAGCGGCATCTTTCCAGCATTGGTTTGGCTCGTATTCTGGTTGCGGGAGGATAAAAAAAATCCTGAACCCAAAAAACTGATCTTGCGAACATTTCTTTTCGGTATGGGCGCGGTGATGATTGTTTTATTCTTTCAGAAATGGGTGGATACTTTGTTTCCGGGCACAACATTGCTTGCCGTTATCTTGTGGGTCGTTTTAGAGGAGACATTCAAATTTGTAGCGGCCTTCTTGGGCGGTTTGAAGTCAACGGAAGACAATGAACCGATTGACCCAATTATTTACATGATTACGGCGGCTCTCGGCTTTGTGGCGCTGGAGAATGCGCTTTTTATTGTCGGTCCGCTCATTGGAAAAGATATCATCACAAGTGTTATTACCGGCAACCTGCGCTTCATTGGAGCCAGTCTTCTGCATGTAGTTTCATCGGGCATCATCGGAGTTTCTCTGGCATTCTCATTCCTTAAACCCAGAGGCCAACGGGTCATCTTTGCCATTCTCGCCTTAATCTTGGCCATTATTTTACACAGCGGATTCAATTTGGCGATAATCCATTGGGATAATGATGGTGCCATGTTTGCCTTCGGACTAGTTTGGATTGGCGTTATCCTCCTTCTCCTGGCTTTTGAGAAGGCCAAAACGATTGCGCGCTAGACAAGATTAGATATAATTAAACCACTATGCAAAACAGAAGATCTTTTTTTGAAAGACTCACAGGCGCGGTGAGATTGGATGAAGATACAGAACGTATGGGCGAGGAACAAGTCAATCTCAAATCCCCGCTCGCGAAAACTAATCCGTTTGAGAACAGCGAGGAGGAAGCTCAACTGACCGTAGATGTCTATCAAACACCTTCGGAAATCATAATCAAAGCTATGGTTGCCGGGGTCAAGCCGGACGATCTGGATGTATCGATTACCAGAGATTCTGTTACTATTCGCGGCAAACGGAGCGAAGATAGAACCGTATCAAATGACGAATATTTCCACCGTGAGTTATATTGGGGTTCGTTTGCCCGCACTATCAATCTGCCGGAAGAAATTGAAGTGGACGGAGCGGAAGCGCTTGAGAAACACGGGATGCTTGTCCTCCATCTGCCTAAACTTGATAAAAATCGCCAAGCCAAACTCAGAGTCAAGGGAAACTAGTGCTCTCTCCAGGAATCGGACCTGGAATTATTCCTTAGGACGGAATTGTTATATCCATTTAACTAAGAGAGCATATTTGAAAATATAACACGAAATTGGAAAAAAACCGATATTTTGCTATAATTCGTAACCATGAATCCCGAAGAGAAGGTACTTTTGGAACGCACCTTGAAACTTTCAGAAGAAAATAATCAGATTCTGCGCAAAATGCAAAGAGCGGCCAGATGGGCTGTCATTTGGGGATTCATAAAAATTGCCATAATAATTGTTCCGTTAGTAGCCGGTTATCTTTATCTCCAACCATTTTTGGAACAAGCAATGGAAAATTATAATGGCTTGAGAGAACTGATTAATATTACACGTTAGCGGAATATGCCGCGGTAGCTCAGTGGTAGAGCGCTACCCTGAAGAGGTAGGCGTCGGGTGTTCAATTCACCCCCGCGGCACCATTACTTACGCCGAAACACCGAGTAGATTTGAGAGCTTGTTTTTGTCAAAACCGATAATTATATCGTTGTCATCAATAATTATCACCGGCACCCCAAGCTGACCGCTTTTTTCCATCATCTCCTTTCTTTTTGTCATATCGGTACCGACATTATAATTGGTGAAAGGAATATTATGAGCAGCAAAAAATTCCTTGGCCATATGGCAGAAGTGGCAATTTTCTGTTGAGTAAATCTCCACCTTTTTTCCGTTAGTATTCATAGAACGAAATTATAACATTCAAAAATTTTCTATACCACGGTAGCATTGAGTCATCAGTTGAAGTGGAAACCCCGCGATCATCCACGATAACCGCAACAAACTCGCCTTCTTGCGTTACATTAAACCTTTCTCTGATCTCATTTTGCATCCCTTCTTCGGTTTCGAGACGATGAATTCTCTCTTTCAGTTCCGATTCACGAGTAACCAGAGTATTTATTTCGTCTTTCATATTCTTGGAATCTTTCCCACTTTCTCTTTCTTTGACCAATATCCCAAAGACCCCTCTAACCAGAAAAATAGTGACAATTAATAAGACGATAAGCGAGGGTACGGAATAAATGACCCGTCTGATTCTCTGTTTTTTTTCTAGTGTTCTCATCCCGTTAGAAGTTTACTAATAATTATATTACCACTGTACATTATGCGAGCTAAACTTCTAACGGGACTCATGTGAATGAAAAAGGACTGTCCCTATGGTAACATGACAACATGTTGTTCAACAGAAGACACAAAAAGAAAGTGAAAATGATCTGGATGGGACTCTCCGTCCTGATTATTTTAAGCATGATCCTTCTTTATTCGCCATTCTTCTAGAAACTGGATTAACCGTTGCGAACCATTTTAAGAAAAACATCCTGGGGAATATGAACCTCCCCGCGTTCTTTCATTTTCTTTTTACCTTTTTTCTGTTTCTCGCGAAGCTTCATTTTACGGGTAATGTCCCCGCCATACATGTGTTGAGTAACATCCTTCCTCATACCGCTTAGAGTGCGCGAGGCGGTAATACGACCCATCGCTTTCGCTTGGATCTTGAGAGTAAACATTTGTCTGGGTAATATGGCGGCCAATCTCTCCACACTCGATTCAGATTCTGTTTCCACTTGCCGACGCGAGATTACTTTGGTAAAAGCCGGCACCACCTCACCGGCAATCAGAATATCCAAACGAGTGACATCGGCCGGTCTCTCGCCGACAATAGAGTAAGAAATAGAACCAAAACCGGATGTCGCGCTCTTGAGTCTATCGAAAAAACCACGCATCAGTTCGCGTAACGGCATTTCAAAAAGAAGAGATGTGCGATTCTCACCAAAGTCCTTTGTCTCCCCTAATTCTGCTTCAAACTCATAGAGCAGTTGAATGATCAAACTAATAAATTCTGGCGGAATAATAATGGTGACCCTTACCCATGGTTCCCAGACAGAATTAATCAGATGGTCTTCTGGAAAAAAGGCTGGGGTATAGATATAATTTTCATTGCCATTTTTAGATATGATTCTATAAGTAATACTAGGCAAGGTTATGACTAAAGGTAGATTAAACTCACGTCTCAATCTCTCAGTGATAATCTCAAGATGAAGCATGCCCAGAAAGCCAGCGCGAAAACCCCTACCAAGCACTCCGGAAGATTCTTCTTCGAAAGAAAAGGCGGAATCCGATAAACGTAATTTCAAAAGAGCCTGACGCAATAAAATAAAATCATTTTGACTTTCCGGATAAATAGAAGCCCAAACCACTGGTCGAGATTTTTCATAACCGGAGAGAGGTTCAGATGTGTCAAGTAAAGAAGAAACCGTGTCTCCCACGGAAACAATGCCGGGTTCTTTAATCCCAGTAACAATATATCCTATTTCCCCGGATGATATTTGACGAGACTCCTTCTCTGTCGGAGTCAGAAAACCCACCTCAAGCGCTTGAAATGTCTTGCCAGCTATTTTGAATTTTAATTTATCACCCCGATTTACGGAACCATTAAAAACACGCACAAAAACAATCATCCCCCGATGATTCGAATATTTAAAATCAAACACTAGAGATCTAAAGGTCAGACCTTGAGAATGGGTATTTAAGGTCTGACCTTGGTGTGGAGCCGGCACACGCCTAACAATCTCATCCAGAAGCTCTGAAACCCCTTCTCCGGTTTTACCAGACACCAATAAGACATCTTCCCGTCTAATCTTTAATAGTCTGGAGACCTCATCCCGAACCTTCTCTACACGAGCTAAAAAAGAATCTATCTTTGAGATAACAGGAACAATCTTGAGGCCGACGGATTCGGCCATTTCCAAAGTGGTCAGAGTTTGAGCTTGCACTCCTTGGGTAGCATCCACCAAAAGTATTGAGCCTTCCACGGCGCGAAGGGCTCTCGAAACCTCATACGAGAAATCTATGTGCCCCGGAGTATCAATCAAATTTAAAATATATGCCCCATATTTCATTCTCACGGGTTGCATTTTTATGGTAATACCACGCTCGCGTTCCAGCTCCATAGAATCAAGCACCTGCTCACGCATTTCTCGCTTCTCTATCGTACCGGTTAATTCAAGCATCCGGTCTGCCAAAGTAGACTTACCATGATCAATATGAGCAATGATGGAAAAATTCCTAATGTTGTCCATATAAATTATAAGGACAACCTTACACGATTTCCGGATCAGCGGCAATTACTTTTGTCTTCCAGAACTTACCATGGACTACGTTCCAAATCTCAAAGAGTTCCCTACTCTTCAAAGCAAAAAGAATAACAATGCCCGAGCCAATAGCCATGAGACCCGACAGAAGACCCTGCAGGAAAATACCAAGAAGAGAAGAGGTGTCGATAAAGACCGCAAAGATATTGAGTCCAAGATAGGCAACCGCGCCCATAATAACAGATGTTCCTAGACACTCAAAAACGGTTCTAGCGATCCTGCGTGAAAAGCCCTTAAATAACCTCTCAAACGCCAGCCAGTGGAAAAAACCGTTTATGATTATGGCAATCGAGAAGCTGAGCGGAAGCATAAGAACAGCCGTATCCGATAGATCCTCCACCTTAAGAAGCGCACTGATAAAATAACGAAACCCTTCTGATAGATAGAATATTTGGACCAGACCCCACGCGCCTGAAATCAAGACGAGTGTCGAAACAAGATTGATAAAGAATGGCGTCTTGGTAAAACCGGCGGAGTAAAACCCTCTTATAAATAATAGTAAGAGACATTGAAACATTGAGGAAAGAGCAAAGAGCGCTAAGCTGGCTGCGGTTAGGCGAGTATCATCCCAACTAAAAAGGCCCGAACCAAGAACAACTCTCACAATTTGCGCGCGCAAGACGATAAAAAGCGCCGAAAGAGGCAAGGACCAAAAGATGATAAAACGGGCAGTTACCATCATCTGCTCTTTGAAAGCATTAAAATTATTTTCCTTGAAACGCCTGGAGAGAGTCGGAAACACCGCCAGAGAATATGAGACGCCAATGATGGAAAGCGGCACAGACTGAAGATTGAAAGAAAACGACAGAACGGAAATGGAACCCGCAGACATCAGAGAAGCCAGAGAAACTAAAAAAATCATGGAGATAGCGCTCATTGAGAGAGTAAAGGTGCGAGGCAGAGAAATTTTCATCACCCGAGCGATAAGGGCGGGGCTGAATCTGGAAGAAAATCTGGGAAAAAGACCTTGCCTGACTATGAACGGCACTTGTACCAAGGCGTGTAAGCCCGCGCCCATGATAACTCCGATGGCAACGCCCACAATCCCCAAACGAGTGGCAATAAATATAATGCCGATAATAATACCGGCATTATATAAAAGCGGAGCGAGAGCATAGATGGTAAACCGATTATAGGCCTGTACTAAAGAACCAAGCAGATTTGAAAAACCTAGAAGGATCGGTGAAAGAAGCAAAATGCGAGAGATAAAGATGACCTCAGTAAGAGTCGCGTCAGAAAAGCCCTTAAATAATATTTTCGAAACAACGGGCATGAGAAAAAAAGCCAGACTCGAGATGACGATAATAAGAACCGAGAAGAAAGAGAAAATGTCGTTAATAAAACTCCGCAACGCCTCCGGTCCGCGATTTTCTTCTTCAATAATGAAAGGAATAAGAACCGAGAGTGAAACGACCGAAGCCGCTGCCACAAAGATAAGATCCGGGATTCGAAAGGCGGCATAATAAATATCAAGTTCCGATCCCGCGCCAAAGATATGCGCCAAGAGTCTGTCTCGCAAAAAGGCAAGAACTTGAGACAAGAAAGCAAAGAGGCCCAATAAGAGAGCCGCCTGATTTATGGTGTTTGTTTCTCTATAGAGAAATCCGAGAATCTTCCGGACCATTTGTGATTAAAGCGGATTCGAGTTTTTACGCAAAGAATCTAGCGCTGCACGAACTTCTGCGCTATCAGGATTAGTTGCCAGGAGAACTTCAAACTCCGCTCGAGCTTCATCCAATCGCCCAAGCCGAGTTAGAGTCAAACCGAGATAATATTTAGCATTGGCATAATCGGGTGTGGACGCCAACGCTAATTTAAAGGCTTCCATAGCGCCGTTATAATCTTTATTGGAATATTTCAGCAGACCCAATTCAAAATAGATACCGGAATTACTGGGCATTAAGGCAACCAACCTCTCGGCAGAGGCAATGGCGCCAGTTGTATTTCCGTCTTGAATTTCCAATTGAGCAAGGAAAACATAAGCATCGGCATAGTCCTCCTTAAGAGCTAGGGCTCTTCTGATAAACGAACGGGCGGTTTCCCTGTTGCCGTGGCTGAGTTCAAGTCTCGCGAGTAGAAGTAACAGTGCGGGATTGGTGGGATTTCTCAAGCGCGCCTCGGAGTAAGCAAGTTGAGCATTTTCGTAGGCCCCCTCAACCAAGAGCGGAGGAGGTACCAGCGCGCTGTAAATCATGCCAAGAGCGACCCAGTTATCATAACCGGCTGGATTTATATTAACGGCAGATCGGGCTGCGCTAATACTTTTTCTTAAAGCGTCTTCGAAATTGGCCTTATTTTCTTCCGGAGCACCTGTGGTGGCAGAGGCGGCCGCTTGAGCCTTGGCGAAGTTGATACGCGAAAGCGCAATGTAATATTTATCCGTGGCAGAAAATTTTATTGCCTTCTCAAGTTGATTTTCTATTTCCACGAGAGAGATCCCGGCGACATTAGAAAGACCAACGGCTTTCTGAAAATAGAAGGCTGATACTGTTTTATTGAAGCCCACCCAACCCAATCCAAAAGCGCCAAGCGCGATCACCGCCATCAGCGCAATTGAAATAAAGCGAACCTGTGAATTTTGATTAAGATTAAAACCTCGATAAGAAACTGCTCCATGCTGTATAACGACAGCCATAAAAATTCCGGAAAAAATAAAAGCCAGCATTAACATTGTCGCCGAAGGAGTATAAAGAAAACTCGAAAGCCACAGTAAGATAGCCAACAGAAAAGTGGAAATTAGCGTAAAACGTTCATCTCGAGATTCTGGCAAATTGTTCAAGGCCCTAAATATCACAAGAGCAAATAGCACAAAAAAGGCTATCCACAAAGCAGAACCAACGAGACCAGTAGTGGCTATCTGCGTTGGTATAAATCCAATACCAAAAGGAAAGGCGACGGCCCAAAAAGGAGTAGTGTTTACATCAACCGATTTATAAATAAGCCAATCTCGATCAAAAGTGTTGGGACCGGAACCAAGGAGCCCGTCTTGAGAAAGCACCGCTTTGGAAATATTTAAAGTGGCCGACAGTGAGGGCCGCACATCAATATTTTGAATTTTAACAGCGTTCGATATTACGTCACCCAGCGTGCCTCGGGTCGCGGAGATGGTCGGATTGATAAGGAAGATTAGGGAAATAAGACCGAGCATGGCCGGTAGGAAAGTCGGTCTTAATATAAAATCTGTCAACGCAGAATATGTCGGGGTGGCGGCGGTATTGAAGAAATCTTTTTCTCCCCTGGAAAAATAAATAAAAAGAAAAACAGAAACAATTAAAGTTAGAACAAACGCGGTGAAAAAATTAATGATAACAAGCATAACTACTCCGAGCGCAAAGGTGGCATAAACCAGAACTCTGAAAGGAAATTTCATCGGAATCATACCGATCGCCAAAGTCGCGATAGCGGACAGAAGACCGAAAGAAACCGCTAAGTCGGTCCAATTACCGATGGGATTGCTTGTTTTAGTGAAGAAATTGCCCCAAACTAGCACATCGCCGCCAAAAAACATCTTGATGAGAACAAAGAGGGTTATGATCAAAATTGAGACAAAGAAAACTCCCAAGGCTTGCAGAACACGCAAGGTATCTGAAAAAATTATTGAGGCAAGTATCAAGACAGCAGAACCAAAAAGCATGAAGCCAAAAGTGCCAGCTTCAAAATTGTAACCTAACAATGAGAGCGATGAAGGAGTACTCAATAGGGCGGATAGAACATAGATTAAGGGTAAAAGAGCAACCGTAAAAACAAACGGATGCCACGGGATATCCAACTTTCCTTCTTGCCAGATTTCAAAGAGAAAAACTAGAACCGCAACAATAATACCGAAAGAGAAGAGAGTCGACTTGGCGACCTCCAAATTAAGCGCTCCGCCGGGAATAAAGAATATCGGTAACAGAAATAGAAGAGCAAGAACGACAAGAAAACTAATTTTGTGAGTTTGTGACATAATAAAAACTTTTAAATTGAAACTTGTTAATGTTTGTATTCTAGCATATAATGAGGAAGGTGTCGGGTAGTTGCTCCGACGTAACGTCGGAGAGGAAAGTCCGAACATTCATTGTGAGATATCGCACATGTGCAATTTCACAAAAGAGTAGCAGGTAATGCCTGTCGGGAGCAATCCTAGAGATGCGAACAGAAACGATCCGGTTAAGTCCGGCTGAAACGGCAAAATTCTTACCCGAATGCAAGGCCGTGCCCCTCCCCAGTTTTTTCAAACTGGGGAGGGGAGTGCCGCTATAGGTTCTAAGTGATTAGAATCACAGATAAATAACTATCACCAATTTTGTTCACCGCAGGTGACTACAAAATTGAGTGTCCCGCCGAAGCCTTGGCGTAGGGGGACAAACCCTCCTTCGCTAATGCTACGGAAGGGTGCTCAGTTTTGCAACACCTTCGGTGAGCAAAACTGGCACAGAATTCGGCTTATAGACACCCAGCCCCGTCCCGCGTAAGCGGGACGGGGCTGTTTAAAAATTAAATACAGAATGACAAGGCAAAATCAAGTTCTCCTGCAAGGCAAGGCCTTGCTGAGTAGATTTTTGTAGTATAATTTAAAAATGAGTATTAGAAAAGTTCCTCTCGTCCAAGACGAGTACTATCACATCTATAGTCGCGGAAATAGTAAGCGTGAGATCTTTCATGACCGTAATGATTATGAGCGCTTTAAAAAGCTACTATACCTTGCAAACTCCGATAAAAACTTTCGTCTTGAGACAATAAAAAATGTTTATGAGGTGGAGCGCGGAAACAGACTGGTATCCATAGGAGCATATTGCCAGATGCCCAACCATTTCCATATCATTATCAAACAGAACGGTGAAAGCGGCGCAAGCAAGTTTATGCAGAAACTCCTGACGGCATATACGATGTACTACAACATCAGATATGAGCGTACAGGAAGCCTCTTTGAAGGAAAGTTCAAAGCTGAACATCTTGGGAACGACAGGTATCTTAAGTATGTCTTCTCATATATTCATCTAAATCCTGTGAAGCTGATCTATCCAGACTGGAAAGAAGACGGACTTGGTAATAAAAAGCGTGTTCTTAATTTCTTAAACAAATACGCTTATTCAAGCTTTCTTGACTATCTGGGGGAAAATCGTCCGGAAAAGGCAATTTTGAACCGCAGGGAATTTCCCAACTACTTCCCCTCCAAAAGGCATTTTGAGAATGAAATATTGGATTGGATCAATTACAACAACGAGACTAAGCTACGAGAGTAGCTCTGCAAGGCAAGGCCTTGCAGTTTCAAAAATTCAATACAGATTTGCAAGGAAGAATCACCGGTTGGAAAAGGGAATTTATAAACACATCGCAAAGTTCAAGATTAGAGACTTCACCATCACTCTCGACTGAGACTTTCAATAGCCATCCACGCATGGTTTCATCTGAAAAATATTGGTCAAAGACAAAATTTCCCAAGCTATAGAAGATAAAACCTTCTTTGTATTTTTCCATACCCTGGGTGACGTGGGGGTGACTACCGACAACCAGACGGGCACCCGCGTCGATAGCTATTTTTGCAAGCTTAATTTGGCGTAGCGAAGGTTCTTTTTGGTATTCATCTCCAAAATGAAAGTACGCAACAATAAAGTCGGCCGCACTCTTCGCCCCTGAAATGCTCTTTTCCACAACTTCATCATCGGCACGAATGCCAAGTCCGGGAAAATCACTAAACGCGAGTAATCCTAATTTTAATCCTTTTACTTCAAAAATCTCGGGACTCGTTGTCGCGCCGACTGGAATTATATTCGCTTCTCTCAAAATCGAAAGCGTGTCAGAAAAAGCTTCCTTCCCCCAGTCCCCGCTATGATTATTGGCAACAGATAGCGCGTCAAATCCGGCAAATTTCAAGCCACCAACAACTCTTGTGTCCATTCTAAAAGAATATGCGGATCCGACATTTTTTCCTCTCGAAGAAATCGGTCCCTCAAGATTCCCAATTAAAAGATCGACGTTGTTTAATTCTTCTTCAGCACGGTTAAAGACAAATTTAAAATCACCCCCGCCATTTGACAAAACAACATCCTCAACTCCCCTATCGAGCATGATGTCACCCACAAATCCCAAAACGACAGTTTGTTGTTTTTTATCCGGAAGGATATCTTGATTTATGACTACCGCCAGATTCTCATGTACATTTTCTGAAACGTATTCTCTATCTTCATAAATATTAGAAAAAACAAAATTAGATAGAAATGAGGTTAGAAAATAAAACAGAACAAATTGCCCAACAAATTTTACAACAAATTTAAACCCCACACGATCAAATGTCCATTCCATATTATCCCTTCCATATTACTATAACTTAATCTAATTCTGAGGCAGTTGCGCTTGCAGCAAGATGATAAGTTGTTGTATGAGTTGAGCAAGTAGAGTTTTAATCTGGCGGATTCGTTCTTGTCTCTGTGCTTCGGCTGTTGAGGTGAGTGTGGTGAGGACCCCACTATAGAGTTCATTCAACTTGGCGCGGGTAAGAGGCCCGGCAATACCGGTTGCTTCAATACCATACTTCTGTTGGAAACGTCGGACGGCTGATTGGGTAGCAGAACCGTAGTAGCCAGTAATAGTGGCTACAGGATAGACACCATCTCGGACGAGAGTTTGTTGCAGGAGAGTAACTTGAGCGCCAGAGACACCTGGACCAAAGGGACCCGTTAGGGTGACATTGGTAATAGTCTGGACTGTAGGTGTTTGGATTAAGACTGTTGAAGGAGAAGCGGAGCTACGGCTAGTGCCACCACCAGAACTTCTCGAACTTTGAGAAGGTTGGGAAACTGGAGGAATGGGAGGAGGAGCGGACATGGAAATGGCGGGGGCGGTAAAGCTAACAGTCGTCGGGTCGGAGTAATTGTCCTGGTCATCAAAAACAAATAAAGAATAGTAGTAAACGGTGCCCGGGGTAACGTTTTCGTCAGTGTAAGTGCTACCGGCAACGGTGGCGATTTGGAAGAGAGGGTCATAACTAGTGATGGGACTGGTGGTAGATCGGAGAATAGCCACACCGATATAACCGGAGAAACTCACTTGAGACCAGTTCAAGATAATGGAACCGGGGGTAACAGTGACGGATTGAATGGCTGGAGGTTTGGGTCTAACCTCAAAGATCAGGTTGGCTGAAGTGCCAGTGACGTTGGCCGCCCCTGACACCGCTTTGAGATTGTAGGGACCGGGAGCTAGGTTTGAAAGAATGATGGTGTGGGTAGTGGCCGGGGTAGAGTTCGTAAGTGATGATCGGCCGTAAGAAATAGTGGACCCGTAATCTACCCAGGCGGTGGCAGAAACATTAGTGGACCATGTGATAGTGGCCGTACCCTTGCTAATTGAGAGGATGGGATTGGAAATGATCGGCGCAGTCGCTGATGAAACCGGCGTCAGTGTCGGGGTTGGGGTGGGCGTAGGAGTTGGAGTGGGTGTTGGTGTGGGTGCAACATATTTCACTAAATAATCCTCCGCAGACCAGCCGTCTACTCCGGAGTCATAATTAATATTCCACCAGTTGTATCCTCCAGTGTTGGTCGGTCCTCCGATTACTGTCCCGAGAACGTTTGTTGTCTGTGTGCCAAGGAGAGTTCCGTTGGCTGTTGCACGGACGTTGAGAGTGGTTGCTGTGACTTGGACACGGTCATTGATTGAGAATTTGATTGAAGCAACGGGAGTTGGCGTTGGTGTGGGAGTGGGCGTTGGGGTAGGCGTGGGAACTGAACTAACCGGAATTAATTCAATTTTGTCTGCAATAAGAGTCAGGCTGTTTGTATAATTTGAATTTATGTTCACTAGCGAATAGGTTCCGGCGTTCTGTGTAGTAAATGTAAATTCGCTTCTGGCGCTAGCAAATGCAGGCGCCGTAACAGCAGTCATCGGATACCACGTACCAGCCGTACCCATAATAATTCTGTCGGGATCGGTAAAACTGATATTTGGTACAAAAGAAATTGAGGATGCGGAATTGTTGTACCAAGTGACCAGGATTTTCTCTCCAGACACAAAACTTCTTGGAATTCCGGATACACCTTGATAGTTATATGCATAATGACTGCCAACAACAATCGCCGTCCCTCCGGGACCGATGTTTCGGTTATCCGTATAAATATCTTTTATTGCCGTATTCCAGCCGGAAAGTCCGAATGTGTTTTGCGCAGAAATTGCTCCAAAATCTACAAGTAGGACTGAGCTGGTTAGAGCGGCTGTCGGCGTAGGAGTTGGGGTCGGTGTTGGAGAAGGGGCTGGAGTAGAAAGCGGTACCGTCCCGCTCGGATCCGCGATCGGATTTCTTGAAATAATCAAATCGTCGTACCAAGTATAAGCTGTCGGATGGACTTGGGAACCGCCTTTATTTGAAATATACGGAAGCAACCAGATTTTTCCATATTTATTTACACTGCTCGCGTATAAATTGCCTGTCCAGCTTATTGCGGGCTGTGAAGCCTGCCCCTCGCGCCCGATCCACAATTCAACCTTACTGTTAGCCCAATATTGTCCGCTTGGCGTACCCAATTTCACATGGATGTTCCAAGTCATCCACTCATTCGCAAAATATCCAATACAAGTTCCGCCCAAGCTCGCCCAATTTCTACCCATTGAGTAGAGGCAATACGGCGACGGGCGCGCGTTTTGGAATTTGAAATCAGCGCCGTTGTATGTTTCATCCAACTGATTGTAAGTAACGCCGCTGTTATACATTTGGGCGTAACCGCGCTGTAGCAAATTTTGAACCACAAGCTCAATATCCTGGTTTGATCCTCGGCAATTTGTACTATTGCTGGTTGAGCATCCAGGCAAATCTCCTGCGGAAATGATGGTTTGCTTTGGCCCTTCTCCGGAACCGCCGGTGTAAAAATTGGTAACATAGTTATTGTCAAAACGCTGGCGCCATTGGATATAAAAATCTGAATTTGCTCCAAACTGCGCGGAAAGGTCGGATGAAAAATTAGTAAACCACTGTCCAGATCCGCCTGAACCGGATTGCGATGGAATAATAAATTTCATGGAGCCTCCTCCATCGGCAGAAGTTGTCAGGTCAATCGTCGGAGTAAGCCCGCCCGCAGTATTATTGAACGCGCCGAAGTTTGCTCCATAGGCATTGGATCCGACAACTCCAAGGTCGGCGTTTGAATCAAAACCGAAACATCGGATAACTCCGATTGCCGCGCATCTGGTCTGAAAATCGGAAGAACCTAAAATTGGAGTCGGTGTTGGAGTGGGAGTAACGCTACCCCCTTCACTGTAAATAGAAAGTATTTCAGTGGAAGAAAGCGCCCTGTTGTATATGCGGACATCGTCGATGAGGCCAGAAAAATACTCACCAGGATGAGTGTCGTTCCTGCCAATATTCAGCGGCTGCGCTGATGATGCGTCCAAAGTAGAACCAACTGAGTAATCGTAAGCTGTTCCGCCAACCACTGAACCAAGCCCGCCCAATTTTGTGAGATTTTGCAGATTACCATCAATGTATTGGCGGGCAAGTTTTGCGGACTGGTCAAATACGTTAACTACATGATGCCATTGATTGTTATTGACTGCCATCAAGCCATAGTATTGTAAATAGCCGGCGTTGCCATTCGTAGCGCCAATTCCTCCTATTACAGCACCAGTTCCAGACCAGAGCTGAACATCATAGCCAACAGTTCCGCCACTTAATCCTTTAGAAAAAATTCGATTATTATTTGCGGCTGTGGAAGTTTTTATCCATGCGGAAAGAGTGAAAGAAGTAGCTGTGCCAAAATCAAGAACTCCGCTTGCGGGGTCGCCCATATTTATATAATCATTCGCCCCGTCGAAACTGAGCGCTTGGCCTATTCTGCCTGTTGTGAATACGGGGCCGTTGATGAGAGTCCCGTTGTTCCCGTTTCCTGATGAATCAGAGGCAGTTGTTCCAGCTCCTTCGTCAAATTTGTACCAAGCGATTGGGTTTATCGAAGGAGTTTGCGTAGGAGTGGAAGTTGGGGTTGGGGTGGGTGTCGGAGTTGGAGAAGGCGCTGGAGTTCCCCCGCCAGAAACATTTTTATAAAGATAAGTATGACAAGCCGAACTATCGTTGCATTTCACATACATAACGATTCCGTAATTAGAAATGGGAGCCGAGATAAGCGATTCGCCGGGGCCGCTGGTGGTTGTAAAAAATGATGGGGGCGTTACATTTGTTTTCTGCGTCCATGAACCGGAACCGCTTGGATTTAATTCCCACATCTGATTTGAGCCGTTGATGACGAGAATATTCCCGGAAACCGGATCAGCCGCAACCGAACAGCAAGCGGCGCCTGTTCCGACGTTAACATTGCCAAAGGGCGCGGGTGGAAGAATGGAGATTGCGCCCGAAGAATTCATTTTGTAGATATTCTGGCCACCGCCAAACACAAGGAATCCGAGTTTGCTGTACTCTGCGAAATTTGTGTAGGCGGACATCGGATACTGTTGGAGTCCGCTACCGTCGTTCCCGTTTGTGCGAAACAAATGCGTCCATGAATTTGTGGACGGATTATATGACCATCCGCCCCAATCGCCATCAATAAAGATTAGGCGTCCTTGGTCGGGAAACCATTCAAGCGCTCCACAGCATTGATTAGATGACATTGGAATCGCGGCGATGGAGCTCCACGAACTTCCGCCGTTGGAGAATTTAAATACCGTTTTACTATTAAAATCCCGCAAGTAATGGTCGCCCGTAGAAGGGTTAATGGCATTGTGATCGTAAGAATGTTTCAGATTGTCGCCGAAATATGGTTGAGGTCCGATCGACCAAGTATTTGACGCGTCGTCATAGATAACAAAGACATACTGACTGCAATTCCCGTGCGGAGATCCTGCAAATTGGAACTGCTTCCTGAGAGGATTCCATACGGCCTTATTGGCATACTGCGTGCCGTGATCACCGGTAATACAGCCGGAATACGTTGGGACTAAAAGGTTTCCATTATTCCAATTGCTCATTCCGGTAAGTTCAGCGAAAGTTCCGGGTTGCATTGACGCCGCGAGACCTGAAAGAAAAGTTCCTGAGATTACTTGGGTAGGAGTTGGAGTGGGGGTCGGCGTTGGAGAAGGAGTGGGAGAAACAGTATATTTCACCAAGAAATCCTCCACAGACCAGCCGTCTACTCCGGAGTCATAGTTGATCTGCCACCAGTTGTATCCTCCGGCGTTAGTCGGGCCTCCGATGACGGTTCCCAGAACCCCTGTCGCTTGAGTTCCAAGCAGAGTTCCAAGCAGAGTTCCGTTGGCAGTTGATCTGACGTTGAGAGGTCCGGAAGAAACTTGGATTCTGTCGTTTATGGAGAATTTGGTGGAGACGGGAATCGTAGTAACACTTGGATTGCAAGTGAATGTTCCGGAAGTTGAATTGCCTATTCCTGCTGAATTGTAGCCGTGCACCCACCATGAATATGCTTTTCCTGAAGCGACACTTCCTGTAAATAAGGTTTGGGCGTATTGATCAAGATAGTGTTCGTTGGTTGTATTGAAGTACCATGACCCATCGGCGAGATTATTTGTAGTGTCGTCTATTCGGAGATAGTAAGAGGTGGCGGTTGATACCGGAGACCAGCTTACTGTAACTTGGTTGCCTGCGGCATTGCAGGATGAAGAGAGATTGGTTGGAGTCGAAGGAAGAGTTGTAGTTGTCGGTGTCGGCGTTGGGGTTGGAGTTGGAGTTGGTGTTGGACTCGGCGCAACAGTATACTTCACCAAGTAATCCTCAACAGACCAGCCGTCAGCTCCGGAGTCATAGTTAATATTCCACCAGTTGAATCCTCCGGTATTGGTCGGACCTCCGGTGACTGTTCCCAAAGCTCCCGTGGTTTGAGTTCCGAGAAGTGTTCCGTTGGCAGTTTGACGGACGTTGAGAGGTCCGGAAGAAACTTGGACTCTGTCATTGATGGAGAATTTGGTGGAGGCGGGAGAAGTAGTAACGCTTGGATTGCAAGTGAAGCTGCCGGAGCTTGAACTGCCAATGCCGGCTGTGTTTGCTCCATGCACCCACCATGAATACGTTCTTCCGGAGGTTACGGCTCCGGTATATGAAATCAGCGCATATTGATCCAAATAAATATCGGGGTCTCCGTTATACCAGCTTTGAGCAGTGTTATTTGTAGTATCGTCTATTCTTAAATAGTAAGAGGTGGCGCTTGAAACCGGAGACCAGCTTACCGTTACCTGGTTGCCTGATGTGCTGCAAACAGCAGAAAGGCCGGTGGGAGCGGGAGGGAGAGTTGTTGTGGTAGTAAGTGTTGGAGTGGGTGTGGGAGTGGATATAGGGGTTGGAGAAACTGTTCCACCATATTCATACGCGCCGATATCGTATGCGCTTCCCTGCGGGCGTGAGACGCCGTCAAAGTCTTTGTCATACGGAGAGCCGAGATTTACTCCTGCATTGATGGCGGGAGAGGTGGATTGGAGATGGAAGTCGCCGGAAGCTGGATTTACAAATTTGGGATCACCCGCTACAGCGCATTTTGCCGAAACTTGGGTGCAGAGATTATTCGAAAAAACTTCCGTACCACCTTGACCATTCACATCTACAATATCGCCACCTGTATTTTGATAAACAATATTATTTTTAACCATATTACCTGCCCCGCCCATATTAATGCCGCCGGGATAGGGACCGTTATTATAAACAATATTATTGTAAATTTTTGAATTTGTTGAAGCACTTATATCAATTCCGCCTACGACATCGTCGCCGCTGCCTAAATTGTTGAATACGATGTTGTTGTAAACCTCATTTCCGGATCCGTAAATAGTCATTCCCTGCCCATATCGCCAGCCCCGGCGCGTTGGGTTTAACCCAACATTAGAGACGCGGCTATTTTTGATTACATTGTTGTTTGGCGTTCCTGCATAAACATGGAAGCCGTATTCTCCGATATTATAAATTTCCAGATGATCGAATACATTGTTAGCTGTTGAAATATAGAGAGCATGGGCACGTCCATAACCTGGCGGCTGATCCACCTGCGACTCTGGAGGGCATGGTATATTAGGATCACAACCGCCGGCTCGTCCGATGTCATGAATCTTCAAATTGATAAATTCATTATTGTCCGAAGGGCGCACTCCGTTAGTTGACAAACCTATTCCGGAGGCGTAGGTGTTCTTAATCTCGCTATTTTGAATGCGGATATGATTAGCGCTATCCCCGATCCAAATACCCTCGCCTTGAGCGGAGATTCCGTCAATGACAAAGTTGTCTATAATAATATATTGAGCGCCGCGGTCAAAAACTAATGCGGGTACCGTAACTATCTCTCCGGGGTAAGCTTTAATCATAACTGGGTTTGACCAGCTTGTTCCTCCCGGAATGCTGATTGTCCGTATGTCTGAATAAAATCCCTGTCTTACGTAAAGAGTGTCTCCAGCAACTAAACATGAAATTCCTGCGCCAATCGTAAGTTTCGGAGTCGCCAGATTTTTCGCCTGCGCGCAAGAATTAGAATCCGAACCAGTTTTGGCTACATAATAAACATTTCCAGAAGTTGTGGTTGTCGGCGTGGGTGTGTGAGTCGGTGTTGGAGTAGGTGTGGGGGTGGGAGAAGTTACAACAACATTGCCGGTGTTATAGAGATCCAAGATTTCGTCCGCCGAAAGCGCGCGGTTGTAGATGCGCACATCGTCGATGGAGCCGTTGAAAAAATATCCCGCATCTCCTCTTTGCCCGATCCTTAACGGAAGGTTGGATTGTGTGCGAACGCGCCCAATTGTTTTATTGTTGACTTCTGATCCGTTAACATAAAGACGAAGGGTGGAGTTTTCATAAGTCATAGCGAGATGATGCCAAGCGCTAGTTGAAAGAGCGCTTGGAGAGTAGAGATAAAACGCATTAGTTGATCCGTCGCCAATATTAAGCAGTGCTATAACTAAGCCATTTGTATCTACGGCCAATCCATAATATCCATCCGACCATTCATGACGACCTTGATTTCCGATAGCTGAATTCCAGTCTGTGTTTGCAAAAGAATTTGCTTTAACCCAAGTACTAAAAGTAAGTTGCTGTGGCGCAATACTTGCCTGATATGGAACTTCAACATAATCATCCACCCCGTCAAATGAAAGCGCTTGGCTAACTTTACCCGTTGTG
>Ga0209210_1001506_pt1 | contig 19324 bp, 31 predicted proteins | sample RifGroA1_FD_183991 | JGI IMG/M metagenome (GOLD analysis project Ga0209210, IMG submission 183991) | Contaminated groundwater microbial communities from Rifle, Colorado, USA - Rifle Groundwater A1 (SPAdes) (version 2) | ecosystem: Environmental > Aquatic > Deep subsurface > Groundwater >...
AATAATTTAAACAAATAATATTCTCTGATTATACGCAACCAATACTACAAAATAACCAATAATAATCTTTATATACTTATCAAATATAAAACTCTTATGCCTTTAGATAAAAAACCACTTCGCGAATTCATAAACAAGCCAGTCGTAACTAAAGAAGGCAAACGCCTCGGCGTCGTAAAAGATATAACTTTTGAGACTCGAACAGGAGAGCTAATCCAGTTATTATTGAAAGAACAAACCCCATATACAAAAAGTTTAAACCTCGAATTAACCTCAACAAAGGAAACAGTCATTCCTTATAATTCAATAATTGCTGTGGCTGATTTCGTTGTAGTTTCTGAAGAAGATTTAATCTAATATTAAAAAATATAGCAATCTTTAAAAACCTCTCAAAACAAAACCTAACATGAAAGTTATAGGCTTTAACATTGAAGAAATTCACGCAAAAAAATCTTTCGAATTTAAACGCGCAAACATAGGGACTAATATTTTATTTTTAGGAATCGAAAAGGCAAAATTAGATGTAATAAAAGATAGCGAGTCATTAAAAGTCTCTTTTAAGTTCTCAATAGATTACAAAGATAGCGAAAAAAAAGAATCCAGCGAAAAAAACGAGGTGTTAATTTTAGGCAATTTATTATTGATGGTTTCGAAAGATGAATCAAAAGAATTTCTTAAATCCTGGAAAAATAAGGAAACTCCCAAAGATAAAACTCTAGGGTTATACAATTTTATTTTAAGAAGGTGCTCTTTAAAAGCTCTTCAATTAGAAGATGATCTCAATTTAACTCCACATATTCCTTTCCCCCAGCTTCGCCAGCAGCCCCAAAACCAGCAAAACCAATAAAATTAGCAAAAGAAGCAGAAACCCAACTACATTGCAAATCTCGTTTCACTCAATCTATCAAGGCAAAGAATAAATAAACTCAAGTCATAACTCCTTACATGCAAACAAACAACTATCTTCAAGCAAACAATCGCCAAAATAAAAAATTAGTCACAATAATAACTGCAATAATCCTTTTTCCAGTTTATTTTTTATTAAAAATCTCACCAGTCTCAAAATATACCTTTCCTCTAATAATCATTTTAGCAATTATAATTCATCTAATTTTGAATTGGATAAACAATAAATACAATCAATAATCAATATCTTTCAACTTCCCAAAATCCAGTACATCCAATCCATCACCAACAATTTTAACATTAAACTTCCTCAAATCAAATTTAAATGCAAACCCCAAATCAAACTCACGCGCATCAGTCCCCGCAATAAGAGGGAAAAAACTCGGAACCAATATAACTTTCTTCCCCTTAAAAGCGCCAGTTAAAAAACACTTATACGTCTCCCTTTTAACATTATCAACCAATGTCACAGCAGGATGCCCATGCCCTATAATCCAATATTTCACATCTCTCCCAAACATCTCTTCAAATTCTTTATCACCATGAGCAAACAAAATATTTCTCCATAAATAAAAATCTACAGCAACAACCCTCATCTTCCTCAATATAGGAAATAAAATTTTATCGTGATTTCCCTCAATAACAACAAGCTCCTTACATTTCCCCCTCAAATGTTCTAAAAATTTAACAATCAAATTCCACTCATCATCAAGTATATAGCCAAATTCATGTTTAACATCTCCAAGAATAATTATTTTATCTATCTTTTTCCCCTCATCATTAATCTCTCTGTCCAATCTACTCCCAGTCAACCCACCATAACTTTCATGAACCAGTCTGCTATCTTTTTCAATAATTATTTTACCATCTAAATTATTAATAATATAATTATAAATCTCCTCAAAATCAGCAATACATTTCTCATAAAGCTTCACAGGAATCATAACACCAGAAACCCGCATAGCTCCCTCATATCCAAGATGCAAATCCCCAATGACAAGTACGCGCTCACCAGCATCTTCAAGCAAAAGGCATTTGCCAATATATTTTATTTTAGGCATAAAAATCTCTAAGAAAAAGGTTAATTAAGGTTTTGCCTTAATAATTAAAAAAATAATCAATAAAATTATAAGAATAATCGGCCAATTTTCTTTTAACCATCCAACAAATTCAGAATTTGATTTTTTTATTTTCATTCCAACATTCGTTTCCTCTTTAGATAATATAAAAACAAAAGATTCAAATCTATATAAACTATTCCCAAGAAAATAACCTCTAATAAATTAACTTCTTTTATTTGATAAAGATAATAAATCATAGCAGCCAAAACCCCTAAAAATGTCGTGAATGCAACCATACAAGTGGCAAGGGCATTTATTTGAGGATAATTCATAAAAAAACAGACTTTCCCTTTCTATAAAAACAATCTTGTTTTACAGTAATTTATCTTCATCCCTCTCCAATAACTTTCATCTGCAGTTCATGCATCCTCTTCAAAAAAGCAACTCTATCCTCCATCTTAATAAAATCAGCATGGCTCTGAGTCAATAAATTCAATCCAAAAGGAGAAACTAAAGGAGTCCGTACAATCTTAACAGCAATCTTCCCATCCTCAATCTTCTTCAAAATTTCAACAGCATGATCAACATCCATCAAATCCTCAAATATCTCTCGTCTAGCTTCGCGTAAAATAGGAAAATCCTTGCTCAATTCCTTGACAGCGCTCAATAAAAAATGAGAATGCACTTGTTGTTTTCCCACACTCTTCGAACGGCCCTTATAATTCCTAAGAATCATAAGCGACCTCGCAGCGCAATGACGGAAGCGCCTGCGCAAAACATCTGTCTTCTCAATCGCCTGCTCAACTATCTCGCGTAAATTCTTATAATTAACTCCTTTCAAAATTTTATTCACATCCAAACTCTCCCCTGAAATAAAAAACCCATTATCATTAACTCCCATTTCAACATCTCTGTTCTTCAATTCCGCAGCAGCATAAGCATAAGCTCTCGACAAAGCATCATTCACTCGTCTGCCATACATAGAATGAAAAAGAATATACTCCTTATCCTGCTTAAACTGCTCCACAACAATTATTTTATCCGTAGGCATTTCAGAAAAATTAGCCTGCTCCAAACAATAAGCATAAATCTGTCTCGCAGCATCAGTACTGCAATAAGTATAATCCTGTATAAATTTGACGCATTCGGGAGCATTTCTTATTCTCTCATTAACAAGCCCCCTAAACTTAGAAATAGCCAAAGCAACATCATAACTCAAAGGAAGCTGTTCAGAAAACCACGAAGGAATCGTCGGATGTTTGCTCACATTAGCAATAACATAAGCCTTCATTCCCTTGCTATGAATAAACTGATATTTCACTCCTCCCAAAACAAAAACATCTCCTTTCTTCAACTTCTCCAAAAAAGCCTCGTCGATACTCCCGACGGTAGACCCCTTCATTTCGACAGGAGAATTAATAACAACAGAAACAAAACCCTCCTCAGGAATAGTCCCAATATTAGTCAGATAAATCAGCCTCGCCAGTTTCCCCCGCTTCCCAATCTCTCCCGTCGCAGAATCATACCATATCTTTGCATACACATTTCTATGCTCTAAATCATAATCTCCACTCAAATAACTAACAACACTCGTAAAATCTTCCCTCGTCAGAGAAGAATAACAATAACTCTTCCGTATAAGCTTAAGCATCCCATCAGCCTTCCACATCTTAGTGATAGCCATTCCATAAATTTGCTGTGATAAAACATCCAAGGCATTTCTCGGAATCTCCACTCTGTCAATAACTTTCTCAATCATATTCTTCATAAGAATCGCGCACTCAATCAAGTCATCCCTGTCAGTCACAATAAATCTCCCCTTAGGATTAGCATGAAGCTGGTGCCCTGCCCTTCCAATCCTCTGCAGAGCCCTCGCAACGCTCTTAGGCGAACGAAGTAAAACAACTAAATCAATAGAACCTATATCTATTCCAAGCTCAAGAGAAGTAGAAGAAACAACAACCTTAAGATCTCCCTTTCGTAGTCTCTCTTCAATAATAAACCTCTGAGTCTTGCTCATCGAGCTGTGATGCGCCCCAATAAGCCCCGAATATTTCCCAGGAAAATGAATATCTAAATAATGAATTATCCTTTCAGTGGCGTTTCGGGTATTTGTAAATATCAAAGTAGTCTTATGGTTCTGAATAAGCTCATCAAGAATATGATAAAGCCTTTTTTGATTCTCCCCAGTCTCCAAAGTAAGTAAATCGTTTCCAGGACTCAAAAGCCCAATATCTATTTCTTTAATCAAAGGAACTTGAGCAATCAAACAATCTCTTTCAGAACCCACCAAAAACTTAGCAATCTCTTCAATCGGCGCAATAGTCGCGCTCAGCCCAATACGAACAGGCGTAATCACACTATAATCTTGCAGTCTCTCAAGAGTCAAACTCAAATAAGTTCCTCTTTTATTCGCAAGCGCGTGAATCTCATCAACAACAATAAACTCAAGCGCTCTCAAATTCTCAGAAAATTTAGGAGATGTTAACACAATTGCCAGGCTTTCAGGCGTAGTCACAAAAATATGCGGCGTCTTTCTAGCCATCTTCGCTCTTTCAGAAACAGTAGTATCTCCAGTTCGCAATCCAACCCTAATATCCTGCATCTTCAATCCCTTTTTATCAGCAATCTCTTTTATCTCCTGCAAAGGCCTTTCAAGATTTACATAAATATCATTAGTCAGGGCTTTCAATGGCGAAGTATACACTGCATAAATCTTATCATCAAGTTCATTGCGCTGCGCAAGTTCAACAAGGTAATTAAGTATCCCTAAAAAAGCAGTAAGCGTCTTAGTCCCGCCAGTAGGCGCAGAAATCAAAATATTCTTGCGTTCATGTATCGGTCCAACACCATAAAGTTGCGTCAAACTAAAATCAGAAAATCGCGAAAAAAACCACTCCTTAACAATAGGGCACAGCATCTCCTTTACATCAGCGTTTTCTCTTGCTTCGATAAATTCTATTTTATTGTCATTCATAATGTATTTTCAAAGTAGAACTATCATATAAAAACTCATTCATTATCAAAAAATCAAACTAATTTAATAAATAAACAATCATCTCCTATTTATTTACTCTATAAAATATACAGGTAAAAACCAGATTCAATCAACCTTAATATAATATCCTCTAAATCTACCAAAGAGACTTCTCTTAATTCCTACTTCAAATCTTCTTTCTCCAACACTTCGAGCCCTCAATCTTTCAATCATAATTTCACTAGCTCTTTCTGCGCGCAAAATTTCTTGAGCTAAGTCAGGTCTATAATAACTATTAACAACAGCCTCATTTTTATGATTAGAAATATATCTCTTGTCCAAAACACTATTCCTAAATCTATGGGCATCATAAAACGTTTCAACAGCTTCTTCCAGATCTTTATCTCCCAAATCTGATTCTTCTATCTGTTGATAAATAAAAACATCAAAAACATTTCTTTTTTGTTGGAAGTATATCATCTCAAGCTCTTTTTTTCCTTTAGCTGATGTCCTACATATTGCACCAGGAGATCCATAGAAATTTTTTGAGAAAACACCCACAATAAGATGTATAGGGTTCAATTTCACACCAATTTCACCACTTTCAAATCTATAATCTCTCTCATTTCTATATGCTTGCAAATCTAATAAAGAGGGACTTGCAGTTCCTGATGGATGAGTATGCACATCAAGTACGGAATAACTATAGACCGATGCTTTCAATATAGGATTTGCCTCATCTAAATCAGTAGAATCCTCTAAATCGTCAGATTCCACAATGATATCTTCTATAGATCCATAACTATAAACTCCACTCTTCGTATCTTGAAATGGAAAAGGATATTCTTCTGTGAACTCTTCATCATAACCTTTTTCCTTTAGCCAATTTTTGAAAAGCTCATAGCGTTCTAAAAATCCTAATTTAAGTGTGTCTTTTCTTTCAGCACAAAATGCTCCAAATAAATCGTTACTGTTAATAGGAACTTCCTTCTCATTGCCTATCCTAATATTTTCAGGATAAAACCAGCGATTTCCTCTTATCTCTTTATCCACTGTAAAAGCAGCTTCTCTTCCAAGGTCATTAGCTATCCCAATAACTCTTCTCAACCCTGACTGAAAGCGTTCACTTTGCAGTTCTTCCAAAATTCTTTTTGAAGATACAGATTCTTGCCTTTCTTCAGCCATAGAACAAGTATTCCGATAGCTAAGTCAAACTATAAAAACATTGCCATGCATAAAAACCCATGCCCCAGATATCTAAGAAAAAGCGTTCCAAAATCGCAGAGCAAATCTTAGCGCATTTATACAGCATATCTCCAGAAGCACAATTTACAAATAAAATAGCGGAAGAAATCGCAAGAGACGAGGAATTCACAAAGTCCATCTTAAAAGAATTAGAATCAAACAAACTATTAGTCAAAGTAATTAAAGGCCCGCAAGGTCAAGACTACCAAAGATGGGAGCGCTGGCGTCTTTCAAACGCAGCCTTCGACGCCTATAAAAAACACCTAAATGTTTAAATTAATCACTCTTCAACAGTTTAGATGGATCCTCTCAAAGAAGCATTTCAAAAGGTAAAAGAAGACATTAGCTATCTATATCAAGAAATAGAGCAAATCAAATTCCTATTAAATGATCTTAAAATACAACAAACCAACCAACAAACGCTCCAACCAACACATCAACACATAACTCCAACTATCCAACACATCATTCCAACACAAGAAACAGTCCAAAACAGCTTTAAAACACAAAATAATGGCTTCTCCACTGGAAATGATGGGGTTCCAACAAACCAACCAACAAACCAACCAACAAACCAACACCCCCTTATTTCCACTCCAACACACCCTATAAGTTCGGTTAATACGAGAATAAGCAATCTACATAAAGTCTCAGAAATCTTAGGAACTCTCGACGATCTAAAAAAAGAAGTTCGTTTAAAATTTAAACGACTCACAGAACAAGAAATGCTGGTATTTAGTTCAATTTACCAGTTCGAAGAACAAGGTTTTGTCGTCGATTATGCCCTTCTGGCACAAAATCTTCAGCTCACAGAAATATCTATCAGAGATTACATAAGAAAAATCCTTCAAAAGCAAATTCCTTTAATAAAATCAAAAGAATCAAACAAAAAAGTCATTCTTTCAATACCAAAAGATCTCAAAAGAATAGCTTCTCTTCAAACAATCACTCAATTAAGAAATATTTAAACGTCACACCGAATACTTTTCTACAAGTACAACTAACAAGTCAAAAAAGCCTAAAATGGCCAAAATCAGCCTCTTTAAGCCCTAATGCTCTTTTATTTTTCAGTTCTCTCTTTCCTCTAATCAGATGCAATGCTCTCCAATAGGCAAAACACCCTCACTTTTTGATCATTTTTCATACATTTTATCATCATTTTAACTCTCTCTTTACCCTAAATCTTCTCAAACTATCAAAATGACTCACTTTACCTATCAAATTACACCTTCTCTAGGCAATTTCTTATATTTTTGCTTCTCTTCAACTCTCACTTTTGCATATTTCTCTAGTTTGTTACGAACTTCTTCACCTACGAACAATCTCTTCTTCCCATTAGGTTCGGTTAACTCTTGAATCAACCCCTCACTTTTCTGTTTTATAGCATTTATTTGGCCTCTAATAGTAGCTCTCTCTTTCCCTAAAAGACGCGCAATATCCTCATAGCTCAGCTTCATTTCCGCATTCATAAGCGTGAAAACTATCAATCTCTCATTACTACTCAATCCCTTCAAAATATCATAAAAATTGCCTGTTTGAACAGCTGTTTGAACAGGTTCAACAACATCATAAACAGCCTCCTGTTTGTTTAAAACAGCCGTTTTTTTAAACACCTGTTTATGTTCTTGCGCCAAATTCATAATTGACAGCGCCTCGCGCACTCCGGCAAGATCATCATTTATCGACGCTAATTCCATTTTTAACTCAGAAATCAAATCAAACAGCTGTTTATCGCTGTTGTTTAGGTGTTTAATCCACTTTCCAACACCCTCAAAGTCTTTTCGCACTTCAGAAAAACTCTTGCGCGTCTCATGTTCAAGTTTATCTACTCTTTTACCAGCACCAAAGAATTCAAACATAGCGTTAATAAAGGCTATTAGTATATAAATCTTGTGTTTTTATCCCTCATCCGAGTAATAAAAATATCTCATTTTAAACAGCCTTAAACAGCACATAAACACCCTATTTTGAAAACAAACAGCTGTTTAAACACATATAAACACCTTTAAACAGCACACACATACCGACGGCAAGTTAAATCAAACAGTTGTTTAAACACAAAAAACAACCCATCAAGGCAAAAATATTTAAACAAACAATTCCTAATCAAATCATCTTTTAAAAGAGATGAAAGGAGGTATAAAATGGCAAAATTAACAGCGTGGTTAGTAACTCTTATAGGTGTTCTTTTAGTGCTCAAGGAATTGGATATTCTCGCGGCAGTAACAGATTACAATGGCTGGATCATCGCTCTTGCAGTGCTAGTCATCGGCGTTGCAAAACTCATGAGAAACTACAAGAAATAGAAATTATTTTCTCATTTTATTTTTATTCTTTATTCTTTATTTCCTCAAAATTAAGCAAGTCTATAAACAAACAGTTGTTTAAGCACATATGAAACATTTCACAAAAACATCTCGCTCTTTCAAGAAAGAATTCAAAAAGCAGTTGAGATTCGCCATAATGGCAGCCGTCGGATTCTCAATTGCATTCGCCTGGCGCGAATCCATCTTCGACACTTTTCTAAACTTCGTCTCAAGATTCCTAGACGTCCCTCCAGAGCAATACCTTACAGAAGTGTACACAGCTTTAGCAATCACAATAGCAGGAGTCATCTTAATTTTCATCACATCTAAGCTCATCAAAGACTAACCAATTCAGATACATAACTACTTAAAGAACAAACACATAACAATAGAATGGTAGCAATAGCATTTACAATATCAGCAATACTTGCGATAATTGTAGGTTTGTTAGTTTTGATCTGGCCAAAGTTTCTAAGATTAGCAGTAGGAATTTACCTCATTCTTTTTGGAATCCTTCAGCTTGTAAGCGATAATTTCGGATTCTCGCCATTTAGTTAAGCCCAAATAAATCAATAAATTCTTAATCAAATATTTAGCTAAATCTTCCAGCCCTCGCCTAAAACTTCCAGCGCAAACACAAAGCGCGTTTTAACTCAAATACTAAAAAGATTTATTAATCTTCAGACTCTTAAATCTCTATGAAAATATTCAAAATTAGTGTCACTAGATTTCTAATCTCTGTGATCATTATGGCCCAATTTTTTATTTTGCCTCTTTTTGTCGGAACCTGCCTAGAGATTTATCCTCCAGAATGCACAAATACATTTACAGAATTTTTTCTTTACCAAAGATGGTTTCAAGTCCTTAGTTTAGGGATAGCAATTTTATCAGCAATTTGGCTGATAATAGCAACTGTTTTTAAATTTAGGTCAAAATAACTAATATCAAGAAACAATTGCCTCAATAAGTGTAAGGCGCGAAGCGCCGAACCGCGCCGACTACATTCAATAAATTATTTAAACCCACTTCAATTAAACCATTTGTGCATATAGACTTCACGAATCACGCAAAAGAGCAGATGAAAGAGAGAAATATCTCAGAAGATGAAGTAATAAATACTATAAAATATCCAGAAGAAACTAGCAAAGATGGAAAGGTCTATTATGCAAGAAAAAATATTGGAAGAGCAAATATCGAGGTAGTTTACACAAGGGAAAACTATATAAAAGTCATTACGGTCTATTCTTTATGAAAATCACATACGACAAAGATGCAGACGCAATGTATGTCAAATTAACTAATGAAAAGTTTAGTAAGACAAAGATTATTGATAAAAACACAATTCTAAATCTTGATGAAAATGGTGATGTCATAGGCATCGAGCTTTTGTTCATAAGTAAGCATCTCCCAAAAAATTTTATGTCAAATATCTCTGTTGAAAATATCTCTTAGTGATTATTCTAAAGTCTAATGGTTAAAAAAATAACAAAAAAAGAGCAAGAGGTAATGAAAAAATGGCAGAGCAAGAACGGTGCCTGCTATTTTGATTATAAAAATAGAGATATTATTCTGCCCGACGGTGGTCTTTTTTCTATTGAAAAGAAAAAATATATGGCTCATAAAATTATAGGTTACAAAAAACTTCCAAACGGAAATACCAAGATACTCTTCAGTAAAAAGAAGCTAATCCCTAGCGAAACCTACGAAGCAACAGTATGGATGTCAGAGTTAGATGAAACAATTAATTATCTAAAAAGAATGAAGAAAATGCTTAATTCTATGGCTATAAAGACAAGTCGCAAACCAAGCTAAATCTTTCAGGCAAAACCTACAATCTCCAGCAACTCCATAACCTTCGTTTAATCCTCTCAAAACACCCCATCCAATTCACAATCCTCTCCCAAGAAACAATTACCTCAATAAAGTGTGAGGCCCGTAGGGCCGAACTGCGCCGACCATAAAATTTTTAAACTTTGAAAGTCTATAGATAATATGGCTAGAACTAAGAAACAGCAACAAGGGGATTTGGGTGAGTTTATGAGTAAAGTAGATGATTTAGCAAATGACTATGATATCGAAGAAACCTCAGTAAATAATAAAGGGTATGACTACAAACGTAAAAAAAGGAATTATGGTTCAATGGGTGGATTAGACTAATGTCTAAGAAAAGCGAGGATTGGGAATATGTAGAAGTAAAGACTGGCTCAGCTCGTCAAACCAAAGCTCAAAAGAAGTATCAGGAAGAAATAGACGATGATGGGGGAACATACGTCGTAAAGCACGAAAACGCATATGACAACTTATTTTAGTAAGATTTATGGCTTCTTTGAAAAAAACAATATTGCGAACAATCGCTACTTTAGCAGTTGTCTTCTCAGGTATTCAATTAGAAAGATATATTCCAGATTCGCACCCCTTAATTTTGCTGGGAGCTTTAATTCTAGGCATTTTTCTTCTAGAGTGGACTCAATAAACACGAGTTCGCACAAGATACATTAGCTCTACCCCGCGGTGCCTAAATTAACTTATTTCTCTTAGTTAGATGGATTTTACCTATCTCCGAATCAATTTTTAGCTCATCACCAGCTTTAAGACCAGCATACTGCACATCCTCATCGGGTAGTATGATTACCCATTTATAATATTCTTTATCTTTATACTTTCTGCTAAGCCTTCTTTGTAACTTCATATATTCTTTCATGATCCTATCAATTTCAATATACTATTTAAACCTTTAGGAGCCGAAAGATTTAAATAGTTTAGGCTCCTAAATAATCTATGTCTGAATATGTTCCTTCAAATAAAGTAAATTTTTCATGTTTTAAATGCGGGAAACAAAGAGAAGACATCCGAATTAAAGGAAAGGCAAGAGGACACTGTCATCCTTGTTATAAAAAATATTTTTGGAAACCCAAGTTATTTCTTTGCCCAAGATGCGAGAGAGAAAGACCTTATCAAGCAAAGGGACTATGTACTGGTTGCTATAATTCCGTCTTTCATATTGACAAAGTAAAGATTTACAATAAAATCAAAGATCATAATATAAATTACGAAACCTACAAGAGTGCCACAAAACTATGTGTGGTTTGCGGGTTTGATAAAATAGTAGATTTACATCATCTTGACATGAATCACAAAAACAATGCTATTGAAAATCTCGCGGGCTTATGTCCAAATCATCATAAGATGGCTCATCACAGAAATTTCCAAAAAGACGTTTTCCAACAACTCAAAGATAAAGGTTTTACAGTTTCAGAAGGCTACAAAGATGACAGTTTATTCAAGAATCCTTCAAGCTAAACCTTTCACTCTTCACCTAAAACTTCCAGCATACCTAGAAAAGGCTAAAAGAGTTCGGTTTATCTAAGTTGAAACATCTAATCAAAACCTACAATCTCCAGCATAGCAAATAAGTTCGTTTAATTAAGAGTTATTATCTCACGTAAAGCCGTACCCATAAAAAACAGTAAGGTTTAAATACTTCTCACATATAATCATGTGTATGAAAATAAGTAAGAAAGATATTATTCGAATAAACAAAGGATTTGGAGGACATATTCGTAATGACTCAAGCATAGATTTCGCTTTAAAACAGCAAGAAAATCTAAAAATGGGAGATTACAAAAAATTAGCTTATTTATTTAGGGCAATCTTGGTAGATCATCCATTTAGCGACGGCAACAAAAGAACTGTTATGTTTATTGCCCTCGCATTTGCAGATGAAGCTCACAAAGAAATAGATAGAGATTTATTACTCCACCACATCCTTTCAATAGCTTCAAAAAATATAACTCAAATTCGAGCAATCGAGGAGCGTCTAAAAAATGCAATTAAATGAAGAAAAAGTAAATTATATCTTACACAAGTATAAAGAAATGTTTGATACTCTTGAACAATACGATAAAACAAGAGAATGGCCAATAGGAAAGGAAAGAATAGATATTACTCTCAGCAGAAAAACAATTCTTAAGCTTAGAAGAATAAAAGAGAAAACAGGAAAAAATATTTCAAATATAATCGAAAAAGCACTTGAAAAATTGTAAGTATTATCTTCTATTTAGTAATCAAATTATCTAAAGGATTAACAATTTTCCTCATTTCAGTCGAAGAAATATGAGTATACAACTGTGTAGTATTCAAAGAAGAATGCCCTAACAAAGCTTGAATCATTCTAATATCCGTTCCAGCCTCAAGCAAATGGGTAGCGAAACTATTATGAGATATAAATCCATCAGTAATCAAATTCTGATTCTTAGGAACTGTGAAATCATAAACTGTTGAATTATACTTTTCTTCTTCTATCTTTTTTACCTTAAGCCATTTTATAGTCTCATTTTTTGCAAGATTATTAAGTAGTGTAGCTTTTTCTTTTAATTCAGGAATATTTATTAGGTGTTTCGTTATTTTTAACAGTGTCTCTTTCGTAGGATGTATTTTTCCAAAGTATCTTGGTAAGTGCTTAATATTTTCTTCGTTTTGTATCTTATAAGTCAACCCTTTATTTTTCAGAATAACTGCGGACATGCTTTTAAGTATTTTTCCAGCAGGCACTTTTTCACCATAAAAATCATTAATCATTTCTATCTTTTTTAGAGTTTTTATATTCCTTACAAACTTTTCTTGGTCTGGAAGGTGAAGGATATTAAGAGTGTAAATCACATTATTTTTAAGTATTTTTCCTTGAGGAAGCAGGACATTTCTTACTCTTTTATTCAAATGACTGTCTATTCCAAGACGGAGAAGAAGCATCTGGACATCCTTTAGTAAGTCTTTACTTGATGAGAAAAAGCGAGGGCTACCTTCATTTCCTTCAGCATCGTAAAACCCAGCTAAGAAAGAAGTCACTTCTTCTTCTGTCGCAGATAAAAGCTGTTCAGGTACACGTCTTTCCTTAGACATCTTATTTAAACCAAGCTTATTAAAAACTGGTAAAATGCTCTTATTATAAATATTTAGACAATAGCTTTTACTATATTTAGAGATAGTTATTGTCGGAATCATATTTAATTCTTTTTCAACAATCTCTTTATAGAACTTAATGAATTTCATATTCTTATCTGTAATTATTACTCCTCTTCTTGCTTCAGATACGAGACCATCGCCAAGAATATACCCTATTAATCTCCAAGTTTCTGGGCTAAACTTATTTTCTCCTATAACATTTATTTTCTTAACTCCAACAAGATAGTCTCCAATAGCAATATCTTTTGCAAATATTTCAGTAACTCCCATCTCATTTATAGTAAATAGTCTATGTTCGGGAGTGCATGTTATTTCATAACCATCAGCCCATATAGACAGCATTTTATCTGAATGGTGTTGAAATTTATGGGAAACTTCCTCATTTTCCATAGAGAAATTTTTAAAATCCATAGATTGAACTTGAGTATTTCTAAAATTAAATAGAGTTTCAGCAGAGCATATTTCAGCAGGCATAATTATTCTAGTGGATGGATGAAGGCAATGCCTAAGCGTATGTGGCGTAATTCTTTTCTGAATCTCCGAACGTTGACGAACATGTTTAACAATCTTCTGCACATTCCTCGTCGTTAAAGGAGCAGTCTGCGAAAATAAATACTTAGCATCTTTATGCTTTTTCATATATTCCTGCAGTTCTGTTCCAAGTCCATTTGATAAAATAAACATCCTATCTTTAGACCCTTTTCCTCCTCTAACCCATCCAGTATTTTCCATAAAACTAATATCAGACGGTTTCAAATGCACAAGTTCAGAAACGCGAAGACCGGAAGAATAAAGCAAAGAAAGCATCAAACGGGATTTCCGAGTTTCAGCAGAGTTCAATAACTTCAAAACTTCTTCCTTAGTCAGCACTTCAGGTAATTTTTTATCCTTTTTAGGAATCCTCACATTAGTAAACTCTTTCTTCAAAACTTCTTGAAAATAAAATTTCAAAGAAGCAGCTGCAAGCATAATCGTATTTTTAGATTTTGAATCATAAAGAGATGCAAGATATTTCTTGGCGTCATCTTGATCAATAGCGCCACTTTCTTTTTCAGAACTTTTTAAAAACTTCTCAACAAAAAAAGAATAATTTCGCACAGTAAGCGGAGAAAATCCTCTCAACTTTAACTCCGTGCGTAATTTCTCAACAGACTCCATCATCCCTCATCAAAGTAAAATAGCGTTGTCTTTAAAAGGTTTTGTAGCTAAAACTATTTGAGATTAAAGAGATGATAAATCTTAGGGTTATGCCATTTGGAAATATCCCAAACAACTAACTGAATCTCTTGAACAATAAATTCTCCGAATTCTTTATTAATATTTATTTCATTATTAGATGGTTTAGACAAAGAAACTATCGAAGCATGAGGAATATAATTTTCATCTTCAAATTTTTCATTAATGCTAGGCAATCCAATTCTACAAAGTTTTTTATGAAGTTTTATTAATTCAGGAGAATATATCTTAGCATAAAAAACTCCTGGAAATTTATCAACCCCCTTAATAACAACTTCAAAATTTCTTTGGTTAACTATTATTTTAGAGATTTTATCAATAATTAATTTAATCTCTTGTTTGGAAGGCAAGGTATCTCTAAGTTCAAGAGCTTTCAATGTGCAATGAAAGAACCCTTCTTTTCTCCAATTATAAATAAACTCTTCAGTTATATTAATTTTCTTGACAGCTTCAACAATATTTTTCGGTATAAAAAAGTTAAGTGTAATCGAATATTTGGCCATCTTCAGAAAAGAGTTCAAAGATATAAATGCCTTTGCAATTATCGATAAGACTTCTGTCTCTTCGCTCTTGCCTTCGAATCTCCAGGCTTGCGTTGCTCTTTGCGCCGCACGTCGGCAACAAGCATATGCCTATCATATTTCAAATAAGCCTCGCGAAGCTCAGCGCTTTTAGACGCGGCAACAAGAGCTCTTGCAACCCCGAGCCGCGCAGCCTGAATCTGAGATTCTTTTCCGCCTCCAACAACAGTAACTGTCAAGTCATATGCCAGTTTTCCGACGACATTTTCATAAATTCTAATCGGCTCAAACAAAGCAAGTTTGTGAAAGAATCTTAAATGCTCCAATGGAACTTTATTATATATTATATGCCCATTGCCGTCGACAACACGTACTTTCGCAATAGATGTTTTTCTTTTTCCTGCAATCAATAATTTTGTCTCGCTCATCTTAATTCCTCGCTTAGTTCCTTAAGGTTCAAAACTCCAGCATCTGATTTCTTTATTTTTTCTTTTTTAGACTCAGCAAATTCTTTCGGAATTCCTTCATAGCAACGGATGCGTTTGAATGCTGCAGCGCCGCGTCCTTCTCTATGTGAAAGCATTCCTCTTATCGTGCGCTTCACAATCATCGCAGGCTGTGTCGGGAAATAAGGCCCTTTTTGTGCATGGCCTCCGCGTGCCCGCACAGTTCTATATTCGGCAAGAGTTGTAACTCTTACACCAGATATCACAATGTTCTCGCAATTTAAAACAGCAACATTTTTTCCAAGCAATGCCTGCTTTGCAGCATAACTTGCAAGTCTTCCCAAAATGGCGCCGTCTCCGTCGATAACAATTTTATTCATAATATTTTAACTCCTTCCGCTTTAGGATTCTTTTTAATTTCATCAATTATTTTAACAGCTTCACTTTTACTATGCTTCATCTTAGCCAAAGCAGATTCTGAAAAAGACATTGCGCACACACGAACTTTTTTAGTCAATTCACCCCCGCTCAAAACTTTTCCAGTTATAACAATTGTATCTCCCTCCGAACTTTTAGAATTAATCTCATTCAAATTCATTTCAGAATATTTTCGTCTTGAACCAGAAATTCTCTGCGCAACTTTTCGCCATTTAGGCAGCTTCTTTGCTGCTAAAATAGTTTCAACAACATAAGAATCCATCTTTCTCGGAATGCGCCGCCCAATAGAAGTATTGCTTGCAGCCATGTTACTTTAGAGATTCCTCGAACGTCTCAACATTCTTGCGAAGAGTTTCAGCAGCTTTAACAAAAATCTTTGCAGCATCCATCATCCCAAAAGATTCAACAATCAAGAGCAATTCTCCGCTGTCTTTAATAGACTCTTTGTCAATTTCGCGAATTTCATCAGCCTGCGCGTCAGTTAAATCGCAAATCCATTTATTTCCCTGCTTATCAGGATTTATTTCACCGCGCACAGTCTGAACAATTGAATCGATTTTAGCATTTCCAGATTTGACTTCAGACAAATAACGATAGTAAAGCAATCCAGGAACATGTTTTGTATGCTCAAGCCCTGTCCCGACCGTTGCAGTTGCAGTCATTTCAATCTCCTGTTCTTTTTCCAATATCGTCAAAGGTATTTTATCATAAACTATAATGGGCTCGCCTTTAAAATCACCTGAATAAACTGTGCATGGCCCAACTTTTTTAAGAGAAAGCTCAACAGTTGTCTTTCCGCTGACTTTGCTTTCAGTTTTCAAAGGCACAAGCCCTATTCGGTGCGCAAGAACTTCATCGTATAGCGCAGAATCATTTTTGAAAATTTCAACCTCATCAATTGCAAGAGTCGGAACTTCTTCCACACTGCGCCGGATTGCATTCAAAATAGAATAATTCGCGTCCGTGCGAAAAACAATCTTCTCTGGAGTTTTTGAAATCATTTCCATGTCTAATTATAAAAAATAAGCCTTTTAAAAGTGAGTGTTTAGACTCTTCGGCCTCTCTTACCTCCCTTTTTCTTAGGTCCGCCACGCGGAACTCTTTGAGTATCAAGCACACCGAGAATTTTAAATCCTTCTTTTCCGAGAGTTTTAACCGCAGCATGAGCTCCGGGGCCTATTCCAGGCGAGCTCGTTTTCCCGCGCATTCTAATATACAAGGCATTAACCCCTGCATCTTTCGCAAATTCAGCTGCCCTTTTAGCGACGAACATTGCAGTAGTAGGATTTGCTTTCAAACGGCTGTGCTTTGTAATCATTCCACCGCTTATTCTCGTAATTGTATTTCCGGCTAAATCAGTTATATGCACAATAGTATTATTATATGAGCCAAAAACATAAGCAATGCCTGGAATAATTTCCTTTTCTTCTTTTTCAACAGGCTTTTCTTCAGGAGCCAGCTCAATTTCTTCCTGAACTATTTCTTCAGCAGGTTTTTTAATTGCAGATTTCTCCTCACTCATCTTTTACTACCTCCATAACAGCATGTTTTACAGCATAGCTTTTCTTTGCAACAATGCTGTGCTCATCAGATACAGGAACTAAATAGCCTGGAACATCAATAACACAGTTATTAACTAAAACTTTCTTATGAACAATCATCTGCCTTGCATGTTTAGCCGTATGCGCAATCTGTCTTTTCCATACAATTGTAGCAAGGCGTCTTTTCAAGATATCCTCTTTATTAAGAGCCAAAACATCTGCGATTGTTTTAACGGGCAGGCCGATTTCATTAAGCTTCGCAAAAAATTTATTCTGCTCTTCACTGTCAGAGGTAATCAAAAACTTCGCGCGATTTCTGAAATATTTAACTTTTGCCTCAGCTTTCCATATTTCTTTTTTATTTTTAAGCCCGTACTCCTCAACAAGTTTATTTTCATCAGAAATTCTATTCTTATCATAAAGCTTTCTTGGCCACGAAAATTTATTTTTTTTGCGTATCATTTTTATTTAGCCTTCCCTTTGCTTTTTTTAACACCAACAACAATTCCCGTAGTTCTAAAGTGGCTTCGTGTTCTCTGTCCTCTTACAGGCTGCTTTAATGCGTGCCTCATTCCTTTATAGCTTTTGATTTGTTTCATGCGCTTGATGTTAAACTCTCGCGTCATGTCAAGCTCATTCGTTAATATGTGCTTTGATTCCCCAGTCTCATAATCTCTCTGGTAATTATTCATAAAATTATAAAAATTAGGTTTCTGTAAAAATGCCTCTATTTTATCGACTTGCTCCTTTGTCAGTTCCGAAACTTTTATTTTTTTATCTAAATTCAAAAGTCTGCAGATTGCATTTGAAGTCGCCCATGAAATTCCCTTTATATAAGTCAGCCCAGTATAAACTTGTTTATTTCCAGGAATATCATTTCCATAAACACGAATAATTTCAACATAAGTATCTTCTTTGGGCCCGCGCTGCTGTTTGGGTTCCTTTGCTTCCTTAACTTCCTTATGTTTTGGTTCTGCCATTTTAGTGCACGAATAGTCTTTGCCGAGGGTCTTCCGTGAGCTCTTCCATAATCCTTTTCTCAATTGCTCTCTTCGGATCAGGGACGCTCTTTACTCTCTGCTTTATATCTTCAAAAGACTCGAACGGTTTTTCCGTTCTCGCACTAAGAACTTCCTGAGTGTGCTTTCGTCCAAAACCAGGCAGAAGTTCAAGTTGGTGCAAGCGAGTGTTCATCGCTTGAGCGTTGTTAAAGAATCTAACGAATTCTTGTTCACGCTCCCCAACAAGTTTTTCAACAAACTCCTGAAGTTGGATCTTCGCAGTCCCAGTCAGCCTCTCCGTGTGAAGCCTTCCGATGATATAGTATATCTTGTCTCTCTTTTCAGGGCCTATATAAACTTTCTCTTTTACATTTATAGAGGCTCCACGAATCGGTGCAAGTTCGAGCAGAGCAAGATGCTGCTCACCTATTGCCTGTACAACAGGGCGCATGTTGCCCTCCATAGGATATCCATTAGGCAAATAATCAAGCACAAATGCATAATCGTCTTTCTTTATCATTAGTACTCCTTAACGATTGCAATTATTTCATTAATTTCTTTTTCGTCTAAAGACACGTCGTTAAATATTTTATTCATATCCTCAGCATCTTTTGGAAGTAAGTCTACAATTTTCACAACACTGTCTTCGCGTATTTTTGGATTATTAATTTCACGAATTTTTTT
>Ga0209210_1001511_pt1 | contig 19285 bp, 18 predicted proteins | sample RifGroA1_FD_183991 | JGI IMG/M metagenome (GOLD analysis project Ga0209210, IMG submission 183991) | Contaminated groundwater microbial communities from Rifle, Colorado, USA - Rifle Groundwater A1 (SPAdes) (version 2) | ecosystem: Environmental > Aquatic > Deep subsurface > Groundwater >...
AATTAGAATATTCTTAGTCTGCAAAACCGTGTTCCTATCCTTAATTTTATTAACAAAAGGCATTCCTACACTTAGTATAACTGTAATTAATATCAAGCCTAATGCAGTATATAAAGCAGCACTAATCCAAATATCTCCTTTTTTAAAGTATAAATTTAGCGGATTTCTTTTCACAATCAACTACCTCCTCATTATCTAAAACAACTCTTGGAATAACCTCTATAGTTTCCAACTCACTAGGATTATCATAACCACCCACAGGAGCACCATTCCTATCCTCAGCAGTATCATATTCTAAAACCGCAACTCCAAAAGACTCTATTATTGTACCCTCATTCTTATAATCAACATAAATCTTATTGCCTATTCCAAACCTTGAAATAAATCCTTTAATTTCCTGTTCTTTCATATTATTATTTTGAACAAAAACTTTAAAATCATTCAAATCAGAAGTTGGAGTTATTTTAACATTAACATTTAAACATTCCAAATCCGTACCTATTCTTTCCTCTCCTTTATCTATATTGCTTTGAATTAATCTATTTCCCCATCCAATAATCACTATCCCCAATATTACAGCAAAACTAACTAATAAAACAGTTGAAATTAATGTACTCATCCCTTTTTTTTCAATATATATCATATTTTGCTAATTGCTCAGAGCAAATCCACCATCCCTCATCCACACTCTGAATCTCAGGTCTTGAAATAGTAATTCTTGGTATTACTTTTATTACTTTCGGATTAAAATCTGGTTTTTGAATATTTAAAATAATGCTTTCATAACTCCCGACTATTTGTTTTACTTTCCTTACATCAGCTTCTTCACCTAATTCCATCCTGACAATAAAATCCGTTATAGGATATCCTTTTATATTTTCCAAACTAACATCCAAATTATTTCCCTTATCAACAACATTGTTTATCCTAATCCCCACTTTATCATTGCAGACATCCTGAGCAGAAACCTTATCAGCACTTTTTTCAGTGCCTTCAGTAGCAGTATGTTTAACCCAAGTAAAAATCAGGCTTGCAATGGCGACAGTAAAAACAACAGCCATTATAACTGCTACAATATTCACATCTCCTTTTTTATCTTTTTTATTCATTTGGAAGATCATACCCGATAGTATTGCAGCCAATCAAGTCTCCCTCACTATTAACAAACACTGGTTTAGCCTCAATTCTATTAGCTCCGCCAGCGCTGCCTGCATTAAACTCAATTCCAGGTAATAATTTACCAGCACCTTCAAATTCATCAATTGGGGGATCAACATCAACATCACTTCCTGTATATTTTCTCATAACAATCTGGTCAACGCCTAAAGTCCCTCTATTCTTAACCATAATATTTCCATCCTTTATAGAAATACTAAGCCGGATATCATTGCATTCTACACTAGTTCCAAGCTCAATAATTTTATCACTTACTTTTTGAGTAGACTTCTGGCTGAAGCTAGTCACCATAACCCCCGCAGTAATAGCCGCCATAATCAATAAGACAGCAGCCACCATAGAAGAATCCCCTTTTTTATTCTTAATGAAATTTTTTGAGGATGATTTTTTCATATCTTCACCACCTTAACATAATCTTTGCCGATATTTCTAAATAATAAACTTTCAACTTTTGCTTGCCCACTACTAGGTCTTTTAAAGATATAATCATTATTATTAATATTCAAAATAATTTGTTCCTTATCCTCAATATTATAAGAAAAATATTTATTATCTCCGCTTAAACTTCCTAAATCAGTTCCTTCTCCAGCTCTAAATTTTTTACCCCCATGCTCTAAAGAAAATGAAACATCAGCTGCATTTTCATCAGCACTTGGAATACTAAAACTATTACAGCCTTCGCATTCAGTAGTTACTATCTCCCCTAAATAATTTGTAACTGTCCATCCACCATTATACTCAACTAATACAACACCAACATTTAACCCAAAATCCTGAAATATCTCCAATAGCCCTTCTTCAAATTCAGTTCCTTTCAAATAATAGCTTCCATCTCTGTCTTCTAGATAACCCAAGTTCATTACATAACTTCTCTCTCCATCAAAATTCTCAACAAAGAAATCAAAATTATCTTCAGCAGGAGCAATAAAATTATTAGTAACCTTCATTACACTAAAAATAGCAATACTCAATACTATTGCAGCTAAAATATATACTTGACCTCTTTTATTCATAACTAAATTAAATAACATCTTTATATTTAAATGTTAGGAAAAAAACTTAGAACCTTTAGTATGCTTAGGAATATAAGGGCAGTTTAAACAACGATTTCCACAGCACTCTTTCTGAGCTAATAATTCTTCTTTTGTTAAAGGTTTTAATTCCATTTTAAAAGCCCCAGCTGGGAATCGAACCCAGGACCTTTACCTTTTTGTTTTCAATACCAAGGTAACACTCTTCCAAGACTGAGCTACTGGAGCAATAAAATTTTGTAAGAATACGGTTATTTAAAAGTTTGTGGGAGACAGGATTTGAACCTGCGTAGACACTAAGTCACAGGATCTTAAGTCCTGCCCATTTTCCAGCCTCTGGCACTCCCACATAGAAAAATATCAAATATCAAAGCTTTTTAAAAGTTACTAAGAACTAAAATTTTGCTTTTACTTCATCCTTATATTTTCTCTGGCATTCACTGCAAACAACCTTCTTCTTGCCATCAGCCTTAACATAACTCCCTTTTATTTTGTGTAAGAAAGTTTCTTCAATTTCCTGTTTGCAAAGGTCGCATTTCATAGTTTTTAAGGACTTTCCATAGTTTAAAATAATTTCTAAAAAACCCTAAGTAGTAGTTACTTATTCTTTTAACTCAAAAAACACTACAATCTCCAAGTGCAATTTCGGTTCTGTAGTTCAACATTATTTATATATAAAATCGTTTTATTAATTTCTAAAATGGATCAACCGAAAATAAGTTTTAAAACAATAAAAGCAAATTCAAAGCTTTCTAATTTCTTCTCTGAAGAGGAATAATTATTTTTTTATTCTTTCTTTTAAACAAGCGATTATAATTGGTAAAACAATCGTCGTATCCGCTCTTAAATCAACATACTTAGCCTTCACTTTCAATTTTCCCCAGCTAATTCCCTCTTTCAATTCAGCTCCGCTACTATTCCCAGTCTCAACTCTATCCATAGTTATCTGAACTCCATAGTCCGCTCCGCCATTTTTACTAAATTGCAGACTCTGCTGAATATAATTTTTTGGAACCCCCCCATTAATATAAATAAAACCTTTTTTTTTCATATCCCATATAGGTTTCAAAAATTCTTCCAAATCTTTAAACTGATTAATATTTATTCCTTTAAAAGATAAAATCATTCCAAACCCGGAGTCAATAAATGCAGGACAGTAAATCTTAACATTATTTTTATAGGCAGCACCTAAGATACTATCTTCATCTAATTTACTTCCAATTAATCTCAATAATTCCTGAACGGTCTCAACTTTTTTTATCTCTTCCATATGTTTGTCTAAAAAATCTTCAATAATAGGGTAAACTTCATTACTCATTAAAACATCATACATTCTATCAAAACCTTTTTTATTCAATTCAGCATCATCCGCATATTCATCTCCTTGATAATGATTGTTCCCCAAAGCTTCAACCAAATCATGAGTTAACGTTGCCCCTGTAGTAACAAAAACATCTATCCATTTATTTTTAATTAACTCAACGAATAAATTTTTCATTCCCGCCGGAACCATAGCTCCAGATTGTCCCATAAAAACAACACAATCTTTATCATTTATCATGCTTTCACAAACATCTACCACTAAGCTTAATTTCTTAGCATTCATGCCGCAATTTCCCATTCTTCTAATTAACTCATTAACCTTCATTCCATTTTCGACTTTTACATGTTCAATTTTTTTCATTTTAAAGTTCAAACTAAGAAGAATTCTTAACTATGTCCTCTAATAATATCATACATAAAAATAAAGAAGAAATTGGGATTTAAAAAGTTATTTCTTTGTTCCATCCCATATTAAATTAAACATATTACTCAAAGCCTGTGCAAAATATGGCGTGTTGACCCAGACTCCAACGTCATAAGTAGGATGAACATCATTATCATCCATTACCATAAACATTAATTCTTTGTTATCAACAATAGCAAACCTAGCATTAATATTTTCCATATTTTTAACTTCAGCAACTTTAGCTAAATCCTTTAGCATACTCAAATTTTCTTTGCCTAAGTTAGCAGCTATTTTTATATCAACACCCTTTTTCTTTAATTTCTCGAAAACAGGTTTCAAAACTTCATATTTTCTCATTAGACCTTTAGCACTAGTAACCATAACTACATTTTTCTCAGCATTCTTAATCATAGTTTCTAAATGGGTATAAATATTATGTCTTCCCTTAAAAGCCCCGCTCAAATCAGTTGGTTCAACAAATTGAATTCCTTGTTTATGTAAAGTATTTAATTCATTCAAAACATCTGTTCCTTTTAATTCACCTAATTTCTTAACTTTATCATGGGCTATATCAACTAATAATTTTTTGGCTCTCTCAACAACTTCATTAGGCTCAACAGCAATGTATTTTATAGGCTTTCCTAATTTCATAATAACAAAACCTTTTTTCTCTAAACTTTCTAAAACATCATAAGCTCTTGACCTTGGAACATTTCCAATATCAGATAATTCTCCAGCTGTAGATACACCTCTTGATAACAAAGCCGTCCAAACTCTTACTTCATACAAATTTAATGCGAATAATTGTCTTAAATTATTCAAAAATTCTTCCTTAACAATCATATTTGAGCCTCCTTTTTTAATAACACCACTCTATTTTAGTAACTTCTATGTTTAATAAAACGTTTTTGTATATAAATCTTTTTATTACTAACGTAAAACGAAACTATTTCTTCTTCTGTAAGTCGTGAATTCTTTTAACATCCTCAATAGTGCTGATTTCTTTAACGCTTTTATCTTCTCTTAACCTCAAACATCTTGGAAATCTTGTAGACCATCCTGAACTGGAAGTGGGGCTTTTCTGAATCTCCTCATAGGCAATTTCAATAACAATTTTTGGCTTAACTTCAACTTCTTTTCCTTTAGTTTTCAAAATTAGAGGTTTTAATAATTGAGTCATTTTCCAATAAGTTAAAGGAGCATCTTTTTCTTTTATGCCCGTAGAAACTTTTCCAATTTCTTTTAAGTCCCCATCTTTACTAATCGCAACTCCATAGCTAGTTAACATGTTAGCCCTCTTCCCTTCCCCCCAATATGCTTTCACAATAGCAACATCTAAAGGTTCTAAAACATTTTTTAATTTCATCCACCCTTTTACATATCTCCCCGGAGTATAAGGGCCTTCATAATTTTTTGCCATTAAACCTTCCATACTATTTTCCAAAGCATTATTAAAGAATTTTTGAACCTCTTTCCCATCATCAGTAATTAGTTTTTTAGTTAAAACAATTTCTCTCTTTTCTTCTTTTATCATTCCCTCTAATATTTCTCTTCTTTCTCTCAAAGATTTTTCCATTAAATTCTTTCCATTATGATAAATAACATCAAAAACATTTAATTCAACAGGAAATTTTTTAGCCATCTCTTCAATATGATATTTTCTTTTAATCCTTTGAGAGATATTTTGAAAAGGCAGATATTTTTTGCTTTTGACATCATACCCAACAGCCTCGCAGTCTATAATATAACTTTTGCCTTTTACATGTTTCTTAACAATACTAATAACATCAGGAAATTGCATTGTAACATTCTCTAATCTCCTAGTAAATAAATTATAATTTTTCCCATCAAAATGAATAGTCATCCTGAACCCATCTAACTTATATTCAAATTGCACCAGTTTTCCTAAATCTTTAAAAATAGCTTCAGGATTCTCAGCCGGCAAAGCCAGCATTAATTTAAAAGGTCTACCTGGTTTTAAGCCAACTTTTTTCAATTTTTTATCTTTAGCTAAAACTGCAACTTCTCCATAATCCGCTGTATAATCTCCTGCTTTTTCAACCTCATCGCTACTAACATTAAAAGCAGAAGCAATAGCATCTCTTACAATGCCCTCGCTAACTCCAACTCTTAAATTCTCTAAAACTGTTTTAACAACATATTTATCTTCTAAATTATCTCCATTCCCTAATAATTCTGTTACTAATCCAACTTTTTTATCTACAGTTCCTTTTCCCTCTAATGTAGCTAATTTTCTAATATTATCAACAACATCTTTGACAATTAGTTTTTTACTATGCAAAGTTTTTTGTTTTTTATTCTTCATAACCTCTTCAGCAACTAATCCCAAATCTCCTTTTTTATTAAACAATTTCTCAATTTTCTCAAAGCTTTCTCCGCTTGAAACACTAATAGCTTTAATCATATATCTAAAACTAAACCCGATTTTTCTTTCATCCTTTTGAGGAAAAATTCTTCCTTCCATTAAATAAATAATCTCCTGCAGATCATTTTTCGGAACCTTTTTCAGAAAATCACTTAGAATTCTTGTCTTTTCAAGTCTTTTAGTTGTCTTATCCAATTCTTCATAAACACTGACAACTTCTCTATAGTCCATAAAAAGATTTAAATACGTTCATCAATTTAAAGGTTTGGGATGGAAGTATTAAAAGCAATTAAGGAAAGAAGGAGTATAAAGAAATATTTGAATAAAGACGTTCCTTTAAAAACAGTTTTAGAATTAATAGATGCTGCACATCAAGCTCCATCTTCAGGAAATTTACAAAATTGGCGCTTTATAATTGTAAAAAACCAAAAAATAAAACAGGAAATTGCAGAAGCTTGTTTAGATCAAACATGGATGAGTGAAGCTCCTGTGTTAATTGTTATTTGCTCAGACAGGGAACACTTAAGAACTTATTATGAAAAATATACTAATACTTATTCTATTCAAAACTGTGCATTGGCAGCTCAAAATCTAATGTTAAGAGCTCATTCTTTAAAATTAGGAACCTGTTTCGTTTCAGGATTTTCAAAAATGGCTTTGAAAAGAGCATTAAAAATCACAGAAGGAATAGAACCTGAATCTGTTATTGCTATCGGATTTCCAACTGAAAACCCGGTTTCAAAACGTACAAGTTTAGAAATGATTACTTTCTTCGAATCATATGGAAACAGAAGAACTGATAAGTCAATATACCCCTTAGGAGACAAATTAAAACTCTTATTTTCTAAAATCAAGAAAAAATAATTTATCTTTTAAAAAAAAGAAAAAGCTAATGCAATGGCATTAGCTACAAAAGGGCACCTTGCTATAGGGGGGGTTAAAAGAACAAATGTGTGCCCTTTGAATATTATCTGATGAATTCTATTCCTAACTCCTGACCCATCCTTACACTTGCTTGGCTTAGTTTTGAATGATCTACTTTTCCAAGGATGTATGGGCTATTTACACCAGCAATAATTGTCATTATTCTCAATTTGCCAGTCATAGCATCATTAATCCTAGCTCCCCATATGACATTAGCATCCCTATCTAAAGCTTCTGTAACCATATCTCCTACTCTGCTAACATCATCTAATGTTAAGTCTGGTCCGCCTTCAACATGGATCAAAGCTCCTGTAGACCCTTTATAACTCACATCTAATAAAGGATTAGTCAAAGCTCTTCTAGTAGCTTCTTCAACTTTCTGTTCAGAGTCGCTTTCTCCTACACCAATAGCACAAACTCCGCCATCAGTCATTATTGCCTTAACATCTGCGTAATCCAAATTAACTAAGCTTGGAACAGCAATTGTCTCAACAATACCTTTAATCATAGTACTAATTAATTCATTAGCAACAGCAAAAGCTTGTTGAATAGGTAAGTTTCCAGCTATTTGTACTAATCTATTATTATCTATAACAATAACTGAGTCAGAAACTTGTCTTAATTCTCCTAAGCCCCATTCTGCTTTGTCCATCCTAGCTCTTTCAAGCTCAAATGGCATTGTTACAGTTCCAATAACAATAGCACCCATTTCTTTAGCTAATTTTGCTACAACAGGCGCAGCTCCAGTTCCTGTGCCACCACCCATACCAGCACAAACAAATACCATATCAGCACCTTTCAATATATCTTTAATTTCCTGAATGGTTTCTTTAGCTGCTTCTGAACCTATATTTGGATGTCCGCCTGCACCTAAACCTTTAGTTAATTCCCTACCAATAAGAACTTTCCTATCAGCTTCATGTACATCTAAGTGTTGCTTATCTGTGTTAATAACTGCGATTTCGGCACCTTTAATGCCTTTTTTATATAACCATGAAACAGTGTTTCCACCAGCTCCACCTACACCTATAACTTTAATATTGGCCTGTCCGACCAAGAAGTCTGCATTCTGCATACTTTCAGATTGTTTTATTGCGTTTTGCACGATAAATTCCATTTTTTTGCCCCCTTTTAGGTATTTTTTGATTGTGAGAGTACTAACACTAACGAAAGGTTTATATATTTCTTAGTATTTACCTCTCTTAGAAAAAAGTTATTCGCCAATTATCGATAACGCTTTTCGCCAAAAAAGCTTTATCACTTCTGGTTTTAACGCCAATTAAAACCAAACTTTATTTACCTCTAAAAACACATTGAGTATAAAAACATTATTTAATTATAAAATATACTTTATAAAGATTATTTTATATTATATATTTCCTATTATAATAATAAACTATAAATAATTACAAATTCTTTTAATATAAATGATAATGAAAAAAATAGCTATTTTACACACAGGAGGCACTGTATCTTCATATTATGATGATAAAAAAGGGGGAGTATCCACAAAGTATACAGCGAAAGATATCCTAAATTTATACCCAGAAATAAAACATATAGCAAAAATAGAGTCAAGATTAATCCAAAACATGTGGTCGCAGGATACCAGGTTTTCTCACTATAATTTGTTGGCAAAAGAAGTTGAAAAAGAAGTAAAAAACGGTGCAGAAGGGGTTATAATCACCCATGGAACCGATTTTATGCATTATACTTCCTCTGCTTTGGCTTTTATTTTAGAAAACTGCCCAATTCCAGTTATAATAACAGGTTCTCAAAGATCTTCAGACAGAGGAAGTTCAGATGCTAAATTAAACTTAATCTGTGCCTGTCAATTTATAGTTAATTCTAATTATCAAGGTGTTGGAATTTGTATGCACGAATCTACAAACGATGACGCTTGCTTGATTTTACATCCAACAAAAACTAGAAAATTTCACACTTCAAGGAGAGACGCATTTAAAGTCGTAAACGGAAAACCAATAGCCCGAGTTACATCTCAAGGTAATGTTGGTTTTATAGGAAAGCATAACAAATCAGAAGATAAGAAATTAAAATTGAAATTATTTGATGATAAATTAAAAATCGGAATAGTAAAAGTTCATCCAAATATGTTTGCTGAAGAATTATTATTTTACAAAAATTACGACGGTTTAGTTATAGAAGCTCCAGGTTTAGGCAACTTACCAACAACAAAATTAGATAAAGAAACAATAGAGCATGAAAAAATTTTAGATACATTAAAAACTTTAGCTAAAAAAATGCCTGTTGTATTAGCCCCTCAAACAATTTTTGGAAGATTAAACCTACATGTTTATTCAAATCAGCCAATTTATCAGGAAATAGGATTATTAGGAAATCATTCAGATATGACTTCAGAAACAACGTTCTTAAAATTAGCTTGGTTATTGTCTAATTATAAAAAAGATGAAATTCCAAAATTGATAACTAAAAATTTCAGAGATGAAATCTCCCCAAGAACATCATTAGATTATTTAGATTATGTTTATAGTTAAAATGGAAAACATAAATTACGAAAAAATAGGATTTAAAGCAGGTTTGGAAATACACCAACAATTAGATGGGAAAAAACTATTCTGTAATTGCCCTGTTGAAACAAATAAAAAAGAAAAGCCAGACTTAATAGTAAAAAGAAAATTAAGAGCGGTAGCTGGAGCAGAAGGAGAAAAAGATATAGCGGCTTTATACGAAGAAGGTAAAGACAAGACTTTTGTTTACGAATTTTATCATGACTGCAATTGTTTAGTTGAACTGGATGAGGAGCCAATTAATCATATTAACAAATATGCTTTGGAAGCAGCATTGCAAATATCTTTATTGTTAAAAGCAAAGCCTGTGAAAAAAATAAAAGTTATGAGAAAAATTGTAATTGATGGTAGCAATGTCTCAGGTTTCCAAAGAACAATGTTAATAGCTGAAAATGGAAAAATAGAAACTTCAAAAGGAACAATAAAGATACCAACAATTCTATTAGAAGAGGAGGCAGCAAAAAAAATATCAACAAATGGAAAAGAAGTTACTTATCGACTAGATAGGTTGGGAGTTCCACTATTGGAAATAGGAACATCAGCAGATATAAAAGACCCAGAGCATGCAAAAGAAACAGCAGAAAAAATAGGCATGATTCTAAGATCAGTAGATTTAACAAAAAGAGGAATAGGAACAATAAGACAGGATGTTAATGTTTCAATTAAAAATTCTCCAAGAATAGAAATTAAAGGTTTTCAGGATTTAAAATCAATACCTAAAATAGTTGAGTATGAAGTATTAAGATTACAACATGATGCTCCAAAAGAAGGAGAAGTAAGAAAAGCTGAACCGGATTTAACATCTTCTTTCTTAAGACCATTACCAGGAGAAGCAAGAATGTATCCTGAAACAGATCATGAAGAGATTATAATCACAAATGAATTACTAAAAAAAATAAAAATTCCAGAATTATTAACTGAAAAAACAATAAAATTAGAAAATAAGTTTAATCTACCATCAGAAATTGCTGAAGAACTAATAAAGAATAAGATAAATTTAGAAAATTATACTAAAGATTACAAGGAAGTTTCTCCAAGTTTAATTGCTCAGACTCTAATAACCGCCCCAAAAGAAATTAGAGCAAGATTCCATTTCGAACCTAAATTAAAAGAAAAAGATTTTAGATTTGTATTTGAAAATTTAAATAGGCAAAAGATACCAAAGGATTCTGTAATAGATATTTTAGTTGATTTAGCAAAAGGAAAAACTCCTAATTTGGATAATTTTGAAAAGCTTTCCGATAAAGATTTGGAAAGGGAAATAGAGAAAATAATCATAGAAAATAAAAATGCTCCTTTCAATGCTCTAATGGGTATTGCAATGTCAAAGCTAAAGGGAAAAACAGAAGCAAAAAAAATAGCAGACATAATTAAAAAATTCATATGAACTTTAAAAAAATAGTCATAACAGTTGTAATAATTTTTCTTATCATGACCTTCTCAAGAAACTTGAATAAATATGCAGTAGATTTTATTGAAAATCAAAAAGAAAGGGAAGATGGATTATTAGTCGGTGCAGAACCGTTTAAGATTGAAAAAAACCGGGACACAACAGTTCTATTAGTTCACGGAACAGGTTCATCGCCAAAAGATTTTGTAGATTTAGCAAATTTCATGGCTAAAAATAATATCTCTTCAAAGGCTATGCTTCTGCCAGGGCATGGAACCCACCCTAAAGATTTAAACAACGCAAAGTATGAAGAATGGATTAACGCAATTAATCTAGAATTAGATAGTATAAACTCCAAAAATAAGTTTTTACTGGGTTACTCATTAGGAGGAATTTTATCTTTAAAAATTTCAGAAAATCAAGATTTATCAGGAATAATCTCAATAAATGCCCCGATTTTTTTGCAAAGTAAGTACATCCCATTCATCCCTTTATTGGAATTAGTTCAAAGATATCATGTTAAAAGTCCGGATAATATAATTCTAGCAGCAAAAGAGCAAAGGATAGCATACGACGCAACACCATTAAATGCCATCTTAGAGATAATGGAAGTTATCAAAAGCTTAAATTTGGAAAAGGTCACAGAGCCAGCATTAATAATCCAAACTAAAAATGATACAATAGTCGAACCAAGAAGTGCAGATTTTATTTATGATTCAATTTCATCAAAAAATAAAAAAATAGAGTGGTTAGAACTATCATCGCATACTCAATTAAATAAAAAAGAACAAGAAATAATGTTTGAAGAGATAGTTGAATTCGTTAATAAAAATTCTAAACCTTGATATTTCTTTCCTTGTAAATTGAAATACTTAAAAACAAGCTTAAAACTAAAGCTATCAAAAATCCAGCAGTAGCAAAAAACTTGCTTCCAGTTAAATTTAATATTAAACTGCTAGCAACAACTAAAGAGCCAATCAAAACGGCTAAGGCAATTCTGTTGCTTCCTCTGTCAATCTGTTCTTCTAAAACATTCAAGTCTTTATGTTGAAACTGAACTTTCAAATCTCCTCTTCTCAGTCTTTCTAAAATTTCAGTTGTTTGTCTTGGTAAATTAGTAAACATATTCTTATAGCTAATAATACTTTTTCCTAAACTTTTAACAAAATAACCGACGCCCATTTTCTCCAATCTCATCCCTTCAGAATACTCAGCTAATTTATGAGACAAATTAAAATCCGGGTCTATTTCCTGTCCAACACCCTCAATAGTTATTATCGCCTTGCCTAATAAAACAAAATCTTTAGGAACTTTAAAATGATATTTAGAAGCTATCTCTAAAAATTCGCTAAACAATCTTGGAACATTCACTTGTTCAATGCTCGCTCCAGCATATTCTTCAATCATTTGAACTAATTCTTCTTTTAATCCGTCAATATTCTCCCCTTCAATAATTCCCAATTCTAAGAATCCATTCAAAACACCACTTAGATCTCTTTGAACTAGTTTAATTAAAATATCCGTTAGTTGATCTTTGTGTTTCTCGCTTAATTTCCCAACAATACCATAATCTAATAATGCAATTTTATTTCCTGAACAGACAAAAATATTAGCAGGATGAGGGTCTGCATGGAAAAAACTAAACTCAAAAACCTGTTTTAAAAAGCAATCAGCTAAGTTGCCAGAGATAATCTTCATGTCGCATTTCTCTTCTCTTAATCTTTCTTTTTCATCTATAGGCACACCTTTCACATAACCCATAGTCAAAATTCTACTGGTTGTAAAATCCCAATAAACTTTAGGTATTATTACAGTTTCATCTCCTTGGAAGTTATTGAAAAATTTATCAATATTTCTCCCTTCTTTCAAATAATCCAATTCATTTTCTGTGTATCTTTCAAATTCTTTTATTATCCCGTCTAAATCATGATTTTTTAATGCATCAATATGCTCTTTAGCTAAACCCGCCAAATAATATAAAATATCAATATCTGATTCAATGATAGGTTTTATATTTGGTCTTTGAACTTTAACAACAACCGTCTTTCCATTTAATAATTGAGCTTTATGAACTTGTCCAATACTGGCACTTGCAATAGGTTCCTTTTCGAAAAAAGAAAAAACTTCACTTATTTTTAATTTTAATTCATCTTCAACAACTTTTTTAATAATAAGATAATCTAATTGAGAAACATTATCCTGCAGCTTGCTAAATTCATTGCAGTATTCTTTAGGTATTAAATCCGGTCTTAAACTCAATAATTGCCCTAATTTAACAAAAGTCGGCCCTAATTCATCCATTGCCTTTCTTAAATTCTCAGGAATATTCTCCGGCTTTTCAATCTTCTTGCTTCTGTCCTTGTGGCTAAGGAATAAATGATGTTTTAATTTTAGTTCATTGACGTAATAGCCCAATCCTTGATTAAACAAAACAACCGCTATTTCCTTTACTCTTTTAAAATCTCTAAAGGCTGTTTTAAAATTCCATGTCATGAAAATATAGGAAATAATTGGCTATAAATAGTTTTTGAAATCCAAAACATTTAATAACAAAAGACATATCCTTCTAATATATGGTCAGATTAGACTTAAAACATATCAACAAAGAAATGGAGTTGTTTGATAAAAGAAGGGATTTAATGCTCCAAAAGTGCCATGAAGCAATTAGGTTCTCAAAAAGGGTTATTTATGCTGTTCATAGAGACGATAATAAAGCAGAATCTTTGACTAAGGAGTTAAAAGATAAAATAAGGGATTTAAGAACAAGAGGAGAATTGCAGTTTTCAACAATATACAAAACTGCTATGCAGGAATATGTAGAGGCAATTGTATTCTTTGATTTTGTAAAAAACAACAAAGTACCAACACAAAAAGAATTATTTGTATCCGCTCCGGATTATTTAGCTGGACTATGTGATTTAACAGGGGAATTAATGAGAAAGGCAAATTATTTTGCTATAAATAAACAATCAAAAGATGCATTAAGGATTAAAGATTTAATAGATAAAATATATGAACAATTCTTACTATTGGATATCAGAGATCAGGAATTAAGAAGAAAATTTGATTCTGTTAAATACAATCTGCAAAAAGTTGAAGATTTAACTTTGAGAATTCAAGCCAGAAAATCTAACTAAATAATTCTTCTTAAACTTCTCAAAATTATTTTCTTTTATCTCAGTTTTAGCTTTTTCCAATAAATTTTGTATAAATTTAATATTATGCATGCTGACTAGTCTTTTCCAGCTGTAATCATGAATTTTAATTAGATAATGAATATAAGCTCTTGAATAATTTTTACAAATTTCACACTCACAATTTTTTTCAATAGGATTAAAATCTTCTCTATGCTTCGCTTTCTCTAACCTTATTTCTCCATTGCTAGTAAAAGCAACTGCATGTCTTGCATGTCTAGTAGCATAGCAGGAATCAAAACAATCCACCCCTTTCCCTATGTTTTCTAAAATCTCAGGAATAGAACCCACTCCCATTAAATATCTAATCTTATCTTTAGGTAAATATTTAACAGCACTATCAACAGCTAATTTCAATTCGTTTCTGCTTTCCCCAATAGCCAATCCCCCTATAGAATACCCATCAAAATCCAAACTAGTCATTAATTCAGCGCTTTTCTTTCTTAGATTTTTATCAATCCCCCCTTGAACAATTCCAAATAATTTCTGTTTATTATCCTTATGCGCTTCCTTGCATCTCTTTCCCCATTCATAAGTTAATTTCACACTTTTTTTTATAGTTTCTAAAGAATCTTTATATCTTGGCATATAATCCAAGCACATCGCAACATCAGACCCCAATCTTTCCTGTATTTCCATATTTTTCTCAGGATTCATCTCAACAACTCTTCCGGAATAAGGATCTTTAAACTTAGCTTTCTTCTCATTAATTTCAATCAGCAAATCTTCGCTAATCATCTGAAACCCGCCGGAATCTGTAAATATTATTTTATCAAAATTCATTAATTTATGAATCCCTTTAAATTTATCCACCATCTCCAACCCGGGTCTTAAATAAAGCAATAAAGCATTGGAAATAACAGCCTTTACATTTAAATTATCTAAATCCTTAGGGGATATTAATCTGACATTCAAACTGGTAGCTACAGGCATAAAAAAAGGAGTTTCTATCTTTCCGCTTCTGGTTTCAAATATTCCAACTCTAGCCTTTTTATCTTCAAATTTAAGTTTAAGCATAGATATACTTCAAAACAAAAATGTTTATAAAACTCTCTCTCTAAGTAATATTCTATGCTAAAAACAAGCCTAAGAACGCATAGCAATGGGGAATTAACTGAGAAAGATTTAAAGAAAAAAGTGGAATTATGTGGCTTTTGCCAGTCTCAAAGGGACCATGGTGGTTTAATTTTCATAGATTTAAGAGACAGATATGGAATTACTCAGATTGTTTTTGACCCAAAAAAGAAAGACTTATTCAAACAAGCTGGGTCTCTAAGGAGAGAAGATGTTGTTAGGGTAAAGGGGACAGTAACAAACAGGCCTAAAGGCATGGAAAACAAAGAGCTAAAAACAGGTCAGATAGAAGTGGTTATAGATTCCTTAGAAATCCTAAGTAAATCAGAAACCCCTCCAATAGAAATTGATGACCGCATTGTGGCAAGTGAAGAATTAAGGTTAAAATATAGATTTTTAGATTTAAGAAGACCAATAATGCAAAGAAACCTAGAATTTAGACAAAAAGTAATAATAACTGCCCGTAAATTTATGGAAGAACACCATTTTCTAGAAATCCAAACACCAATGTTAGTTCGTCCAACTCCTGAAGGTGCAAGAGATTACATTGTTCCAAGCAGAGTTAACCCAGGACAATTCTATGCATTGCCACAATCACCGCAATTATATAAACAAATATTAATGATTTCAGGCATTGACAGATATTTCCAGCTGCCAGCAATTTGCTTAAGGGATGAAGATTTAAGATCAGACAGGCAGCCAGAGCATTCCCAATTAGACTTTGAGATGGGATTTGTAAATGAAAAAGATATAATGGATTTAATTGAAGAGTTATATAAAACAATAATAAAAGAAGTATTGGGAAAAACAATAAAAGAAAAATTTTCCCGTTTGTCTTATGAAGAATCAATGTTAAAATATGGAAATGACAAGCCAGATTTAAGATACGGATTAGAATTGCAAGATGTTACTAATATTGTTAAAGATTCTGAATTCAAGGTTTTCCATTCTGTTATTGAAAGCAATGGGATAATAAAAATGTTGGCTGTTGAAACTGAATTTACTAGAAAAGATATAGAAGAGTTAACAGAACTAGCTACATCAGAAGGAGCTAAAGGTTTAGCTTATGTTAAAATTGTTGAAAATAAATTAGATGGAAACTTAGCAAAATTCTTTCCTGGAAAAGTCCATAAATCTTTAATCGAAGCTTCAAAAATTAAAAAAGGCTATTTATTGTTTATAGCAGATAGTTACAAAACAACAAACTTGGTTTTAGGAAAAGTTAGGCAGGATGTTGCAAGAAGATTAAATCTAATAAAAAAAGACGAGCTAAAATTCGCATGGATTACAGATTTTCCTTTATTCGAATGGAACGAAGACGAGCAAAAATGGGATGCAATGCATCATATATTCTCCTCACCAAAGCCAGAATATATAAAATACTTAGAAAAATCTCCTGAAAAAGTATTAGGCAACTTATTTGATTTGGTATTAAATGGAACAGAATTAGGTTCTGGTTCAATCCGTATTTCAAATCCGGAGTTACAAGAAAGGGTAATGAAGGTTATAGGATTAAAAAAAGAAGATGCTGAAAAGAAATTCGGTTTCTTATTAAATGCTTACAAATATGGAAGTAATGGACCACATGGGGGTATGGGATTGGGATTTGACAGATTTGTAGCCATGTTATTAGGTACAAACGATATTAGAGAAGTAATAGCATTCCCAAAAAATAAAGCAGCACAAAATCCAATGGACTCTTCTCCTTGTGAAGTAGAACCAAATCAATTGTCAGAATTACATATTAAACTAGATACTCTAAAGAAAAAATGAAGGTAGATAAAGAATTAATTAAAAGAGTTGCAGAAAATTCAAGACTTAATTTAACAGAATATGAAATCAACGAATTTTTGCCTCAATTAAAAGAAGTTTTAGAAAATTTTGAATTGATACAAAAAGCTCCAACCAAAGACTTAGAGCCTTCTTTTCAACCATTAGAAATTAAGAACATAACTAGAGAAGATAAAATAGAAAAAACATTATCTCAAGAAGACGCTTTAAAAAATACTAAGCATAAACAAAATGGCTACTTCAAAGGGCCTAAAGCAATATGATCATTCAACATTATTTAAAAGATGTAAAGAAAGGGAATGTCTCAGTTAAAAAAACAGTAAAATCAATTTTAAAAGAAGCAAAGACATTAAACAAAAAATACAATTGTTTTAACGTAATATCAGAAGATTTAGCTTTATCTTTAGCAGAAATACAAGAGAAAAATCCGAAAGGTCGTTTATCTGGTTTGCCAATATCAGTTAAAGACTGTATTTGTGTTAAAAATGTTGAATCTAGAGCGGGTTCTGAAATATTAAAAGATTACAAACCTCCATTCAACGCAACAGTTATTCAGAAATTAATAGATGAAGGAGCGATAATTATAGGAAAAACATCCCAGGATGAATTTGGTTTTGGTTCTTTTGCAACAAATACCAATAACATTCCTAAAAATCCACTAGACACAGAAAGAGCAACCGGGGGTTCATCCGGCGGTTCAGCATGTTTTACTCAGTTAACAAAAAATCCTCATGTTTCAATAGCGGAATCAACAGGAGGAAGTATAGCAAATCCTGCATCTTTTTGTGGAGTCTCAGGACTGACCCCAACTTATGGTTTAGTTTCAAGATACGGATTAATAGACTACGCTAATTCTTTAGATAAAATAGGAATTATGTCAAAAAAAGTAGAGGAATTATCTCCGATATTAGATATAATCAAAGGCTACGACAAAAAAGACTCAACTTCTTTAAATGTAAAAGTAAAACAGGATAATAAAATAAAGAAAATTGCAATAATCAAAGAGACTTTTGAAATAGATCCTACGATTAAAGACGCAGTTTTGTCTAATCTAAAAGATTATGATGTTGTTTCTCTTCCATCAGTAAAGAAGTATGCAATTCCAACATATTATATCATAGCCATGGCGGAAGCGTCAACAAATTTAGCAAAATACTGCGGTCTAAGATATGGAGCAACCCTGCCGCTAAAAGGAAATTTCAACTCATTTTTTTCTGAAGTTAGAAGTAAACATTTTTCAAAGGAAGCAAAAAGAAGAATTATTTTAGGAACATTCACAAGAATGGCTGGATTTAGGGAGGCTTATTATCTAAAAGCTATGAAAGTAAGAACTCTATTAATTAACGAATACAAAAAAGCATTCAAAAAGTATGATATTTTAATCTCACCCACAATGCCAATAATTGCTCCAAAATTTTCAGAAATAGAAAAATTATCGCCCTTAGAGAATTATCAAATGGATATTTTAACAGTAGGTCCTAATCTCACCGGTTTGCCTCATTTATCCGTGCCAACAGGAGCTATAGGAAAAATGCCGGTAGGGACAATGCTTATATCAAATCATTTACAGGAAAATAAATTAATAGAGTTTGGAAAACAAATTGAAAAAATATAATAAAATAAGCAGAGAGGTTTTCGCATGAGAATAGGGATAGAGGCGCATGTGGGCCTTTCCACAAAGTCTAAAGTTTTCTGTAGTTGCCCAACTGCAGTTTCAGAAGAACCAAATACAAATGTGTGTGAAACCTGTTTAGGATTACCGGGAAGTAAACCAGTCCTAAATAAAGAAGCATTAAACCAAGCAATAAAGGTGGCATTAGCATTAAATTGCAACATAGCTAAAGAAACATTCTTCTCAAGAAAAAATTATTTCTATCCGGATTTATCTAAAAATTTTCAAATAACTCAATACGAGATTCCAATAGGTCAAAAAGGAGAATTTGAAAAAATAAATATAAAAAGAATCCATTTAGAAGAAGACCCGGGAGCTTTGATTCATAAAGGCTCAACTTGTTTAATTGATTATAACCGTTCAGGAATC